>WNGB01008010.1_pt1 | contig 15112 bp, 12 predicted proteins | sample 5400681 | NCBI WGS metagenome assembly WNGB01 (sample SAMN13153367, study PRJNA577476) | soil metagenome | isolation source: 115 cm soil or saprolite under grassland replicate 2 | place: USA:California | collected 2016-06-15
CCCGCAGCAGCAGCGCGGAGGCACGGAGCGCGGGCTCCTGGAGCACGTCGAGCGCCGCCAGCGCCGCCGCCCACGGGTGCGCTGCCGGGTGGCCTGGCGCCGCGGCGGCCTCGACCTCGTCGGCCACCAGGTCCAGCACGCTCAGGCTGCCACTGAAACTGCCGCGGCACGGCAACAGGAATCAGCCAGCGATCATGAAAGATGCCCGGTGAACCCAGCTACTTTCCAGGTTTTTGATCACCCGGGTCGGCGATCTCAATGATGTGCAGCGGGTCATCGAGATCCGCGGAGGGTCGTTGCCACTTGGCGGCATTCAGGGTGAGGATCGGGCAGATCGCAACGTCCGCGATCGCGGCGGCGTGCGCATCCCAGGGATCAAGACCGGTTCGCGCGACCAGGTGAGCCAGCCGAGCGGCCTGCTCGGCACCGCTTAGTGGGGCAACGGTGACGACCTCAAGGAGTTCCAGGCCAGCCAGCAAGTCGTCACCTTCCTCGCTGCGGGTGTCGAGTGAGGCCCCTGCCAGGGCCAATGCGGGGATGACAATCGGCTGGCCACGAGCGTCATACTCCTGGACGAGCGCGATGATGTCCGCATCCCCCCGGGCAACCGCCGTCAGCACGCTGGTGTCCAGGATTACGGGCGTGCGGCTTGGAGTGCTCACCGAGCGAGTTGCTGGTCGATGTGGGCCATCATGCGGGCGACCCGGCCAGGATCCGCCTGCTCACTCTTCGCCTTCCACAGGCTGCGCCGACGCCGGTCCCGGTAGGCCTTCTCCGCCATGGCCTCGTTGAACGCGGCAGACACCGAACTCGCGTGGCCGGATTCAACGAGGTGCTCGGCATAGGCACTGAGGTGGGAATCCACCGTGATGGTGAGGCGCGCCTTCCGGTCACTCATACTCGAATCATACTCGTGAGGACCGACCCCGCCCGCAGCGGCGCAACAGTGATCAGGAGCTGTCCGGCCCGGCCTGGGCATCTTCTTCGCTCACCGGGATAGGTCGTGGGCTGCCCCTGGCCGGAAGCTTGGCCAGGATCTGTGTTCCCGCGCCAGCGTGACTCGAGACGTGGATGGTTCCGCCCAGCGCTTCGATGCGGTCGGTCAGGCCGATCAACCCGGAGCCCCGGGATGGATCGGCGCCCCCGATGCCGTCGTCACTGATCATGATCTCCAGAGCGCCGCGGCGCACCTCGACAGCGATCCGTACCACGGATGCCTGCGCATGCTTGGCGACGTTGGCTAGCGCCTCGGAAGCTACGAAGTACGCGGCGACCTCGACTCGCTCGGGCAGGCGGGCATGCACGCCGAGCTCAAGTTTCACCGGGACCGCGGAACTGCGGGCCAGCGCCTTCAGGGCCGGGCGCAGCCCTCCTTCCGTCAGGATCGCCGGATGGATACCGCGGGACATCTCCCGGAGCTCGTCAAGCACATCGCCAATGCCGCTGGTCACCCAAGCCAGTTCCTGTCTCAGCTCCGCCTGATCGGGTGGCACGGCGTCCTGCGCGAGGCGCAGGCGAAGTCCGAGCGACACCAGCCGCTGCTGCGTTCCATCGTGCAGATCGCGCTCGATCCGCCGCCTGGTCTCATCGCTCGCCGCCACGATCCGTGCCCGCGAGGTGGCGAGATCCGTACGGGCCTGGGCGTTTGAGATCGCGGTGGCGACCAGCTCAGTGAACTGCGCGATGCGGTCCTCAGTGCCAGAGTCGGGCTTGTGGTGCCGCCAGAGCGCCACCATCAAGCCCCACATCCGGCCTTCGACGATGATCGGCGCCCCGGCCGCCGAGCACACGCCCCGCCCGGTGAGGTAGGCGGCGACAGAGCCCGGCGGGCCCTCGAACTTGTCGACCGTAGCCGCCCGGCCTGTACGCCACACCGTGGAGACGATGCTGTCGCTCTCGAGCGTCTGCTGCGCACCCACCCGGATGTCCAGGCCAGCCTCGTTGCGGGCCGCGATGACGGTGGCGAGGCCGTCCGGCTGATAGCGCATCAGCCCGGTGTTCGCAGCGCCCAGCAGCAGGTGCATCTCCGTGACGACGGCATCGAACACCTCCGCCGGTGCGACGCCCCTGGCCACCAGCGTGGCCACCCGCCGCAACGCGGCCTGATCCTCGCTGGCGCGCCGGCTGTCGGTCACGTCCCGCGCGGCGGCGTAGTTCAGACCCTCCTCTGGCACCGACCGCGCACTCCACTGGAGCCAGCGCTCCACCCCATCACTCCGGATGTACCTGTTTTCGAACTGGACGACCTCGTGGCCGGAGGCGAGGCTGTTTTCCACCTGGCGGGTGCGGGCCCGGTCATCTGGGTGAACGAACTCGACGATGGGCTTGGACAGCAGCTCCTCGCTGGTGTACCCGAGAGTCCGCTCGAAGGCCGGGTTCACCCGCTTGAAGTAGCCATCGGTGCCCGAGACGCAGAGCAGGTCGAGCGACAGGTTGAAGATGCCTTCCAGCTCGCGTTCTGCGCGCCGGCGCCGGCCGTGCACCTTGGCGAAGGCCGCGGTGGTGTCGTTCAGGCCCGCCAGCAGCTGGGCCCACGTTCCCTCGAAGGCGCCGACGTCGGCCCGATGGTCCAGCCGGTTGTCGCTGATCGCGGCGTTCGTCGCCCGGATCTCGCCGGCCAGGCGTTCCGCCGTGACGCGCAGGTCGCGGAAGGCCTCGGCGACATCGCCGATCTCGTCGCGCCCCGCGTAGCTGACGTCGGAAGCCAGGTCGCCGCCCGACAGCGTTCGAGCGCCCGCCGAGACCTCCCTGAGCGGCCGGGTAATCGACCGTCGCAGCGTAAGGGCCAGGGCGGCGACGGCGGCCAGGACCGCCAGCGACAGGCCCAGATCGCGGAGGCCGCTCGCCCGCGCCCCATGCAGGTCCTGGGACGCGGTCGCCGCCAGGTTGGCGGCCGCCCCGCGTCCGAGTTGCCGTAGCCCGTCGATCCGGGCGCCGGATGCGTCCAGCCACGTCCGCAGGGAGGTGTGGGCGATGGTCGTCCGAGGATTGGCGAGGAATCCAGCGCGAACCCCCTGGACGGTGATGCCGGCCGGCGAGAACAACACTCCCTCAAGATCAGCGGAGAGCCGCGCCGGGGCGCTGCGGCGGAAGGCGTCGAGCTCGGCGCTCTCCAGCGTCGGCCACTGGCTGGCTGCGGGCAGCTGGACATGCCCGGGAGTGCCGAGGACTACGGCCACATCCACGCGTTCGCGCTGGGCCGCCTCGAGCGCCCGCAGGATCGCCAGGTAGGCGTCGGCTGCCCGGCCGGAAGCCAGTGTCGGCTGCCCGGCGATGAGTTCCCCCACAGTGTTGATCAGATCGTTGACGATCACGGCGTAAGACGAGGAGATCTGCGGTAGCGGGAGCGACCTGGCGGCCGTCTGCAGCCGCAGGGCACCCAGCTGCCGGCTCGCCGCGCCGAGCCGGCCGGCCACATCCACGGTCCCGTTCCACGCGGCGGCGTGCTTCTCGGCTTGGCGCAGGGCCCGGTTCACGTTGTCCTGCGCCGTGGCCAGCCCGGCACTGGCCTGCGCAGCCGGCTGCAGGCGCAGCAGCACGGCCGCGGTACGCTCGGCCGCGAGCCGGTCCGCGAGCCCGGCCGTGGCGAAGGACAGCCGCGTCGCGGCCTGGAAGTTCTGCAGGTCGTTCGCAGCCCTCCCGTCGGACACGGCGGTGAGCGTGGTGAAGCCGAGCAGCACGCACACCGGCAGCAGGGCGAGCAGCATCAGCTTGGTGCCGACTCTCAGCCGGGCCAGCAGCGGCATGCGCGCGCCTGCAGTGGCCCGGAAACCCGCCCGGAAGTTTGGCATCGGGTTCAGGGCTCCGGCGCCTTGTAGTAGCGATTGGCGGCAAGGTTCCGGTCGATCTGGCCTACCGCGGTGTTCAGCGCCTGACGGACGTCCCGGCCCCGGGCGATCTTCAGGATCGCCGCGGAGAACGCGGCGGTGATCGCCGGGTAGGCGGGGGTCTGCGGGCGCGCCCGGGCGACGCCATCCTCCAACTGCTGGACGTAGATGTGCTCGGGGCCGCCGGGCGCGAAGTTCGGCGAGCGGCGGATCGCGCTCATCGTGGCCGGGATCGCGCCGTCGGCTCGCGTCATCTGGAGGACCTGGGCGGGCCGCAGCAGGTAGGACAGGAAGCGCCAGGCGGCGTCTCCGTCCGTCGCGTTGGCGGTGATGCCCCATTGCCAGGAGCCCAGCCCGCTGCTCGGGCGGGGGCCGAAGCGGGGCAGCGGGACGATCTTCAGGTCATGCGGAAAGGCCTGGTGGTAGGTGCTGTACATCCAGTGCCCCACCCACGAGATCGGGGCCCGGCCGCGGACGAACGCGGTGCCACCGGTGTTGGGGCTGACCAGCCCGGCCCGGAACCAGCTCTGCATGATCGTGAGCGCCCTGACGGAGGCGGCCCCGTTCAGCGCGCTCTGTGCGGTGCGGTAGGTCGAGCGATTGATCAGGTCGCCGCCGGCCGACCAGACGATGGGCGCGAAGCCGTAGGTGAACCACTCCGGATTGGCTCCTGGCCCAGTGGCGGCGTTCATCTGCAGGTCCAGCGGCTGCCGGTAGCCGGCCTGGCGCAGGCGATACAGGATCCGGGTGAACTCGCCGGCGGTCCAGGCATCCGCCACGCCGCCCGGGATCCGGGCCCCGATCCGGTGCAGGATCGAGGGGCGGATGTAGAGGCCCAGGCCCGAGTCGATCGTGCCGATGCCCCACAACCGCCCCGCGTAGGTGCCCTGCTGCAGGATGGAGGGCAGCAAATCCGAGCGCAGCCGCTTGGAGATGCACGAATCGAGCGGCTTGAGCGTGCCGGAAAAGGCGTAGTTGTAAAGGTAGGGGCCGTCGAAGTCGAGCAGGTCCGGCAGGTTGCCGGTGGCCGCGGCGGAACGGACCTGGCTGTGGTACCCGGCCTCGGGGATGTCGGTGAGCTTGACCTGGACCTGGTGCTGGCCTGCGTTGAAGGCCGCCACCTGCTGTCCCAGCGTGCGCTTTTCCGCCGCGGTCCCGGTGTGGAACCACGCGGTGATGTACGTGGGGCCAGGCCCCTCAATCGTGCCGTTGCAGGTCGTGTCGCCAGGAACGTTCCGGACCGGCTGACCGCTGCAGGCGCTGAGGGCCAGGCAGAAACCGGCAAACGCCGCCAGGGCGCCCGATCTGACATGACAGGCTCGCATCTCGCACCCCCACATCGCGGTGCGCGGCGCCAGCGATAACCGTCCCGGTCTGTTATCGCTGGCCGGAACGGGGTCCCCAGCGGCGATACCGTTCATTGAACCACAGAGCGGGCATAGTACCCGGCACCATCACGCCCGGCAATAGCCGGGAAGGCGGTGCTGGCCGATTATCGTGGTAGTGACCATGAACAGCACCCGGGTTGCGCTTGCGGACGACGACGTCCTGCTCCGCGAGGGCCTGGCGAGCCTGCTCGATCGCTCCGGCCTTGACGTCGTAGGCCAGTGCGGAGATGCCGCGCAGCTCATCATGCTGGTTCGCGAGCGGCGGCCCGACCTTGTCATCGTGGACATCCGGATGCCGCCGAGCCACTCAACCGAGGGCCTGGACGCGGCGCGCGCGATCCGTGCTGAGTTCCCGGAGACCGCGGTCCTGGTCCTTTCGGCGCATGTCGAGGTGGAGCACGCGCTGGACCTGCTGGCCAGCGGGGAGCGCAGCGGCTACCTGCTCAAGGGCAGCATCTTCGACGTGGCGGAATTCGTCGAGACCGTGCAGCGGATCGTCCGCGGCGCCTCCGTGGTAGATCCGGCGCTGGTTCACGAACTCGTCGCTGCGCGCCGCGCCGGTGATCCGCTCGGGGTCCTCACCGCGCGCGAGCGCGAAGTGCTGTCGCTGATGGCGGAAGGCCGGACGAACGCCGGAATCGGGCACCAGCTCTGGGTGGCCGAGGGGACGGTCGAGAAGCACGTGCGCAGCATCATGATGAAGCTCCAACTGCCGGAGACCGCGGACGATCACCGCAGGGTCCTGGCCGTCCTGGCCTTCCTCGACGCCCGGTTATCAGCGAGCGGTCCCGGTCGGCACCAGGTGCGCTCAGCCGTCGTCGTGCTGGGCGGCTCTGCGCAGCAGGCCCTCGACCGCCGCCGCGGATAGCTCCCACTTGGGGAGGAACGCGATCGCCGGGCTGGCCGCGATCAGGCCGGCGAAATCCTCTTCCGCACGGGTCGAGGTCATGATCACCTGGGTGCGCCGAGATCCCCGCTGCGCCACCAGCCGCCGCGCGAGGTCGAAGCCGCTCTCGGCGCCGAGCACCGCGTCCACCAAGGCGACGTCAGGCTCGGCCTCCAGTGTCCGGCTGATGGCCTCGGCGGACGTCGAAGCAACTCCTACGACAGCAATCCCCCCGCTCTCCAGGATCTCCCGCGCGATCTGGAGGAAGCCAGGGTTGTCATCGACGATGACGCAGCGTACGCCCATGGATACCAGGCTGCCACCGGCGCGGGCCGGCAGGCATGGCAGCTAGCTGATATATCGCAGGTCGGTCCGGGCAGCTCTCGACCACTGCTGCTGGCTGGTGCCGCCATCGTCCCTGCGAGCTGGCTGCGGCCGCCATCGTCCCTACCAGCTAGCCGGTAGGGAAGTTGGCGGCCAGCCGTGACGACCCCGCCGCCTGGTTGCGCAACCGTAGGTGATATGCGGCGCGCATGCCCTCGGGCAGTGAACCCGTTGAACCAGCACCCGCGCCGCAACCGAGATCAGCTTTCCGGAGCGGAGGACGAATGTGCCAGCATCAGCCTAGGTGCCCCGATTGGCTGGCACCCGATCGCATGGCCGCACGGGTCGTGGCCGACCAGCCCAGCCAAGGGTGGAGTCTGCTGTGCAACGGCGTCATCCTGTTCGACGACGGGGGCGGACTGCTCCCCGATGGCCAGGCGCTCCGCCCTGCTCGCCCGCTGATGGCCCGCCTCGTGGCCATGGCCGCCTGAGGGGCAACGATGAAACGAAGCTCAATAGCCCGAAGCGAGCGGGCCGGGGAGAACAGCGCCTATGTGCGCAGGCTGCTCCGGGAGCGCCAGCCGGAATTTGCCGCCGCACTGGCATCAGTCGAACACAGCTTCTCGTGTCGCGCCTGCCCAGCCAAACGGGATCAGGATGATGATCGGGCATCGGACTTATCATCCTGATGGGGTGGCCTGCCACGATCCCGGCTCGTGCTGGGGCCGGGAGCACACGAATATCCCACCGCGCTGCGCCGCGGAACCCGCCACCGAACTAGCGCGTGGCCTGGTCGTCTGTGATCTTCCCCAGGGTCACCCCGGGCCGCATCTCCATGTCGCAACGAAACTGGAATTCATTGAGAGCGTTAACAAACCGGCTGAGCAGGGGCCGGCGGCAGCGATCTCACACCAGACCACCTTGCCGCCAGCCGCGGAGGGGTAGTAGCCCCAACTGCTACCCAGAACCTCTACGATCGACAGGCCGCGCCCGCCCTCATCCATGGCGTCGGCCTGCCGGAGAACCGGCGGTTCCGGGTTCGGGTCGGCGACCTCGATGATCACGCTGTCCTCGGTACGTCGCACGCCCAGCTCGATCGGCTGCGATTGCGGCTGCCGCTCATCCAGGAGAGCTCCGCCCTCCGGGGCTCGCGCCGCAGTCACCGCGTTGGCCACGAGCTCGGAGGCCATCAACTGCGCCGTCTCGGTGACGGCGCCAAGCTGCCAGCCCCGAAGCAGTTGCCTGAGATAGCGCCGGGTCACCGCGGCGGCCCACGGCACAGCGGGCAATCGGAGTGTGCCGGGGCCGGTTAGGTGCGGGTTCACCTCGCCGGGGTACGCCCTCCGGGCTGCCCGACTGGCCGGCGCGGTCGGCGTCTGCTGTGTCATTGGAACGTCCTGACCGGTGGCGGATGCCATCCGTTGTCCGCAGCGTGCATCTTTGGGTGCTGGTGAGCGGGGGCGACGGCGCGGTTCAGGGGACCTCGGGGGAAAAGGTCCGCCGCGCCGCCGACCCCGCTGCTCAGGGGTTCGGCCAGCGTTCTCAGCTGGCACGGTGACGGCCGCTAGGCATGTCGCCTGCTTGTCCGCGCATCCCATAGTTCCCTGCGGTGGCGCCGGTGTCCCCGAGGCCAGTGGCCAACTCTGATGGATGCCAGCGGTACCGCAGATTTACCGGCTAGCTGCAATGACAAGCGCGCCGCAGAGCACGGTCAACTGTCACCGGACCGGCGGGTCACCACCATCCCCGGCACCCGCGCTGAGGTCACAGCCGGGTTCCTGTCCCCATTTTCCCGAACGATCCGTTAGGGAAAATGGGGACAGGAACCGGCCTGAATCCGGTGGCGGCGACGCGGTGGCCCTGCCACGCAGGGCCACCGTTCAGAGCGATTCCGGCCGCGTCGTGGCGGCAGACTCCGGCCCGGCCGGCCCGGCTGCCCCCGCCACGGCCTCCTCGGTCGCAGGCACGGGCGTCTCCGGGCGGTCCATGGTCAGCTTGGATGGCCACCAGTTCCACCGGCCGAGCAGCACGACCGTGGACGGCACGAGCAGCGTCCGGACCAGGAAGGTGTCCATCAGGATCCCGAGCGCCAGGCTGATCGCGATGTCGCGGAACTGGCTGCCGCCCGCCCCGCTGCCGGCCACGATGCCGAACACCACGAAGGTGCCGGCCAGCACCAGGCCGGCCGAGGTCACGGTCGTGCCGGTCACCCCGATCGCCCTGGTGACCGCCTCACGCAGCGGCAGCCGGTGCGCTTCTTCCCTGATCCGGGTCATAACCAGGATGTTGTAATCCTCGCCGAGCGCGAGCAGGAAGATGAACATCAGGAACGGCAGGAAGAAGACCAGTCCCTTGTCGCCCCCGATGTCGACGAACAGCAGCACGGATAGCCCGAGCGCGGCCAGGTAGGACAAGCCCACCGAGGCGATGAGGTACAGCGGGGCGACCAGGCTCCGCAGCACCAGCGCCAGCAGGATCCCGATCACCACGATCGCGATGGGGATGACCCTGAGCAGGTCACTGTTGGACACGGCGCTGATGTCGTACAGGGCCGGCGCCTCTCCGCCGACCGCCGAGTCGGCGGCGCCTATGGCTGCAGCCACCCTGGTGATCTCGGTGCGGATCGCCGGGACGGCATCCAGGGCCGGCGTGCCGCCGGGATCGCCGGCCTTCAGCCCGACGGAGAACTGGACCGTCCGCCCGTCGGCGCTGATGAAGTTCGAGGTGCTGCGGTACAGCTGGTAGATGGCGGGCGGCACCTTGCCGGCCAGGCCCGGCGGCGGGACCGGCGGCAGGGCCTTGGCCGGGCCGAGCCCGGCATGCAGCCTTGTGTAGTCGGCGGGCGGCAGCGTCAGCCCGCTCGGGTTGAGCGGGCCAGCCACCGTGGTGAACAGGCTGCTGGCCTTGAGCTCGCTGGTCGCCTTGGCCAGGACCTGAGGATCGGTCCAGACCGGCTGGCTGAACGTGAAGATCGGCGAGGTCGGGTTGGCGGCCGACTCCGGGAAGTACTTGGTCAGCAGCAGCGTGCCCTTCGCGGAGTCGCTGCCGGCCGGCGGGGCCGTGCTGCCCCCGAAGCCTGACGCGGTATAGCCGAGTGCGCCTGCGGCCAGCCCGCCGAACGCCACCACGCCGATGGCCAGCGTGGTCCCGGGCCGCCGCACGATGCGGCCTGCCACCCGGCCCCAGACCCCGGTCCCGCCGCTGCCCTGGATGCTCCAGGGCAGCAGCTTGGGCTTGTGGAACATGGCCTGGAACAGCGTCCGCTTCATCGCCAGCAGCGACAGGCGGATCGACAGCAGCGCGGGAAGCAGCGTGAGGCCGGCCAGCAGGGTGACCCCGATCGCGATCGCGAACGGGATGCCGAGATTGGAGTAGAACGGGAAGCTGGCCGCCAGCAGGGTCAGCACCGCCGCGATGACTGTGGCGGCCGAGAACGTGATCGACTCGCCGACCCGGGTGACCGACTCGATCAGCGCGGTCCGCGCGGCCGGCCGGGGACCGGCCAGGTCGGAGAGCAGGGACCGGAACAGGCCCTGCTGGGGCGCCCCGGCCATGCCGGTCACGTCATGGCCGGCCTTCCGCAGCTCCTCCCGGACCCGGAAGACCAGGAACAGCCCGTAGTCCGTGCCGGCGCCCAGCACCAGGACGATCAGCAGGAACTGGGCGAGCGGTGATACCTGCAGGCCATGCTTGGCCGCCTCGGCGACCAGCGGGCCGGAGATGAGCACGGATATCAGGGCGGGCAGGACCGTGGTCAGGGCGAGCGTCAGCGACCGGAAGATCAGCACGAGCAGCAGGATGATGAAGATCAGCGACAGGTCCTGCACCTTGTTGCCGGTGTTGCCGGATGCCTTCTGCTGGTCCACCTGAACGGCGACGCTGCCTGCCAGGTGGACCCGCAGCCCGGCGGGCAGCCCGGCGCTGGCGATCTTCGCGCGCATGCCGTCGATGAGGTCCTGCTGGTAGTTCTGGTTGCCGCTGTTGTTGGCGGCCAGGGCGAGCAGCTGCTCGGCCTGGCCGTTGGCGGAGCGGCCGACGTCGAGCACCTTCTGGATGCCGGGCACGGAGTGGAGCTTGGCCTGCAGGGAAGTCACGGCGCTGACGTCCGCCGCGGTCAGCGGCCCGGTGGTGGTCGCCGCGATGACGGGGATCGGGAGCAGGTTCGAGCTGCCGAACGGCGCGGACAGGTTGATCGCGTGCTGGCTCGGCGCGCTGGCGGGCAGGAACTTGGAGTTGTTGCTCTGGGTCACGCTCGACAGCGACGGCAGCTGCGTCACGGCCGCGATCGCGCCGGCGACCCAGATCAGCAGGACCAGCCAGCGCAGCCGGACGGCCCACCGGCCGAGGGCACCGAAAACCGTATCGACGTGCATGGACAAAGAGCCTATTGCCCGGCGCAAGTCAATATGGGATCGCCACGGCGGGACGGTCTCATTCTCAGGTCCGTTCTCTCGTGGTGGGAGGGACCGGCAGCAGCTGCCGGCTCGTAAAGTCGCAGGTAATGGCGAGATCGTGGCTAGCGGGTGAATATTCAGCGGCCATCAGTCTTCCCGGGGCGGCACGCGACCCAACGTCACGTCCTCAGCGGGCTGGCCCGCGAAGGATTGACGCGATGCCGCGGGGACAGGACACGAGGTCGCGGGCCTCACCATGGCTGCGGGTTACGAGTACTCGATCGCCGTATGGCTCGCGCGCCTGCAGCGCGATCGCACGGGACAGGGCGCCCTCCCTGGACTGGCCAGGTAAGCCCGGCCAGCCCGGAAGACGATCACGTCGGCAGCCGGCGCGGGAGCCTGCCGGGCAGGGCCTGGCCATAGTGGTAACGGCCAGCGGTCCCTGCCTGATCAGCCTGTTCTGGGTGACTGAACGTTTCTGCCGGTGCCTGCGACCCGGTGATCTGGTCCAGGAAGGGTTCGATGTCCTCGGCCACCCCTGGCCCGTCGGTGCTACGAGCCCGCCACCTGGACGGCACGAAGAGCGGGATGATCATCGCCAGGCCGGCGGCCCCGAGGATCCCGTGAAAGAGCATGGCCTCGAAACCGGCCCCGTACGGGTGGGACTTCAGCGGGATCAGATGGACCGCGTGCCTGACGCTGACCAGGTAGAGCGCCGTCCAGCCGAGCAGCAGCAGCCCGGGCAGCCCGGCGGCGAGCGGTGAGATCCGCGGCGCGGCGGCCAGGATCCCGGCCAGCAGGCCGGTGCCTGCCACCGCGGCCAGCGCGGCGAGCATGCCGTGATCCGGGAGGAGGGAGCCGCCGCCGGCCGGCAACCGGGACAGCGGGGCGGTCAGGGCAGTCAGCCGCAGGTATCCCCACGCACCTGCGAAGAACAGCACTCCGACCATGACAATCGCCAGGACGACCCCAATCAGATGTCGCATCGATCCACCTTCCGCTAACGGCACAGGGCCCAGCTCCCCGTAATGAAGACCGCCGCCAGCGACGTGACGTTACGCCGCCCCGGGCGGGAGAGCGCGGAGGCCGCGAGGCCAGCCTCAGCCAGGAAGGCGGGCTGAGCCCCTCTTCTCCCAGGTCAGCCGCCCGTCCTCAGCAGGTGAGCGGCAACCCCGCGGTTCCGCGTGCACTGACGCGCCGCTGCCGCTAGCATTGCCGTCTCTTTACCCGCTCGGTGGGTGCTGCTGGCAGTGACGCAGAGGGTCGATGTGAGGTCAGAGGCGGGCCGGATGGCGACCGGCCGGGACAATCGGGTCTCCGCTGCCCGGGGCCCGCGGATTTACCTGCACATCGGCGAGCCGAAGACGGGCACGACCTTCCTGCAGGATGCGCTGTGGGCCAACCGGGCCCGGCTGGCCGCCGCGGGGCTCCAGCTGCCGGGTTACAGTGACCGCGACCATTCGAGGGCCAGCCGTGACCTGCGTGAAACCCCCAGGCCCGCTGCCGACCCGGCTGATCCCTGGACCGGCGAGTGGGACGTCCTGGCGGGCCAGGCGCTGTGTATCCCCGGGCGGGCGGTCATCTCGAACGAACTGCTGGCGGCGTCCAGCCCGCAGCAGGCCGACCGCGCCATATCGTCACTGCTCCGCGCGGACGTGCATGTCGTTGCCACCGTGCGCGACTTCGCTGCCCTGCTGCCTGCCGAATGGCAGGAAGCCGTCAAGTGCCGCGGCACCGCCGGCTGGGAAGCGTGGCTCGACGCGGTGATCGCCGCGGAGGAGACGGCTGACCGGCGCCGCCGGTCGTGGTTCTGGAGGGTTCACGACACGCTGGCCATCCTGGACATGTGGTCGCGGCACATCCCGCCGGACCAGGTGCATGTCGTCACCGTGCCGCAGCACGATCCAGGGAACATCCTGTGGACGCGGTTCGCCGCGGCCATGGACATCGACCCGGGCGGCTGCGACGTGACCGGGGGACGGCGGAATTCCTCGCTCGGATATGCGGAAACCGAGTTCTTGCGCCGGATGAACGGGGGACTGCCGGCTGGGATGCCCGACTGGTTCTACGCCCGGGAGATCAAGCAGATCCTCGCGCATGGTGTCCTCAGCGACCGCCCGCAGCACACCCGGCTGGCGCTGCCGCCCAGCCGCGCGGCGTGGGCGGCTGGGCAAGCAGAAATCCTGGTTGCGGGCCTGCGCGACGCCAAGTACCACATCGTCGGCGATCTTGCCGACCTCCGCCCGGCCGGAGAGGCCGGCCCTCACGCCAGCCCAGCCACCCTGCCGGGTGAGCAGCCCGCCACCCAGCCGGACGCCCAGCCCGCCGCCCGGCCGGCCGAACAGCCAGCCGCCCAGCCCGCGGAGCAGCAGCTCGAGGCGGCGGTGCAGGCCGCGGTGGCCCTGGCCGACCGCTACTACCAGGTGCTGTACCCGGTCCGGGAGCGCAGGCCGCACCGCAGCGCACGGCAGAGGGCCAGCGACATCAAGTGGGCGGTACTGAACGGTCCCGCGGTCAGGCGGGTGCTGCGCCGCGGCAGTCGCCATGCCGCCGTGCGGCGCCTGCGGGTGCTCATCTGGCGCGTGCTGATACGCCCGGACCGCCGCCGGGGTTAGCCGACCGCCGCCCACGGGGCCAGGCGCCCACGGGCCAGGCGCCCACGGGCCAGGCGCCCACGGGCCAGGCGGCCGACCGCCGCCCGGCCGCCGGCACACCTCAGCTGGTCAGTTCCTGCTCGAGCCAGGTCTTGCCCCGGGTGCGGGCGGTCAGCCGGACGCCGCCGAGCACGGCCCCCAGCCGCTGCGCTGCGGCGTCCGCCGCGGCGGCCGCTTCTGACCCGGCATCTTCCAGGAACCGGCAGACGATCTCACCGTCCCGATCCTGGGCCCAGCCGCCCACGACCCGGCCGTCCCACCACAGGCTCGGGCCGATGTTGCCGGTCTGGTCGAACAGGCGAGGCTCATGCTCGCCGAGAAACCACGCCCGCTGCTGCCAGCCCATCGGGGTGGAGTCCAGCGCGGGCAGCAGGGCCGCCCACGGCTCGGCCTCCGGCACCGGCTCCAGGTCGTCGGCGAGGGCGATGCCGGGCCCGCCGTCCATCTCCACCTCGGCCGGCTTGAGCTCGGTGAGCACCCGGCTGACCTGTGTCTTGCCCCAGCCGGTCCACCAGCGGAGGTCCCCGAGGGTGGCCGGGCCGTAGGCCCGGAGCCAGAGCCGCGCCAGCTCCACCCCTGCGTCATCGGCCGGCCAGCCGGCTAGACCGTCCGGGTACCACAGGGAAAGTGGTGACCATCGGTACTGGTGCGAGGTCCAGGAGCCGCGCGGGCGGCCCCGCACCACGTGGCCCTGCGCGGCCAGCAGGAACAGCACGCGGCTCGACAGGTTCTGCCGTCCTTCGTAGCTCTTGCCCCGGGCCAGCACGATCTGGTGGCGCAGCCGCGGATCGTCGGCCGCGAGCTCGGCGGCGGTCGCCTCGCCGCGTGCGGTCAGCGCGCTGAGTGCGGCCTGCTCCACCTCCGTCAGCCAGCGGTCTGTGTCGCCATCGACGCCGGACTCGGCGAGCCAGGACAGCAGTTTCCGGCGCTCGCGGGCGGCGACAGCACCGGAGCAGGCAGCCTGGATGAGTGAGGCGATGTCCAGCGGGGCGACGAAGACGGTACGCCGCATGCCCAGCAGCCGGATCAGAGTCCTGTCCTGGTACAGGGCCTGCTCGACGGACCCGATACCGCCGCCGGCCGTCCTGGCCAGGATGCCCAGGTACACCGAGGATGGATCCGTGCCGTGCACGGCGACCAGCGAGCGCGCCACCTCGACCGGGTCGCCGGCCAGCGCGCCGGGAGCCAGCCGGTGGCGCAGACCCAGCCTGGCCCGCCGCTCCCGCGTCCCGATCCGCAACGTCACCACCGGCAGTCCCGTGGGCAGGCCGGCTGCTCAGTCCCCAGCATGACCCGAGTATCGCCGCCCCGGGCGCTATCCGGGAACGTGCTGAGCGAATCGGGCGCCAGCCCCTCGCCAGAGGCCGGGCTCAGCTTCCTGGCGCTCTGCACGTAGTAGGGGAAGAACGCCTGTCCTGGCGGGAGCCGCCCTTTCCGGGGCTCCCGCCGCCAGCCGCGGACTGCGGACCTGCCCGCCCCGGCGCATGATGGCATCAGGTGAGCGACGAGGGGAGGATCCGGCGATGCAGCCAGAGGTCCCGGTTCGCCGGGTGTATGACCCCCCTGGACCCCAGGACGGAACGCGCATTCTGGTGGACAGGCTCTGGCCGCGCGGGCTCCGCAAGGACGCGGCCCGGCT
>WNGB01008011.1_pt1 | contig 15111 bp, 22 predicted proteins | sample 5400681 | NCBI WGS metagenome assembly WNGB01 (sample SAMN13153367, study PRJNA577476) | soil metagenome | isolation source: 115 cm soil or saprolite under grassland replicate 2 | place: USA:California | collected 2016-06-15
ACGCTCTGGTAGGTGCCGATGCGGAGCGGCCCGGCGTCGCCGGCGTCGAGGGCGGCGAGGTCGGCCTGCGCCGCCTGGAGCCTGGCCGCGATCGCGTCGGCGTGGCGTAGCAGGAGCTCACCGGCCTCCGTCAGCGAAACGGGCTTGGGGCCGCCGGGACGGTCGATCAGCTTCTGCCCGACGATCCGCTCCAGCATCGCGATCTGCTGGCTGACCGCCGACTGCGTGTAGCCGAGGCTGGCCGCCGCGCGACCGAACGTGCCCTCCTCTGCGATCGCCTTCAGGGCGATCAGATGCCGCAGCTCGAGGCCAAGCCAGTTTTCAGATGTAGGCCAGCTATCAGTTTCCATAATCAATACGACATTTTATACGATTTGTACTAATCGGGCGACAAAGGCACTGTGAGCGCATGGAGATCATCATCCTCACGGTTCTGCTGCTCGCCGGCGTTGTCTCGATCATGGGACCGGAGTCCCACGACTACGACGACACCGACCGGCGGGGCTGGTGGCCGGGCCGGGCCAGGTAAGAACCGTGAGCCTCGGCGCGGCGCGCGCCCGCATCTGGGCCGCGCTGGCGGTCGTCTACGTCGTCTGGGGGTCGACCTACCTCGGGATCGACCTCGCCGTGCGGACGATCCCGCCGTTCACGATGGCCTCGGTCCGCTTCCTGATCGCGGGGGCGCTCCTCTACGCCTGGGCGAGCCGGCGCGGCGACCGGACCGACCGCCCAACGGGGCGCCACTGGCTATCGGCCTTCCTGATCGCCGCTCCCATGCTGGCGATCGGGAACGCGGCGGTCGGCTGGGCCGAGCAGACACTGGACACGGGCACGGCGTCGCTGATCATCGCCTCGGTCCCGCTGTGGATGGCGCTGCTCGACCGCGTCTTCTACGCGCAGCGGCTCGCCCGTGCCGTCGTCCTCGGCCTGGTGATCGGCTTCGCCGGCGTCGGCCTGCTCGTCGCGCCGGGCGGCGCGGGCGGCGCCGGGGGCCGCGCGGCGTTCGTGCTCGTCTTCAGCTCGCTCGCCTGGGCGATCGGCTCGCTGTACTCGCGGCGGGCGCAGCTGCCGCGGCGGCCGCTGGTCTCCGCCGCGATGCAGATGCTCGCCGGTGGATTGATGCTCGCGGTCGTCAGCGGCGTCAGCGGCGAGCTCAGCCGGATCCACCCTCAGGCGATCTCGCTCGAGTCGTGGCTCGGCCTCGCATACCTCGTCGTCGCGGGCTCGCTGCTCGGCTTCACGGCCTACATGTGGCTCCTGCGCGCCGCGCCGACCTCGCTCGTCGGCACGTACGCGTACGTGAACCCCGTGGTGGCGGTGTTGCTCGGCACCGTCCTGCTTGGCGAGCCGCTCTCCTGGCGAACGCTGGTCGGCGGCGGGATCATCGTCGCCTCGGTTGCGCTGATCGTGCGCGCGCCGAAGCGCGCGCCGTCGCCGACGGTCGAGCCGAGGCCGGCCGCCGTCGCGGTACGCGGCCGCTAACCTCCGTTCCATGACGTTCTTCGACCTCCGCAATGTGCGGGTCAGGTCGGGGGAGGAGCATCGCGAGGCGGTCGAGGTCGCGATCGCGCCGATCGAGCTCGGCGGTGAGCGCTACGTTGCAGTCCCCGAGGAGATCCCCGCCGAGCTGGCAGTGACGCGCGCCTCCACCGGCTGGGTCTTCGACCTCCGGTTCGGGGTTCGCCTGCACGGGCCCTGCGTGCGCTGTCTTGCCGATGCGGTCGTCGAGGAGACGCTCTCCCTACGCGAGTACCAGGCCACGAGCCCGGACTCGGACGAGCTGACGACGCCGTACCTCGTCGACGACCGGCTCGACCTTTCGGCCTGGGCGCGCGACTCCCTGATCCTGGCCTTGCCGGACAAGATCCTCTGCCGGCCCGACTGCGCCGGGCTCTGCCCGGTCTGCGGCAAGGACCTGAACCGGGAGCCGCACACCCACGGCGAGGAGGAGCCGGACCCACGCTGGGCCGCGCTCTCAGAGTTGAAAGACCGCCTGTAGTAGGAGGGCTTGGCGAAACATGGTCAGTGCCGCCGGGCCGCGCTGGACGCCGCGCTGCGGCGTCCTCAGTCGCCCCGATAGTGGACAACTATCGGGGCTCCCTGCGTCCTTGCATCGCGACGCCCATCGCACCCCGGCGACGAGCAACGTTCCACCAAGCCCTCCTAGCTATACTCGGCGGCCGCATGGCCGTCCCGAAGAAGAAAACCTCGAAATCCCGCCGCGACAAGCGCCGTGCCCAGCACGGCATCGAGTCGCCGCGCGTGAACATCTGTCCGACCTGCGGCCAGCCCAAGCGGCCTCACCGCGTCTGCCCGAATTGCAAGACGTACAAGGGCCGCGAGGTCGAGCCGCTCCGCTCCCCGATCCCCTAGTGAGCCCCGTCAGGGTTGCGGTGGACGCCATGGGCGGCGACCGCGGTCCCGAAGACATCGTCGCCGGCGCCCTCGAAGCCGCTGCCGACGGGATCGTCCCGGTCATCTACGGCCCCGGCGCGATCGACACGCACGGGCTTGAGCACGTGGTCGCCGAGCAGGTGATCGCGATGGATGAGAAGCCGGCCGAGGCGGTGCGGGCCAAGCCGTACAGCTCGCTCGTCGCAGCCTGCCGGTCGATCGCGGAGGGGACAGCCGATGCGGTCGTCTCCGCCGGGAACACGGGGGCGATGCTCGCGGCCGGCCTGCTCGAGATCCGTCGGCTTCCGAGCGTGATGCGCCCCGCGATCGCCGTCCCGATCCCTGCGCGCGACGGCCCGTCGGTCCTCCTGGACTGCGGCGCGAACGCCGACGCGCGGGCGGAGCACCTGCTCCAGTTCGCCTACATGGGCGCGATCTTCGCGGAGGAGATCCTCGGCCTGCCCAACCCGGAGGTGCGGCTGCTGTCCATCGGCGAGGAGCCGGAGAAGGGCAACCAGCTGACCCTCGAGGCGCACAGGCTGCTGACCGAGAGCCGCGAGCTGCTCGCGAAGGCCGCCGACGTGGTCGTCACGGACGGGTTCACGGGCAACGTCGCGCTGAAGGCCCTGGAGGGGACGATCCGGACGGTGATCCAGGGGCTTCGGGCCGAGATCACCGCGACCACGCTCGGCAAGGTCGGCGGGCTCCTGATCCGCCCCGCCTCACGGCGGCTGCGGCGGCGCCTCGACCCCGACACCTACGGCGGCGCCTACCTGCTGGGCCTGCGCGGGCTGGCCGTGATCGCGCACGGGAACTCGTCCCGCACGGCGATCGCGAACGCCGTCCGCCTCGCGGCGCGCGGCGTCGAGCACGACGTCACCGGCCGGCTCGCCGCCCGGTTGCCTGAGAAGGCGGAAACACCGGCTTGACCTGTGTATGATCGGCGCGCTCTTATCGGCCGGCAGCTGCCGGGCGAAGTCCGGTCAGCGCCTAAAGGCGACAATCCGAATCAACGACCAACGAGTGAGGTGTCATGGCAGCGTCGAGAGAAGAAGTCTTCGAACGGGTGAAGGAAGTGCTCGTCGAACAGCTCGGCATCGACGAGGATCAGATCACCGAGGAGGCTTCGTTCCAGGAAGACCTCGACGCCGACTCCCTCGACCTGGTCGAGCTGATCATGGAGCTCGAGGATCAGTTCGGGATCAAGATCTCGGACGAGGACGCCCAGAAGATCACGACAGTCGGTCAGGCCGTCGACTACGTCTCGACGCACCAGTAAGGCCAAGGCTCCGAAGCGGGCGTCCGGCCCGCGTGCTTTGCGCGAGCTGATCGACGATCTCCCGCGTGAGACGCTGGCGCGCGCCTTCACGCACCCGTCGCTGACCACCGAGCCGACCGAGTCGTACGAGCGGCTCGAGTTCCTCGGTGACGCCGTGCTCGGTTTCGTGATCGCTCGGGCGCTCTACGAGCGGTTCCCGGGCGAGCGGGAGGGCCACCTCTCGCGTGTGCGGGCGCTCGTCGTCTCGCGGAAGAGCTGTGCCGAGGTCGCGCGCGACCTCGAGCTCGGCGCCCTAGTGCAAGACCGCACCGAGATCTCGCGCGGCATCAGCGAGAGCAGCAATGTGCTCGCCGCCCTGGTCGAGTCGGTGATCGCCGCGCTCTACCTCGAGTACGGCCTGGCCGCGATCGAGGGGCCCGTCGCCGAGGCATTCGAGCCGAGAATCGGCGAGGCCGACCTGCTGCCGGTCGACGACAAGACCCGGCTCCAGGAGTCGCTCGCGCGGACGAAACAGCGAGTGACGTACTCGGTGCTCGAGGTCGCGGGCCCTCCGCACGACCGGCACTTCACCTGCGCCGCCGTCATCGACGGCGAACAGGTCGGCATCGGCAGCGGGCGGACGAAGAAGGAGGCCGAGCAGGAAGCCGCACGCGAGGCGCTCGCGCGGATCGAGCAAGTGGAGACAGCGTCCCCCTAGTCTGGCCGGAGCGGCTCAGTCGAACCGGAAGACCGCCGAGAAGGCTTCCGGCTCGTAGCCGTCGTCGTAGAACCACACCTGAGCGATCTTCCCGCCGCGGAAGCGATAGACGGCGATGTCATTTCCCTCCACCCGTCGCCCCTCGCGCTCGGCCGACCACCGGACGAGCACCGCCGAGTACTCCACCGAGTTCAGGAACGCTTCGGGCTCGAGCTGAAACGTGCCCTAGGTCGCGGATCGCTCGCTCTTTCGCGTCCACGCGCGCATCCTAATGAGCGGAATGAGCTGGCCCTGGCGGCTGCAAGCTCATCGCAACGCGGCTGTGCGACAATGCCGCCCGCAGTCACCTCACCCGTGCGAAGGGAGCGAGCGATGGCGAAGCTGATCAACTGCGAGTGCGGGTATGTCGTCCGCGGCGAGACCGACGACGAGCTGATCGCTGCGGCCGAGGAGCACATCAATCGCGACCATCCGGACATGGTCGGGAAGGTCTCGCGGGAGGATCTCCTCGGGATGGCCGAAGAGGCGTAGCGAGGCGCGCCCCTGGACGGTCTAGCGATTCGACCAGCGAACCGCGGGACAGCCGCGTCCTTCTGTGGCGACGCGGCTGTCCTGACGGGAGAAATGTACTAGCAGGGCTTGTGCGGCAAGTCCCTTACCAAGGTTAACATCGGCCAAGCAGGGCTTGGCCGCGACCCCTCGTCTGAGTGATCTCGGGCCATCCGGGCCGCCCGCGATACTTCCCGCTCGCATGCACCTGCGGGCGATCAAGCTGCGCGGCTTCAAGTCGTTCCCGGACCCCATCGAGTTGCGGCTGGAGCCGGGGGTGGCTGTTGTCGTCGGGCCGAACGGCTCGGGCAAGTCGAACATCGCCGACGCGCTGATCTGGGCGGCCGGCTCGCTTGCGCCGAGCGAGCTGCGCGCCGAGAAGCCGGACGATGTGCTCTTCGGAGGCTCCGCGACGCGCCCGCGCGCCGACCACTGCGAGGTCGAGCTGCTGTTTGACAACGAGGACGGGGCCATGGCGGGCGTTGACTTCTCCGACGTGTCGATCATGCGGCGGCTTCACCGAGGGGGCGAGGGCCAGTACCTCGTCAACGGCGCCCACGTCCGGCGCACGGACGTCGTCGAGCTGCTCGCCGACGTCGGCCTCGGCTCGGCGATGGGCTCGATCGTCTCGCAGGGGCGGGTCGAGGCGATCCTCGCCTCGAAGCCGGAGGAGCGCCGGGAGCTGGTCGAGGAGGCGGCGGGCCTCGGACGCTTCAAGCGGCGCCGCCACCGCGCCGAGCTGAAGCTCGCCCGCGTGGCGACCCAGGTCGAGCGCGCACGGGACGTGGAGGCGGAGGTCGCGAAGCGGCTCCGACCGCTCGCGCTCCAGGCCACGGCGGCCGAGCGCGCTGAGAAGCTCGGCGTCGAGATCGCGTCGCTGCGCTCAGCCATCGCCACGCTCGACCTGGAGGCGCTCGACGGCGCGATCGAGACCGCGCAACGGCGCCGCGGCGGTTTCGCCGACGAGCGGGACAAGGCAGAGACGGCGCTGGAGGCCCTGCTGGTCGAGCGGGAAGAGGCCGAGGGAGCGCTGGCCGACGCAGCGGGCGGCCGCGAAGGCACCACGGGCATCCTCTATCGGCTGCGCAGCGCCGCCGAGCGCCTCGACATTCGCAGGGAGGCGGCGCAGGCCCTGCTCGAGCGTCTGCGCGAGGCTCCGCCGCCCGTCGACGCAGGATTGGTCGAGCGGGCCCGCCTGGCCGAGGCGCGGGCGGCGGCCCTCGAGCGGGCGGTCGCGGAGCGCGAGGGCCTCCCGCCTGCCGCGCGGGCGCTGGCGGAGGAGGGCGCATCGCTCGCCCTCTCGCTGGTCGAGGTCGACGCCGGGTACGAGCGTGCGGTTGCCGCCGCCGTCGGGGCCGCTCTGGTCGCCAAGACCCCTGACGAGGGGCTGCGGCTGCTCGAGCAGGCTCGCGAGCGAGGGCTCGGCAACTTGACCGTGCTCGTCAGGCCGGACCGGGTCGAGCCGCTGGACGGGATCGACGTCGTCGCACCCGAGGCCTTGCTGGCGGCGACGCGTCCCTCGGTCACGCTCGAGGGGCACTACTACGACCCGCAGCGCGGCGTGCTTTCCTTCACCGGCGACACGGCCGAGGCGGTGCTGCTCGAGCTCGAAAGCATGCGCAGACGCCTCCTGGAGGAGGCGTCTGCGCTAGCTGCCCGCGCAGGGCGCGCCCATCCTCGTCTCCCCGATCCGTACCTCGTTGCGGCGGGCGGCGCCTTGGTCGAGTGTCTCGCCGCCGTGGTCGCGGCGACACGGCAGCTGGAGGCGCCGCTGCTAGCGCGCGTCGAGCAAGGCTCGACGCGCGCGGGAGACCTCGCGGCGGAGCTCCGTGCGCTCGGCGGGCGGGAGGTCGAGCTCCGCCGCGGCCTGGCGGAGGCGGCGGAGCGCGTCTCGGGCGTGGACGTCGAGCTGGCCAGGCTCGAGGTCGAGCGCGCCGAGGCCCGACGCCGGCTCGAGCAGGCGGCGGCCGATCCCGCGGAAGGCACGCGCGAGGAGCTGGCGGCCAAGCTGGAGCGGCTGGAACGGCGCCGCGAGCTGCTCGGGGGCGTCAATCCGTTCGCGAAGGAGGAGTACGCGGTCGAGAAGGAGCGGCTCGAGGAGCTGCGTGCTCAGCGCGAGGATCTCGAGCGCTCGCTCGGAGAGCTGCAAACGCTTCGGGACGACCTGATCGAGACGGTCGACCGCCGCTTCGAAGAGACCTTCGAGGCCGTGCAGCGGAACTTCGCCGAGGTCGCCTCGACGCTCTTCCCGGGCGGTCACGGGCGCCTGCGGCTGACCAGCGAGCAAACGGTCGGTGCCAGACTTCAGTCTGGCTCCGACTCCGATTCCGAGGGCGACGAGCCGGGGATCGAGGTCGAGCTCAGCCCGGCCGGCAAGCGGGTGACGCGGCTCTCGCTGCTCTCCGGCGGCGAGAAGGCGCTCGGCGCGATCTCGTTCCTGTTTGCGCTCTTCCTGGCGCGGCCGTGCCCGTTCTACCTCCTCGACGAGGTCGAGGCCGCTCTCGACGACACGAACATCGGCCGGTTCTGCGCGCTCTTGCGGCAGTTCGCCGACCGCGCGCAGTTCATCGTCGTCACGCACCAGAAGCGCACGATGGAGGCTGCCGACTCGCTGTACGGCGTGACGATGGGCGCCGACGGCGTCTCTCAGGTCGTCTCACGGCGCTTACCCAGGGAGGAAGCGGCTACCGTCGCGGCGTGAGCCGTACCTGGGCCGAGCTGCTGGGCGAAGGCGCCGCGGACGAGTCGGCCGAGGAGCAGGCCGGCTTCTTCGGGCGGCTCCGCGATTCGCTGTCCAAGTCTCGGCGGGCGCTCACGCAGCAGCTTGCCGTTGCCGCGTTCGACCCGGCCGACGAGGAGGCCTGGGAGCGGCTCGAGGAGGCGCTGATCGGCGCGGACGTCGGGGTGCCTGCGACCGCCGAGGACGTGCGGCGGCTCGAGGCCCGCGGGGGGATGACGAGCCTGGAAGAGCCGCTCGTCGAGGAGTTGACGGCGCTGCTCGGGGAGCCCGGGACACTGAACGTCTCGGAGCGGCCCGCCGTCGTGCTTGTCGTCGGCGTCAACGGCACCGGCAAGACGACCACGATCGGCAAGCTCGCGGCGAAGCTCGCCGAACACGGGCATTCGGTCCTGCTCGGGGCGGCGGACACGTTCCGCGCGGCGGCCGACGAGCAGCTCGAGGTCTGGGCCAGTCGGGCCGGGGCGGACTTCGTCGGCTCGGCGCGGGGCGGCGACCCCGCCGCGGTCGCCTACGACGCAATCGAGGCGGCGAGCTCCCGCGGGCGCGACGTCGTGATCGTGGACACAGCGGGCCGCCTCCACACGCAGACCAATCTGATGGACGAGCTGGCGAAGGTGCGCCGGGTGATCGCCGGGCGGCTCGAGGGCGCGCCGCACGAGACCCTGCTCGTCGTCGACGCGACCACGGGCCAGAACGGGCTCCAGCAGGCGCGTCTCTTCGGCCAGGCGGTCGTAGTGACCGGGGTGGCGCTGACGAAGCTCGACGGCTCCGCGAAGGGCGGGATCGCGGTGGCGATCGCCCACGAGCTCGGGCTGCCCGTGAAGCTCGTCGGCGTCGGAGAAGGGCTCGACGACCTGCGCCCATTCGACCCGGCCGACTTCGCGAACGCACTCGTCTCCGGCTAGCGAGTAGGCTCGGGGCCGATCTTCCTCGAGCCAAAGGAGGACCAGTGTCTGTCGTCAAGATCATCGAACTCGTGGGCACCTCGACGAAGAGCTCCGACGATGCCGTCCAGTCGGCGCTCACCGAGGCACGGAAGACGCTCCGCAACATCAAGGCAGTGGATGTCGTCTCAGTCGGGCTGCGCGGCGACAACCTCGACGAGTGGCGCGCCCATCTGCGGATCGGGATCCTGGTCGAGAGCGTGGACTGAGCCCGCGAGTACCCCAAGTAACAGACTGTTACTTGGGCAGCGGAATGCCGGCGGCGTAGTCGAGCAGCGCCTCAGGTGAGCGCGACCGAAACGCGACGTCGAGGAGGACTTGGCCGGCCGTGAGCTTCAGCCGCCCACGACGGTGTGCCTGCACGAGCAGCCTGATCTGCTCGTAGCTCGGTCGAGCCAGTCCGAGCCTTTCCGCGAGCGCGCCGATTCGACGGTTCGTCTCCGCGATCGGGCAACTCAGGTCGTCGAGATGAGCGATCGCGGCGACGAGTCGGCTGTCTATCCGAGGGGCGGCCGACGCCATGCCCCAAGCATGGTCGGCCGAGGCGCACGGAACCGGCACGGAATCGTGTCGATTCTCCGACGGCGGCCAAGTAACAGTCTGTTACTTGGCCGGTCCGGCCGTGCGCGCCTGCGGTGTCCTTGATCGCGGCGGGCGGCACGTACACTGTCCGGCCGGTGTTCGACACCCTTTCCGACAAGCTTCAGCACGCCCTCGGCGACCTGCGTGGCCGCGGCCGCCTCGACGAGGACTCGGTCTCCAAAGCCATGCGCGAGATCCGCCTCGCGCTGCTCGAGGCCGACGTGAACCTCCAGGTGGTGAAGGACTTCGTCGGCCGCGTCAAGGAGCGGGCAGTCGGCGAGGACGTGACGAAGAGCATTACGCCGGGCCAGCAGGTCGTGAAGATCGTCCACGACGAGCTGACGGCGATGATGGGCGGGAGCGACTCACGGCTCTCGTTCGCCGGGCGGCCGCCGACCGTCATCCTGCTCGCCGGGCTCCAGGGCTCGGGCAAGACGACAGCTGCCGCGAAACTCGCGCTGATGCTGCGCAAGGAGGGCAAGGCGCCGGCGCTCGTCGCCGCCGACCTCCAGCGCCCGGCCGCGATCGACCAGCTCGAACAGCTCGGGCGGCAGATTCAGGTTCCGGTCTACTCGGGCAACGGCGACTCCGTCACCGTTGCCCTAGAGGGTGTCGAGAGGGCACGCGTCGAGGGCAGGGACGTCGTGATCATCGATACGGCCGGAAGGCACCAGGTCGACGAGCCCCTCATGGACGAGCTAGTGCGGATTCACCGTCAGGTGAAGCCGCACGAGGTTCTCCTCGTCCTGGACGCGATGACGGGCCAGGAGGCCGTGAACGTGGCGCAGGCCTTCCAGGAGCGCGTCGCCTTCGACGGCATCGTCATGACGAAGGTCGACGGCGACGCCCGCGGCGGCGCGGCCTTGTCCGTCCGGGCGGTCACCGGACGGCCGATCAAGCTCGCTTCGGTCGGCGAGAAGCTCGACCAGCTCGAGTGGTTCCACCCCAACCGGATGGCCTCGCGCATCCTTGGCATGGGCGATGTGCTCACCCTGGTCGAGAAGGCGGAGGCGGCCGTCGACGCGGACGAGCAGGCCCAGCTGGAGAAGCGCCTCCGGGCCGGCGAGTTCACGTTCGACGACTTCCTCTCCAGCTACAAGATGCTGCGCCGGATGGGCCCACTCAAGGGCGTGCTCTCGATGATCCCCGGGCTCGGGAAGCAGCTGCAGGGCTTGGACGTGGACGAGCGCGAGCTGGCACGCGTGGAGGCGATCGTCCTGTCGATGACACCGCACGAGCGCAGCGTCCCGCACGCGATCGACGGCTCGCGGCGGCAGCGGATCGCCCGCGGCAGCGGCACGACCGTGCAGGAGGTGTCGCGCCTGCTGAACGCCCGCAAGGAGATGCAGAAGCTGATGAAGCAGATGGGGAAGGGCAAGATGCCGATGCTCCCTTCACAGGCGGCCCAAAGGATCGGCCGTCGATGAGGCATTGGACTAGACGAAGCGGTACCGTGGGCGCAGCCGGGCTTTGCCCGGCGGAGCCCAAGCTGTGGCTTGAGACTTTGAGACCTGAAGGAGGGGGCCCGCGGGGGAACTCATGGGTTCCCCCGCGTTGAGGTAGGAGGTAGTAGATGGCAGTACGGATGAGGCTGACCCGGGTCGGGTCGAAGAAGAACCCGATCTACCGGGTCGTGGTTGCAGACTCTCGCTCGCCGCGCGACGGGAAGTTCATCGAGATCGTCGGGCGGTACAACCCGCAGCACGATCCGTCGCTGATCGAGTTCGACGAGGCGAAGGTGAAGGACTGGCTCTCGAAGGGCGCCCAGCCTTCGGACGCCGTCTCGCGGCTGCTGAAGGCAAAGAACATCGCGTGACACCGAGCGCCGAGCTCGTCGAGTACCTCGCGCGCCGGCTCGTCGAGAGCCCGGGCGCCGTGAGCGTCGAGGAGGTCGAGGAAGAGGACGGCGCGCTCGTGATCCAGCTGCGGGTCGCGACGGAGGACCTCGGGCGGGTGATCGGGCGCGGCGGCAGGATCGCGCGCGCCCTGCGCACGCTCGTCCGGGCGGGCGGCGCGCACGGGGACAGGCGCGTGCTGCTCGAGATCATTGAGTAGTTTGGTACGAGCTCCCTTCGAAACAACGCACGGGCTGCCTGGCCGCGCTGAGCGGCGCGATGCGTCGTCCTCAGTCGCCCCATAGCGCTGCTATGAGGGCTCCCTGCGTCCTAGTCTCGCACTCGCTCATCGCACCCAGTCAGCGCGTGGTCGTTCCGAAGTGAGCTCTGACGACTTCGTCCAGGTCGGCCGCGTCGGCCGCACCCATGGCCTCGACGGCTCGTTCGTCGTCGAGAACGCCAGTGCGAGCGAGGCGCTGTTCGCCGTCGGCGCTGCGCTTTTCGCCGGCGGCGAGCCCGCGACGGTCACCGGCCGGAAACGGTCGGGCGGCCGGCTCGTCGTGAAGCTCGACCGGGACGTGCCGCGTGGGGCGGAGCTGGCCGTCCCGCGGACCAAGCTCCCCGAGCCGGAGCCGGACAGCTACTACGTCTTTCAGCTCATCGGGCTCGAGGTCGTCGAGGAGGGCGGCCGCCGTCTCGGGTCGATCCAGGACGTTGCGCCCGGCGTGGCGAACGACGTCCTCACGCTCGACTCGGGGCTCTCGCTGCCGATGCACCAGACGTGCGTGCGCGAGGTCGACCTCGAGCGCGGCCGGGTCGTCGTCGCCCGTGGATTCGGAGACGGGTAACCTCAGGACGCCGGTGCAGATCGACGTTTTTACTCTGGTCCCGCATGCCTTCGGCTGGCTCACCGAGCAGCGCCCGCTGGCAACCGTGCTCGGGAGAGAGCTCGACTTGCGCCTGTTCGGCTACCGGGACACCACTCCGCTGCCGAACGGGCAGGTGGACGACGCGCCGTACGGAGGCGGCCCCGGAATGGTGCTCCGCGTCGATGTGGTCGCAGCGGCAATCGACGCGGTGTACGGCGGTCTTCCCGACCACCGTGTGATCGCGCTCACCCCGCAGGGCCGCCAGCTCGACCAGGCGACGGTAGAGCAGCTGGCTTCGGAGGAGCGGCTGACGCTGCTCTCCGCGCGCTTCGAGGGCTTCGACGAACGAATCCTCACGCACCTCTGCTCCGATGCGATCTCGATCGGCCCGTACGTCCTCTCGGGCGGGGAGCTGCCGGCGATGGTGCTGGTCGACGCGATCGCGCGGCTCCAGCCCGGGGCGCTCGCGAAAGAATCAGCTGAGAAGGAGACGTTCTCGTCCGAGCTTGAAGGCGGAAACGAGTATCCGCAGTACACCCGACCGCCGGAGTTCCGCGGCTGGGGCGTGCCGGAGGTGCTGCTCTCGGGCGACCATGGGCGCATCGAGGACTGGAGGCAGGCCGAGAGCCGAGCCCGGAGCTCCCGGTGACGGACTTCTACTCGATCCTCGGCGTGATGCCCGATGCGTCGCCGGACGAGATCAGGGACGCGTTCTACCGCCGGCTGCGCTTCGACGACGACGGCACCGAGACGGCGAACACGCGCTCGAAGGAGCTGCGCGAGGCCTACGAGGTGCTGAGCGATCCGGCTCTCCGTCGGAGCTACGACGCGTCGCAGGGGATCTGGCGAACGGAGGCGGCTCCCTTCGGCGCGCCCGAGCCCGTGGTGGAGAAGCCCCCCTTGAACCCGGTCACCCGCGCGACACGTAACCTGCCGCGCGGCTGGCGGATAACGATCGACTGGATCGTGACGATCGTCGGCGCGATCGCGATCGTGCTCGCGATCAAGGCGTGGGTGATCAACCCGTACCGGATCCCGTCCTCGTCGATGGAGCCGACGCTCCACTGCGCCCGGCCCGGCAGCGGCTGCGAGTCGCGCTTCTCGGACCGCGTGCTTGCCAATCGGTTCATCTACCACTTCCGCAAGCCGCACCGCGGCGACATCATCGTCTTCAAGACACCGCCGCTCGCCAAGCAACGCTGCGGCGCCGGCGGCACGTTCGTCAAGAGGCTGATTGCACTCCCCGGCGAGACCTGGGAGGAGAAGAACGGCTTCATCTTCATCAACGGCAAGAAGCTGATCGAGCCCTACGTGAAGGCCGACCGCCGCGACACCGGCACGTCGTACCCCCTCCGCAAGATCCCGCAAGGCACGTACTTCATGATGGGCGACAACCGGACGCAGTCGTGCGATTCCCGCGAGTGGGGGCCGGTCCCCCGCAAGAACCTGATCGGCGAGGTCTTCGCCGTCTACTGGCCGCCCAACAGAATCGGCTTTCGCTAGCGGAGGAACCCCTGGTTCCCCCGCTGGCCCTCTCCTCCGCTCGCTCGCTCCGCTCGCGTCGGTGGCTGACCGAAAGCGCGAGTGTGCCGCGCCCGCACATGTCGGTCGCGGCGGCGGATGTGAAGTGCCAGCGATGAAGATCGGCCTTCGCCTTGACCATGTCGTGATTGCGGTTTCGGACTGGGAGCGCTCGAACCGCTTCTACCGCGACGTCCTCGGCGCGGAGCTCGTCGAGCTCGACAAGGGACGCTTCGCGTACCGCTTCGGCTCTCAGCAGCTGAACGTCCACGGGCCGGGGAGCGAGCCCTTCCCGCGGGCCGCGGATCCGGTCCGGCCGGGGAACAGCGACCTCTGCTTCGTCTGGGAAGGGCCGATCGAGGGCGCCGTCGAGCATCTCCGCAGTCAGGGCGTGGAGGTCGAGCTCGGCCCCGTCGAGCGGCACGGGGCGGGCGGCATCGGCACGAGCGTCTACTTCCGCGATCCCGACGGGAGCCTGCTCGAGCTGATTTCGTACGCCGGGTGAGCCCGCCGGTCTACGACAACGCGATCGCAGCAGGCGCCTTCTGGTCGTTTGTGCTCGGCTGGGAGCTCGTCGAGTGGCGCCAGCAGAGGCGAGAGTCCCGGGCAGCGGAAGACGTCGATCACGACCGCGGTAGCGGCCGGCTGCTTACTCTGACGAGCTGGATCGCGATCGGCGGTGCGTATGGGCTCGGTCACGCGGACGTTGCCCGAATTTCCGGCCGCTGGCCCGCCTACGGCGCGGGCTTCGGGCTCCTCGTTGCGGGGATCGCCCTCCGCCAGTGGGCAATCCGTGTTCTCGGCCGGCACTTTCGCCGGCGCGTGACGATTCAGGCCGGCCACGAGGTCATCCGAACCGGCCCGTATCGCGTGCTCCGGCATCCTGCATATGCCGGAGGGCTTCTGGCGGTGGTCGGGATCGGGGTTGTCTTCGGCAGCTGGCCGGCGCTCGCCCTCTGCATCCTCCCGATCGGGGCTGCCCTCGTCCACCGGATCCGCGTCGAAGAGGCGGCGCTGGAGGGTGCGCTTTGGGACGCGTATCGCGAGTACGAAGGCTCCACCTCCCGGCTGATCCCCGGAATCTGGTGAGCATTCGCTAGCATTGTGCGTCGGCCCAAGGGCCGTCTTCCTATGAGCAAGACGATCGAGCTCCTCGAGCAGCGTCAGCTGCGCAAGGGCCGCCCCCGGTTCAAGGCGGGCGACACGGTCCGCGTGCACTTCCAGGTGATCGAGGGGCAGCGCCGCCGGATCCAGGTCTTCGAGGGGATCGTGATCAAGCGGCAGGGCGCCGGTGTCCGCGAGACGTTCACTGTCCGCAAGCAGTCCTTCGGGGTCGGCGTCGAGCGAACCTTCCCGCTGCACTCCCCGAAGATCGAGAAGATCGAGGTGATGCAGGTCGGCGACGTGAACCGCGCGAAGCTCTACTACTTGCGCGAGAAAGTGGGGAAGAAGGCGCGCGTCCGGGCTGTCCAGCGGAGGGACAAGCTATCCTCGCCCGATGTCGTCGACGAGGCCCAAGAGGAGCCCGACGAGCCCGAAGCCGAGCCCGCCCAGCCTGCTTCCGAGGAGCCGGTCACCGAAGCCGCCGGCGAGGCAGTCGAGCCAGAACCGGCCGCCGAGCCGCTTGAAGGCACCACGCCGGAAGCCCGGAAAGAGACTCCTTAGCTTCGACCGCGCGCTCGGTGTGCGCTGGGTCGCGGG
>WNGB01011047.1_pt1 | contig 15108 bp, 10 predicted proteins | sample 5400681 | NCBI WGS metagenome assembly WNGB01 (sample SAMN13153367, study PRJNA577476) | soil metagenome | isolation source: 115 cm soil or saprolite under grassland replicate 2 | place: USA:California | collected 2016-06-15
GGCAGTTGGTCAGGCCCATGAAATCGATGACGGGGCGCTTGAGGTGCAGGCCCTGGTGGCGCTCGGCTCCGCGCTGGTCCACAGCGTCAGGGGACGCGACGGCGAGGGCGCTGGGGTCCTGCACGAGGCAATCGGCGTTGCCGATCGGATCGGACGTCCCGAGTCAGCTGCCGAGGCTCATCGCGAACTGGGTTACGTCGAGCTGCTGCGTGGCCGGTACGACCGCGCCCAGCGCTGGCTACGGACCGCGGCATCGCTGGCCGGCGAGGAACCGCCTGAGCGTGCCTGGGCGCTCGCGGTTCAAGGGGTGGCCTCGACGGATGTCGGACGATATGACGAAGCCCTGAGCGCCTTCCGGGAGGCGTTGCGCCTGGCTCAGGCGGGGCACCTCGGTCAAGTGGAGGCTTGGGTTTGGACGTTTGCCGGACGCCTCCACCTGCTGCGCCAAGACCTCGAGCAGGCACGCGAATGCCTCACCAAGGGGCTGAGCACTGCACGCGCAGTTCGCTGGACCGCGTTCGTCCCGCTGCCCGAGGCGTTGCTCGCAGAGGTGGATCTCCTCGAAGGCGATGTGGATGCCGCCTCTCACGCGTTCGAGCATGCACATGCCCTGGCACTGCAGTTGGGTGATCCGTGCTGGGAGGGCTGCGCGGCCCGCGGGCTGGGCCTGGTCGCGGCACAGCGAGGTGATGCCGTCGCGGCACTGCAGTGGATCACAGAGGCACGTCATCGTTGCGTGCGTCTGACCGATGCATACCTGTGGGTGGAGGCGTACTGTCTCGATGCCCTCTGCGCGCTCGCCGTAGAGCACCGGCATGCCGAGGCATCGCAATGGATCGATGACATGGAGGCCTTGGCGACCCGTACCGGGATGCGGGAGCTCATCGCTCGCGCCTACGCACATCGCGGCAGGCTCGGAGACCGGGCCGCGGCCGACGCCGCGCGGGTTCTGGCGGCGGAGGTCGACAACCCCGCCCTGCGCTGACTGAGCAGGACCTCGGGCCATCTGAACGCCGACCGAGGCGCCACTCACCAGAGTGGTCAGCGAGCCAGGTCCCCATGGACCTGGCCGGTGGGCGTGACCCGAACCTAGGCCGTGCTCGACGCCCCCCGAGGCTCCGCGGCAGCCACCCGGGCCCGTTCGACCAAGGGACGCATCCCCATCGCGGTGGCCTCGGTCTGCAGTTGCGCCCGCCAGGTGTCAGTTGCGTCGAGGCCGTGCCGTTCTCCGACGTCGAAGAGCGCCGCATAGCCCCACATTTCGATCCAGCGGTAGGTGTCCGGAAGCCTCCGGCACCGCACGGGAGCCTGCTCCAGCGTGGCCACGCCCTGGCCGAGGTCACCGCGGTCGACGCTTAGCAGGCCGAGCGTGCGCAGGGCCAGGGACTCCCAGCACGGATCGCCGACCTGCTCCGCCATTACGTAGGCGTGCTCGGCGAGGTCTCGCCCGCGTGACAGGTCACCCGTGCGTCGTACCGACTCGGCGAGCAGAGACTCCGGGAAGGGCCGGAACGCCGTCCAGTCCAATGAGCGCACCACCCCAAGCGCCTCCTGGAGGTTCCGTCCTGCTTCCTGGAGCCGGTCACGTAGCAGGTGGTGCCGGCCCTGCATGGTCAGCGTGAAGGCCTCAAGTCGCAGGTCGCGTTCGGTGCGCGCGTGCTCCAACGCCCCCGAGAGCAGGCGCTCGGCGCGCGGGTCGTCACCGACGTCGTCGGCGGACGCGCCGTCGTACAGGTCCACCCAGCCCAACCCCGCGGTGCCGTCGTCCGCCGCTTCCCGTGCCTCGCCGAACCAGTGGGTCGCCCGGTCGTAACGGCCTCGCAGGAAGTCCACGTAGCCGATCTCCCGGCGCGCCACGACGGCTAGCGGCGCGTCACCGACCTCCCTGGTCAGCGGCACCGACTCGTGCAGCATGGCGAGGCCTTCCTGGTCGACGCCCCTCACCCCGTGGATGAGTGAGGAGCCGAGGGAGACGAGCGCGCGGGCGAGCAGCGAACTGTCGCGGAGTGCCCGGGCCGCTACCACGGCTCCCTGGAGCGACCGCAGCCCGGTGTCGATCGCCCCGGCGTTGACCGCGGACTCTCCGGCCTCGATCTGGGCCACGACAGCTCTGGGCCCGGTGATCTGCCGGTCACCGCCCAGTGGGGCCGCCACCGCTGACCAGAGGGCGTCGGTCGGCTCCACACCGAGCTCCTGCCGGAGCCGGGCCGCCGCGTCCTGCGCGGCGGACCGGGCGTCGCTCACGCGGCCAGCGGCGCGCAGGCACCGCACCAGCAGTGCGGCGGCGTTCTCGTCCAAGGGTGCTGCCTCCGCCACCTGGCGGGCCAGCTGGAGGGCCCGCTCTGTCTCGCCACGCCCGAGCAGGGCGAGTGCCGCCTCCTGCCGTACGTCCAGTACGAGCCGGCTCAGGTGGCGACGCTCCTCGTCCAGCCAGACGGAGAGCTCGGTGCCCCGCTCGGTCCGTACGCCGGCGAGCAGCTCGTCGTCAAGCCCGGCCAGCTCCGCGGCGTCGTCGGCGCGACCCCGGAGCAGCAGCACGTCAACCGCCACGTCGCCGGGGACGGCGGCCCGAACCGGGTCCCCGTCCACCTGGATGCCGAGGGGGCGCAGCTGGGACAGGTTCCATCGGAGGGCGGCGGCGGGGTCGGCGGCGTCGACGAAGAGCAGCCGCTGCAACCGTTCCCGGCTGAGCGGATGGTCGATGAGCAGTAGCAGACTCAGCAGCAACCAGGGCTTGTGGCCGCGCACGTCGACCCGATCCACGCCACGGTGGGCTCGACGACGACCGCCACTCCCAGCAGCGGGCGCGCCGCCAGGGCGAAGTCGGCCTCACGGGCCACAGCGGGCACGGACACGCAGCTGCCGTGGACCGGGGTCCCCAGCGCCTCCCGGAGCCGCTGGGCTGCCGCACTGACGAGGAGCCCGGCCGTTTCCCAGCGGGGGTCGTCAAGTCCGGCCTCGGTCATCGCGTTCAGCACCGTGTCTGCCGCGGTCTTGAGGCTCGATTGGCCGGGAACGATGGGGTCGTTCTCGCGGATGCGGATCGTGGTGATGGTCATGGTCGCCTCCTGGGCTCGGGATGCCTTCACCGTAGGAGCGCATCGTGTGACCGGGCGTGTGACGGAAGACGGAATCTCCGGCGGTTGTGTGAGCCGCCGTCGGGCCAGCGAAGCCGGCCGTCGCAGGATGTCGCTTCGGGAGTACGTCTCTCCGTTGTCAACCGGCGGTCTTGAGCGGTCGATCTTCGACGCTCTTCCGGGCTCCCTTGACGGGTTGTAGCGTCGTGGGCGCGGGTCCGGGAAGTGGCTGATCCGAAGTGTCGATGTGCGGGGGAAGGTCGACCGCGCCGGCAGGTGAGGAGAGTCAGTGATGCACCAAGACAATGGGATGCGCACGGTATTGACGGCTCGTGACAACACATATCGGCCTTCGCGGACACCTGAGGTCATCCGTCGTGAGGGCACGAGGCGGAGAAGGCCGGTCCGGAACAGTGGACGGTGTGGCCGGATCGGGTCCACGACGCACGCGGGATGCTCTCGATCGGGTCCTATCCGCACGCCGAGGGGTAACGGGAGCACTCCTCCGACGTCAGCCCACGCGTGACACTCTGTTCGGCGAGCGTGATGAGCTCATCGAGGTCGAGTGCCCAGACCCGGACGACTCCATCCGTGCCGGCCGACGCGAGCTTGGTCCCATCCGGCCCGAACGCCACGTCGCGGACCGCGCCCCGGTGTCCGCGCAACAGCAGACGTTCCACACCGGTCACTGCGTCCCAGAGCCGGAGGGTGCCATCCGCACTGCCGGTCGCGACGAGGGATCCCGTGGGCGCGAACTCGACGTCGGTGACTCCTCCGGTGTGGCCCACCAGACGGGCGACCTCCTCGCCGTTTCGGAGGTCCCACACTCTGACCGGACCGAACAGCGGCGCGGTGGCCAAGAGGGATCCGTCGGCCGAGAACGCCAAGCTCCCACCCGCGGGAATCTCCCGGACGACCTCGTGGTCGCGCCAGTCCCAGACGGTCACTCTCTCTCGACGCGGGTCGGGCCGGTCCGTGGGGGCCCGAGCGGCGGCCACGAGGTTCCCGTCCGGGCTGAACGCCGTGCTGGTGAGTCGGAATCCGGGTGCTCCGGCCAGTTCGGTCACGCTCCTGCCCGACCTGTCGACGATCGCGAGCCGTCCGTCGCTGCGCGCCAGTGCGAGCAGCGCACCGTCGGGGTGCCAGGCGGCGTCCTCGACCGCGGCCGTCGTGCTGATGTGGACCTTGTCGCTCTCGCGCTCCAGGCTGCGTACCGTCACGGTGCCCCCCACGGTGGACGCCACGTCGCCGCGTGTGTTGACGCTGAGCGCGAGGGCAGTGGTGGAGCCTGGTCGAGCGGTGCGGAGTGTCGCGGACCGCTGCCCGGTCTCGACGTCCCAGACGGCCAACGATCCGTCGCCGCTGCTCGTGACGAGCCGCGCACCGTCCGGGGTGAAGCCGATGGCGGCGGGTCCGTCGGTGCTCAGGTTGGCCCACTCCGCGTCACCGCGCTCGCTCACGTCGAAGATCTTCACCGAGGTGATCCCCTGGTCCCCGGCCATGATCCGTTGGCCGTCCGGGGAGAAGGCGACCCACAGCCCACCCCCGCGCTCCTGGACGGGGATCGACAAGAGCTCGCGGCCGCCGGTCTCGTCGATCGCCCATAGCTTCACGCTTCCGTCGGCGGATCCCGTCACGAGCCGTCCCGAGTCCGAGCTCCAGTCGGCGGCGACGACCTCTGCCCGGTGGCCATACAGCACGGCCTGCGGACGGCCGGTGCTCGCGTCGAAGATGCGCACGGTGCCGTCGAGGCCGGACTTCGCGATCCAGCGGCCGTTCGGGCTCCAGTCGACATCGATCGCGCCCTGCTCGCGTCCCTGGAGTGTGAAGACTTCCGCTCCGGTGCGGACGTCCACGACGATCGACTCGGAGTCGAAGGTGGCGATGGCCAGTCGCCGGCCGTCGGGGCTGAAGGACGTGGTGAACGAGACGGCGCGGGGTCTGGTCTTGCTGATCAGGTGTCCGGTGGCGATGTCCCACACTCGGACGACACCGTCATTCCATGACGAGGCGGCCAGCAGGGAGCCATCCGGGCTGAAGGCCACACCCCATGTCTGACCCGGTTTCCCCTCGAAGCTTCGTCGCAGCTCGCCGGTCGCCGTGTCCCACACATGCACCGCGCCGTCGTCCCCGCTGGTCCCCAGCAGGGAACCGTCATCGCTGAAGGCGACGAGGTTGACATCCGAGTCGTGACCCCGGAAAGAGCGCACCGGCTCGCCGGTGGTCGCGTCGCGGATGTCGATCAGACCGCTCTCCTCGGGTCCCTCTGTGACGAACACGTCTCCAGCCGGGCTCCAGTCGAGGGCCCCGCCGAGGTCGGGGACGCGCAGCTCGATGCGCGACGCGACGACGGCACGATGTAGCGCCTCCAAGGCTTCCGGCGGCACCGCACCCTCCTCGGCGCGGCTCTTCTCGACCGCTGCCAGCGCGAGCAGGATGCTGCGTTCGGCATCCACGTCAAGGTTGGCAACTGAAGCGGCGGCGAGTTCGCGTGTCTCCGCGATCCGGCGTTCGCGGTCTGCCTCTGCGCGTTGGTCGAAGGCGTACAGCGCCAGCCCGCCTGCCACCATGAGGCCTGCGGCCAGCGCAGCACCCAGGTACTGGAAACGGCGCAGCGAGCGGCGTTCGAGGGCTCTCTCGCGTTCCTCCTGCGCTGCCTTCTCAGCGCGAGCGAGCTCGCGCTGGGCCAGGGATGCCTCCAGGAACTCATCCTCCTCTGGGGTCACGGCGAGCTCGGTGCGAGAGCGCCACGACTCGACTAGCTCGAGACGCGAGCCGGTGACCAGGAACGAAGGGTCACGCGCCGCGGCCCGCCATTCGCCCACGGCTCTCGCCAGCCGACGCTGGTGGCGGAGGTCCTCCTGGGCGTCCTCGATCCACCGCTCAAGGCGGGTCCACGCACGCAGCAGGGACTCGTGCGCGAGCTCGACGGTCGGCTCGCGAGTGTCCGTGGCGCGATCGAGTGAGAGCAACCGACGGCGGACGAACGTGTCGATCACGGCTTCCATCTCGCCCGCGTCCTCGGCGAGCGAGACCAGCTCGCTCCGGAGCGCGCGGCGGCGCGTGGGAGCCGCACCCTCCACTTGATGAACGAGACGGAGGAATGCCTGCCGTGCCAGGTCCTGCTGCGCGGGTGGCATTGACCCGTAGATCTCCTCGGCTCCGCGGGCAACGGCCCCCGCGATTCCCCCCAGCTCCGCGTATGCGGACGACGTGAGCGTCGCCGGCCCGGTGCGGTCGACGAGTTCCGCGAGCGCGAACTGCAGGAGAGGAAGTGCCCCCGGCCTGTCATGTACGTCGGACACGAGCTGCGCGACCAGCCCGGGTTCGACCGCGAGACCGACCCGCTCCGCGGGACCGGCGATCGCGCGCTCGAGCTCCTCGGGTGTGAGCGTGACGACGAGCTCGGTGCCCGATCGCAGGTGTTCAGCGAAGCCGGTGTGCGCCAGCGGGCGGTCGAAGATGTCCGCCCGGAGCGTGAGAACGATCCTCAGCCGGCTGTGCGGGTCCGCCGCCGCCTCACTGAGCACCGTGAGGAAGCGCGTCCGTGTGCCCTCCTCGGCGAGGGTGAAGACATCCTCGAACTGGTCGACGACGAGCAGCAACCGGGAGCTCTCGTCCGGGAGTAACCACTCGACGGCGTCGAGCAGTCCGGCCCCGTCTTGCTGGAGCCTGTCCAGCAGGTCTCGTGGCGGGGGCGCCGGAGCGAGCGGGAGGAACGCGGCGGTCAGCTCAGCGAAGGGGTCTGAGCCGGGTGTCGTCTCTGCGATCAACCAGCGCTCGGACCCGGTGAGGCCGCCGACTCGCAGAGCAGGGACCAGACCGGCGCGCACCACCGAGGACTTGCCGCTCCCGGAAGGGCCGACCAGCGCGAGGAGCCGTGCGCCCTCGCCATCGTCGGCAAGCCGATGCAGGAGGCGACGAACGAGCTGCTCACGCCCGAAGAAGTCGGGTGCGTCCGGCTCCAGGAACGGCCGGAGCCCCTTGTACGGGTTCCGGGTCGGAACCTGGTCCGCCACCCGGGACGGCGTGGCCCGGAACGCGGCGGCAACCGCGGACACGAATGCGGACACGTCCGGATACCGATCGGCCGGGTCCTTGCTCGTGGCTCGTCGGATCGCCTCGTCGACGTCCGGGGAGAGATCTGGGATGAGGGTGCTCAATGACGGCAGTTCGTCCACGGGTCCGCGTGTGGCGCCTGCTTCCCGGGGTGCGTCCCACGGACGCCGGCCGGAGAGCATCTCGAACAGAACGAGCCCGAGGCTGTAGATGTCGGCCTTGTTGGTGGGTGCCTCGCCTCGGACCTCCTCAGGGGAGAGGTAGTAGGCGGAAGAATCGCCCGCCGGGAACGCCTTTGCCTCTCGGACAGATGTGAGGCCCATCGCGATCCCGAAGTCCGACAGGTACGCGTTCCGCTCCTCGTCGAAGAGGATGTTGGCGGGCTTCACGTCCCGATGGACGACACCGTGCCGGTGAGCTGTCGCGAGTGCGGCCCCAATGTGCTCGACGACGGCGAGCGCCTCGTCAGTGGACAGCGGGCCGTGAGCCAGGACGTCGCGCAGGCTTCCTCCTCGCAGCAGCCGCATGACGAGGTACGTGCCCGTCGGTTCGCGCCAGTAGTCGTAGAGCGGGACGATCCGCGGGTGCTCGAGCTGCGCCACGAGTTGCGCCTCTGCCTCGAACCGGCGGATGAACTCGGGATCGTTCGCGAAACGCGGGCGCACGATCTTGACCGCCACATCGCGGCCGACCTGAGGCTGGGTCGCCCGGTGGACGACGCCGAACGACCCCTCACCGATCCCCTCCAGCAGCCTCAGTCCGCGGACCAGAAAACCGGCGGTCTCGAGCGAGGGGTCCTGGTTGAGGACCCGCGACTCCAGCCGCCTCAACTCGGTCGACGGCTCGAGCGCGAGTTCACTCGCGAGGATCCCGCGAGCCCGCTGGTATGCGGCCAGCGCGTCCGCCTGCCGCCCGGACCGGTACAGCGCGGTCATCAGGTGCGCCCACAGTCCTTCGCGGAGCGGATGGGCGGTGGCCAGAGCCTCGAGCTCGGCGACGAGCTCGGCATGCCGACCCAGGGCGAGCTCGACGACGATGCGTTCCTCGACCGCGGCAATCCGGAGTTCGTCCAGGTGAGCGGTCGCGCCCCGCAACGAGGGCTGGTCAGCGAGGTCCTCTACAGCGGCGCCTCGCCACAACTTTTCGGCCCGGCGGTAGCAGTCCAGGGCGGCTTCAGGATCGATCGGCGCGCAGGCACGCGCCTCCTGGACGAGCGCCGCGAAGCGGTCGGCGTCGATCTCGTCCCGGTCGGCATGAAGGACATAGCCACCCTGTCGTGTCTCCAGCCGTTCCGGACCGAGTGACTTGCGCAGCTTCGAGACGTAGGTCTGGAGCACGTTGCGAGCCGCGGGTGGAGGATCGTCGTCCCACACGAGGTCGATCATGCGATCGGCAGTGATCAGGCGGTTGGCCCGTAGCAGCAGATGCGCCAGGACCGCACGCTGTTTTGGTCCGCCGAGCGAGATCGCTCCGTTGTGACCCACGGCTTCCAGCGGCCCCAACAGCCGGAACTCCATGGCAGCACCGTACGTTCTGAGCTGGGCCCGCACCTCGAAACGGATCAGTTTCCAGAGTTCTTCAAGGTCTCCTTCCTACGGTGCTTCGTGGTCGGAACTCGGTGACCGGCCTTCGAGGAGTCCAGGTGAAGGTCTGCGAAGGAGATAACGATGACCAGGTTCACGCTGATCAAGGGTGCCGTGCTCGCCGTGGTGCTCGTGCTGATGACGGGCGCGGCCGCCTCGGCACACAACCGTGCCCACGTGATTCTGCCGAGTGGGGAGTGCATCATCGTCGGGTCGGAGAAGTCCGTCACGCTGCCGGACGGGACGCTGCTCGATCTCCGCCCGGAGACCGTCCCGGCCGACGAGATCGGGACCGCGTACGCAGCCGAAGAGGGTCAGTCCCGGCTCGAGAAGGGCCCATGCCCCTAGCGGCATTCTGGGCGTAGTGCCGCGGCTTGGCGAGGGTTGTCAGGCAGGCAAGGCCGGCTCCCTACGTGGTGCTCCAGCGCACTCACCGAGTGGCTCACACCTGCGCCCCGCGTACCTCACCGGCTGGCTCACAGCCGCTGACACGGGTGCCGTGAGGCACGATCTGGCGGCGGGCTTTGCGGACACGCCGTGGACACGGGGCCCATGTCACGATCAGAGGCGGCCTCCGGATCTCTCCGAAAACCGCCTCTGACCTGCTGTTTTACTTTGTAGCGGAGGCAGGATTTGTAGCGGGGGCAGTGTGCTGGCTCGCGACATCGGAATAGGTATGTCTCGGGTCATCGGCATGGCGCGGGGCGCCGACTGGGCGACCGGCCCGAGGCTGCGAGGTGTCGAAACGTCGCCTTGTCATCACCGCCGTCCTGGCCGGCCAGTCCCAGTCGGAGGTCGCCCGCACCTACGGGGTCTCCCAGGGCTGGATCAGCCGCCTCATGGCCCGCTATCGAGACGAGGGCGAGGCCGCCTTCGAGCCCCGCTCACGGGCCCCAAAGACCACCCCCGGCGCCACCGCGCCGGAGACGGTCGAACTGGTCCTGCAACTACGCAAGCAACTCGAGGAGTCCGGCCTGGACGCCGGCGCCGACACCATCGGCTGGCACCTCAAGCATCACTACCGAACCACGCTGTCGCGCGCCACGATCAACCGGACCCTGACTCGCGCCGGCGCCGTAACGCCGCCCGACCCCTCGAAGCGCCCCAAGAGCTCCTACATCCGGTTCGAAGCCGACCAACCGAACGAGACCTGGCAGTCCGACTTCACCCACTACCGACTCACCCGCCCCGACGGCCGCCCCGGCGCAGACACCGAGATCATCAGCTGGCTTGACGATCACGACCGCGTCCGCCACGACAAGATCAGCAAAGCCGGCACCGTCACCCTGCGCGTCGCCGGCCGGTTACGCCACATCGGCGTCGGCCGAACCTACGCCGGAACCTACGTCATCCTGCTCGTCCAAGACCTCAACGTCAGAGTCGTTCATGGCGCGACCGGGGAACTCCTGCGTGAGCTGACTATCGACGCCCGGCGCGACTACCAGCCCACCGGACGGCCACCCGGCCCGACGCCGAATTAGAACTGGCCCGGACCTACATTTCGTAGGTCCGGGCCATTCCGATGTCCTGAGACATCACATCGTAGCGGGGGCAGGATTTGAACCTGCGACCTCTGGATGGGATCGGGCGCTACGGATGGGCTTGGAGGATCACGGATCTCCTCGGGTTTACGCGGAGCGACCTCGCGGCCTGCTTCGGAGTGTCGCGGAGCAGCACGGGATGGTGACCGATCGTAAGTGGCCGGTTTGTGGCCGCGGGTCGAATCCTCGACTCACGTTGTGCGTGCCCAAGTCCAGAGTGCGAGGTCGTAGCTGCCCTTGACGATGCCGGCCACGACCAGTGGTAGGCCGAGGGCCACGCTCTGCATTGCTCCACCGATCAGGGGACCCGCGGGGCGCACGGTGTATCGGGCGGCGTTTGTCACGGCGGCCGCGGCTGTTCGCCCCTCCGGCGCGACCACACTCATCACGAGCGCCTGGCGCGTCGGGACGTCCATTTGCGACAGGGCGGTGCGCGCCAGGATCAAGACCACGGCGATCGGCAGCGTCGGTGCGAACGCCACCGAGGCGAGCAGGACGTTGCTGGGCAGGGGGGTCCAGACCATGGTGGGGACGAGACCGATCCTGTCGGCAAGGCGTGGGGCGAGCCAGACGGAGGCGGCTTGGAGGAGCGAGGTCGAGAAGAACAGGGCGCCGAGTGTCTGGGGGCTGGCCTCGTAGCGAATGGACAGGTAGTAGGCGAGGAAGCTGGTGGTGACCAGTCCGCCGCCGCCGGCGTCGACCGCGAAGAGAGTTGCAAGCTGGCGGACCCTGGCACGGTTGTCTCCGAGCCGGCCCGATGCTCCCGAGGCACGATCCGTGGCCTCCACTCGCGGGCTCAGTCGCACGGCGAGCGCGAGTCCTGCGAGGCCGAGTGGGATCAGGAGTGCGAAGGGGCGGGTGTCTCCCGACCCGATTCCGAGCTGGGCGGGGATGCCGGCGGCCAGTGCCCCCAGGGCGCCGGTGATGGAGGCGACGGCGTTGTAGATGCCGTAGACGCGCGCGCCGGATCGACCGGCCGCGGCGACATCCTCTCCGGCCAGCATGACCTGCTCGAGCGTGGTGGCGGGGCCGTTGTCGACGACATCGGTGGAGAGGACGCCTCCCAGCGCAAGGACGACGATGAGCCACAGCGGCGGACCGAGGGCCATCGTCAGCCCAGCCACGGCAACGCCGACATAGATCGCGGCGTACCAGCGCCGACGCCCCACCCGGTCCGCGATCCGGCCCAGGACGAGTGATCCCCAAGCCGTGCCGGCGACAACGCAGGCAAGGACGAGTCCGGTGGTGAGCGGCGAGTAGGACCGCGCGGCGAGGAGACCACCGAGCAGCACCGACGTGCAGCCGTAGCCGGCGGCACGCAGTCCCTGTGCGGCGATGATGCGCCGCGCGTCGGGACTGAGCCTGGGCACGAGCCGCACCTAGGCGATCAGCGTGGACACCAGGCCGAGGACCGCGCAGACGCCGAGGGTGCGCATGGTGGACCACGTGCGCCCGAAGATCAGCATCAGCGCGACGGCGGTGATGGCGAACGCGACGGGGTCCCACGACGACAGGATCGGCACGTCCAGGTCGACCGGGCCCCAGGTGACCTCGCGTGACCGGTCGAAGAGGTTGTGCAGGGCGAAGAAGACGGCGAGGTTGGCGATCACCCCGACGACGGCGGCGGTGATGCCGGTCAGGGCGGCGGTGAGGTGGTGGTTGTTCCGCAGCCTTTCGACGTAGGGCGCGCCGAGGAAGATGAACAGGAAGCAGGGCACGAAGGTCACCCAGGTCACCAGCAGTGAGGCGAGCACGGCGGCGACCCAGGGGTCCAGGGAGCCGGGGTTGCGGTAGGCGCCGACGAAGGCGACGAACTGCACGACCATGATCAGCGGTCCGGGAGTGGTCTCGGCGAGGGCGAGGCCGCGCACCATCTCCCCGGGGGCGAGCCAGCCGTAGACGTTGACGGCCTGGTGGGCGACGTAGGACAAGACGGCGTAGGCGCCGCCGAAGGTGACGACGGCGGCGCCGGAGAAGAACAGGCCCTGGTCGACGAAGACGCTGTCGCGGGAGAACACGATCGCCGCGAGCACGACGGGGGCGAACCAGAGCACGAGTCCGAGGATGAGGATCTTCAGGCTGCGGCTGGTCGAGGGAGCGTCGTGGTGGAGCGCGTGGTCGCTGATGAGCGGTTCGGGACCGTCGGCCGCACCCGCGTGCGCCTTGCTGTGCGCGAGGGTCGGGATCCGGAGGCCGAGTAGCCAGCCGAGCAGGCCGGCGACGATGATGACGATCGGGAACGGCACCTTGAAGACCGTGAGTGCCAGGAACGAGCAGATGGCGACGGCGACCAGGATCGGGTGGTGCAGGGCGCGCTTGCCGACCCGGTGGACGGCCTGGATGACGATGGCGATGACCGCGGGGGCGAGTCCGGCGAACAGTCCGGTGACCAGGGTGGTGGACCCGGCGCCGACGTAGAGCGCGGACAGCGCGAGGAGTGCGATCACGCCCGGGAGCACGAACAGGACGCCGGCGATCAGGCCGCCCAGTGTGCCGTTGAGGAGCCAGCCGACGTAGATGGCGAGCTGTTGGGCTTCGGGGCCGGGCAGCAGCATGCAGTAGTTCAGGGCGTGCAGGAACCGCTTCTGGCCGATCCAGCGCTTCTCGTCGACCAGTTTGTGCTGCATGACGGCGATCTGGCCGGCGGGGCCGCCGAAGGTCTGCAGTGAGATCGCGAACCATGCCCGGGTCGCCTCCCGCAACGGGATGACGTCGCGGGTGCGGGCCTTCTGCAGGTTCATGGCGTGTCCGTTCCGGTGAGCAGGGAGCGTCGCAGGTAGGCGTGGACGGCGTCGAAGACCGGTGCCGTGAGGTCGAGCACAGTCTGGTCGTCGTGGGCAACCGAGAGGGCGCGCAAGATGAGATCGAAACCGGGCGCTTCGGGCGCGTCGTAGGCCCCGTCCTCGATGTCGGCCTCGTGCACGATCGCGGCGATCCGCCACAGCACCGGGTCGGCGAGGTTGTAGCGGCGCAGGATCGTCTCGAAGCTGCAGTCGCTGCCGTGGTGGCCGAGGTCGACGCCGCGGATGTCGAACGGCGTCGCATCGGCTGGTACGTCGTCGGGGTCGGTGACGAAGATGAACTCCGCCTCCGGGTCCACGTGACGGCGGATCAGCCAGGCGCAGGCAGCCCGGTCGATGTGGATCCCGGCTCGGGTTGCCCATCTCATCGGACCACTTCCGCATCCGGGCCGTGAGGAAGGACGCCCAGGCTCGCAGCCAAGGCCGACAGAGCCTGGCGGGCCTGCTCCCTCTCGACGGGACGGAAGAAGTCGCGGCGCCGGATCCGGCGATTCTCGGCTCGTAGCCGTCGCAGCGCTCGAGCACGATCGACCTCGCTCGCGCCGAGCGCGGCCTCGGCCTCGCGGATCAGGGCGTCGTACTCCCGTGCTCGGGCGGCGTTCATGGTCTGCGCGAGCTCGCGTTCCTGTGCCCTCGTCGTCGGACGGGCCAGCCAGACGCCGGCCGTGCCCAGGGCCGCGGTCGCCTGATCGGCGGCCCACTCGAGCTGTTCCTGGGTGCGGGCATCTGCAGGCAGGGCGACCAGGCCGTCGGCGAGCTGGACGACGCCGAGCCGCTTGAGCTTGCGCCACAGCGACAACCGCGGCGCCGACGGCGTGCGCGGCAGCGAGTAGGTGAGGAACACCCATTCCCCGGGCCCACTGCTTCGTGCCATGGTGGAACTGTAACCGTGGTTACAACATTCTTCTTCGGGAGGTCAGATGTTGAGCTGGACGACCATCGTCTACGGCGCCGGCCTGTCCGCTCTGGGCGCCGGCATCCTCGTGGGCGCCGCGGACCGGCCCCGGCGCCTTGCCGTGGTTGCGACGGCAGTTGCCTCCGCATTCCTGGGTCCGTTGGCCTGGAACGCCATCCTTCGAGCCACGCACGGCAGCAGCTTCTTCCACGACGCCCCCATAACCATCTTCCCGGTGTCGTGGCAGGACACCGGGAGCGGCGTGTTCGCCTTGGCGACCGCGGCCGTGCTGCTCGGCCTCGGCAGTATGGCGCACGACCCCGGACGCAAACTGCTCCTTGTGGGACTCCTCACCGCCCTACCCGCGCTGCTGGTCGACGTCTATGTGTACTGAGCCTCGGGACCACCGGCGTCTGAGTTCCGACCGCGCGCCCGCGTACCACTCGTGGACCTTCAGGAAACGATCCTTTATTGAAGGGCCTAGATCCCGCCCTCAGCGCCAGCGAGATCGAGCCTGATCGCGTCTTCAAAAACCTCTTCACGCCCGCCCACGTGGCCCATCTCAAATTTCTCAACGGCGGATGACGGGTGACTCGGCCCAGCAGGCCCAGAAATGAGGGGAGTGTCCGTGCTTCTCGTTGGCCGACCTGGACCGACCGCGCGATCCCGACGCCGAGGAAGCAGGCTACGACGGCCCACAGCCGCGCCGCGCGAAACCACGCCGCCCGCGGTGCCTCACCGTGCTGGGCGGGTGGATGCTCGCTTGCTGCAGCGCGCTCATGTGCTCATCTCCGTCACGCAGGGAACGTAGGCGCCCGGCATGAAGACCGGATGAACCGAGGCACTCCAGGTCTGTGGCTACGCCCCCGGCGCAGCCACGGAGGCATCGGCCCGTTTGGCTGCGGTTGGCAGGAGAACCGTGACCGTCATCGCGGGACCGTGGCTGCAGGGAACCGGGCTGGGGCGTCCGCGCGTGGCGTGTCGCCCCTGGTGACACAGCCGCAGCTCACCGGCGGCACCGGTGACCAGTGCGTCGACCAGCGAGAGCCCGAGTCCCGAACCGGGTCGAGGCCGGGCGTCCTGGGCTCGTGCGAAGCGCTGGGTCGCCGTCGCCAGCAGCGTGGGTTGCATGCCGGCGCCGGCATCGGTGAC
>WNGB01008015.1_pt1 | contig 15106 bp, 15 predicted proteins | sample 5400681 | NCBI WGS metagenome assembly WNGB01 (sample SAMN13153367, study PRJNA577476) | soil metagenome | isolation source: 115 cm soil or saprolite under grassland replicate 2 | place: USA:California | collected 2016-06-15
TGGCGGTAGCCGTCGGGTTCTTCCTGGGAGCGATCGCGAGCCGGAGCTACGGGATCTACTTCCTCATGATCACGCTCGCGTTCTCGGTGCTGGTCTACTTCTTCTTCGCGCAGGTGACACAGCTCTCCGGGTTCGGCGGCGTCAACAACGTCGAGCTCCCCTCGGCCGTCGGGAACCCGCTCCAGCAACCGGCGCGCCTCTTCTACATCGCGCTCGCCGTCTCCGCGGTCGTCTATGGGGTGCTGCGCTACATCGCCCGAGCGCCCCTCGGGCTCGTCTTCCAGGGCGTGCGTGACGACCCGGCGCGGATGCGGGCGCTCGGCTACAACGTCCCACTCCTGCGAGCGGTTGCCTTCGCCCTTGGCGCCCTCGTCGCAGGTCTCGCCGGGATCCTCTCTGTCTGGTGGAACACGCGGATCTCGCCGGGTTCGATTTCGCTTTCCCAGACCATCGATGTGCTCGTCATCGCGGTCATCGGCGGCCTCTACAGGCTCGAGGGAGCCTGGGTCGGCGCCGGCGTGGTGGCGGTGCTCGACAACTGGCTTCGCGGCGTCGACCTCGTCGGGAGCCGCTTCAACACTGTTATCGGGGTGATCTTCCTCGCGATCGTCCTGGTCTCTCCCGGGGGGCTAATGGGAATCTGGGGCTCCGCCACGAGCACGCTCCAGACCCGCTTTGGGCGAGGTGCAACCGGCGAGGAATCCGAACCCCTGCCGCTGACCCAGGAGCGCCACCCCGCCAGCGATACGCCCATCGTCCCCTAGTACGAAGGAGGAAGCCACGCGCGCCAACGATCTCCCTGCAAGCCCTCCCGGCGAGGACCGGGATACCTGGTGAACTCGAAAAGAGGAGGAACGATGCGGAAAACCGGAGAGGGCCGGCCCGGCCGGCTCTGGATCCTGTTCGCCGCCCTCGTGCTCGCGCTGGCCGCGATAGCCACGGGCTGCGGCGGCGACGACGAAGGGGCCGGCCAGACAGGTGGCGCGACGACGGGCGGTCAAGCCACCGGAGAGGCGATCAAGATCGGCATCTTCGCGAACAACGAAGGCCCGTTCGCCCCGTTCGAGGGTCAGACGTGGGGCGGAGCGATGCTGCCGCTCATCAACCGAGGCGCCGCTCCGGTCAGCGGGGATCCGACGAAGGGCGTCGAGAACGCCGTCATCGCCGGCCATCCGATCGAGCTCGTGTACGGAGGATCCGACGCGACGCCCGACAAGGCGGTCGAGGAGGCCCGGCGGCTCGTCGAGCAGGAGAAGGTTGACATCCTCGTGGGCCCGCTCTCGGGGAGTGAGGGCATCGCCGTAGCCAACTACTCGAAGGAACAGCCCGGAGTCACCTTCGTGAACGGGATCTCGGGTGCGCAGGACACCACGCTCAAGGTGCGCTCGCCGAACTTCTTCCGCTTCCACAACGACGGCACGCAATGGACGGCGGGGCTCGGCGATTACGCCTACAACACGCTGGGTTGGCGCAACGTCGTCACGATCGGCGACGACTACGACTTCCCGTACTCGCAGATCGCCGGTTTCGTGGCGGAGTTCTGCTCGATTGGCGGCAACGTCTCGAAGCGGCTCTGGCCTGCGCTCGGTGAGGAGGACTACTCCTCCTTCATCACGCAGATCCCGGAAGACGTGGACGGCTTCTTCATGGGCGTCGGCGGAACCGGAACGGTCGCCTTCGTGAAGCAGTACGAGCAGCTCCGCGGCAATCTCGCGGACAAGATCATGGGCGGCATCTTCATGACCGACCCGGTAATCCTGAAGGAGCTCGGAGACCAGGTCGTCGGTGTGGTAACTGCCGGCATGACGTCCGGCGACTCCCAGGAGTCGTCGTACCTCGACTACTCCAGCGGGCTCGACACCGCCTATCCCGACCTCAAGGGCACGGCCTCGAGTGTGTTCGCGTACGGCTACTACACGGCGATGGAAGCGATCGCCCAGGCGCTCGAGCAGGTCAAGGGTGATCTCTCCGACGGTCACTCGGCGTTCAACGACGCGCTGGCGAACCTGGAGCTCGACGCCCCTCTCGGGACGATCAAGCTCGATGAGAACCGCCAGGCGATCATGGACAACTTCCTGCAGCAGATCGTCAAGGACAACACCGGCGACGGAGTGCCGGACGTGAAGACGATCAAGACGATCCCGCAGGTCGACCAGACGTTTGCTGGGGCCTTCAGCCCAGAGACGCCGTCGCCTGACCGGACCCACCCGCCGTGCAAGGCGGGCACTCCGCCCCCGTGGACCAAGCAGGGTGGGGGCGGCTAAACCCATGGCCCTCGAAGAGCCGTGTCCGTAGCAGCACCGGCAACGGAAAGCGCCGAGCCGATCCTCCGCTTGCGGGGGGTCGGCCGGCGCTTCGGGGGCGTACAAGCCGTCCGCGGCGTGGACCTCGACGTCTTTCCGGGCGAGCGGCGTGCGATCCTCGGGCCGAACGGTGCGGGGAAGACGACCCTCTTCAATCTCGTGTCCGGCGAGTTCCCACCGACAGCGGGAACGATTGAGCTCTTCGGCCGCGACGTGACGAGGCAGCCGGCCCGGAAGCGGGCGCACGTGGGGCTCACCCGGACGTATCAGACCTCGCGTCTCTTCCTCGGCCTGAGCGTCGAGGACAATCTCTACCTCGCCGTGCTGGGTATCCGCGGCAACCACCTCCGGCCGGTACGCCTTTCCGGCCGGGACGGCCCGATGCGTGCCCGTGCGCGCGAGCTGGCCGAGCGAGTCGGTCTGGCGAGCCAGCTGGGCACGCTTGTCGGCTCGTTGTCGCACGGCGAGCAGCGCCAGCTCGAGGTGGCGATGGCGCGGGCGGGCGACCCGAAGCTCATGATGCTGGACGAGCCCGCCGCCGGTCTCTCGCGCGGTGAGCGCGTCCTTCTCACCGAGCTCCTCGTCGAGCTCGACCCGGATATCACCCTGGTGCTCATCGAGCATGACATGGACGTGGCTCTGACCGTCGCCGAGCGGGTGACGATGATGCACGAGGGCCGGATCGTGGTGGAGGGGACTCCGGAGGAGATCCGGGCGAACCAGCTCGTCCACGACCTCTATCTCGGGAAGGGCCATTATGGCCACGAGTGAGCCCTTCTTCTCCGTGAAGAATCTGAACGCGTTCTACGGGCGCGCTCAGATCCTTCACGACGTCTCGTTCGAGATGGGCCGGGAGCCGGTCGCGATCATCGGGCGCAACGGCATGGGCAAGAGCACGCTTTGCCTCACGGTCATGGGGCTCATGGCGCAAGCCCGGGGCTCGGTTCGGTTCGAAGGTGAGGAGCTCTTGGGCCGTCAGCCCTACAAGATCGCGGCTGCCGGAATCGGCTATGTCCCACAGGGGCGTCGCCTCTTCCCCTCCCTCTCCACCGAGGAGCACCTGAAGATGCTCGGCAGCCCGAACGGGGGCCGCTGGAACATCGATGCGATCTGGGAGGTGTTCCCGCGCCTCGCCGAGCGCAGGAAAGTTGGCGCGGCCCAACTCTCCGGCGGAGAGCAGCAAATGCTTGCGATTGCGAGGGCGCTCCTCCGCAACCCCAAGCTCATCGTCATGGACGAGCCTTCCGAAGGCCTTGCCCCGACGATCATCGAAAACCTCGTCGGGACTTGTGAGACGCTCGTGCGGGAGGGAGTCGGTCTCCTACTCATCGAGCAGAACCTGGGGGTCGCCACCTCGCTCGCGAACCGGCAACTCGTCATGGTTGCGGGCTCGATCCAGGCGGAGACGACGGGAGCCGCCTTGCTGGCGGATCCCGATGCGCAGCAGCGCTATCTCGGCGTGACGCGGATCGAGGAGACCCCAGACAAGGCCAGGGAAGACTGATGGCCACTGTCGTCCTCCTCGGCACGCTCGACACGAAGGGCGAGGAGTACGACTTCCTCAGGCGGAGGGTGCGCGAGGAAGGGGTGAACGTGCTCCTGGTTGACACAGGGGTTCTGGGCGCACCGCTGGCCGAGCCCGACATTTCGCGACGTGAGGTCGCGGAAGCGGCCGGCGCGAATGCCCAGGAGTTAGCCGAGTCCGGTGATCGCGGCGCCGCGATTGAGGCCATGGCGCGCGGTGCGGCCGAGATCGTCAGGGAGCTTTATGCGCAGGGCCGCCTCGACGCCGTCCTTGCACTCGGCGGTTCAGGCGGCACGGCGATCGCGACTCAGGCGATGCGCGAGCTGCCGGTCGGTGTGCCGAAGCTCGTGGTTTCGACGATGGCCTCGGGCGACACTCGCCCCTACGTAGGGGCCGTGGACATCACGCTCATGTACTCGGTGGTCGACATCGCGGGACTGAACCCGATTTCGGAGCGCATTCTCGGGAACGCCGCAGCAGCGGCGGCCGGGATGGCGAAGTCCCAAGGGCCTCAGGCGGAGGCTGAGAAGCCTCTGGTCGGCGCCACCATGTTCGGTGTCACGACCCCGTCCGTGACCGAGGCGAGAAAGCGCCTCGAGGACCTCGGGTACGAGGTGCTCGTTTTTCACGCCACCGGAACCGGCGGGCAGGCGATGGAGGCGCTCATGCGCTCGGGCTTCATCACCGCCTCCCTGGACATCACGACCACGGAGCTGGCTGACGAGCTCGTTGGTGGAGTCCTCTCGGCAGGCCCAGAGCGGCTCGAGGTGGCGGGTGAGCTCGGGATCCCGCAGGTCGTCTCCCTGGGCGCGCTCGACATGGTCAACTTCGGCCCCTTCGAGACGGTTCCAGCCGAGTTTCGCGACCGGCTCCTGTACAAGCACAATCCGACCGTCACTCTCATGCGCACCACCCCCGAGGAGTGCGCCGCGCTCGGCCGGGTGATGGCCGAGAAGCTGAACCGGGCGCGGGGCCCGCTCACCGTTTTCGTGCCGCTCAAGGGCGTCTCCCTGATCGCAACGGAGGGCCAGATCTTCCACGACCCCGCCGCCGACGAGGCTCTTTTCGGCGCCCTGCGCGAGCACCTCGACCCCGACGTCGATCTGCGTGAGCTTGACCTCGACATAAACGATCCGGAGTTCGCGCGGGCCATGGCCGACCGCCTCGACGCCCTCTACAACGCCTGGTCCTCCGAGCACCGGGAGGTGCGGGCGTGACTCGCGAGGAAGCCCTACGACATCTGCGCGCTCAAGTCCAGCAGGGGCAGCCGATCATTGGCGCGGGCGCAGGCACGGGCCTCTCGGCCAAGTGCGCCGAGGCGGGCGGGGCGGACCTGATCATCGTCTACAACTCGGGGCGCTACCGCATGGCGGGACGCGGCTCTCTCGCCGGGTTGCTGCCCTACGGCGATGCGAACGCAATCGTCGTCGAGATGGCCGGTGAGGTGCTGCCTATCGTGCGGCAGACGCCCGTGCTTGCGGGCGTTTGCGGCACCGACCCTTTCAGGATGATGCCGGTCTTCCTGCGCGAGCTGCAGGAGCTCGGATTCGCCGGAGTCCAGAACTTTCCGACCGTCGGCCTGATCGACGGCGTCTTTCGGCAGAACCTCGAGGAGACGGGGATGGGCTACGCGCTCGAGGTCGAGATGATCAGGGTGGCGCGAGAGCTCGAGCTCCTGACGGCCCCCTACGTGTTCGATCCGGACGATGCTCGCCTGATGGCCGAAGCGGGGGCGGACGTGCTCGTTCCCCACATGGGCTTGACGACCTCCGGGACGATCGGCGCCGAGACAGCCCTCACTCTCGACGAGGCCGTCGACCGTGTGCAGGCGATGCACGACGCGGCCAGGGAGGTCGATCCGAACATCCTCGTGCTCTGCCACGGCGGCCCGATTGCCGAGCCCGAGGACGCCGCCTACGTGCTCGGACGCACCCACGGCGTGGTCGGCTTCTTCGGCGCGTCGAGCATGGAGCGCCTGCCGACGGAAGTCGCGCTCACCGAGACCGTGCGGCGCTTCAAGTCCATTCCGATCGAAGGAGGAGTTCGTGCAGGCGGTTGATCCGAACGCGATTCCCACGCAGACGTTCGACTGGGGTGCGATCAAGTGGTTCGTGACTCCCGAGCTGACCGACGGCGCCGGCATCACCTTCGGCGAGGTCGTCCTCCTGCCTGGCCGGGGGCACGACCGGCACAACCATCCTGAGTCGGAGGAGATTTTGTATGTCCTCTCGGGCGAGGGGGAGCAGATGCTCGACGACCGTGAGCCCTTCGAGGTCAAGCCCGGCGACACGATCTACGTCCCAACCGGCGTCTTCCACTCGACGAGGAACACGGGCTGGGAGCCGATGCGACTGCTCGCTCTCTACAACCCAGGCGGTCCCGAGAAGGTCCTGGAGGGGCTTCCCGACTTCCGGCAGGTGGCGGCCGGTTCCGTGTCCGATTGGACGAGGACCTAAGGCCGGCCGATGGGCGTCGCCGTGGAGAACATCGAGCTCGTCGCCGGGGAGCTTCGGCAGCGCCTTGGAGCTGACGCGGTCATCACGGACGGAGAACGCCTGGACGCCTACGAGGCCGATACGTATTGGAAGGCGATCGCCTCACGAGCAAACGGCTCCCCGCTGGGTCGTCCCGATCTCGTTGTCCTTGCGAAGTCCGACGAAGACGTGGCCACTGTGCTCCGGCTCGCGAACCGGTTCGGGGTTCCCGTCGTGCCTTGGGGAGGCGGGTCGGGGAGCCAGGGTGGAGCGATCCTCACCCACGGCGGAATCGCTCTCGACCTGAACGGTCTCGACCGCATCGTAGAGGTGGACGAGGAGTCACTCACCGTGACGGCCGAGGCAGGCGTCAACGGCCAGCGGCTCGAAGCCGAGCTAAACGCGCGCGGCCTCATGCTGCCGCACTATCCCGCGTCCGCCGAGCTGGCGACGGTGGGCGGCTACGTCGCCGCGCGCGGCTCCGGGGTCCTTTCCACCCGCTACGGAAAGATCGAGGATCTCCTCCTCGCGCTCCGGGTAGTGACCCCGGCCGGTGAAATCATCGACACCCTTCCCGTGCCGCGGCACGCGGTAGGACCGGAGCTCACGCAGCTCTTCGTCGGCTCGGAGGGGACGCTCGGCGTCATCACGCGGGCGACGCTGGGGCTGCGACCGCTGCCTGCCGCGCGCCGCTTCGAGGCGGTCTCGTTTCCTTCGGTACCCGACGGCATCGGCGCCATCCGCGACGCCATCGCCCGCGGTTACCGCCCCTCCGTGGCCCGCCTCTACGACGAGACGGCAACTCGACTCACGCTCAGCCCGGTGGTGGGTGAGGAGCTCGACGGCGTCTGCACTGTCCTCTGTTTCGAGGGGGAGCCGGCCGTTGCCGATGCAGAGGCCGACGGAGTGCTTGCGCTCGCCTCGGAGCGAGGCGCCCGGATCCTCGACGGCAGCCTCGGCGAGACTTGGTGGAGGAGACGCTACGAGTTCTACCGTCCGCCGCACCACCCGGAGCTCCCCGCCATGTGGGGGACGATCGAAGCCGTTGCGACGTACGCGCGGATCTACGGCGTCTACCAGGCGATTCGGAGGGCGATTGAGCCCTACCAGGAGGAGGGTCTCACGCTCAGGATCCACCTGAGCCACTGGTACCCCTGGGGAACGATGATCTACGGCCGCTTCGTCATCCCCGACGCGGGACCGAATGGAATCGAGCTTCACGACCGCATCTGGGAGGACGGCGTCAAGGCCATTCTCGAGGCGGGCGGCGTGATCAACGACCACCACGGGGTCGGCCTCAAGCTGGCGCCCTACATGCGGGCCCAGCATGGGCCGGCACTGGACACCCTGCGACTGATCAAGGAGGTGCTCGACCCGAACCGGATCATGAACCCCGGCAAGCTGGATCTCTGACGAGCAAAGGAGACACATGGCACTCAAGGTGGCGATGCACAACTGGATGCGGCCCGAGCCGATCGACGTCACGGTCAAGCGGCTCGGCCGGAGCGGCTACGACGGAATCGAGATCTCGGGCGAGCCGGCGCTGTACGACACGAAGCAGGTGCGCTCACTGCTCGAGGAGAACGGGCTTGAATGCTGGGGAGCGGTCACGCTGATGGTGGGAGGACGCGACCTCCTCCACGAGGACAAGTACGTGCGCGTCGGGAGTGTCCAGTACGTCAAAGACACGATCGACATGATCAAGGAGCTCGGAGGGAAGATCCTCACGGTCGTCCCGTCGACGGTGGGCAAGGTCACGCCGATGGGCTCCCCCGAGGACGAATGGCAATGGGCGGTCGAGAGCCTCAAGGAGTGCCAGGCTCACGCTGAGAAGCAAGGCGTGCGGCTAGGGCTCGAGCCGCTCAACCGCTTCGAGACGTACTTCCTCAACCGTTGCGATCAGGCGCTCGCGCTCGCCGAAGACGTCGGAGGCGATTGCGGCGTCTGCTTGGACATCTTCCACATGAATATCGAGGAAGCGGATTGGCCCGCCGCGATCCGAAACGCCGGCAACAAGCTCGTCGATTTCCACATCGCCGACAACAACCGCATGCCGCCCGGCCAGGGCGCGATCGACTGGGAGCTGCTCGTGCGGACGCTCGAGGACATCGGCTACGACGGCTATCTCACCGTCGAGTTCGTCGCCACGGTCGACCGCAGCCGCGTATCCGAGCGGCGGGAGATCGGTGACGCGTCGGAAGCGGACGCGAGCGTCGGGCTCGAGCAGTTCCTGCGAGACCACGGGACGGGCGCGGTTCCCGAACAGCTCTACGACGAGTACGTCCAGGAGTCGATCGATTGCCTGCGGGAGCACATCGGCGCCCAGCAGGCGGCCCGGGCCTAGGAGGAAGCCTGTGGACCTGCGCTCGTACAACATCGCGGATCTGGCCCCGCCCGACATCCAGGCGTATCTGGACGAGAAGGACATCGTCATGGTCCCGATCGCGAGCCTGGAGCAGCACGGCCCGCACCTCCCGCTCGCGACGGACACGATCCAGGCGGACGAAATCACTCGGCGCGCGGCCGAACGCGCCCAGGTTCTCTACACGCCGTGCGTGTGGTTCGGTTACTCGCCCCAGCACATGTACGAGCCGGGCGCCGGCACCGGGACGATCACCGTCAGATCTCAGATCCTGCTCGAGGTCTACCACGACGTCGCCCGTTCCCTCATCCACCACGGCTTCAGCCGGCTGGTGTTCGTCAACAACCACGGCTCGAACGTCAAGATCATCGACCCGCTCCTGCGGCGAATCCGCTATGAGACCGGCGCGTTCGTCGCCTTCTCGAAGCTCTACGCCGAGCGCTACCTGGGCCTCGTCTCGGACGTGATGGAAAACCCGCCGGAGGAGACGCCGGGCTGGCATTCGAGCGAACTCGAAACCGCTCAAGTCCTGGCTCACGACGAGGAACTCGTTCGCATGGACCGGGCGGTCAACCAGCAGGTCAAGAAGCCCGACTGGTTCCCCGATTCGTTCATCAAGCTGGACGGGGCGCCGGAGGTCGAGTTCCAGGGCTACCAGTACTTCCTCTTCCCCACGGACCATGCCGACTTCACGCCGAGCGGCGTCATCGGGAACCCGTTCCGCGCGACAGCCGAGAAGGGGGAGACGACATACGAGCTCTACGCGGAGCATCTCGCTGCTGCGCTGGAGGAGTTCCAGAAGGTGCCGGTCGAGGTGCATACGCGGGAATGGCAGGACCGGGCGTGATGACGGGGTCATGACCGAGCAGCCGGGGATCGCCCTGATCGGGACGCTGGACACGAAGGGGGACGAGATCGCCTATGTGCGCGACCGGCTGGTCGCGCTCGGGACCAGGCCGATCGTGATCGACTCCGGCGTCCTCGGTGAGCCCGGCATCACGGCTGACATCTCCCGAGAGGACGTCGCCCGCGAGGCCGGCTACGAGCTCGAGCAGGTGCAGGCGGCTGGAAGCCGCGGTGCGGCGGTCGAGCTGATGGTCGAAGGCGTACGCGCCGTCTGCCTTCGGCTCTGGCTGGAGGGGCGGATCAACGGGGTGCTGTGTCTCGGCGGCGCCGAGGGCGCTCTGCTCGGCGCGGCGGCAATGCACGCGCTGCCTGTCGGGGTGCCGAAGGTGATCGTCTCTCCGAGTGCGTCCGGCCGCCGGGCGTTCGGCCCCTTCGTCGGCGAGAGCGACGTTCTTGTCATGCACTCCGTCATCGACATCCTGGGGCTCAATCCGATCGCGCGCTCGGTCTTCGACAACGCCGCAGCGGCTGTTGCCGGGATGGCGCGCGACGCGGGCCAGCCGGTAAGCGAACTGGGCGGGCGCAGCGTCGGCATCACGATGCTCGGACACACGACGCCGGCGGTGATGCGCATCAGAACTGCTCTAGAGCGGGCAGGGCACGAGCCCGTCATCTTCCACGCCAACGGGGTCGGTGGTCCGGCGATGGAGAAGCTCGTCACTGCGGGTGCCCTGGCGGGCGTGATCGACTACACGCTCTCCGAAGTCGCAAACGCGCTGCTGGGAGGCCTGCACGCCACAGGCCCGGAGCGGCTGACGGTCGCAGGCAAGCACGGTCTGCCCCAGGTGGTCGTCCCCGGGTGTGTCGACTTCTTCAACCAAGGGGCGCGTGAGACCCTCCCCGAGCAGTATCGAGGCCGGAAGAGCTACTACCACAACCCGGTTGCGACGCTGGTCCGCCTCGAACGGGACGAGATGGCCGAGCTCGGGCGCGTCGTGGCCGAGCGCCTGAACGAGTCGCGTGGTCCAGTTCGGGTCGTGGCGCCCTCGCAGGGGTTCTCCCTTGCGGACGTCGAGGGAGGAGACCTCTGGGATCCCGACGCCGACACCGCGTTCCTCGACGCGCTCTCGTCCGGCCTTCGCGCCGAGACACCCTTCGAGCTCGTGGACACGCACGTGAACGACCCGGCGTTCGCGGATCTGGTCGCCGAGCGCTACCTGACCCTGGTCACCGCCCCACTCTCTACGCCCTGACCGCGATGCCCGCCGACCTCCGCAGAGCCAAGATCCTCGAGCGAATCCAGCGGGAGGGAGGCGCTTCCATCGGAGAGCTCGCCCGCGACTACGGGGTCTCTCCGATCACGGTGCACAGGGATCTCGAGCGCCTTGCCCGCGACGGGCTGATCGAGCGCATCCACGGGGGCGCGCGGCCCACCGACGCGAGTCCGACCCAACTCCAGGTCCCTACCGACTGGACGAAGCGGCTACGGCAGGCGCAGGCCCAGAAGGAGGCGATAGCGGCGGCGGCCGTCCACTTCGTCGAGGACGGCGGGACGATCTTCGTCGACTCCTCGACGACCTGTCTGGCCCTCGCTCGGCACTTGAACCGGCACCCGCCGCGTGCGCTCACGCTCGTCACGAACTCGCCCGCAATCGCCCTGGAGCTGCACGCGCCCGCGATCCACGTTGTCGTGACCCCTGGCGAGGTCGACCAAACGCTGAAGATGATCGGGGGCCGCTGGGCGGCGGAGTTTCTGGCGGGCCTGAACATGGAGGTGGCGTTCATCTCGGCAGGAGGGGTGACCCTGGAGCACGGGTTGACGACGACTCGGCGGGCGCTTTCCGACACGCTCCGCGCCGCACTGGCCTCCTCGGCGAAGGGAATCGGCCTGATCGACTCGTCCAAGTTCGGCCTCGCTGCATTGCTCTCGATTGCCCGACCCGAGGAACTCGACGCGCTCGTCGTCGACGACGGCCTCACGCGCGAGCTCATCGAGGCCTACGAGGCCGCCGGCGTCAACCTCGTCTTCGCCGGGGGCCACCAAAGAGCATCTTCCGTTGCCTAACCACAAGGAGGACCGATGGCACGACCCGTCACGCTCTTCACCGGCCAGTGGGCCGACCTGCCGCTCGAGGATCTGGCCGAGAAGGCTGCCGGCTGGGGATTCGACGGACTGGAGCTCGCCTGCTGGGGCGATCACTTCGATGTCGACGAGGCGCTCTCGGACCCCACCTACACCGACACCCGTTGGGAGATCCTTCGCCGCCATGGGCTCGAATGCTTCGCCATCTCGACGCACCTCGTCGCCCAGGCTGTGTGCGACCCCGTCGACGAGCGGCACCGCGCCGTCTTGCCGCCTGACGTCTGGGGGGACGGCGATCCGGAAGGCGTCCGCCGGCGCGCGGCCGAGAAGGTGGCCGATACCGCCCGCGCGGCGGCGAAGCTCGGTGTGCAGGTGGTGAACGGGTTCACCGGCTCGAACGTGTGGCACATGCTCTACTCGTTCCCGCCGAACGACTGGGATGCGATCGAGGCCGGTTACCGAGACTTCGCCGACCGCTGGAACCCGATCATCGACGTCTTCGACTCAGAGGGAGTCCGCTACGCGCTCGAGGTGCATCCGACGGAGATCGCGTACGACTTTGTCACGACTCGGAAGGCGCTCGACGCGATCGACCGCCGCGAGGGCTTCGGAATCAATTTCGACCCGAGTCACTTCGCGCACCAGTCCCTCGACTCGGTCGCGTTCGTCGACGAGTTCGCCGACCGCATCTACCACGTGCACGTGAAGGACTCCCGCAAGCGTCTTGACGGCCGCCGGTCGATTCTCGGCAGCCACCTCAACTTCGGAGACGCCGCACGTGGGTGGGACTTCGTCTCCCCAGGCCACGGAGACGTGGATTTCGAAGAGCTCTTCCGAGCTTTGAATCGCATCGGCTATGAGGGACCACTCTCGGTCGAATGGGAGGACGCCGGCATGGATCGGGAATGGGGCGCACAGGACGCTCTTGCGTTCGTTCGCCGCACCGACTTCGCCCCGTCCGCCGTGGCCTTCGACGCCGCCTACGAAAGGAAGTGATCCATGGCTGAGCAAGACGTTGGATTCGTCACCATGGGAAGGGCTTCCGGCGCGGAGGAAGCGCGCACGATCGGTGTCGGGATGCTCGGCTACGCCTTCATGGGAAAGGCGCATGCCAACGCCTACCGGACGATTCCGTACATGACCTGGCCGCCCCCGCTGGTGCCGCGGCTGGTGACCGTAGCGGGGCGAACGGAGGAGGCGGTCGCGGAGGCGGCTCGCCGCTACGGCTTCGAGGGATATGCGACCGACTGGCGCAATCTCGTCTCCAACGATGAGGTCGAGCTCTTCGACAACTCAGGACCGAACAACCTCCACGCCGAGCCGACGATCGCGGCGGCGGAAGCCGGGAAGCACGTCATCTGCGAGAAGCCGCTGGCACGCACGGCCGACGAGAGCTACGAGGTCTGGCAGCGGGTGGCGGCCGCAGGCGTCAAGCACATGTGTGCCTTCAACTACCGCTTCGTGCCCGCCGTGCGGCTCGCCCGCGAGATGCTCGAGGCGGGGGACCTCGGCGACATCTACCACTTCCGCGGCAGCTACTTGCAGGAGTGGGGCGACATCGACGACCAGGTGTGGCGTTTCGAGCGCGCTACCGCAGGCTCAGGCGCCCTGGGTGATCTCGGCGCGCACGTCCTCGACCTCGCTCGCTACCTCGTCGGTGAGGTGAAGTCGGTCAGCGGAGGAACGAGGACGTTCAAGGAGGGGCGTGACGTAGACGACGCCTTCGAAGCGGTCGTCGAGTTCGAAGGCGGCGCCATCGGGACGGTTGAGGCATCACGCTTCTGTCCGGGGCGCAAGAACGCCTTCACCTGGGAGATCAACGGGTCCAAGGGCTCGATTGCCTTCGACCTCGAGCGTCTGAACGAGCTGCAGGTCAATCTCAAGGGGTCGAAGCCCGGGGACCGTGCGCAAGGCTTTCGCGACGTCCTCGTCTCGGAGGCCGACCACCCGTTCTGGGAACACTGGTGGCCTCACGGGCACATCATCGGGTGGGAGCATTCGTTCGTGCACGAGATCCATCACCTCCTGAGCGCGATCGCCAAGGACGAAGACCTGGCTCCGCACGGCGCGACCTTCGAGGACGGTTACAGGGCCGTGGAGATCTGCGACGCAATCATCCGTTCGAGCGAGTCAGGCCGGCGGGAAGAGGTCCCGTATCGCTGAGCGTCGCGTTCAGCTCTTCGCCACTTGCCTGGGGGATCTTTTCTTCCCGGAGGTCGTCTCCGACGCCGAGTCGCTGCTCGAACAGGCCGGCTACGAGGTCGACTTTCCCCTGGAGCAGGTCTGCTGCGGACAGCCGGCGTTCAACGCGGGTCATCGCGCTGCCGCGCGCCGCGTCGCGCGCACCTTCGTCCGAGCCTTCTCCCGAGACCGTCCAGTCGTCTGCGCGTCCGGGTCCTGCACGACCATGGCCGCGCACTACCTGCCCGAGCTCTTGGGCTGCGAGCCGTACGAGGTCTGGGAGCTCTCCGCGTTCCTCGCCCAGGCGGAGTCGACGCTCCCCGCTCGAAACGCCGGCTGCTCGCTTGCTTACCACGACTCGTGCCACATGCTGCGCGAGCTCGGGATCGCCGACGAGCCCCGGCGCTTGCTGGAACGCTCCGGCGCGCAGCTCGTCCCGCTGCCAAGGCCGGATCTGTGCTGTGGCTTCGGCGGGACGTTTTCGGTCCGCCAGCCGGAGATCTCCGTGGCGATGGCCGACGAGAAGCTGGCAGGCGCTCGCGCCGCAGACGCCCTCGTGACCGCAGATCCGGGCTGCCTCATGCATCTGCGCGCACGCGCTGCTCGGACGGGAGCACCGCGTGTGATCCACCTGGCGACCGCGCTCGCCCGGGGGGCCAGGTCTTGACCGAGCTGGCGCAAGTAGAGGAGCGCTTTCGCCGTGTGGCCCAGGCATCACTCGCCAACCCGCACACCCTGGAGGCCGCCGACGCGGCGACACAGCGCATGCTCGAGGGTCGCATCACTGCCTGGGCCGACCTTCCTGACGTCGAGATGCTCCGCGAGCGGGCCCGGGAGATCCGGATGCGCACCATCTCCGATCTCGACCGCCATCTCGCCGACTTCACCGCCGCCTTCGAGGCCCGCGGCGGGAAGGTCTATTTCGCGCCGACGGCCGAGGAGGCAAACGAGTACATCGTCGACGTCTGCCGCCGCGTCGGTGCGCGGCTCGTGGCCAAGTCGAAGTCGATGGCGAGCGAAGAGATTCGCGTCAACGAAGCGCTCGAAGCAGCAGGGATTCGTCCCGTGGAATGCGACTTGGGGGAGTACATCCTCCAGCTCGCGCAGGAGCACCCGATCCACATCATCCTGCCCGCGATCGAGAAGACGGCCGCGGATGTCGCCGAGCTCTTCTCCGCGGTCGAAGGCACGCCCGTTTCCGCCGAGCTGGAAGAGCTCGCGGCCGCCGCCCGACGGCAGCTCCGGAAGGTCTTCCTGAGTGCCGACGTCGGGCTCACGGGCGCGAACTTCGCCGTCTCGAAAACCGGCTCCCTCTGTCTCGTGACGAACGAG
>WNGB01017278.1_pt1 | contig 15102 bp, 14 predicted proteins | sample 5400681 | NCBI WGS metagenome assembly WNGB01 (sample SAMN13153367, study PRJNA577476) | soil metagenome | isolation source: 115 cm soil or saprolite under grassland replicate 2 | place: USA:California | collected 2016-06-15
AAGCGAAAACTCACGCTCCCGCAATACAATGTGGTCAAGGCGTTGCTGGACGCCGGAGATGTCGGACTTACAAAAGATGAACTGGTCAGCAAGAGCGGGCACGAGGACGCTCGCGGCATTCTGACCCGCTTGGCTAAAAAAGACCCGGACTGGAAGCAAGTCATCCACTTCGCTGGTCAGACAGGCGGAGGCTACCGCATCAAGTAACCGCCCCAACGCCCGGTCCAAACTCCGCACCATTCCGCACCTTCTCCCCCACGATTCCACACCACCCCCTGCCTTACGATGCCTTGGAGTGGCAGCGTTATCGGAAGGGTGGGCCGTGTACAATACCGATCTTATTACTGCAGAAGAACTAGAAGCAGTCGGCGTGACGCCGGCACACATCCGCTGCTGGCCCGTACCTGAGTACACCGACTCGGAAGGTCGAGCCTACTGGCTGTGGGAAGACCTTGCACCGTGGCTGAACTGGGAGGAATCAGATGAGTGAGACAGTCCGCAACGAGACGATCCGCTACCGCAACGAAGCCTTCGCCATCCAGCACCTGATTGCCGACTGCCCGCCGTTCACGGTCATCCGTGAACTCCTCAAGAACGCCGGGAAAGAAAGGGGACATTCACGGTTGCTCGACTACGAGAACCGTGAATATCCCCTTTTGCTGTTCGTATTACCGTGTCTGCGTCTCCGTTCCGAACTTTCCAGACAACTCGGACAGCGGAGCCAGCGGACTCAGCGTCGCGTAGTCGAAATCCCTGAACCGCAAGCGCAGTTCGAGGCCGTGCGTAAACAGGATCGAGTGCCCGAACTCTAGGCGGTCGTCCGACGGGAGCAACTCGACCTCGTCGTGCCGCCATTCCAGCAGCGCGAGCTTCTCTTCCCGTAGCGGCGGATGCCCTCCCACCTCATCAATCCGTGCGAACCGATAGTGCAGCACGAGAAACTCCTGCGGCGGCGGATCGAGTTGCAGAATCAGGATGAACGAGGGCCGCCAGCCTGGCTGCCCCTCCGGCTGACGAACTCGCAAGGGCCAGTCCCACCACAGGTCCGGGTGAAAACGCTCCAGGAACTCGGGATGGAGCCAGGGAAAAACCGGTTCCACGACCCGCGCATCGTGCAGGTAGAAGCGTTCCTGTACCTCCAGAAAGCGAGGCGGCAACTTCTTCGCGATCTTCCGCAGGTGGTCCGCGTACTGCTCGGAGCGGCCCTCCAGTTCCTCCTGGGCGGCGAGGGCGATCCGGTCATTCTCGGAGCCGAAACGCTCCAACAGGTCCGGCGTGAAGAACTTCATGGCTTTTTCCTCGCCTTGCGCTTGTCCGTCTCGTAGAAGGAATGGCCCAAAGGTGATCGCGACTGCTGGTGAAAATGCGGCAGGGCCGAGGGGATGCTTGCGGTTGGTGGATGCCAGACATCCTCGGAGGGCGCGCACCCTGGACGCGAAGGCGAGCGCTGCAGGGTGTCGGCGCGATGAGATGAGATCCGTTTCGCCGACGCTTCATTTTACCGCCAGCCAGGCGATTGCGGAAAGAGGTCTTTGACTGCCCCTCTCGGGATAAAGCGCGCCGGCTCGGGACATGCCTGCGGGCATGGTACGGGGCTCCCCCGTCCCTCAAGTGAGGATCTCCTCCACGACGTTGCCGCTCACGTCGGTCAGGCGGAAATCGCGACCCTGGAAGCGATACGTCAGCCGCAAGTGATCGATGCCGAGCAAGCGCAACATCGTCGCATGGAGATCGTGTACCTCCACAATATCCTCGGCGGCGTTGTAGCCCAACTCGTCGGTCTGCCCGTGGCTGATGCCGCCCTTGATGCCGCCGCCGGCCAGCCACATCGAAAAGCCCTTGATGTGGTGATCGCGGCCGTTGCCCTGGGCCATCGGCGTGCGGCCGAACTCGCCGCCCCAGACCACCAGCGTCTCGTCCAGCATGCCGCGCCACTTCAGATCCTTGATGAGCGCCGCCGCCGCCTGATCGACCTCGCGCGCCGAGCCGGCGACGTGATCGCGGATGCTGCCGTGATGGTCCCAATCCCGATGATACAGCTGGATCAAGCGCACGCCGCGTTCGGCCAGGCGACGCGCCATCAGACAGTTCGCCGCGAACGAGCCGTCGGAGCCGCGCGTGCCGTACAGGTCGAGGACGCGCTGCGGCTCGTTGCTGAAATCGCGCAACTGCGGCACGCTCGTCTGCATGCGGAAGGCGAGTTCGTACTGGGCGATGCGCGTCGCGATCTCGGGGTCGTCCACCGCCTGGTCGTGCATGCGGTTGAGCGCCTGCACCGCATCGACGACGTCGCGCTGCCGCCCGGCGTCCACGCCCGCAGGTCGCGACAGGTACAGCACCGGGTCGCCGGTCGAGCGCAGGTGGATGCCCTGGAAGCGGCTCGGCAGGAAACCGCTGTGCCACTGCCGCGCCGCGATCGGCTGCGACTGGCCGAAACGCCCCGTCGAGGTCAGCACGACGAAGCCGGGCAGATCCTCGCTGTCGCAGCCCAGGCCGTAATACAGCCACGAGCCCATCGCCGGGCGGCCGGAGATGGTGCTGCCCGTGTTCATGAACGTGTGGGCGGGATCGTGGTTGATCGCCTCGGTCCGCAGCGAACGAACGATGCACAGTTCGTCGGCGACGGTGCCGAGGTGCGGGAAGATATCGGCGATTTCCTGTCCGGAGCGTCCGAATTTGCGAAAGCGATGTTGCGGAGCGAGGCAGCGCAGTTGTTGCCCCTGCAGCTGGGCGATGGGCTGGCCGCGCGTGTACGATTCGGGCATCGGCTGGCCGCTCATCCGCGCGAGGACGGGCTTGTAATCGAGAGTTTCCAGGTGCGACGGCCCGCCGGCCATGTACAGCCAGATGACGCGCTTCGCCTTCGGGGCGATATGCAGCGGATTGAGAACGCCGCGCCAGCGCGGCAGCGGCGCCGCTCCGCCGGGTTGTGCGGCGGCTGGCCGGTCGGTGTTGAGCAGCGTCGCCAGGGCGACAGCGCCGAGTCCGGCGCTGGAGCGGCCGAGGAAGGCACGGCGTGTGAGTTGGTCGAACGGGTGCATCTCTTGAATCCTCTGAGGTTCCCTTCACATTATCCCAGCGTACGCCGAGCCTCAAGGGGTTGTGCCAGAAACGGCAACGTCCCGACAGAATCCTGCTTTCGCTACTCTATTCAGCCCCCTTGAGGGGGCTTTCCGCGGCAGCGGTCTAGGCCCGCCCTTGAGGGCGGGTCGGGTGGTCATTCCCTCACCTCTCTGCGAGCCTCGTTTACGGGGCTTCTCGCGACGGCGAGCGTGTGGCGGGCGGTGCCGGACGATTTGCTCGACTTCAAGCCGCACGAGAGCACCAATCCGATCCGCACCATCCTCGTGTCGTGCGATGCGTCGGAATTATCGAAGAGTCCCCGCCACTCTTCCGACCGAAGGTCTCCCTGAACGTTGGGAGTCCAGAGGAGACCTGCGGTCAAGCCCCGTGGCACGGTCAGGAGACCGTGCCACAACGAGCGTGGCACGGTCTCCTGACCGTGCCACAACGAGGGCCGCATGACCCACCGGCGGTCGCGTCGTGCAAGTAGAGCGGCACCCCTCTCTGGCTTCGCCCAGCACTTCCAGCCGGACTTTCCCGTCCTGAAAGGCAATCAGGTAGCTCAATCGAGCAGGGAGAAGGGCAGAATGCCGACCTTCACGACGACATCGCGATCCTGACCGCCACGGCGGATGCGGAAGGTGAGTTCACTGCCCGGCCGCGCTTGCCGGACCAGAGTGACGACCGCCCGGAGGTCGGTCGCGTCCCCGGCACCGACCTTGACCAGGACATCGTCCTTTTTCAAACCGGCGGCCTGTGCGGGACTGCCAGGGAGCACTTGGTTGAGGATCAGTTCCTTTCGCTCTGCAATGGCCTGGATGGCGATGCCGACGTAGCCACTAAGGCCCTCCATGCCATCTCCTTGAGCGCGCTTGAAGACCAGGAGCCGCCAATCCCCCTTGCCCTTGGTGGTAAAGCCAAGGGGCCGCTCCTTCACGCCTTCGGTCTGCCGGTTGACGCAGACTTTGAGGGTGTCCCCACTCAGGGAATAAACTCCTTCGTAGACCTTTTCCGGCTTGAGAAAACGCAGGTCGAGGCTCCTTGGGGTCGTCGTGGCGTCGAGGGTCAGGACGGCGAGCGGTCCGCCGCCGTAGAACACCTTGTCTCCTTTGACGACCCACTGCGGCGCCTGGGAGAGGGTTTGGGGTTCGCCGTCGATCTCCAGGGACACCAGTTTCCAGGTGCCCTGCCAGGCGGCCAACTCCTCCTTCGCTCCGGCACCGACCGGGTGCCTTACTGCCATCGCCAGGACTGGGACCAGGAGCAGGCAAGCGATCTTGGTACGCATAAGTGTCCTCTTGCGCGAAGGTCATGCTCTCGTTCGACGAAAGGCAGGGCTGATTCTACTCCCCCAGAGCCATGCTGGCGCCGGGACACGCCTGATTCGCAGCGTCGGACATTCGCCCACCGGACCTCACTGGACATGCTTCCTGCCTTCACAGTTCCGCTTCGCTGCTGACAGCAAGCGTCGGGGGTGAAAAGAGTTTGCAGGGCGGTGGCGAGGTCTGCTAGAGTGCTCGTTTGTGTCCCTCGCTCACGCTTCGGACCGGGACAAGATGCCGCTTCCGCAATCAGCCATCGGGAACGTCTCAAGTCCCTCAACTGCAGGAGCAAGCCGATGCGACGATGCCTCGAAGCCTGCCTCGTGGTGGCCCTGGCCGGTTGGCTGGGAGCCGTTTCGCTGCTCCCGGCCCAGGAAAAAAGTCCCGGCGATTGGCCTGTCTTTCGGGGCGATAGCCTGCAAACAGGAGTCGCCGTCTCGCCCTTGCCGGATGCCCTGGCCGTGCTCTGGACCTTCAACGCTCCGGACGGCATCGAGGGAACGCCGGCCATCGTCGGACAGACGGTCTACGTCGGGGCGATGGACGGCACCCTGTACGCCCTCGACCTGGCCAGCGGGAAAAAGCAGTGGCAGTATCGGGCCGAGGGAGGCATCAAGGCGGCCCCGGCGGTGCGTGCGGGGGCCGTCTATGTCGGCGATCTCGCGGGGCAGTTCCATTGCGTCGAGGCGGCCACGGGCAAGAAACGCTGGTCGGTGCCCACGAAGGGACCGATCCTGTCGCCGGCCAACTTTTTCCAGGACAAGATCGTTTTCGGATCGGATGACCATCATATCTACTGGGTGACCCCGGCGGGCAAGGTCGCCGGGCAGGTCAAGACGGGGGGACAGGTCCACGGCGCGCCGGCCGTGGTCGGGGATCGCATCCTGGTAGGCGGCTGCGACAAATCCCTGCACGTCGTCGATCCGATCGCGGGCAAACGGGTGACGGTCCTGGATCTGGAGGGGCACGTCGGGGCGTCGGTCGCGGTGCGCGGCGACCACCTGTACGTCGGCAGCATGGAGAATCGCTTCCTGGCGGTGGACTGGAAGAAAGGCGCCATCCTCTGGAGTTACCAGCCCCAACGCGGGGCCCAGCCGTTTTACGCTTCCGCGGCGGTCACCGAGGATCTGGTTGTGGTCGCCAGCCGCGATCGGTGCGTGCGCGCTTTGCAGCGCCAGACCGGCAAGGAAATCTGGACTTTTGCGACCCGAGGACGCGTCGATAGTTCGCCAGTGATCGTCGGGCAGCGGGTGGTGGCGGCATCCCTGGACGGTCACCTCTACGTTCTGGATCTGACCCGCGGTACCGAGCTGGCGCGTTTCGATCTCGGCGCCATGGCCGGCTCGCCGGCGGTTGGTGGCGGCCGTCTCGTCGTGGGCACGGTGCGCGGAGCTTCTTCTCCCGCCACCCGCCACCCGTCACCCGCCACCCGTCACGAGCGGATTTTCTTCAGAGCCGACTGGGCCGACTTGCACGGATCCGGTTGGCGACTGAAGGCTTCGAGAGCTGGAATGGCCGATTGGGCTGCCGGCCCGAGGTTGCCGAGGGCGTCGGCGGCGGATTTGCGAACCTCATACTGAGCGTCGCTCAAGGCGCTCGTCAGGGCAGGGATGGCCGGGGCGGCGGCACTGCCCAATTCCCCCAAGGCCACCGCCGCGCTTTGCCGTACCGCGTGGTGCCGACTTTTCAGGGCCGCCGTCAGGGCGGGCACCGTTTCGGCAGCCGCGGGGCCGAGCTGTTTCACCCAGGCGGCAGCTTTCAGCTGCACGTTGGGATCCTGATCCCGGAGCATGACAGTCAGTTCGGCCGCGGTCGGCGCTTGGGGATCCTGTCCACCGCACCCCGGGACGCCGAGAACAAGGAGCAACGCGATGGGGGCTTGAGGTCGCATCATTTCCCTCTCCAACTTTCGTTGCTGCGGCTTCGTTTGTAACAAGGAGGCTTTTTACTGGACACGATCGCTGACGCCCGTTTCTAATAACGACAGTTTACCGATACACTTCTGGGTCACACAAGCCGTGTGCTGCCGCAACGGCGTCCATGCGCACCGAGGGCAACTGCGGTATGGGAAAACATTTTGTGAGAGCGTCTCGTTGGCGGCTGATCATTTGCTGCCTCATCGCCGGCTCGTTCCCGGTCCTCTGTGAGCAATCGGCCTGGCCACAGGGCGCCAATCCGCCGGTGAAGGTCAAGATCGAGGACGATCAGCCGGAAATTACCGAAGCGGTCCTGCCCGTCGATCCCACGCCGCGCATCAAGTACACCATCGGCCCGAACCACAGTTTCGGCCTGATGTACAACGGCCAGCGCATCACCTACGGCGGCATGTTCGGCGGTCACGATGTCAAGGTGCGCATCGACGGCCAGGAGTTCATTTTCGGCCAGGCCCCCGGCCGGCTGATCGCCGCCAAGGTGCCGCTGGCGAAGGGGCCGTTCGGCCGCGCGCGTCACGGCGTCGGCGCCGCCTGGGAACACAAGAACGTCCACATCACCCAGATTTACGAGATCATTCCGAGCAAGCCGGCCGTCAAGGGCGCGGGCCAAAAGCGCCTGCTGGATACTTTACTGGTCCGCTATATCGTCGAAAACAAGGACGCGCAACCGCACAAGGTGGCCATCCGGAACACCATCGACATGTACGTGGTGGACAACGACGGCGCCCTCTTCGCCTCGCCGACCACGCACCCCAAGCAGATCCTCAACGGCCATCTCTTCAAGGGCAAGGACATGCCTCTCTTCGTCCAGGTACTGCAGCGGCCGAACCTCGCGCAACCCGGCCAGGTCTGTCAGTTCACTCTCAGGATCGGCCGCATCGAGGGGCCGAGCCGCTTTGTGCTGACGAACCTCGGTCAATGTTTTGGCGGCTGGGAGGTCCCCGCGCAGCAGGCCGGCGACAGTGCCGTGGCCCTGTTTTTCGATGATCAGGAACTGCGGCCGCAGGGCAAGCGCGACATGGCCTACGCCTATGGCATTGGCATCGCATCCAGCCCCGAGAACGAGGGTCGCGTGACGCTGTCCCTGGGTGGCTCGTTCGAGCCGAAGAAGACCTTCACCATCACCGCCTATGTCGATGACCCGGTCGAGGGACAGAGCCTCAAACTGGAACTGCCGCCGGGCATTGAGTTAATCGAGGGCCGCGAAGTGCAGCCGGTGCCGCCGCCACCTGGCGTCGAGGCCAGGAGCCTCGTCGTGTGGCGGGCGCGTGTCCACGCACTCGGCCGTTTCCCCCTCCGCGTGCGCTCCAGCACAGGCGTGACCCAGACCAGGACTGTCACCGTCAGCCGGTGACCCAGCCGGAGAGAACTCCCATGACCCAGCGTGATTCGTCCGCCCCTCACGGATGGCGGTTGGTCTGGCTCGCCGGTGTTGCGGCGGCCCTCGTTGTCCTGCACCTGGCGCTCGCCAGCCAGGCACAGCAGGCCAGGCGGCCTGTAATCGTCAAGATCGAGGACGAACAGGCGAAGGTCGAGGAAATCTCCTTGCCCGTCGATCCGCAGATTCGTGCCCAGCCCGGGTACGTCGGCATGGGCTACGGCTTGAACGTCGAAGGCAAGCGTCTGACGTTCGGCGGCGGCAGCGCCCGCTCCAGCTTCAAGATCGACGGGCAGGTCATCTCCCCGGGCGCCCAGGCGCGGCCGCTGGGCGCCGGCCCGCGCGGCAAGCAGCGGCATGGGGTCATCGCCACGGCCGTCCACAATGGCGTCCATCTCACGCAGATCATGGAGATCGTCCCCGGCAAGCCGTCGGCCAAGCCGAAGCCCGGTGAGAAGCGGCGTATGGATACTCTCCTGATCCGCTATATCGTCGAAAACAAGGACACGCGCCCGCACGCGGTTGGGGTGCGCATGCACATCGACACGTACTGCTGGACCAACGACGGTTGCCTGTTCGCCTCGCCGGAGAAGGCCCCTGGCCGCGTCCTCGACGGCGTGGAGTTCAAAGGCAAGGACGTCCCGGAGTACGTGCAGATCCTGCAGAACAACAACCTGCAGAACCCCGGTTGGATCGCCCACTTCACGTTCCGCATCGGCGGCAAACTGGAGCCGCCCAGCCGTGTGATTTTGACCTCGCTCGCGGCGAACAATGATGGCTGGGACGTGCAGGTGATGCAAGCAGGGGGCGACTCGGCCGTGGCCTTTTTCTGGGATCCGCAGATGCTCGCGCCTGGCAGCAAGCGCGAAATGGCCTACGCCCACGGCCAGGGCATCGCCACGAACCCGGAGAACGAGGGCAAGGTGAGTGTCGTCCTCGGCGGCTCGTTCGAGCCTGACAAACTCTTCAGCATCATGGCGTATGTCAACGATCCGGTCGAGGCCCAGAGCCTGACGCTGGAGTTGCCGCCGGGCATGGAGCGCGTGGAAGGGCGAGAGATCCAGCCCGTGCCGCCGGCGTCGGGGGAGAATACGAGCATCGTATCGTGGCGAGCGCGCGTGCTGCGGACGGGGACGTTCCCCCTGCGGATCCGCTCCAGCAACGGCGTGACCTACACCAAGCTGGTGACGATCACCGCCGCAGGCCAGTAGAAGGCACGACTTGGTCACTTGCCGCCGTGGCTACGCAGCAACTCCTTCGCCCATTTTGCATCGTCGCCTTCCAGTGGCGGCTGAGGTGGCTTGCGGTAATCCACCGACCGATCGTAGGCGCCCCGGTCGTAGACCGTCCGGAAGACAGCGCCGAGGTCGAGTTGCGCTTCGGGATCCTTGCCGCGCAGCGGAATGTCGATCACCGGCAGCGCCTGTCGAACGCTGATCGGCCAGAAGCGCGTTCGCGTTCGCTGGTCGGCGCGCGAAACCAGGACGCGGTAATCGCTGGGACGCAACGGGGGATCGGTCACCGAAGGCACTCCGCCGCGCAGCAGGTCGATCTCGACCCAATGCACCTCCGTATTCATGATCTCATGGCGCTTGGCCATGAAACTCGCCCGGCCGCGCGAGCCACGAATCTTGTTCGTTGGGCTAAGGACTTCGATCAAGGTGATGAGTGTCTCGGACTCGACATGGATGATCTTCAAGAACGCCTCTTCGATCTCTTCGTCCATCAGAGTTGGGATGATCAGCGGTTGCGTGCCGGCGAGCGCCGGCTGGGCCTTCGGCTTGCCGGCGCCCTTCCGCCTTGGCCTCGTCTCTACCCGAAGGTCGGGCACGATTGCTGCGCGGCCAGGATCGTCATCATCGGAGATGTAGACCCGCAACTCCACTCGCGCCACGTAACCGGGCCGGAGTGTGCGATTCAATGCTGCCTGGCTTTCGCTAATCAGACCGTGATGGACGTCCGGCCAAATGGTGGGCGACTCCAAGTAGGGATCCATCCCGGGGAATGGCGAGGGCATGGCAACTCCTTTCTGGACTGAGCCGATCAGCGCGATTGTAAGGGAACCGGGGCGTATCAGACAATGCGATTGCGGCGAACGGCCGGCGTAAGCCGGCTGGTGCGGTCACCAGCCGGCTTACGCCGGCCGTTCGCCACAAGCGCAAAATGACCAGAAAGGCTGATGCGCGTGACGCCGGCGTGCCGATGGAAGGAGGTGAGTTTCCCAGCGTCTTCACTTGAGCAGGCTTTCCGCCACCGACAGCACAGCGACAGGGGGAAGCGACGATGGACGGCATGAGGATTTCTCCCCCCGGCAGCATTGCGCTCTGGGTGCCCTGTTGCCGCTGCGGCAGTGTCGCCCAGGGGTGGGATCGTATCGCCGAGAAGCCGTACTGCCCGAACTGCGAAGAGGCAATCATCATCGGCGAGGCGCCGCCGCTCATCGAGCGCACCGACAAGGGGCGCTGCACGATTTGCGCTTGCCTCGGCACCGTTCGCTATCTGACCTTCCCGCACAACTCGCTGTACGCTGTGGACATGGACTTATGTCCGGAGCATCTGCGCTGCCTGCTTGGCCGCCGCCTTGGGACGCACGCCTTCGCGCAACTCCGCCGCCAACTGGAAAAGCTCGGCATCAACGTCGGCGACGTGTTTCTGTTGCACGAGGCCTTTTACGACATGAACGGTCGGGCATTGCAGCCGGCGAGCGATCCGTTCTGACACACCAGCGGTCATGGGCGCGGCGTCCAGCGCAGATGCCGGTGCAGGAACGCGAACGTGCCGCGGCCGTGGATCTCGTGACCTCCCTGGAAGAACTCGATCTCCGTCCGGTCCGCGATCCCCAGCCGCGCGTAGAGCCGACGTACCTTCGCGTACTCGTAGGCCACCTGCTCGTCTATACCCACTCCGTCGTTGTGCCCGCGTTCCACCATGAACGGCCGCGGCGCAATCACTGCCGCCATCTCCGCGTAGTTGAACGTATTGCCGAGGTCGAACTCGTACATCTCGTACTCGCCGGTGAACATGTAGCTCGACCGGAACCAGAGCGTGATATTCTTCCATATCCACTCGTTAAAGTCGCCGGAGCAGATCGACAGGCAGTAACGGGCCAGCAATGCCGGGATGCGCATGGCCACCTTGCCGCCGTACGACAGACCGTAGTAGGCGATGCGGCTCGCATCGACGAACGGCAGCGTACAGAGCCAGTCGAGGATGCGCTCGTGCTGGCGCACGATAAACGAGTAAATGGATAGCTTGAGGGGGTTGGCCTTGCGCTGCAGGACGCGGAAGTTGTCGCGGCCGATGTACGGGTTCTGCGGCGCGAAGACGATGTAGCCGAGGTTCGCGAGTTGGGCGCCGAACGAGTTGTAGTATTTCGTCTTCTCCTTCGGGTTGACGATGTCGGTCGGTCGTCCTTCGAGGCCATGCTGACAAACGACAACCGGCCGCCGCTCGCCCGGTTTGAGATCGGTGGGCACGAGCAGGATGCCGTAACAGAAGACATCGTCGTACAGGTCGAGCACGACCTCGTAGCCCTTCCAGCGTGGCTCCTCGTAGACCAGGCGCGTGCGGGCGTTGCTGGGCATGGTCGAGGCCGGCAATTTGCCGATGACCTCGTCCCAGAAATAAGCACGCTGGGCTTGCGTCGATTTCGCCCATTTTTCGGGAGAAGAACGATCCGCCGAGGCGAAAAATTGCTCGCGCCGCATTTCGCCGTCGGGGAGCAGTTTCTGCGTGTAATCGATGAGTTGCTCGAACTGGCGGCGCTGACGGGCATCGTCATCGCGCAGAGCCTGTGGCAACGCCAGGGCGAAGACTGGATCGCCCACGGCCTTGACGTTCAGATCGGCGAGAAATTGACGGAGCGTCTCGTTGCTCGTTGTCAGTGACAGTCGCGCCGTGCTTGTTTTCGGCAGCTTCGCGAAAGCCCCCTTTTCCGCGCGTGCGACCTCGGCCTGCACGGCCTTGAGCGACGGCGTTTGCAATTTGCCCGGAGCGGCGCCGCTGCGACCCTTGCGCGGCGGTGGCGGCCCCTGGACGTCGGGAACACCCCGATACTCCACGACCAGTCGCCGCGGCGCCACCAGCATCGCCAGTTCCGCGTCGCCGAACTCGGTCAGCAGCCCCCATACGTTGCGATAGATTGGCTCCTGCCACAGTTCTTCGCGCGGGCCGAAATAGCCGCTGACGCATGCCGCCGTGATCCGCTCGTCGATGGCGGCGCTGTAGAGGGCGAGCAGTCCGCCCTCGCCGTAGCCAAGGACGCCGACCGGCGGATGGTCCTTGTCGCGCGTCAGCCAGTCCACGGCGGCCAGCACCTTCTGCACCTCGTAGCCGATGATGTGGCGGCCCATCTCGAACGCCATGCGGTAGACGAACTCGCGGTGCGGTTGGTTCGTCAGCCAGCCGCGCTTGAGGTTGCCCGCCCAACGATCACTGCGGTCGATCACCGTCGGGATGAGCACCCGGCAGCCGTCCTCTGCGAGCGGTTTCATGGAGGCGAGGAATTGCTCCGGCGTCTGGTCGGCGTCCGGCATAGCGATCACGCAGGCGGATACAGGCACCTCGCGGTTCGGTTCCAGCAGTAACCCCTCACCCTCAACGCCTGGCAGCACCGGCCAGCGCACTACATACACCTTGTACCGCTTCTCCATGAACAGCGCCGGCTCCGTGCTGCTGGCGACATATTCCAGTTCCTTCACCGGCAGACGTTGATCGACGACGCCGAGCATCTTCTTGAGGCGCTCGCGGTTGGGCCGGACCGACTTCGCATACGCTTCCGGCGAGGAAAAATCCTGCTTCCAGTGAGCGGCACGCTTCGCCACCGAGGCGGCCAACTCGCGCGTCAGGTACTTGTCGATGCCGGCGACCATCTGCGCGGCGAGGTCGCCTTGCATGGTGAGCGGCTTGGTTCCGGGCAGCGGTTGCTGAGCCGCCAGGGACGGGACGAAACACAACGCCGCGATCAGGCCGAGGATGCCACGCATTGCCGCGCCTCACAGGGAGAGGGAGGAGCACGCCGCCCGGCTGTGCCGTCGAGGCCGGAGGGAGCGGCGCGCGTCTCTGTCCAACGACTATAAGGAGGCCGTGACGAAAAGGCCAACAGAACGACAACCTCAGCGGCTGTTGTGGCACGGTCTCCTGACCGTGCCACTCTGCTGACCGTAGGTCTCCCTGAGTGTCGGGAGTCCAGAGGAGACCTGCGGTCGCAAGAGTGGCACGGTCAGGAGACCGTGCCACAACTCGGCCAGCGGAGCGGCAGCGGTCGCTCTTTCGCGGCGGCGTGATACAGTAAGAGTGCGTCGCCCACCGGGTGAACCTCCTCCGAACAAGGTGCTCGATGCCTCCCGACCACGAACCACCCCAGAGCCCACCGCAGAGCAGCGGTACTTTCACCCCGGCCGTCATCGAGGACATCCAGGTCAAGGCCGAGTTGGGCCGCTACCGCATTCGCGGCTTCGGCACGCTGCGGCCGCGCACATGGGCCACCTTCGACGACCTCACCTTCGTGCCATGCGGCCTGACGCGCATCCCGCTGGAGGGCTACCGCGAAAGCTGCTCGACGAAGACGATCCTCGGCACGCGCCACGCCGAGAAGCCGATTGAATTGGACATCCCGGTGATGGTGACCGGCATGAGCTACGGCGCCCTGTCCTACAACGCAAAGGTGGCGCTGGCGCGCGGGGCACGCCTCGCCGGCACCTCGACCACCACCGGCGACGGCGGCCTGCTGCCCGCCGAGCGCGAAAATTCGCGCGTGCTGATCTACGAGGTATTGCCGAGCCGCTACGGTATCAACATCCACCACCTGCGGCAGGCCGACGCAATCGAACTGACCATCGGCCAGGGCGCCAAGCCCGGCACCGGGGGACTGCTCCTTGGCTCGAAGGTGTCGGCGGAGATTGCGCACATTCGCGATCTGCCAGCGGGCGTCGATCAGCGCAGCCCGGCCCGCCATCCCGATATGCTCGGCCCCGACGACATGATCCTCAAAATCGAGGAACTGCGCGAGGCCACCGACTGGCAAGTCCCGATCTTCGTCAAGCTCGGCGCCAGCCGCGTCTACGACGACGTCAAGCTCGCCGCCAAGGCCGGCGCTGACGTCGTCGTCGTCGATGGCATGGAGGGCGGCACCGGCGCCTCGCCCGATCTGCTGCAAGAGCACACCGGTATTCCCACTTTGGCCGCGGTATGCGAGGCGCGGGCGGCACTGGAGGAGTTGGGTCTGTACGGCGAGGTGCAGCTGATCATCGCCGGCGGTCTGCGGCACGGCAGCGACATGGCGAAGGCGCTGGCCCTCGGCGCCGACGCAGTCTACGTCGGCACGGCAGCGCTGATCGCCCTGAACTGCAACAAGCCGCTGTACGTCGAGGACTACCACGCCATCGGCGCTGCCCCGTACCATTGCCATCACTGCCACACCGGTCGCTGTCCCGTCGGCATCACGACGCAGGATCCGGAGTTGATGAAACGGCTCGAAATTGACGCCGCCGCGGAGCGCGTCGCGAACTGGTTTCACGCGGTGGCGTCGGAGATTCAGATCCTCGCCAGGGCGTGCGGCAAGCGCGACGTCCACGACCTGGAACCGGAGGATCTGCGTGCGCTGACGCTGGAGGCGTCGTTGATCGCCGGTGTGCCGCTGGCGGGGACGAACGTCGTCTTCGGGGGCGGGCCGGGATGGAAACGGAACGAATGACACGCTGGAAATCCAACGTGGCGGTCTGTCGATAGCATCATATGATTATCAACCGGCACTTTTTTCCGAATTCCCTTGATTGCGAGATCACTTGATGCTATGATGCCTTCAGGAATCGCGGAGGCAGGGCTACCGATCCGATTAACAATCCCCGGAGAACGGCCCATGGCGGATGGAGACGAGGTTCCTCCGGAAATCCGAGCAGAGTTGGTTCGGTTGTTCGAGGCGACGGACTGGCGAATGACAACTAAGGCCGAAACGGACGGCAAGGCAATCTTGTTGATCTGTGGCTACAAACCCGCCACGCAGTGGGGGATTTGCGAATACATCGTGGATAAACTTCAGGGAGGATTTCGCCTCACGGAAACTGGAATGGGAGAGCCGAAGGGATCACGGGGCATCGGCTACGAAATGAAAAATGCGGACGGCGAAGGTCTTTATATCAAGCTGAAAATCGAAGAAGGGGAAGTCTGGGTCATCAGTTTTCATTACTGAGCCGCCCCGCGAATCGGTGAAGGAGGAGGCAACTAATGACACAGAAACAGCGGCGATGCCCGCTATGTGGCCACAGTCCACTGCGGCCGAGTTTCGAGGACCGGACGTTCGAGTATGGCCCTGAGGCGGACGAACGCATCACGGTCCACGCTCACCAAGTGCCAATCGAAGTGTGCGACCGTTGTGGCGAGCACTACAGCGGGCCCGAAGCGGCAA
>WNGB01008021.1_pt1 | contig 15099 bp, 4 predicted proteins | sample 5400681 | NCBI WGS metagenome assembly WNGB01 (sample SAMN13153367, study PRJNA577476) | soil metagenome | isolation source: 115 cm soil or saprolite under grassland replicate 2 | place: USA:California | collected 2016-06-15
GCTGGAGTTGAACGAGCGTGGCGACCTTGGCATTGGCACCGGGGGATTCGCCACAGATGACCAGTTGCAGGTCGCGCTCCGGGCGCGCGGCGATCATCTGCTGGACCATTTCGCAAGCCGGATCGTCCGCAGACGCGACACCGAAGAGGATTTGCACCGGTCCGGCGTAATCTTGATTGAACCAGCTTTCCAGACAGTGCCAGGTCTCGGAGTCGACGCCCTTGAGCGGCTTGAGCAGAGTGACCGGCGGAGCGTAGCCAGGATCGGCGAAGCGCTGATGCATTGGGAATCGCATCGCGACGACAAACTGCCACAGCATGATGCCGAAGCTGAGGAATGCGAACGCGCCCAAGATGATGTTTAAAGCCACGCGAGCTTCCTAACGGGAGTACCGACAGGCTGCAAGCCCGTTTCGAATGACGCGCGTGCTCAGTAAAATCATTTCATTAGAGCAGCCTGCGACGCCCGTTCAGCGAATACGCCCTTCGTTGCGAAAAGCCCGTTTGCGCAGGCACATGCGTTCGGCCAAACCAAGACTCTAATCAGTCGTCAAAGCGTGTTTTGAAGGCTGCTCACCCTTGCAGTTCAAGAAAACCTTTTCCTTTTTCCGCATTCGTTAGAACTCGGCGAATTCTAGTCAGCGCTACTACGCGGCACGATTCAAAAACCTCGCCCTCTTGTGCACGCCCTTGGCAAGTACGGTGGAGTTCCTTCGCATTCCATTCCAGGGGAGACGCTCGCAATGCTGCCGAAACAGCTCCTGCCGTTTCTGTCATAGCACTCTCCTCGCATCCCCAGGTGCGGTCTTAGGCACAGATGGCGGCGGCACACTGCTTGCTAATCGCATGTCTGGGAATAAGACGAAAGCGCCCCATTGATGTACGAAGTACTGCTCACTCGCGAAGCTATGAGAAATTTTGTTTCAACCCTATTAGTTGTGACCACGCTACTGCTCGCCAATTCCGGCAGGGCCGCCACGGTCACAACGACCGCAGACGACGGCCCTGGTTCACTTCGCGATGCTATCGCCAACGCCGCGCCAGGCGAGACGGTTGACTTCTCAGTCAGCGGCACCATCACGCTGACCAGCGGCGAACTCGCCATCGACAAGAACCTGATCATTTCCGGGCCAGGAGCGAGCAATCTGGTGATCCAACGGAGCACGGACACCGGCACGCCAAATTTTCGCATCTTCAATGTCGGCTCGGGCAACGTCCTCATCTCCGGCGTGACCGTGAGCAATGGTCGCGACGACAATGGCGGCGGCATCTATGCTTCGGGTGACTTGACGCTCAATGACTGCGTCGTCAGCGGAAACGTCGCGACCGAGAGTGGCGGCGGAATCTTCAACACAACCACAATGACTATCAGCAACTGCGTCGTCCGCGGCAATTCCGCTTCTGGCCAGACCTGGGACGGGTTCGGCGGCGGCATTTACAGTTGGGGCTCGCTGACCACGATCGACAGCACGATCAACAACAACTCCGTCACGAGCGGCGCAGGCGGCGCGTTTGGCGGCGGCATCTGCAACGACGGCACACTGACGCTCGACCACTCGGTGGTCAAAGACAACTCGGCCACTGGCTGGCAGGGCGGTGGAGGCGGATTCGGCGGCGGCATCGACAACGGTTTCGGCACCATGGACGTGGGCGAAAGCACTGTGAGTGGCAATGTCGCCCGGGGCGGCCCCGGCGGCACAGGACTAGGTGAAGGCGGTGGTCTCGCCAACGGTTTCGGCACGGTGACACTGGACCGAAGCACCGTCAGCGGCAATTACGCCATGGGCGGCGACGCTGGCGGTCCGGGTGAGGGCGGCGGAATCGCCAACGACTACGGCACCGTTTATGTGGACAACAGCACCGTGAGTGGCAACGTCTCGAATGGTGGCGTCGGCAACGCGGGTGGCGGCATCTTTAACGATTCCGGCAGCACGTTACTCACCTGCAGCACGATTGCTTCCAACGTTGTTTCAGGCGGCTTCCCCGAGGACGGCGGAGGAATTTTCAACGTTTGGGGCTCAATTGAATTCAAGAGCACAATCGTCGCGGCCAACGCCGCGACGGTTGACTTCTTCAATGGCGAGTTTGGCTACGTTGTATCGGATGGCTTCAACCTGATCGGCTCGGCGAGTGGTCCGTTCACGCCGGAACTCGGCGATCAATTTGTTATAAGCGCCGCAGCACTCAAGCTGGGGCCGCTGCAAGACAACGGAGGGCCGACTTTCACGCACGCGCTGCTCTGCGGCAGTCCAGCCATCGACGCCGGGGACAATACGGATGCCCCGGTCTCCGACCAGCGCGGTTTCACGCGGATCGTGGGCGGAACTATTGACATCGGCGCGTACGAAGCTGGTAACACCGCTCCCACTATCACTTGCCCCGGCCCGATTACGTTGACTTGCGCGCCGCCCGGCGGAGCGGCCGCGACTGTTTCGGTGAATGTCGCCGATTTCGACGGCGATCCGCTGGTTGTAGTGTGGACTGTGGACGGAACGGCCTATCAAACCAATGCAGTGGCTGCGGGTGGACCACTGACAGTGGACCAAGTTGATTTTACGACGGTGTTCGGTGTCGGCTCCCATCAAGTGACCGTATCTGTATCCGATCCCAGCGGATGTTTCATGATCTGTTCGACCACGGTTGACGTGGGAGCTTACGTGGTGCCGGTAGTGAATTGTCCGACGGTGCCGAGCGCCAGCGCGGATGGCAACTGCCTCGCGGCCGTGCCCAATGTTCTGAGCGGCGTCACGGTGAGTGGCGGCTGCGCAAACGCGGGGGAGATCACTCTGAGCCAATCACCGGTGGAAGGCACGATGGTGGGATTGGGCGCACACACCATCACGGTGACCGCGACGGATGCCGCGGGCAACAGCGCCACCTGCACGACGAGCTTCACGGTGACCGACAACACGCCGCCGACAGTGAGTTGCCCGGCGCCGACGAGCGCGAGTGCCGATGCCAATTGCCAGGCCACCGTGCCGAACGTGTTGAGCGGTGTGACCGTAAGCGACACTTGCAGCGCGACGAACGCGATCACGCTGAGTCAGTCTCCGGCGGCGGGCACGATGGTCGGCCTGGGCGTCCACACCGTCACGGTGACCGCGACCGACGCGGCGGGCAACAGCGCCAGCTGCGACACGACGTTCACGGTGACTGACAACACGCCGCCGACAGTGAGTTGCCCGTCACCAACGAGCGCTAGCGCCGATGCCAGTTGCCAGGCCGCCGTGCCGAACGTGTTGAGCGGTGTGACCGCCAGCGACAATTGCAGCGGGACGAACGCAATCACTCTGAGTCAGTCTCCGGCAGCGGGCACAATGGTCGGCCTGGGCGAGCACACCATCACGGTGACTGCGACGGATGCGGCGGGCAACAGCGCCACCTGCACGACGAGCTTCACGGTGACCGACAACACGCCGCCAACAGTAAGTTGCCCGGCGCCGACCAGCGCGAGTGCCGATGGCAATTGCCAGGCGGCCGTGCCGAACGTGTTGAGCGGTGTGACCGTCAGCGACAGTTGCAGCGCGACGAACGCTATCACGCTGAGTCAGTCTCCGGCAGCCGGGACGATGGTCGGCCTGGGCGTCCACACCATCACGGTGACTGCGACGGATGCGGCGGGCAACAGCGCCACCTGCAACACGACGTTCACGGTGACGGGCAGCGCGACGCTGACCATTAATTGTCCGGTGCCGACGAGCGCCACCGCCAATGCCAACTGCCAGGCGGCAGTGCCCAACGTCCTGAGCGGCGTGACGGCGAGCGGCGGCTGTGCGGGTGCCGGCACGATTACTCTGAGCCAATCGCCGGCGGCGGGCACGCTGGTGGGAGTCGGCACATATACGATTACGGTTACGGCGACCGACGCGACGGGCAACAGCGCCACCTGCACGACGACCTTTACGGTGACGGGACAAGCGGCGATCCAGATCGTCACCCTGACCCTCAACACGGATAATGACAGTCCGACCGGGCCTCACCTCGAAGCCGGCACCAATGTGAATTGGACCTACCTCGTCTCTAATGCAGGTTGCGAGGTACTCAATAATGTGACTGTCACCGACAGTGTGGCCGGCGTCACGCCGACCTACGTGAGTGGGGATGTCAATCTCAATGGCCAACTCGATCCGGGCGAGACCTGGACCTACACAGCGACCGGAATCGCGCGGCTTTGTCAATATGAGAACATCGGGACGGCGACGGGGAGGGGAATCGTGAGCAACAACACGGTGACGAGCTCGAACCCCGATCACTACTTCGGTGATCCCACCCCGTGTCCGGCGGGCCGGTTCACCTACACCATGGACGCAGCCACGGGCGATCTGAAGATCTCCTTCTACCAGGTCCCGGCTCCGAACGACAACAGTTACGGGGCCAATGCCGTCGGCTGGCCCATGCCCAGAGGGCACACCTTCAAGGACCTGGTCCTAAGCGACCATGCCGGGTTCCAGCTCCGCAATCCCAGTGGCGTGGTGAAGCTCGACTTCTACAGCGACTACCTGACCGAAGCATCGGGCACGCCCTCCGGGTACAAGTGTCTCGGACCGTTCGGCGGTGACGGCGCGATCCTCGTCGGCACTCTCACCACGAACGACATTGAGTTCGACACGTCGCTGGCCAGGAACCTGAACAACCTCGGCTACTTCGTCAACGGCGTGCAGACCGCCGCGACGCTGACCGGCCCGAACAGCGCCGACCTGCTGTTGGATTCGCCGCCGACGATGGATACGTATCGAGACTACACGCTCAAGACGCCCAATCCGTGGACCAGCGGCTGGGACTTCCAGAACTCCTACTTTGTGACCATCAAGAAGGCGAAGCTCGACAGCCTCGGCTTCAACATCGCCACCTGGCACGTGGAGCCCGACCTGGCCGGGTTGCACAACTCGCCATCTAAACTCTGTCCGACGGGCGGAGGCTGCTCGGGATTGGCCCAGGTCACCCCCGCCACCGGCGGCGAGGCCATCTCCGCCGACAGCGCTGTGACGGGCGCGTTCGCTACTCTTACCGGACCGGTCTATACGGAGGACGCCGCCGGCCAGGTTGGATTAGGCACGATTATCCTCAACGCTCCGGCGGGCTTTATCTTCGACACCGGCAGTACGCCACCCACGGTCTCGAGTGTCAAAACCGGTGGCGGAGCGGGCAATAGTCCCGTCCAAGGCAGCGTGACTTCGGTCACCACGACTCAGATCACCTACACGGTTACGGCGATCTCGGGCAACCAGTCCGTGTTGACGTGGCAGAATGTCCGGGTGCGTCCCACGGCGGGCACGCCACTGGCCAGCGGCCAGTTGACTCGCAGCGGCACGGCTGTTGTGACGGGCCTTCCCACCAACGCGCAGATGGGCGGTTTGACCGAAGCCGCCGGTGCGGCCGCCGGACTGGTCATTTACGCGCAGCCCTCAGCCACGGCGATGGCGGGCGTGCCCTTTGAGCAGCAGCCCATCGTTCAGGTGCAGGATCAGTTCGGTAACGTGCGCAGCCTGGTGAATGGCGTGGTGGACACTACCGTGGTGACGGCGGCTCGCTTGGCGGGCAGCGGCACCTTGCATGGCACAACCAGCATGACCGCGGTGGACGGCATCGTTATCTTCACCAATCTCTCCCACAACATCGCGACCAACATCACGATCCAGTTCAGCAGCCCCGGCGTTACGCCCGTGACTTCGGACCCCATCGCCGTCAGCGAGGGGATGGCCACCCGTCTGGCGTTCACGACGCAGCCGGGTAATGGGGCGGCGGGTTCGACTCTTGGGACTCAACCGGTGGTCCGGACCCAGGACGAGTTTGGCAACAACTCGACCGCAGGTTTGCCGGCCAGTCTCCCGCTGACCGTGAGCCTGAGCAGCGGCACTGGCCCGCTCCATGGCACAACCACTCTGGACATCGGCACCGCCGCCGGTAACGGCGCGGTTGCCTTTACCAATCTGCGGATTGATACCGTCGGCACGGGCAAGCAACTGGCCGCCAGCGCCTCCGGCCTGACTAGTGCCGTGAGCGCTGCCTTCGCCGTAACCCCGGGACCAGCCGCCAGTTTGGTGATACAAACTCAGCCTCCAACCACAGTTACTGCGGGCGCTACGTTCTCGCCGGCGCCGGTGATTCGGATCCTGGACGCCTACGGCAACGTGGTCACCACCGACAGCAGCACGGTGATCACGGCCACGCGAAGTCTTGGCACAGCCTCATTGCAGGGAACGACCAGCGCCACCGCTGTGAACGGCGTGGCCACGTTCTCCAACCTTTCCTACAACAAGGCTGAAACTATCACCATCGCCTTCGCCAGCGGCAGTTTGACTGGCGCGACGTCCGCCAGTGTCACGGTCAATCCGGGCACGGCCAGCAAACTGACGATTCAGACGCAAGCGTCGCCCAGTGCGACGGCAGGCGTTCCGTTTACGCAACAGCCCGTCGTTCGGGTCGAAGACTCGGCCGGCAACCTGATGACCACAGATAATGGCCGCGTCATCACCGTGGCGCGCAGCGCGGGCACCGGCACGTTGCAGGGCACGCTCACTGCCACGACGGTCAACGGTGTTGCGACCTTCGCCAATCTGTCTCACAACCTCGCCAACACCATCACGCTGAACTTCACCGCCAGCGGTCTGTCCAGCGCGACTTCCGCCAACGTCGTCGTCAGCCCGGCGGCCTTTGCGAAACTCCAACTCCTGGTGCCAGGCGAAACCGCCGCGCCGGGCACGGCCAGCGGCAAGACCGGCACGCCGACTTCAACCGTCGCCGGCAACGCCTTCAATGTCACCGTCAACGCGGTGGACGCCTTCTGGAACCTGGTCAATACCATCACCGACACAGTGGATATGACCTCCAGTGACGCCAACGCAGCCTTGCCTGCGGACACGGCTTTGGTTTCCGGCACGCGGACTCTGAGCGTCACGTTCAAGACGGCCGGCTTACAGACCTTGACCGCTTCGGATGTGACCGATCCCAGCAAGACCGCCAACACCAGTCCCTCCATCACGGTCAACACGGGCGCGTTTGTGAAGTTGCAACTTCTGGTGCCGGGCGAAACCGCCGCGCCGGGCACGGCTAGCGGCAAGACCGGCACGCCTTCGGCTCAGGCTGCGGGCACAGCACTCACCGTCACGGTCAATGCGGTGGATGCGAACTGGAATTTGGTCAGCAGCAGCCACACCGTTGCCATCACCACCACCGATCCGAATGACACCCATCCGTCCAGCGCCTCGATGTCGTCGGGGACCCGGACCTTTGCCGTGACCTTCAAGAGCGCCGCGAGCTGGACGATTACCGCCACCGACAGCACCGACGGCACCAAGTCGGCCAACACCAGTCCGTCGATCACCGTCAATGCAGGCGCCTTCACCAAACTGCAGATTTTGGTGCCGGGTGAAACCGCAGCACCAGGCAGCAGCACCGGCAAGACCGGCGCACCCACGGCGCAAACCGCCGGCACCCCGATCAACGCTACGCTCAATGCCGTGGACGCCAACTGGAACACCGTCACCACAGCCACTGACACGGTGGGGATCACCTCCTCCGATGCCAACGCGGCGCTGCCGGCCAATGCCGCCCTGGTTGCCGGCACGCAGACCTTCAGCGTCACCATGAAGACGGTGGGCAGCCGCACGGTGACGGCCACCGATCTCACCGACTCAAGCAAGACGGCCAACACCAGTCCGTCGATTACAGTCAGCGCCGGTGCGTTCGTGAAATTGCAATTGCTGGTGCCGGGTGAAACCGCCGCGCCGGGCAGCGCCACGGGCAAGAGCGGGACACCCGCCGCCCAAACCTCGGGCACGGCATTCAACGTGACGGCCAACGCCGTGGACGCGAACTGGAACCTGGTCAGCAGCACCCACACTGTGGGGATCACCTCCAGCGACTCCAACGCCACGCTGCCGGCCAACGCCGCGTTGTCCGCCGGCACACGGACGGCCAGTGTCACTCTCAAGACAACCGGTTCCCAGACGGTGACGGCCTCCGACATCACGGACGGTACCAAGACCGCCAACACCAGCCCGGCGATCACAGTGAATGCCGGCGCGGCTAGCAAGCTCACGATTCAGACGCAACCCTCGCCCACCGCGACGGCAGGGCAGGTGTTTGCGCAACAACCGGTAATCCGGGTCGAGGATTCGTCGGGCAACTTGATCGCCACCGACAATGGCCGGGTGATTACCGTGGCGCGTAGCGCCGGCACCGGCACGTTGCAAGGCACCGTGCCCGCCACGACCGTCAACGGCATCGCGACATTCGCGAATCTGTCCCACAACGTGGCCACCACGATCACGCTCAACTTCACCGCGACGGGCCTGACCGGCACGACCTCCGGCAACATCGTCGTCAGCGCAGGCTCAGCCACCCAGGTGGCCTTTGCGACGCAACCCAGCGGCACCCGGACCGGCTCGCCGCTGGCAATCCAACCCGTGGTCACAGCCCAGGACGCATTCGGCAACACGTCAAGCCTCGGATTGCCCGCCAGTCTGAATGTTTCCTTGAGCCTGACGGGCGGTTCCGGTTCCTTGCTGGGCACGACCACTCTGGATATCGGCACGGCAGCAGGCAATGGTTCCGCAGCGTTCGCTACCGTCGAATGCAGCGACGCTGGCGCGAACAAGCAAATCACCGCGTCCGCCGCCGGGTTCGCCGACGCGACCAGCTCGTTGTTCACCCTCGACGGCGTCGAGCGCGCGACGGGCGGCACGGCTATTCTGTCGAGCACGGCCGGTGGAACCTACACCACGCTGACCGGCCCGGTGTATTATGAATACGCGAGCGGGGACGTCGCGACTGGAACGATCATCCTGAACGCGCCTGCCGGGTTCATTTTCGACACGGGCGGCACGGCGCCGACGGTGAGAGTGGATCGCCTGGCTGGCGGCGGCCTCAATGACAGGAACATCAATAAACTGGCGAGTGGAACCGCTGCGGCCATCGCGTCGCGAAGCACAACCCAGATCACCTTCACGGTGACAACCGCCAGCAGCAGCGGGGTGACCTGCTCGCTCACCTGGCAGAACATCCGCGTGCGTCCGGCGGCAGCCAGTCCTCTGGCCAGCGGCAATATCACCAAGACCGGCACCTCCACAATGGTCGTCGTGACCAACAGCAGCACAAGCTTCGGCCGGTTGATCGAGATTGGTTCGGCGGCGCGGCTGGCGATCCAGACGCAACCATCGTCCACGGCCACGGCCGGTGCGACCTTCACCCAACAACCGGTGATCCGCATCGAGGACGCCGCGGGCAACCTACTGACGGCGAATAACACCGCTGTGGTGACCGCCACGCGCAGCTCGGGTAGCGGCACGCTTCAAGGCACGACCAGCCGCACGGCGGTCAACGGCCTGGTCACGTTCACCGATCTGGCGCACAATGTCGCCAACAACATCACGATCAGCTTCTCCAGCACTGGCCTGACCGGCACCAACTCCGCAGCCATCGCGGTCAGTCCCGCGGCGGCCTCGCAATTGGTCCTCACCACCCAACCGGCCAACGGCACGGTCGGGGCGATCCTGGCGACCCAACCGGTCCTGCGCAGCCGCGACCAGTTCGGCAACGATTCCACCGTCGGCCTCGGCGCCAGCCAGAACGTGACCGTGTCTCTCAGCTCCGGCACCGGTCCGCTCATGGGCACGACGACACTCGACATCGGCACGAGCGCCGGCAACGGTCTCATCAGCTTCGCCGATCTGCGGATTGATTCGGCCGGCACGGACAAGCAATTGACCGCCAGCGCCACCGGCATGAGCAGCGCGACGAGCAGCGTGTTCACCGTGGCCAAGGCCAATCAGACCATCACCTTCGGCGCCCTGGCCGGCAAGACCTACGGCGACGCGCCGTTCACCGTCGGCGCAACCGCATCGTCCGGTCTGCCCGTCAGCTTCAGCATCGTCTCCGGTCCGGCAATGGTTTCCGGCAATACAGTGACCCTCCTCGGCGCGGGCGCCGTAGCCGTGCGCGCCTCGCAATCCGGCGATGCCAATTGGAACGCCGCGACCAGCGTCGATCAATCGTTCGTGGTCGCCAAACTGACGGTGGCCGGGAACATCACTGCGAACAACAAGGTTTATGACGGCACGACCTCGGCCAGCATCGCCACTCGCACCCTCGCCGGTGTGGTGGGCGGCGATGATGTAAGCCTGAGCGGCGGCACGGCGGTATTCGCCGACAAGAATGTCGGCACCGGCAAGGCGGTCTCCGCCACGGGTCTGAGCCTCAGCGGCACGGCCGCGGGCAACTATCAGCTCGCCTCGACCAGCGCCTCCACCACCGCCGACATCACGGCAGCCACTCTGACTGGCAGCATCACTGCGAACAACAAGACTTACGACGGCACGACGACGGCCACCATCGCCACGCGCACCCTCAGCGGGGTGGTGGGCAGCGAGGCTGTCAGCCTGGTTGGCGGCACGGCCACCTTCGCCAACAAGACCGTCGGCAATGGCAAGAGCGTCACCGCGACGGGCCTGAGCCTGGGCGGCGCCGACGCGGGCAACTACCAACTCGCCTCGACCAGTGCCGCCACGACCGCGGACATTACTACGCGCACACTGATGGTGAGCGCCACCGGCGTGAACAAGGTTTATGACGGCACCACAGCCGCGACGGTCACGCTCTCGGATAACCGTGTGAGCGGTGATGACCTGACGGCGAGCAATACCACAGCAGAATTTGCGGACAAGAATGTGGGCACGGGCAAGACAGTCAGCGTGAGCGGCATCTCGGTGACCGGCGCCGATGTCGGCAATTACACGGTCAACACGACGGCGACCACGGCGGCGGACATCACCGCGCGCACACTGACGGTGAGCGCCACCGGCGTCAACAAGGTCTATGACGGCAGCGCAGCGGCAACGGTCACGCTCATGGACGATCGGATTACGGAGGACGAACTGACCGCGAGCTACACCACGGCATCATTCGCGGACGCGGACGTGGGCAATGGTAAGGCGGTCAGCGTGAGCGGGATTTCCGTGACCGGAAACGATGCGGGCAATTACACGGTCAACACGGAGGCATCCACCGTCGCGGACATCACGGGCGCGACGCTGACGGTTATCGGTATCACGGCGGAGAACAAAGTCTATGACGGCACGACGGTCGCCACCCTCCACCTGGATGGCGCGACGGTAGTAGGTGTGGTGAGCGGGGACGACGTGACGGTGGACGCGAGCGTCGTGGCCGGCGCATTTTCGGACGCTGAGGTGGGGACGAACAAGCTGGTGACGGTGAGCGGGCTGACCCTCATCGGCGCCGACGCGGCCCACTACACACTGACACAGCCGACCACTACGGCGGACATCACGGCGGCACCGTGATCGCCAAAGTCTCTTTCAGCAAGAGGGAGAAATGATGAACGGAACAAGCCGCCAGATAAGCCCCGCTGCCCGAACGACGCGGGATAGCAGACACTCTGAGCCACGCGGAATCCGAATTCGGTTTATTCTGGTGATCGGAGGAGTGGTCCTTTTGCTTGGCTATCTCGCATTTCGCGCGTCGAATTCATGGCCGGCATCCGCCTCCAGCAATCCCGTCACCGCTCCGCCGCCGCAGTCGGTGGTCGTGGCCAATCGGTATGTCACGCGACCGGCGGTGCTTCCCGTGGATCGGATGCCGGACCCAACGGGCACTCCCAATCCTCCCCCTCGTCCGCAGCGCGCGCAGGCCCCATTGCCGACTCAAGCCCCGCCAGAAGCCGTGCCTCCTTCGGCGGCGCAGGAAGTAATCGCGCGTGTGGGGCAGCCGGACTTCTTCGCCGGCGGCGTTTCGCCACAGAAGGCCGAGGAACTGAAGCGCTCGTTCAAGCAGCTCGTGGAAGAGGGTGCAGGGGCGGTACCAGCCATCCGCGCATACCTCGATCGTTTTCAAGACATATATTTTGACCCGGTGGGCGCCGCCAAACAGGTGGGCTACTCTTCCCTGCGCATGGGGATGCTCGATGCGCTTCGGCAGATCGGGACCCCTGAGGCCATGGAGCTGTCCCTTCAAACTCTGCAAACGACGGCAGACCCGCAGGAGATCGGGTTTTTGGCTAAAGGGCTCGAAAGTCAATTGCCGCCCGACCAGTTCCGTTCGGTTGTCCTGGCGGCCGCCAGCGAAACCCTGGCGCAGGCTGTCAGCGATCAGTGGAACGGGCGCACCGTCACGCCGCTCTTTGAAGTGTTGCAAAAGTACGGTGACGAAGGCGTGATCGGTCTGCTGGAAAAGTCGTCCAGCAAATGGAACCTTTATGCCACGTTGGCGCTGGCTGGGATGCCGGACGGAGCGGGGATTCCCGCGTTGGTCCGGATGGCGCAGGACCAGGCATCCGCGGCTGTGGGCAACGGCGACTTAGTTCTGCGTCCGTTGGCCCAGGCAGCCATGCAGTTCCCGGAAGCCCGCGCCAGCCTTTTGGAACAGGCCCGCCTGAATCAGGTTCCGGAGCAGGCGTGGACTGGGATCGCTGCGTCATTGGCCGGCAATTACATTCAGTACGGCAACCAGCTTTTTGGCAGCACCGCCCCGCCAGTGGTGTGGTCAAAGGAACAAATCGACCTGCGATTGGATCTGATCGATCAGATGATGGCTGCCACGACCAGTCCCGCCGGCAAGCAGGTCCTCCAGAATGCATACGCTCAAATGTTGAGCCGACTTCCCAGACCGTGAACGTCGTCAGCGAGTCACTCCCTCTCCCCACTCCTTCGTCGTGGGGAAAGTAAACAGAAAACTCCGCGCTCAAAACTGGTCCACCGCGACCACACGGAGGATCTCCTCCAGCGGTGTCTGGCCGGCCAAAACGCGCCGCAGCCCCATCTGCCAGAGGGTTTGCATGCCTTGCTGGATGGCGACCTGTTGGAGCGAGCGGGTCGGAAGCTTTTGCAGAATGGCGTCGCGCATGACTTCGTCCACGACGAGCATTTCGGTGACCGCCGTGCGGCCGGAATAACCGGTGTCCAGGCACTCCTTGCAGCCGACTCCGCGGCGAAAGGTGGCCGTCTCGAGCGCTTCCGGCGGCATCAACCGCAACTGGCCTGACTCCGGTTGGTAGGGCTGGGCGCAGAACGTGCAGTTTTTGCGAATCAGACGCAGGCCAATGACACCGATGATGCTGGAAGAAAGGAGAAACGGTTCGATCTCCATGTTGATCAGCCGCGCAAAAACGCCCGCGGTGCTGCCGCTGTGGATCGTGCTGATGACCAGATGGCCGGTGAGGCCGGCCTGCACGGCAATGGCGGCCGTTTCCGGATCGCGAATCTCGCCCACCATGATGACCTGCGGGTCCTGGCGCATGAGGGAACGGAGCGCGACCGGATAGGTGAAATCCTTGTGCGGATTGATTTGCGCCTGGCTGATCATCGGCAAGTTGAATTCCACCGGGTCTTCGACCGTGCTGATGCTGATGGTCGGCCCGGAACGTTGAACCAGATGGTAGAGCGCGGCGTAAATCGCGGTGGTCTTGCCCGAACCGGTCGGGCCGGTCAGCAAAATCAACCCGCTCGGCCGCGCCAGCAGCTTGATGAATGCGTGCAGCGTTTCTTCTTCAAAACCCAGCGCGCCGAGGTCGAAGCTGCGGTTGCTGGGATCGAAAATGCGGATGACGATCTTCTCGCCCCGCACGGTCGGGAAGACGGAGACGCGCAACTCGACGCCGCCGATTTCCTGGTTGGCCGGCGCGTGGCCTTCCTGAGGCAAATCGGATTGATACGAGATCAGGTTGGCCATCACTTTGAGGCGACCGGAAATCTTCTCCATGAGATCCAGCGGCAGGTGGACCAACTCGTTGAGCACGCCGTTCAGGCGGATGCGCACCACCAGCGTGCTTTCCCAGGGCTCGATATGAATGTCGCTGGCGCCGACCTTGATGGCGTCAATGAGCAGGTAATTGACCAGCGCGCCAATTTCAATGGCCTGCTGATCGGAGACCGATTGCAGATAACGCGTTGTTTGATTCACAGGGTGTCCCTGGATTTCTTTGAACGTACGACATCTTAGCGGCTTTTCGGTTCGTGACCAGCGAGAAATTGGTCAACCCGCCAGACCGCCACGGAAAACGTCACCGCAAACCGGCTTTGCTTGCCAGGGACGCCGGCGGCGCGATTCCCGGACCCGCGTTCAACGCCGGAACACCCGCAGGTAGTAGTTGGAATTGACGAGAAATTCGAAGTCCGTTTCGACTTCCTCGAACCCGAGGTGGCGCAATGCCGGATCCTCCCGCAACCGGTCCAGATAGCGGCAGCGGCTGGCTTCAAAGCTGACGATCGGATAGAGGCGCGCTTCACCGCGAGTCACGCGCATGATTTCCAGCAGCGATTGCCGGTGAAATTCGTAGTCGAACTGTTCCTCGTAAACGAAGAGCAAATAGGAAACGAGCGCCAGATCAAACCGCTCATCGCGAAATGGCAGGTTCGGCAGGTTGCCCGCCAGGTAACGGATCCCCTGCCCTCTCCGATAATCATCCAGGAAAGCGCGATACGCTCTCTCGCGAAATCCCCGGAGAACTTCGGGCGACCGGTAGAAGTCCCAGCGATAAGTCTCGAGCTTGCCGACGGCCTGAATCACCTGGTCCAGATCGGGTTCGCAGCGGCGCCGGATTTCTTCTCCGGCAAGTTCGTAGATCGAATCGAACGCCATCACCTCCAGACCCAGACCCTGTGCTTCCGCGCAGAAAGAGCTGACGCCCGACGCGACATCCAGGACTGCTTTGCCGCGCAGGCTTTCGAGATCGAGCGCAAAGTAGCGCCGATACTCTTCCAACGTGCGCCCCAGCAACACGACTTTGTCCAGCGCCAGACCCCGTTTCATCGCGCGCGACTGTCGCTGAAATTGCCAAATCCGGCGAGTCCAAAAATCGCGCGCCGCGACGACGGATTGCCGCGCTGCGATCCATGTCGCTTTGAATCCGATGGGAAACCCTGCCGTGAATCCCGGACGCCGCGAGCTTCCCACAGGATTCGAAACGTCCACAGGATTCGCCGTGTTCTTTGCGTTCTTTGCCGCCTGGTCGGCGAAGAATTCTGTCTTGCGCCGTGATTGGCCGCCGAATTGGAACATTCAACCTCCAGTTGCAACACAACGAATTCACTCGGTCGCGGCCCTGCCGCGCTGGGATCCATGTCGCTTTGAATCCGGTGGGAAACCC
>WNGB01008024.1_pt1 | contig 15098 bp, 11 predicted proteins | sample 5400681 | NCBI WGS metagenome assembly WNGB01 (sample SAMN13153367, study PRJNA577476) | soil metagenome | isolation source: 115 cm soil or saprolite under grassland replicate 2 | place: USA:California | collected 2016-06-15
CGGCGAACAAGATCAGCAATTCGACTGTTTGATCAGCACAGGCTTTGCAGGCGCGCTCAAAGATGATCTGCGAATCGGTGATCTCCTTTTGGCAGAGAATTTTTCGACCGTTGACCTAAGTGAGACGCGTGGATCGCTTTCAGGTTTGCCAATTCATGTCGCGAATCTTTTGACAGTGCCCGCGTTGATCGATTCTTCCGAAGAGCGAAACAAACTTGCACTCACATCAAGTGCGGTGGCAGTGGACATGGAGACGGAGTTCATCGCGCGGGCCTGTGCTGCCTGCGGCATTCCGCTGCTTTCACTCCGAGTAATAAGCGATACGCCTCGGAACCTTTTCCCGGCTCCAGCGAACGTCTTGTTCGATATCGAACGCCAGCAAACTCGAATGCTGAAGCTGGCGACGCACCTGCTTGCGCATCCAACCCATGTCCCCCGACTGGTTCGGTTCGCGCGAAGGATTGCCCGCGCGAGAAAGATTTTGGCAGATGCACTTGTCGAAGTCGTCCGTAATCTGTAGCCGCGGTCACCGACCGCGGAACGGCTCCAGTTACGGTTGTGCCGGCTCGATGTGAACAAGCACGTCGGCAATTCGTGAGTCGTTTTGCTGGATTGCGGTTTTTACTCGATGCGCGATCTCGTGGCCTTCGTAAACAGAAATTTTGCCATCCACTCCGACGTGAAGATCGACGTAAAAATCCAAGCCCATCTTGCGAGCACGGCACTTTTCGACTTCGATGACACCGGGGACGGACTTGGCAACCGAGCAAATGTCTTTGACGATTTTTCGCGGCGCGGTGTCCATGATTTCGTAAAACGCGGGGCGCATAAGCCTGATGCCATTCGCCGCGATCACCACGCAGGCGAAAATGGCAGCCCAATCGTCCGCACTCTGCCAACGCTTGCCACCGACCAAGGCCACTGAAATCCCAATGAATGCAGCGGCAGACGTGAGCGCGTCGCTGCGATGATGCCAGGCGTCTGTTTGCACAGCGGTACTTTCGACGTCTCGGCCGATCCGGTTGACGTAACGGAACAAAGTTTCTTTCACAACGATTACGACAATCAATATCACGAGCGTGTACGGCGCCGGCGCGTGATGGGGCAGAAAGATTTCGCGAACGCTTTGAATGGCAAGACCAACTGCGGCAGCCAGGACTCCAATTGCAACAATCACTGCCGCAATCGGCTCCGCTTTTCCGTGGCCATAGGGATGTGAAGCATCAGGCGGGCGCGCCGCAACTTTCAGCCCGCTCCAGATGACGAACGAGCCCGCGATGTCGAGTCCGGATTCGATGCCATCGGCAATGAGGACATAGGCGTGACCGAATACGCCGCCGAGAATCTTTGCCACCGCGAAAATCGAATTCACGACCATGCCGAAAAGAGCGACCCGTGCAGCCGTCTGCCAGGCAGACGAGGTCATCCCGCCAGGGGGCCGGTGCGTTTGCAGATTGTCTGCGGAGGCGTGAGAATTCTGGGGCGAGACCATCATGAAAACTATAAGCGCAGCCGTGTACGAAACGCACGGAAATCCGGCGGACGTGTTGCGCGTCGAATCACGACCATGGCCAACGCCAGCCGCCGGCGAGGCCATCGTGAAAATGCGCGCAGCGCCGATCAATCCAGCCGACTTAAATCAGATCGAAGGAAAATATCCCGTGCGAGCAGAGCTTTCGGCGACACCCGGGTTCGAAGGTGCAGGAATCGTTGTAGATGTCGGCGCAGATGTAAAAGACCTATCGAGTGGCGCCCTAGTGATTTTGCCGCACAACACCGGAACATGGCGCGACGCCGTTGCAGTGAAAGCTGACGAACTGGTTATCGTCCCTGCTGGAATCAAACCCGTGCATGCGGCTACGTTGAAAATCAATCCGATGACGGCGTGGCGTTTGCTGCACGATTATGTCGATCTTGCACGCGGCGACTGGCTGATTCAGAACGCGGCGAATTCGGCCGCCGGCCGCGCGGTCATCCAAATCGCGCGCGAGCTAGGTTACAAAACGGTGAATGTCGTCCGGCGCTCGGAACTAATCGGCGAATTGCGAGCGGAGGGTGGTGATGTCGTCCTGGTCGACAGTGAAAATCTTCGCCACGAAGTGGAAGACGCGATTGGCGGGCCGCCGATTCGTCTTGGTTTGAACGCCGTCGGTGGCGAAAGCGCACTGCGTCTGGCAAATTGTCTTGCTCCGGGATCAACGCTGGTGACCTACGGAGCGATGAGTTTACAGCCGCTCAAAATCCCCAACGGCATGCTCATTTTCAAGGATCTCCGTTTCCGTGGTATTTGGATTAACAAGTGGTACGACAATGCGACGCCCGCTCAGCGAATGGAAGCGTTTCAATATTTATTCGAGATGGCGAAACGCGGTCTGCTACAAACGAAAGTAGAGAAAGCTTATCCATTGAGCGAAGCGAAGACGGCCGTGGCCCATGCAGCACGCGGCCAGCGTAGCGGCAAAATCATTTTCGAATTTGCCGCGTAGCCACAGAGGTGTAGCCTCGAAAATGATGCGTCCCCTTCTCTTTCGCGCATTTTTTCTCTTCGGGCTAGCCAGCAGTCTCGCCGTAGGTCCCGTCGAATGCTTCGCCGTTCCTGAACCCGGTGATTTGCGCGCGGCCGGGAAAGTAGAGTTCCCGGTATCGTGCGCGTCGTCCGTCCAATCTGAATTCTCCCGCGGCGTGGCGTTGCTGCATTCATTTTTTTACGAAGAGGCGCGGCGCGTGTTCACCTCGGTAGCCGAGCGCGACCCAAAGTGTGCGATGGCTCAGTGGGGAATCGCTATGACATGGTGGCATCCGATCTGGACACCTCCCACTCCCAATGAGATGAGCGCAGGTAAAACAGCCATTGAAAAAGCAATGGCGATGAACGCTGGAACGGACCGGGAGCGAGGATTCATCACAGCGCTCAATGTTTATTACAATACGCCGGACGGCTCGAGCGCAGGCGCGGTTGGACAATCTTGTCATGGACCAGTCGGATCGCGCGACCGTGTGATCGCTTACGAAAAAGCGATGCATCAGCTGCGCGACAAGTATCCGGACGATTTCGAAATCCAAGCTTTCTACGCCTTTGCGGTCCTGGGTGTCGGTTATGCCACGCCCAACGACACGAGCCTGTCGAAACAGCTCGAGGCAGCTGCCATTTTTGAGAAGCTGTGGAAACAAAATGCAAACCATCCCGGTGTCGTTCATTACCTGATCCATTGTTACGACTACCCTGCGCTCGCTCAACGCGGACTCGCTCCGGCACGAAGTTATGGTTCCATCGCGCCATGGGTACCTCACGCGCTGCACATGCCGTCGCACATCTTCACGCGTCTGGGTATGTGGGATGAATCGATCGCCGCGAATCGAGTTTCGGCTGAAGCTTCGCGCGCATACGCGGCCATGCGCCATCGCGACGCCACCGAAGCCGAGGAATTACACGCGCTCGATTACATGGCCTATTCCTATTTGCAGGAGGCCCAGGACACCGAGGCAAAGAAGATTGTCGATCTTGCCGCCAAAGTGCGGAAGACAAATCCTGAACTGGAATTCAGCGCGGCTTACGCTCTGGCAGCCATTCCAACACGTTACGCGTTCGAGCGGAATGACTGGGCGGCGGCGGCGACATTGACCATTCCAAACCTCCCGCACTGGTCCTCGTTCCCATTCATGGAGGCCCTGATCGAATATGGTCACGCGCTCGGACGAGCCCATACTGGCGATCTCAACGGTGCGCGAAAAGCGATCGCGCGAATGCAGCAGCTACGTGATGCGACGAAGGATCCCAAGTTCGACTATTTCAAGAACCATCTCGATCTGCAGATGCAAGCGGCTTCGGCCTGGGTGGCAGCAGCCGAGGGCAAAAAGAACGAAGCGATCTACATGCTGCGGCGTGCTGCGGATGCCGAAGACATTCTGGGCAAGCATCCAGTTTCACCCGGAGCGTTTGTTCCCGTTCGCGAACAACTTGGCAGTCTCCTCCTCGAAGTGGGCCAATCAAAAGAAGCGCAGCAAGAATTTGAAGCGGCGCTCAAAATCTATCCGGGACGATTCAGAGGACTATATGGAGCGGCGCGAGCTGCCGAGCAAAGTGGGGACAAGAAAAATGCACACCGTTATTACGCGAAGCTGGCCGTGCAATCGGCCAAAGCTGCCGGCTCACGAGATGAATTGAACCACGTCCGCGAATTCCTTACCGCCGAAGCTAAGGCAAGGAGTCCCAATAACATCAGCGCGCGCGAATAGAAAACGGTTGGCGCGTCTTGCGTGCAAAACGATCAAGCTAGCCGCACGGCACTGCTGATTGCTGCGAGCCTGGTTCTTCTGGATCGCAGCCCACAATACACAGGCCTTGTCCCGGGAACGTCGGCAGAGTTATGTGCTCAGATACTCGAGAGGCATTCGGGGCGGTCGCGTTTGTTCTTAAAGATCGTGCGACAAGACTGGTTTCGACCGATCGCGAAGTTGATCGAGCGCATCACGATCCCAGGAATCTTGCTGCATTATGCCTTGCGAAAGAAATGTATCGCGGGGCTTGTGCGCTCAGCACTTATCAATGGAGCCACACAAGTCGTCATAATCGGCGCAGGTTTTGATCCGCTTAGTTTCCAACTACATCAGGAATTCCCAAGTGCCCAATTTTGGGAAATAGATCATCCCGCAACGCAGCGTCACAAAGTGCGCTCCTTGTCTAAGATCGGCACCGAACGATTGCATTTTGTGGCGATGGATTTGAGCGCCTCTAGCTTCGATAGCGAGGCGCTGATCAAGAGTAGTTTTGATTCGACTCAACGCTCGGTCTGGATCGCCGAAGGTCTCTTGATGTATCTGACACTGGATGTCGTCTCATCATTGACGAAAACATTGAAAAGTCTGAGCGCGTCCGGTAGCCGGCTTGTATTCACATTCATGGAGAAACAAAGCGACGGTCGGATTCGTTTCGATTCGCAAAGTATATTGGTTGATTGGTGGTTGCGCCGACACGGCGAACCATTTGTCTGGGGGACAACGCGAAGCGAACTTGTTCACCTTGTGCGTCCCTGGCGCTTGACGCGATTTTTCGATCACGATGCTTTGCGCAACCTGGGACCTAGACTGGCCAACGAACGTGTCGCCAAAGGCGAGGTAATTTGCCTGGCTGAGAATTGACCGGACCGATTATACTTTCGCGTGCTGACCCGGCGCGAATTCATACGCACGGCCGCGCTCTTCGCGCTGGCGCCGCGCATACTGGCAGAACCCGAACGAGAGATCTGGGTAAATGACGTTCATTCACAGCTCAATCGCACCCGTGTTCGCGAGCTTCTGACGCCGCGTACCCGAGACGAACTCGCACAGATTGTGCGTTCCGCGTCACAAAAAGCTTTGCCCATCTCCGTTTCTGGCTGCAGGCATTCGATGGGTGGCCAGCAATTCGCCACAGACAGTATTTGCTTCGATACGCGTTCGCTCGATCGCGTAATTTCCTTCGATCGGGAGCATGGTTTGATCGAAGCGGAAGCGGGCATCCAATGGCCAAAATTGATTCGCACCTATCTGGACGCCCAAGCGGATAGCGCAAAGCAATGGGGTATCGCGCAAAAGCAAACCGGCGCGGACACATTTACCCTTGGCGGGAGTCTCTCCTCGAACGTGCACGGACGCGGGCTGGCGATGAAGCCGCTTATTTCCAATGTTGAATCATTCACCCTGATCAACGCCCAGGGAAAATCGATGCGCTGTTCGCGGGACGAAAACAACGAATTGTTCCGACTTGCGATCGGTGGTTACGGGTTGTTCGGGTTAATCGACACAGTAACGCTTCGGCTTGTTCCCAGGCAAAAACTGCGACGTGTGGTCGAGATAATTTCCGCGAGTAATCTGCCCAAGCGTTTTCAAGAGCGAATAGCGGAAACATTTGTTTATGGGGATTTCCAGTTTTCAGTCGATGAAAAATCGCCGGACTTTCTCCAACGCGGCGTGTTTTCTTGCTACCAGCGTATTGACGAACACGAACCAATGGTCGCTAAAAGGCAGCTGCGCGACGAAGATTGGCTTGAGCTCTTGCGATTGGCCTACACCGACCGCGAAAAAGCTTTCAAGCGGTACAGTGATTACTATTTATCGACAAACGGACAGACTTATTGGTCCGACACAAATCAACTTAGTCCGTACCTGCCGGATTATGCGCAGAAGATCCGGAACCAAATCGGAGGAGACGAATCGAGCCTTATCATCACGGAAATTTATGTTCCGCGAGCGGACCTTCCTGACTTTTTAGCGCAAGCGGCGGAACTCCTGCGCTCGAATCGAACAATCGTCATCTACGGCACCGTCCGGTTAATCGAAAAAGATAATGAGAGTTTCCTGGCCTGGGCCAAGGAACCTTACGCGTGCATCATCTTTAATTTGCTCACCCTCCACACACCGGCAGGCATTGAAGCGTCCGCGCACGCCCTTCGCGGACTGATTGATTTGGCGATAGCCCGCGGCGGAAGTTATTATCTGACTTACCATAAATTCGCGAAGCCAGAGCAGGTCATGGCGTGCTACCCACAGTTCAAAGAATTTCTCGAGCTGAAAAGAAAGTACGATCCGGCTGAATGCTTTCAGAGCGATTGGTACCGGTACTACCGGAAGCTATTCACGAGTTGATGTTCCGAGGAGCATTAGCTCGATTCTTTCATGCAGCCGTTCGCCATCGTTGCTCTGGTTTTAATTCTCGCGCGCGCCGTCACTGAACTGTGGCTGAGCCGACTAAATCGATGTCACGTACGCGCACACGGGAATGAAATGCCGCCAGCATTTCGAGGAGTCATGGACGAATTGACGTATCGCCGTTCGATTGATTACACGATAGCCAAGAGCCGCTTTGGAAACACCGTCAACGTATTTGATGCCGTGGTGTTAATCGCAGTGCTTTTTAGCAGCCTGTTGCCATGGGCGTTTGGAAAATTCAGTGCAAGTTTCGGTACTTCGACCTTAGCGATGGCTGGCTTTCTCTTCGTCACAGGGATCGCATTGAGCATACCTGGATTGCCATTCGCTTGGTACGCGCAATTCAAAATCGAAGAGCGATTCGGTTTCAACACCACAAGCATGAAGATGTGGATCGTGGATCGTCTCAAAGGAATGCTGCTCGGCGCGCTGCTTGGCTATCCAGTGCTTGTGCTGGTGTTGAAACTGATCGAATGGACCGGCATCAACTGGTGGCTTTGGGCTGCGGCAGTTGTTGTCGCGTTTCAATTGCTTGTGCTGCTCATCGCGCCGGCGATCATCATGCCGCTCTTCAACAAGTTTACGCCGCTGGCGGAAGGAGCCTTGCGCGAGCGCCTGTTTGCGCTGGCGCGACGCACAGGTTTTCCCACCCGCAGCATCGAGGTGATGGATGGCAGCAAACGCTCACGTCACTCCAACGCCTTCTTCACCGGGTTCGGGCGTTTTCGAAAAATCGTTCTGTTCGACACACTGATCGCGCAGCTTACAGAGCCGGAAGTGGAATCCGTCCTTGCGCATGAAATTGGCCATTACAAAAAGCGCCATGTAGTCAAACTGCTTGGCGTTTCCATCGCCGGCATCGTTATGGCGTTCGGCGCCATCGCCTGGCTGGCGCGTCAGCAATGGTTTTATCATGCGTTCGGTTTCGAGCATCGGGTAGGATTTGCCGCTACAAATGTCGTTCCTGCTATGCTGCTGTTTGCGCTGCTTTCGGGGACGATAACTTTCTGGGTTTCGCCGTTCATTCACATCTGGTCGCGCCGTTTTGAATACGACGCGGACGCATTCGCAGGTGCGACAATGGGAGAGCCTCAGTCATTGATTCAGGCGCTGCGCAAATTGAGCGAAAAAAACCTGAGCAATCTCACGCCGCACCCGTTTTATAGCAGCTTTTACTACTCCCATCCGACTTTGCTTGAACGGGAACGTGCGCTGCGAGTAGCAGCGTAGTGCGAGCAGAGGATGCTTGGCCGATACTGCGCGTTGCATGTTCCTTGTCATGTTGAGCGAAACGAAACATCTTTCGTTATTTCCTGGCACGTTGTGGAATAAATGACCTGGGATTCTTCTCCCGCGACTGCGGGATCAGAATGACTGGGTCTTGTTATGTCGAAAGTCATTGTTATCGGCGCTGGAATTAATGGCGTTACCGCCGCGATCGAGCTAAAGAAACGCGGCCACGGAGTGATTCTGGTCGATCCGGGGCCGTTGCCGCATCACCTCGCGGCATCTACCGACATCAGCAAAGCCGTTCGCGCAGCTTATGGAGCAGATGAAGACTACACCGAGCTTGCGGAACGCTCGATTAAACTCTGGCGCAAATGGAACGAAGAATTCGGAATTGAGTTGTATCACGAGACTGGCGTGATGTTCGTGCGCCAACGCGAAATGAAGCCCGGCGATTTCGAATACGAAACCTTCAAGATACTACAACGGCGCGGACACAAGGTTGTGCGCATGAATTCAGCGCAACTGTGGAGGCGATTTCCAGCCTGGAATCCCGAATTGTTCCGAGATGGTGTTCTTGAGTTCGAAGCGGGTTATGCGGAAAGCGAGGGCGTCGTTACGGCGCTGATTGAGCGCGCGAAATCCGCCGGCATCGAGCTTCGCGAAAACTCCAGATTTTCTTATTTAGATGAAAGCGATGGTCGCGTGAAAGGAATCATAATCCACAACGGAGAGCGCATCGCGGGCGACCGCGTTGTGATGGCCGTCGGCGCATGGACGCCGTATCTGCTTCCTTTCACAAAAAAGTTCTTTCGCGCCAGCGGGCAGCCGGTGTTTCACTTGAAACCTCCGCGGCCTGATCTCTTTGCACCCGAGCGTTTTCCCGTCTTTGGGGCGGACATTACGACGACGGGCTATTACGGATTCCCACTCAACCGCGACGGAATCGTGAAGATCGCAAACCACGGTCCAGGCCGTGAGATGTCGCCTGAATCTCCCGACCGCGCCGTTACTTCCGGAGAAGAAGAGAATCTGCGCAGGTTTTTGTCATGGGCATTTCCCGAGCTGGCCGATGCGCCAATTGTTTATACCCGTGTGTGCATGTATTGCGAAACGCATGATGGAAATTTCTGGATCGCGCCTGATCCGGAACGCGAAGGACTCGTGATCGCTGCAGGTGATTGCGGACATGGATTCAAATTTGCCCCAGTGCTGGGCGAAATTATTGCCGATGCCGTCGAGGAAAAACCCAATCCGATTCTGGAAAAATTTTGTTGGCGGCCAGAAGTGTCTTCGGGAGCCGGGACTGACGTAGCGCGCTTCCGAGGCGACCACGATCAACGGGATACTCGATCTCACAGTCATTGACTGGGAACCTGCTATGCTTGGAGTTCTACGTGCAATCCGCCTGAACAAATGATGAATCGACTATCACAATTTTGTACGCTCGCCGCGATCCTTGTGGCTTTGAGCAGCTGCAGCACTGTGACTGACCTGGTCACGTCGAAGTTACCGGAGAGTCATTCCGGCCGGCCCACGATCGTCGTGAGCTTGCGGAAGCAGGAAGCCTATATCTACCGCGCGGGATATATAACCGCGTCGTCCCGCATATCCAGTGGTCGCGAAGGATACCGCACGCCGACTGGTCGTTTTCAAGTCATTCGCAAGGACGAAGATCACCGCTCCAGTGTCTATGGTGATTACGTTGATGATTCGGGCCGAATCGTGAAAGCCAACGTCGATAGCAGACGTGACAGCAAGCCACCGCATGCCCACTTCGTAGGCGCCCCAATGCCCTACTTTCTCGGGTTCTCGCCGGGTTACGGGTTGCACCAAGGCTACCTGCCAGGGGAGCCTGCGTCGCACGGATGCATCAGAATGCCTTATTGGAAAGCGCGTCAGTTTTATGACGCCGCCCACATTGGGACACCGGTAGTGGTAAAGCCTTAGACAAAACACGCGTCGGTCGCGTTTCAGACCTGCAATAACGTGGTTTTTCGGTGGCGTCTTTCAGCCGGCAACTATACGGCGATACAACGCTTCGTATTGAGGGACAACCCGATCTGCCGAGAACCTTTCTCGCGCGCGAGCGCCAGTCTGTTCGCCGAGTTCGCGGGAGAATTTCGGATCTTGTACCAACGCATCTAACGCAGAAGCAGCCGCGGTTACATCTCCGAAAGAATATAGGGGATAAGAGTCGCCTAAAACTTCGGGAATACCGCCGACGCGAAAAGCGACGACAGGTTTACCATGAAATACGGTTTCAAGAATGCCCAGACCAAAGCTTTCGTATTCAGATGTGTAGAGTCCCGCGTCCGCGGCCTCCAAATACTCATCCACCACAGCCATATTCTGGCGAACAATAACGATGTCGCGGATTCCTAACTCGTCGAGCAATGGCTCGTAAGGTTCAAACGGGCCGCCTGCTAAAACTAATAAACGAAGGCGCGCTCGGTTCTTTGATAAGGCGATCGTGCGCAATAAAAGGTCGATGCGTTTGACCGGGCGCAAATTCGACATGTGCAGCACAAGAAATTTGTCGTTCACGTCCAAGTTGTGTCGAACCTCTTCGCGACTCCTCTTCGGTTTATTTGGAATGAAGAAATTCGGAATCACTTCAATCGCTCGTTTCACAGAAAAGATTTCCTGGGTTTGATTCCGAAGATTTTCTGAAACTGCTGTCACGGCATCGGAGTGCACAAGGGCATGCTCGATGGCGGTGCGGTAATCGGGATCTTGCCCCAGCAAAGTGGTATCGCTTCCATGCAACGTCGTGACGATACGCGGAGCTGACGGTCCGACGATCTGCGAAGCCAAACAAGCAGCCAACGCGTGTGGCACCGCGTAATGAACATGAAAAAGATCGAGCCGCTGGGAACGCGCCACTTCCGCCATTTTCACTGCAAGCGGCAGAGTGTAGTCCGGACACGGAAACAAAGCATTGTCCGCAAATTCGATTCGATGAAAATGAAGACCTTCTTGCGGCAGGTCGAGCCGAACGGGTAGAGCGTAACTGAACAGGTAAACTTCATGACCGCGGCGCGCCAGTTCTGAGCCAAGGGCTGTCGCCAAAATCCCACTCCCGCCAATCAGCGGAAAACACGCAATCCCAATTTTCAGTGGCCCCGATTCCATTACGATTCCGTATACGCCCTGTCGAAGTCAGAAATTTCGTCGCGTTTGATGAATTTCACCATGGGAGCATCAGCCTTGTTGATGTAATGCTGCTCGCTGGCACCGGCGACATAATGGGTGCATCGAATCACCGACTGCATCCAATGGAAGCGGGTATCGCGGGTCGGGCTGATTTGCTCCGGACCGAATTCGCCTACGGGAATCTCCAGAAACCGATCGCCGCCTTTGTGTAGCAACAATTTCCCGTCGCGGTGGCGTGCGCGAACGATCTCTCCTTCGTAACGCTGGTCGACGAAATAGTCTGAAACCGCCACCGCACGCGTTCTGAAGTCGGCTGAACTGGATCGCTCCACCCTTACACCTTCGAGCAACCCCATTCGATTGTACATTTCGAGACAAAAGTCGGCGACGTTCGAGGATTTGATCTCCTTGAACTGTGTGACCAGAGACTGCCCAACATAATTCGGAAGTTGGCGTGCAGTTTTCTCCTGCCACTCTGGAACAACACGTTTGGCATACAAAGGCGAGAATTGCTTTTGGATCCGATTTTCGAACTGAAAGTTTAGGGCGACTTCCTGGTTGCTGTTTCGGTCTCGCAAAATGGTAATCGTCTCGCGCGGGTCATGGTCACTGTCATGAAAGAAGAATACAATTTCTCCGCCAATCTCCTTTTGAAGTCGCCGGGCCGCCAGAATCTTAGCGAACAAGAATCGCTTGGGAAAAAAACCGCACGGTTGCTGGCCGAAACAAATAATCGGGTGATCCATCTCCCAGAATGAGTTTCATGCCCCGGCAGAAGCTTTCGTGTTGCGAAAGATAGTTTGCTGCAGGGCCGGCGCCAGGATCAGCACGGTCGCGCATCCAATAAAATTATACCAAAGGTAACCGATATTCGTTGTAGCGAACAGAACGAAGACGAGCGTTTGCGCAAAGAGCGCCGCGAAAAATACGGCGGATCCGGAAACTCGACGAATAAAGAAACCTGCTAGAAAGAGACCGAGAATACTGCCATAGAACACCGAGCCCAGAATGTTGCCGGCTTCGATTAGATTTTCGACCAGACTTGCAAACGAAGCGACGCCGATCGCCATCAATCCCCACGCCGCGGTCAGCGCTTTCGCCGCGACGACATAATGGTGATCCGTCGCGTGTGGGCGAATCAACGGACGATAAAAGTCGATCGCCGTGGTGGAACCGAGAGCATTCAGAATTGCTGAGGTCGCCGACATGGTCGCGCACAAGATCACTGCGATCAGTAATCCGACAAGTCCGTGCGGCATTTGTTGAAGAATAAAAGTAATAAATACGTAATCCGACTCCTTGCTCTTTGGATCCGCGCCTGCTTGCTCGAGAACTCCCTTGGTTCGGTTGCGCAAATCATGCGCCTGCCCGTCGAGTTCGCGCAGTTTGGTCGTAGCGACATCGCGCTCGTTGGACGAAAGGTTCGACGATACGCTGGAAATGGCACGAATCGCATCGCGTTTTTGTACGAAAACGTCATCGAATTGCGTTTGCAACGCCGTCAACTGCGGCCCATAGCCACTCTCCACCGCACGCTGGTACGCGGGCTGATTGAAATAAACAGGCGGCTTTTCGAATTGATAAAACATGAAAACAATTGCGCCGAGCAGGAGAATAAAAAATTGCAGCGGTACCTTCACCACAGCGTTGAAGAGCAATCCGAGACGGCTCTCTTTGAGCGAGCCGCCCGCGAGATATCGTTGCACCTGCGATTGGTCGGCACCGAAATAGGAAAGCGCGAGAAAAAAGCCGCCAATCAAGCCGGACCAGAACGTGTAGCGCTTATGCGGATCTACCGAGAAATCGACCGCCTCCAGTTTGCCCATTGTACCCGCGACCGATAGCGTGCCTTCAAATGATAGATCCGGCGAGAGCCGGTAAACCGCGACCGCAAGTGCAATCGCCATGCCGACCAAAATCACGATCATCTGGTAGCGTTGAGTGATGCTAACGATCTTGGTCCCGCCCACCACCGTGTAGATGATAACCAGTCCGCCTGCGAGCCAGATGGTCAGGTTCAATCGCCATCCGAGCAAGGCCGAAAGAACAATGGCCGGCGCATAAATCGTGATTCCGGCAGCGATGCCTCGTTGCACAAGAAACAGGAACGCACCGAGTAGCCGCGTTTTCTGGTCAAATCGCTGGCCGAGGTACTGATAGGCGGTGTAAACTTTTAGACGCTGATAGATCGGAACGAAGACGGCGCACACAACGATCAGCGCGAGCGGCTGGCCAAAATAATTCTGGATAAAACCTATGCCGCTCTCATACGCCTGGCCCGGCATGGAGAGAAACGTGATCGGTCCCGCCTGTGTCGCGAGCACAGAAAGCCCGATTGTAGCCCAACGAATGCTCGCATCGCCCTTGAGATATTGGCCTAACGAGGCGCTTCCACGGGTTCGCCAGAGACCATAAAGGGGGATCGCCAGAATCGTGGCGATGAGAACGAAATAATCCAGCCGGTTCACGAAAACCGGATGGTGAAGAGGTAGAGCAGTACCACCTCCACCGCAAAAAGGGAAAGCGCCATGCCGTACGCTTTGCGCCAGGAACGTGCATCTAGCTTATCATCAGCTCCGTTCATTTTCCCAATGACAACATGTTCGCGAATAACCGATAAGCTCCCGGGACCCCCGCAGGCAATTGTCGAAACCAGGAATAACTCGTATAGATAAAGAAACCTTTGCCAACCTTTGCAACCAGCAAACCGCCATCGAGTGGCTTTTCTTTTGGATCGTTGGATGAAAGGATCGCCGTCCAAGCGGGGTCCCATGTTTTAGGAAAATAAAGTCCACGTTCCTGAACCCAACCCTCAAAATCTTTCGACGTGATTTTGTTTGGGGAAGTCATGAGTGGATGATTCGGCGCCAGAATGCGCATCTGTGCGTTTTCGTCAGTAACGCGATCGCGAGAGATTTCCAATGGATACGGCGCTAGTTGCTCGGTCTTAAGCTCTGCTAGCGTGTTGTACTGTGCGATTACAACTCCCCCAGCCTTTGCATAAGCAAATAGCTCCGGCAACCAGTTCGCAATTCGGTCCTGCGTGTTGTAGGCGCGGATTCCGAGCACGACAGCAGAGAACTGCGCAAGGTTCTTTGCCGTGATATCAGATTCCGTCAGAATCTTCACTGAGTACCCAATCTCTTGGAGACTTTCTGGAACATCATCGCCAGCACCGGGAATGTAACCGATGCGATCGCCTTTTTTGCGAATGTCAGCCCGAACAAGCTTCACTTCTGCTGGCGGCATGAGCGTTTGGACGCCGATGTGCGGATAGGAAATCCGCACACGCTCGAACGAATAGTCGCGCCCGTCGATCGAAATGATGGCTCGCAACATCCCTTCGCTGTTCTGATCTGGTGGCTTGACGGTAAATGTCGATACCGTCTCGGCATTAGCTCCCTTTAATTCGATAGGCACAGATGGCGGATCGACTCGCCATCCCGACGGCGCAGCTAGTTTAAGTTCTCCTTTCACAGGACCGGTGGCCGCCGTGACATGAACTGCAACGGGTTTCGGTTGATTCGTCGGGAATACCAACGCGCCGTCCCCGATCTTGGTGAAAACGGGTGGCGCAATGACCAACGATCGCCGCAGCTCGCCCGCTACCGGATCAACCGTGCGGTACTTCCCGTCGAGGGTGTAACGGAGTTCCTGTCCGTTGATTTGAAGGACAATTTCTATCGGAAGATTGGGCGGATTTTCCGGAAGACCGATAAGCTGTTGATCATCTACAGCGAAGGTACCAAGCGTTCCTGGTTTACGAAGCCAAAAAGGCTGGGAATAAGGAGTGTTCTCCGGAATCCTGCAAGACAGATCCTTCGTTACGAGTTCGTTTGGTGGAAGCACCGCATCAATTTTCACCGAATCGCCGGTAAGCGAACAACGTGCTTCCTGCAGTGTGACTGGAATATCGCACCGGTTAATTGCCTCCAGCTTTATCGTTACCGTTTGCCCTGGCGTGACGGTTTCATTGGTTGTCGACGCTTCGATATGCAAGCCGAGACACGCGGCGATAATCTTACCCA
>WNGB01032574.1_pt1 | contig 15098 bp, 15 predicted proteins | sample 5400681 | NCBI WGS metagenome assembly WNGB01 (sample SAMN13153367, study PRJNA577476) | soil metagenome | isolation source: 115 cm soil or saprolite under grassland replicate 2 | place: USA:California | collected 2016-06-15
GTGGTCCTAGGTGGCGGCAACGTGAAGAAGCTTAAGGAGCTGCCTTTACATTGCCGCGCAGGAAAACGCCGACGCATTCCGGGGAGGGTTTCGCCTTTGGGAAAAGCGCATAACCAGCGGACACCTGCCTATTCGGATCGCATGAGCACGCCTGTAGAAAAAGAGCGCATCAGCGCTGAAGCTGCTCGCACCGCCGATTGGAAACGGTGGGGTCCTTATTTGTCGGAGCGGCAATGGGCGACCGTTCGAGAGGACTATTCGGAGACGGGAGATTCCTGGGGTTACTTTCCCCACGACCACGCTCGCAGCCGGGCTTATCGCTGGGGCGAAGATGGTTTGCTCGGCATCACTGATCGAGGATGCAGACTCTGCTTCGCATTGGCGCTGTGGAATGAAAAGGATCCGATACTTAAAGAGCGGCTGTTCGGCCTAACAAATCCCCAAGGGAATCACGGCGAAGATGTGAAGGAGCAATATTTTTACCTCGATGCTACTCCAACATACTCATACGCGAAGGCGCTCTACAAGTATCCGCAGGCTGCATTTCCATATGTCTGGTTAGAGGAGGAGAACCAGCGGCGCGGCAAACGCGATCCGGAGTTTGAGCTAGTCGATATCGGCGTCTTTAACGAGAACCGCTACTTCGACGTCTCCGCCGAATACGCGAAAGCATCGCCTAACGACATTCTTATTCGAATCACTGTGGCCAATCGCGGGCCGGAAGCAGCGACGCTGCACTTGCTGCCCACCACCTGGTTTCGCAACCAATGGTCTTGGGGACACACGGACGAAAGCGTAACTACGAAACCGTCTATTACACAGGACGGAAATTGCCTTTTGCTCAACCACCCGGTGCTGGGCCGCTTCTTTCTGCATGCCGGTCCCGATTCGGTTGGCCAACTTCCGAGACCGCTTTTCACTGAGAACGAGAGTAACACATGTCGCTTGTGGAACAGCGGAGACAAACGCGCTTTTGTGAAGGACGCTTTCCACGAATATGTAGTCGGTGGCAGGATGGATGCCGTCAATCCTACGGGCATCGGCACAAAGGCCGCACTTCACTACGTGTTACGGGTTCCCGCCGGCGCTGCGCATACGGTTTCTTTGCGATTGTTTGCGAAAACGGAAACACCTGCGGATCCGCTCGGACCTTTGTTCGAGAAGACCTTTGCAACACGGATCGCGGAAGCAGATGATTTTTATCGCACGATCACAACAACGCCACTCAACCAAGTGGAGCGAGGTGTCATTCGGCAAGCCGCAGCCGGTCTTCTCTGGAGCAAGCAGTTTTATCACTACGTCGTCGATGAGTGGTTGAAAGGCGATCCGGCGATGCCCCAGCCGCCTGCCAGCAGACTCGAGGGGCGCAATCATAATTGGAAACATCTTTATAGCCGCGATGTGCTCTCAATGCCGGATAAGTGGGAATACCCTTGGTTCGCCGTTTGGGACTCAGCCTTTCATGTACTGCCTATTTCTTATGTGGACCCGCAATACGCCAAGGAGCAACTCATCCTGTTCCTACGCGAATGGTATATGCATCCCAGCGGCCAGATACCCGCTTATGAATTCAGGTTCGGCGATGTGAATCCGCCGGTGCATGCGTGGGCGGCATGGCGTGTCTATAAAGTTTCCGCCCGAAGCGGCGAACGCGACCGCGATTTTCTAGAAAGCGTCTTCCAAAAATTGCTTCTCAATTTCACATGGTGGGTAAATCGCAAAGACGCTACCGGTGAGAATCTCTTTTCCGGCGGCTTCCTCGGTCTTGATAACATCGGCGTCTTCGATCGCTCGCAGCCGTTACCTCACGGCGGCACACTCCGCCAGGCTGATGGCACTGCCTGGATGGCTTTCTATTGCGGGACCATGCTCAGTATTGCACTTGAACTAGCAAAAGATCGGGGTTCACGCACGCACCCGGCCTACGAAGACATGGCCTCCAAGTTTTTTGAACACTTTGTGCAAATAGCCGACGCGATGAATCACCTGGGTGGCACCGGACTTTGGAACGAAGAGCATGGCTTCTACTACGATCAAGTGCGGACGGATCGACGTGTCATTCCGCTACAAACGAGATCGGTCGTTGGTTTGCTGCCCCTGATCGCGGCCGAAGTTCTCGAGGAAGAAACCATTACGAAACTACCCGGCTTTTACAAACGTCTACAATGGTTCGTGAAACATCGCCCCGATCTCGCGCAAAACATCAGCTACTGTGAAGCAAGGCATAACTACCGTTTGCTCGCGATCCCGTCGCGCGCGCGATTGGAACGAGTGCTCAAATACATGCTCGATGAAAATGAATTCCTCTCTCCGTACGGGCTACGCTCGGTTTCGAAGTTTCACCAAAATAATCCGTATGTCATCAACGCTGGTGGAGTCGAGCACCGCGTCGACTATGAGCCTGGCGAATCCACTACTGGCCTCTTCGGCGGCAACTCGAACTGGCGTGGGCCGATCTGGTTCCCGATAAACTTCCTCATCCTCGAGGCCCTCGAACGCTACCACCATTTCTATGGAGACAGCTTCCAAGTTGAATGCCCCACCGGATCGGGGCGCATGATGAACCTCCGTCAGGTCGCCCTTGAACTTAGCTCGCGCCTCGCCAGCATCTTTCTCACCGACGCCAGCGGGCGTCGCCCTTGCCACGGCGGCGACTCGCGCTTCGTCAACGACCCGTACTGGCGCGACCTTGTGCTCTTTCACGAATATTTTCACGGCGAAACCGGCCAGGGACTCGGCGCGAGCCATCAAACCGGTTGGACCGCTTTGGCCATCGGATGCATCGCTGACGTCGCCCGGCTACGAAGTAACACAACGCAGAATTGATTTCCCATGAACGAGCAACCGTTGGCTGCCCTTTTGAAGACATTTCCTCACACGCGTTATTATTCTCAATGGCGATTGCTCACGTGGCACCCGCGCGGGCTGTTCGATGATGCGCTTGCGGATAAGCTCATCCGAGTGATCGGTTCGGAGGAGCGCGTCGAGGAGGTGCCGTTTCACCGTTACGCAGACTTCAGCGGGCTGACTCATATCCGGTTGAAAATCGGACACGTTTTCGATGTCGCGAAACTTCGCCGCGGAGTGGCCGAGCCGGTGAAGTCTGCATTCTTCTCCGATACGACTGTTGGGCTTGGCATCGCCCGGATGTACGAAGCGCTGATGGAAGAGGGGACGATTCAAGTTCGCGCATTCCGCGAGCGTGCCGCGGCGGCGGAATGGCTCGGTGTGCCATTGGAAATTCTCCAGCCTGATGCGTGATAAAACACATTTGCCTGCGCGCCCGTAGGTATCCGAAATGAAGCTTGCATTGAGCTGGGTGTTTTTTACCGCTGAATCGACGGGAGCCCTGATGATTCTTTGGAACGGCGTACCAATCCATCAACGACTTCTTATGGGACACAGTGCCCAGGAAGCGGATCCGAGGGTTTTCATTTTGGGCGCGGTCGCGGTTATCCTTATCCAGAGTGCTTACTGGATCAGATTGCGGTGCTGTCCTCCGCTTCGATTCAAGCGTCGACTGGTGCTGGGCCACGCGATTCAGTTTCTGGGGCGTCTGAGTTTTGTATTCATCGGAGGAATGTTTAGTGTCGTGTTCTTCACCCGGTTTGAAGACCTGGAGTTTTCCATTTGGAAAATCTTATTTCTCCTGGTCGTCCTGTTTTCGCTGTTCTGCTACACGTTGGATTTGGACCGATTAGCTAAAGCTTTTTCCGAACCTGCGCCCGAGCCTGCGCATGGCGCGTCGAGGTCGTGATTTCACCGTCCTGCCTGAAATCGCCGGGGAGAAACGACAAGCAGACGATCGATGCAAAGTAGGTTTGCTATTCATCTTGACCTCCGGCGCGAGTTCTTTGTAATTTGCTCACCGACAAAGAAGTGAGCTTTGAAACAACTTCTTCTTTTGCACAACTCAACCATCAGCTCTTCAAAGTAATATGATCCGAGACAAATTAATTGCAGTTATCTCTGTAACCTGCGTTTGCTTTGCGGCTTCGTCTTTGAACGCGGCTACGATTCCCGCTGGAACAATGCTCACGATGCGGACAGTCAGTTCCGTCTCCTCAAAGGATCCAGTGGGTAGAACCTTCGCGGCACAGGTCGATCAGGACGTCGATGTTAAAGGAAAGGTGCTATTGAAAGCTGGAACAAAGGCGTTCGGAAAGATTAAGTCGTCTCGCGCTAATCCGCGCAGGTCCGAACCACTCAGTCTTCAGCTTACGTCGATCTCGGTAAACGGACGCAATGTTGCGGTAAAGACGAATAGCGTCCAACCGGGAACTCCGCAGAGGACGGCGCAACAGGCGCGGCATGGATTCACAGCCGGCACATTGGTGGTTACCCCGGGAACCAAGATGCAATTCCAACTTGCACAAGCAGCCACGTTGTAAGGAATAGTCGCAACCTTCAGCTTACATAGAAATGCAATCGGCCACAACCCGAGGGGGGCTGCAGCGTATGCTCCGGAAGGGGTACGGGAATCCCCCCAGCAAACAGCGTCGCGACAGAGACTCGATTCTACTTACTACGGGTTCCTTACCAAAACTAAACTTTGTCCTGACCAGTTTGCGGTAAAGGAGTACGTCTGCCCATTTTTTATGGTCATGGTTTTTTGCCATGGACCGATACCGCCGGGATCGGGATAAGCGCGGGCGGAGAGGACGTGCTGGCCAGCTGATAGATAACCATCATAGTTTCGGCCCTCCACAAGCCTTGCCACTTCAGCACCGTCAACTAACAGGATAAGGCTGAGATTGCTCCCAAAATTTGCGACCCGGTAAACGAGCAAATGGCCCCCACTCGTAGACCGCGCAGACGTGGATACCGGCGCGGCAGACGAACCAGGCTGGCTGGTTGCGCAGCCGGCCAAGATTAGGCATGCGCAGGCCAGACTGAGGATGTAAGTAATTGAATCATATTTTTTCATGTTTCGGACTCCTTTCGTGGACTGTTTTATTACAGCGATTGATGTTGACCCAATGTTATGTCGAGGATGTTCATACTAGTGTGGGATTATGGCCATCATGCCGCTTGGCGATTCGTTTGTCTATAAGACTTTAGGGCAACACCATCGGCCGCTCGTATTTAGGCCGGCCACCCTCACTTTGGCCATAAGCGATCGGAGGATTGATTTCGAGGCGGTCCCACGAAGAGTTGTTCAATGAAGCACAGCACGGTGCCGGAACGCGCTCAATCACAGCGTCGGTCTCCTTTCCTCATGCGTTGGAATTTTCTCGCTCGATTCCTGTTTGTTATTCTTATCCTAATTGCTGCGCGCAGGTTCCCAGCGGCGGAACCCTCATCCATCGAATCCGCGACCGCTACCGCGGAGCAACTGAAAGCATTAAACGATCGGACCATCATCACGTCTCGCGTGTGGCTGGACACAGAGTGGGACCAATTCAAACAGGGCGCCGAAAAGGCCACGTGGACGCTGGGAGGATTGTGGGGATGGCGCGCCCGCGACGAGCAAGACTGGGCTCTGCGGCTGAAGGTCCCGTTCGTTTATCATCGGAGCGATGAAGCATCTGGCCACGCCGACATAGGCGGCATGAGCGATATTGAGTGGTGATAGCATGTGGCGCCTCAAGCCCTTTTGGGGCGTCGCGCGCGATGTCACGGACTGGCTCACGCTTACGTTCAACGCCGATTACAACCATTCCATCGCCGAAGAACATAATGCCCCGCCGCAGCGTTACATCGAGCTGTCTTTACCTGCCTCCTTCATCCTTCCGCACGCCTGGTCGATCGCTACGAATTACAAAGCAAAGGTTGATTTTGAAAGTGGTGAGAGCTGGACTCACACGGTAGACGTGGGCGTGGCCAAACGTCTTTCAAACGTCCCGGTCGTCCTCAGCGCCATATTGGAAAAGCCGTTGAATGGCGGCAACAAGAAGTTTCAGGTGAACTTCACGATGACTTACTACTTTGGGCGATAGCACTCGCCGAAACAATCCGATTAGTAGTATGGCGTGAGATAAAGAAAAATCTTCTTCACTGAGTGCGCCTCATTAAAGTAATAATGGGTATCTTCGAAAAGCGTATAGCGGCGCACAATGGCTTGGTATGCCAGTTGAATCGCTCGCCTTTTCCTCCTCTCCTTAGCTAACAACGAACCGTAGCATTGCTGCCGAAGCAAGATCGCGCGTCGTCGCAGTCGAAGCGGGGAAAACTCTGCTGCTCGAGCGCGATGCGATTGTCGATCTTGCCAATCGCTCAAAGATATCGATCGTCGCGCGTTAGTTGCTTTTTCGTGCCGCAATCGGCAATCGGCGCAGTCGATTGAACTGTTTGGTCTGGTGCCCAGACCAGCTCGCGCGCAGTCCTCGCCTAATCAGCAGCAATTGAACAGGCAGCGTGCGTGTTCTTAAAAAGACAAAGATTGTTATTCACTGCCAAATTGTGATAATGGGCGATAGCCGCTGAGGAGGTACACTCGAATGCCACATCATGGAATGATCAGAATGCAACTGCCGCCTGGTGTAGAGTTTTACGAAGACATTCGTCTGGTCGTTTGGAGACCGCGCGGTTTGCTAAACAGGACGGCTGTTAACAAAATTATAACTGTGACCGGAGAACTCGAGACGACGTTGAAGGAGCCTTTTAATCGGTTCGTCGATACTCTGGAAACCGATGCAGTTGATATCAACTTCGAACACTTCATTCGTGTTTCTCTCTACCGGCGCTCCTTCTATGCAGGTCGTCCACCGGTGAAGACAGCGATTCTCGCGACGGATGCTGCAGCTATTCATTATGGCCGGCTACATGCCTTACTGACTCAAGGTTCTCCGATCAAGGTCCGAGTGTTCCAAGACCGGAAAGAAGTCGCGCAATGGCTCGGCGTACCAATCGAACGATTGGCGGCGGACGCCGCCAGTAGTGAAACATCGTGAGTGCATCAATTTAACAATGAGAGGAACGGCGCGAGCCATCGGAAAGTGGATTGAGCGTCATCTCCTGCAACCGATCCCCGGATACCGTGCTATCGAGAGCCTCGCGAGCGGACTCAGCGGGTCCTTGGAAGAAAGCGCATCTCACAGCTCATCCGCGTTGGACTGCTTCCTCTGTCTAAACCAGAAGTTGCGCGATGAGTGGCGTCCTGCTCCAACCGGAGTTCCTAGAGCAACCTTCCGAACCGGGGGCACGCGCACCGAAGCAACAAATTCGCGCTTACATCACGCGCCACTTCAGTTCGCACGATTTTCTTTTGGTTTCCCATAAGCGAATTCCGCCAACGAAGGCATTTTCATTTCGTCCCCGGTCAATTCCCTGCGGCAGCTCAGCGAAACGATGCACAAGACCACCGCCGAGAACGATGTAATCGGCGATGAAGGTTTTCTTTAATTGCGTGACTGCATAAATTACTTCCCGTTTCCATTTCTTTTTACCCAGCAGCGCCAGACCGGGAATGCCGAGATAATTTTCAATGATTTTTCCATCGGGATACGGCAAGTCGCCCAGCTCGAGCGGCAGTAAAGTCCTGTTCCACACCAGTGCGGAGCCAAGCCCGGTTCCAAGTCCCAGAAAGAGCAAGCGGCCGCAACCACGGTAACTGCCGAGCGCTTGCATGGCAGCATCGTTGATAATGCGGACTCGTTTGCCGAGTGCTTTTTCGAAATTAAAGCCAACCCAGCCTTTGCCCAGATGCTTCGGATCGTTCAGGATTCGTTCCTTGCGCACAACCGCGGGGAAACCGATTGACACTGCGCCGAATTTCCATCCGCGCGCATTCTCGTTAAATTTCGCAAGAAACTGTTCCGGTCCCATTCCCGGTCCGGAAACAAATTCACGTTCCTCGCCAGGCGACATGAGAAGTTTCACGTACGTGCCGCCGATATCGACGACCAGTACTTTTCTCTTCATGAGCGACCGCCGCTTTCGGCGGCGACAATGGCTATTTGCCGCGCCGGACCAATCGCTGCAAGACGCTCTTCGGTTCCGGTTTTGGTGCGGTGCTGGCAGGCCAGCATTCCACAATTTCCAGCGCGAGGAATCGGAACAGCATCAGATGAGCAGATTTCAAATCGAGTCGCAGATTTTTCGCAATTTGCTGGACCGACCGGGCACCATTGAATTGCGATGCGAATTGCGCCTCGTCGGAGGTCAGTTTCGGTTTCTGAACGCGTTCGAACCCGTCTTTCGTGTAAGCGGGAATCGATGTTGGATCGAAGCTTACGTGTTGATCGAGATTCTGAACGAGACGCAAGGTTTCCAAGGCCCAGTCGTCCACGTTTGGCTCCCCTGGCACATCGGCAGCATCGCTCAACAGATCGGCATTCTTCTCAAACATGATCCATACGCGCGGCGCCGTCCAAAGTTGGGAGAAAAGACCTTGTCCATAATGCTGTATCAGTTGCATCGCTGGGTGGCGATCTATGGATTCTTCGCGGACAAGAGTAAGGAAAAACGGAGCTCCAGTTTCTCTCTGTTGATCGCGCGCCCTGTCAACACTCACCACATCGACGTTGCCGAGAATGGCCGGCGTCTCTGGACAATAAAGGTTCGAGTCTCGAGTTGTGACAAAAACGATCTCCCCGTCCCGCGCCAGAAGTTCGATCGGCTCCTGATCCCAAAATGCTCGCAGCGAGCCTGTCAGCTTTTCTTTCGCGATCGCTTGAAGCGCTCGATTTAAAGGAAATAAGGTCGTGTGACCGCAAAAATAAACATCGGCTGCGCCTGACTCCTTTGGAGGTTCGACCGCCGTGGCCGGAGCGGAGGCGCTGTGTTTGGCCCAGTCCGGCTCTGGTTGCGTCGGGCTCCACCAGTCTTCAGGCTTGGCAGCAGACTCCTGGGCGGCAGGCTCCTCGCCCTCTGGAACAGGCTGGTCGCTGGCTTCATCCGGCTTATCGCCATTCGAAGGTTCGGCTTGAGGTTCTGTTGGATGCGGTTCGCCAGATGATTGCGGCATAATTATTACTCCCGGCTTTCGGTAACAAACCCGATGTGAGAGTTTGTTCAAGAACCCAATCATCGCAACGGCGATCTGTCGCCACCGATTGCGAAACGGCGTGCGAGCTCGCGCCGACTAATTTTTCCACGTTCAGTCATCGGGATCGCATCCACGATAAAAACCCGCTTCGGCGTCTGCCACGTGCTCAGTTCGCGTCTGCAAAATTCCAATAGCTCGGCCTCGCTTATCCCGGGCGCTGCGACCACGCATGCTGCCACTTCTTCATTGCGCAGGGCTCCGGCAGCTGCCGGACGCCCGAATACAACCGCCTGGCGCACGCCGCTAAAGCGCAGCAGCTGTGCTTCCACTTCTGCCGGATTCACCTTTTTCCCGGCGACATTTATCATATCCGAAGTCCGGCCAACGATTCGGAGTCCGTTCGCCGTTTTGTTTAACAAATCGTCGGGGACAAAAAGTCCGCCGCCAAGTTTGGCCTGGTCCGATTCAGGAAAATAACCATCGCCCACGGCGGAGCTGCGCACGCGAATCTGGCTCGCGGACGCTTCTGGATCGACCATCTCAATATCGACGCAATTCATCGGTTGACCGACAAAGCCTTCATCCTCATTTGTTGCATTGCGATCGTAACAAATCCCGCCGCATTCCGACGCGCCGTAAAAGGAATGGATCGGCAGCTTGAATTTTTGCCGAAACTGACGCGCCACAGTGATCGCCAGCGGCGCGCCAGCGGAAATGCAAAGCCGAAGATTGCGCAGCGCGGGGACATTTTCCATTTCGCAGAATGCCTGGTAGAAAACCGGCATTCCGGGGAAAACCATCGCGTTGCTACGGGCGAGATCGACAAGTACGGCGCGCGGCATTCGGTCCTGGCTCAACACCATCGGCACGCCGCGCGCGATCAGAGGTGTAAGTAAATTGCTGAATCCGTAAGAATGCGAGATTGCAATGACCCCGAAATTCAAATCGCCATCGCTAATCTCCATCGTGTCGCAGATCTGATTGCAATCGGCGAGGAGTTGCTCGCTGCGAAATCGGATCGCGCGCGGCGCAGCCGTCGTGCCCGAGGTTAGCTTGAGAAGCGATGGCAAATGCTCGCCCCAATCTGCGGTAGCGTCGGCGGGCCTCAACCGAAATAGCCCGGGGGAGTTTCCGCTGGGGCCAGCAGCAGACACTACAGCCCTGGCGCGACAGACTTCCAACGCTGCGTCGCGCTGTTGATCGCTAATCGATTGTTCCAGAGGAAGAACAACCAGCCGCCTGCTCAGGCAAGCGATCAAGATCGACGGCCAATCTTCATGGTTTCCGATTTGGATTGCGATAACGCTGCCGGCGTTAAACATTTCGATCTTCGTCTCGAAATTGCGCGCGCGTTCTTCGATCTCTGAAAACTTTCGCACGACTTCGCCCCGCGTGTTGAAAATCGCGGGCAAATCTTTCGCGCGACCGACGGTGCGCCGCCAGGAGGCAAGCAATGGGTCGCTCGATTTCATCCCTTGCGCGAGCCGCTTCGCGCGATTACATTTTGCGCTCCTTTTTGAAGATGAAAGCAGACATTCATCCAGAGTATTACCAGACTGATATTGTGTGCGCGTGCGGCGCGGTGTATCACACCCGCTCGACGCGTCGCGATATTAAGATCGGTATTTGTGCTGCTTGTCATCCATTTTTCACCGGCGAGCAGAAATTTGTCGATACGGCCGGGCGCGTCGAAAAATTCACCCGTCGCTACGGCAGCACCAAAGCCACGCGGGCTCAGACGAAAGCTTAGCTGAGCTGTAGCCGCCTCGCTCTGACGAGGCGCCATCCCACGCGATGCGGCGCTTCGGGATAGGAACGACTTATGGATCTTAATTCCCTTATTGAACGCAGACGCGAACGCTTCGAACAACTCGAACGCGAAATCGCAGATCCACGTTTATTCGAGAACCGCAAACGCGCCAGCGAAATCATGCGCGAACATGCGAGCATCAAGGAACTGCTTGCGCGCTGGGATCGACTCGAAACGGCGCGGCGTCAGCTGGACGACAATCGCGAACTGGCTACTTCCCGTGATGTCGAGATTGCGGCGATGGCTGACGACGAGATCCCCGATTTGGAAAAACGAGTCGTGGATCTCGATCGTGAGCTCCAAATCGCCCTGCTTCCACCGGACAAAAATGAAGATCGAGATGCGATTGTTGAAATTCGCGCCGGAACGGGCGGCAGCGAAGCCGCGATTTTCGCCGCCGATCTTTATCGCATGTACCATCGCTATGCGGAATCTGCCGGCTTGAAAACCGAGGACCTCGAATCGAGTCCGTCGGAGCTTGGCGGATTAAAAGAAGCGATCTTTCGCTTGTCCGGCGAATCGGTTTTTCGAAAACTGCGTTACGAAAGCGGCGTTCATCGGGTGCAACGCGTTCCGGCAACGGAGGCGCAAGGGCGAATTCATACATCGACGGCGACTGTCGCAGTTTTGCCGGAGGCGGAAGATGTCGATGTTGAATTGAGGCCGGATGATTTGCGAATTGAAGTCTCGCGCGCTGGCGGCCCTGGCGGACAGGGCGTGAATACGACCGATTCGGCGGTCCAAGTTTTGCACATTCCAACTGGAACGATCGTTCGTTGTCAGGACGGACGTAGTCAGCTCAAGAACAAGGAGAAAGCGATGTCGATCTTGCGGGCGCGCCTGCTGGAGCGAAAGCAGCGCGAGGAAGCGGAAAAATACAGCGCGCAGCGGCGCGGCCAGATTGGCACCGGCGGCCGCGAAGAAAAAACCGACCACCGCATCGGCTTGACGCTCTATAATTTGGACGGCGTAATGGACGGCGATCTCGGCGAATTGATTCGGATGCTGCAAGCCGCGGACATGGCCGAACGGCTGAAAGAATCGGCGGTGGTGTGAGCAGTCTGTTTCTGTCATTTCGACCGAAGTGTCCCGCCATCGCGGGATTACTGTTTTCCGTTAATCGCAGCTCAATCAGATAACAGTGAGAGATTCCTCGGCCCATTCGACTGCGCTCAGGGCAAGACTTTCGCTCGAATGACAAAGGAATGCATATGACCGTCCTCGAGGTGCTGCAGGCAACAACCGCGTACCTCAAAAAACGAGGGATCGAGAATCCGCGCTTGAATGCGGAGCATCTGCTCGCGCACGCGCTCGGCCGCACGCGCATGGAACTTTATCTGGAGTTCGAGCGCACTCTTGACGAAACAGAACTCGCGCCATTGCGCGATCTTGTCCGTCGCCGGGGTGAAGGCGAGCCGCTCCAGCATTTGCTCGGCACTGTCGAATTTTGCGGCCACGTTTTTCTTTGCGACGACCGCGCACTTATTCCGCGCCCCGAAACAGAGCAACTGGTGGAAATCGTCGAATCGAAAATCGAGAATCGAAAATTGAAAATTCTGGATGTTGGCACCGGCAGCGGCGTGATCGCACTCAGCCTGGCGAAAAAATTCCCCGAGGCGCACATTTTCGCCGTCGATGTCTCGGAAGATGCGCTGGCACTCGCGCGAGAAAACGCCAGCCGGCTCGGCTTAAGCGGACACGTGCAATTTAGAAAAGGCGATCTCCTTGAAGATTTGGGCGAAAGATTCAACCTGATTGTTGCGAATCTTCCTTATATCGCAGCGCGAGATCGACACACACTTTCACGCGAAGTTTTGCACGATCCGGAAGTCGCGCTTTTCGCCGGCCCTCGCGGTGACGAATTGGTGTGCGAATTGATTGAGCAATCCCGCACACGACTTCGCCCGGGCGGAATGCTGGCCCTGGAAATTGGGCTCGGCCAGAGCGAAGCGCTTCTTTCGGCCTTGGCGGAAAAAAATTACCGCGACATTTGTTCAAAAAACGATTATTCAGGTGGGACACGGTTCCTTTTTGCCAGGTATGGATAAGATCCTCATTCACGGTGGCCGCCCGCTCTCCGGGTCGATCAAGGTCAGCGGCTCGAAGAATTCTTCGCTGCCGATCCTGGCTGCGACGTTGCTTACGCCGGAGCCTTGTGTGGTTCAGGGGGTGCCCGACCTGAGCGACACGCATTACATGTTGCAGATTCTAACTCATCTCGGCGCGCAAGTGGAACGCGCCAGTGGCACGGTCAGTGTCGCGGCGGAGAAGATCCAATCCGCGGCGCCTTACGATGTCGTGCGCAAAATGCGCGCCTCCGTCTGCGTGCTTGGCCCGCTGTTGGGACGCTGCAAAGAAGCGACCGTCTCGCTGCCGGGTGGTTGCGTCATCGGCGATCGACCGATTGATCTGCATCTGACAGGTTTCGAAGCGCTCGGAGCGGCGGTGCGCGTGGAGGGTGGCGACGTGAAAGTATTTGCACCGAAGCTGACCGGTGCCGTAATCAATCTGCGGGGCAAATTCGGTCCCACCGTCCTCGGCACCGATAACGTGATGATGGCCGCCGTGCTCGCGGACGGCCTGACCGTAATCGAAGGGGCGGCACAAGAACCCGAAGTCGTGGATCTTGCCAATTTTTTAAACAAGATGGGCGCGAAGATCGAAGGCGCCGGAACGCGCCGGATCATCATTGAAGGGGTTGCGGCGCTGCACGGAGCGGAACATACTGTTATCCCTGACCGAATTGAAGCGGGTACATTTCTGGTCGCTGGGGCGATTTGCGGCAAAGAAGTTACCGTTAAGCGGGTCGAGCCGGAGCATGTTCGCTCGATCACGGACGCACTGGGCAGTTGCGGTTTTCCAATCAACATCGCAGACCACTCGATTTCGATCTCGCCGAACGGCCAAGCCAAGGCGTTGGAGTTAATCACCGAACCATATCCGGGCTTTCCCACCGACATGCAGGCACAGATGTGTGCATTACTCTCTACGAGCGACGGCATCAGCGTCGTGACGGAAAATGTTTTTCCGCAACGCTACATGCACGTCGCGGAGCTAAAACGCATGGGAGCGCAAATGCAGATGGAGGGCGCAACTGCGGTGATCCACGGAGTCGATCGTCTTTTTGGCGCGCAGGTTATGGCGAGCGATCTGCGCGCGTCCGCTGCCCTGGTGCTTGCGGGATTAAAGGCGGACGGAATTACCGAAGTCAGCCGTGTCTATCACATCGATCGGGGCTACGAGCGGCTCGATGAAAAACTGAGCGAACTCGGCGCGCACATCGAGCGCGTAAAAGAAGCCTAACCGAATTCTTTTTTTCTTGCTCTTCTGTCAGCAAGGGGGCAGTCGTTGTTTCACGCAAGCGAAAGGTTAACTATGGATCAACCACCACCACCGCCTCCGTCACCAGCTCCGGCTACTTCATCCGATGTAAAAACCTGGTGCGTTCTTTGCCACGCCAGCGCATTGCTCGGCTTGTTTTTTCATTTCTTGGGTCATCTTCTCGGCCCGCTCATCGTTTGGCTATTGAAACGCCACGACTCCCCCGAGATTGACGCGTACGGAAAAGAATCTCTCAATTTCCAACTCTCCATGCTGATTTACGACGCGATTGCGGCGATTCTCTGCATTGTGTTAATCGGTATTCCGATTCTGATCGCCCTCTGGGTGCTGAACACTGTGCTTGTCATAATCGCCTCGGTCAAAGCCAGCGAAGGGAAGTTCTATCGCTATCCGTTTACGATCCGGCTGATCAATTAAATCACGAATGACGAATGTCTAATGACGAAGGAATGACGAAAAGAGACCACTCGGGCTTTCGTCATTTAAGCATTCGGATTTGTTTCGTCATTCGTCATTAGTGCTTCGTCATTGTTTATCTGCGAGGATTTGCAACGTCTTAAGGTTCTCCACGTCTTCGCGTAAATCTTTGCCTTTCGGCGTTTCCAGCACTTTGGGAATTTTGCGAAAACGCCGATTGCGCATGATGAAGCGGAAAGCAGCCAGACCGATTTTGCCCTTGCCTATGTGCTCATGTCGATCCACCCGCGAGCCGCGCGCGGTTTTGGAATCGTTGAGATGAATCGCAACGAGACGGTCGAGACCGATTGTTCGATGAAATTGGGCGAAGATCTTTCGCACGGCTGATTCGCTGCCGATATCGTAACCCGCGGCGAAAATATGCGCGGTGTCGAGGCAAACATACAATCGCTCCGGCTCGCGTACGCGGCTGATAATGTATGCGAGGTGTTCGAATTTGCTTCCCAGGCATGATCCCTGGCCGGCGGTCGTTTCCAGCGCGATCCGCGTCTTTGTTTTCGGAATTCCGGAAAGCACTCGGTCAATCGATTCGATAATTCT
>WNGB01008031.1_pt1 | contig 15092 bp, 14 predicted proteins | sample 5400681 | NCBI WGS metagenome assembly WNGB01 (sample SAMN13153367, study PRJNA577476) | soil metagenome | isolation source: 115 cm soil or saprolite under grassland replicate 2 | place: USA:California | collected 2016-06-15
CTCGCCGAGTTCCTGCTACTGCTGCCGATCGCGGCGCTCATCATTTGCCTCTTCCGCAATCTGGTTGGGATCAATAGCTTCGGCACGTTCGCCCCGGCGCTCATCGGCATGGCGTTCCGCGACCTGCAGAGCTTGCCGGGCATCCTGGTGTTCGTGTCGCTGGTGCTGATCGGCTGGGGGATGCGGCGAGCGCTCGACCGTTACCACCTGCTACAAGTGCCGCGGACGGCGTTGCTGCTGACGCTGGTGGTCGTGGTGCTGCTGGCGGCGATCCTGCTGGCGAACTTCCAGCATGTGGCGGTGACGCGCTACTTCTCGCTGTTCCCGATGGTGATCCTGACGGGCATGATCGAGCGCTTCTGGACGCTGGAGACGGAGGACGGCACCTCGTCGTCGTTCCGCACGTTGCTGGGGACGCTGTTCATCGCCGCGAGTATTAGCCTGTTCCTGAGTCTGCACGCGGTCGTCAGCCACATGTGCCGCTACCCCGAGACGCTGGGCCTGATCGTGGCGGTGCAATTCCTACTCGGCCGTTACACCGGCTATCGCCTGTCGGAGTTGCTGCGCTTCCGCGACCTGGTCACGCGGCGGGCGCCGGCCAAGGAGATCCCGACCACGACGCGCGAACGCCTGGCGCTGACGGTGATCGAGGAGCCGGAGACGGTGGCGGCGGGGAAATAACAGTCCCGGCGAGCGGGGTGTTGTTCGTAGTCCCGCCTTTAGGCGGTGAGAGCCGAAACCGCCTAAAGGCGGGACTACGAACAACGCCCCCGCTCGCCGCTCAGAGGAGTGGCCCATGTTCTGGCTGTTCCGTGCGGCGAAGCGACTGCGCGAAGCGGGCGTGCTGGGCATCAACCGCCGCAACGCCGCCTGCATTCTCGATCATAACCCGCGCTCGCTGTTTCCCATCGTGGACGACAAGCTGCGCATGCGTGACCTGTGCGTACGCATCGGCGTGCCGACGCCGAAGGTGTACGCCTCAATCGGCTACCACTCGATGCTGCGGCGGTTGCCGGAAATCCTGGGGCAGCACGACGACTTCGTCATCAAGCCGAACCGCGGCTCAGCTGGCCGCGGCGTGCTGGTGATCGTCGGCCGCGATGGCCCCTCCTACATCCGCCACAACAACGAACGCCTCGGCCTGGAACAACTCCGCCAACATTTATCCGATGTGCTCTCCGGAATGTATTCGCTCGGCGGTCTGCCCGACCAGGCCATTTTGCAGCAGCGCGTCCGGCTGCACCCCGCCTTTGCGCCTCTGAGCTACAAGGGCATTCCGGACATTCGCGTGGTCCTTTATCGCAATGAGCCAGCGATGGCGATGCTGCGCCTGCCGACGAAGGCGTCGAATGGTCGGGCGAACCTGCACCAGGGAGGCATCGGCGCCGGCGTGGACCTGGACACCGGAACAACGAACCACGCGGTGCTGTACGATCGCTTCGTGGAGCGGCACCCCGATACGAACGTGCCGCTGGTCGGCATGCGTGTGCCGCACTGGCGTGCAGTGCTGGAAATGTCGCGGAAAATCGCCGCGGCGGTCGGCCTCGGCTATGTCGGCGTGGACATCGTGGTCGATGTGGATGAAGGGCCGATGCTGCTGGAGGCGAACGCTCGTCCGGGGCTGGCCATTCAGATCGCGAACGGCCACGGGCTGGTGCCACGGCTCGCCGAGATCGACGAACAGGCAGAACGCCCGCACCACAAGCCCGCCATCGCCGCCCGCATCGGCCCGCCGCGGCTGCGCCGCAGTGCCTGAATTCCTCAAGCCCACGGGTTGCAACCCGTGGGCTTCCTGGTCTCCCTTTCCCGCCGTGAAACCTTTCCGTAGCAACAAGAGTACGTCCGCTTGACTCTGTTGCGCTCCGACTTCACAGGAGAGGTTTCATGCGCTCCCTCCGCTTGACGCTGGTGCTTGTCGTCAGTTTGGCGTCCGCTGCCGTCGTGCAGGCGGACACCCCTGCCTCACTGATCGGTAAAAAGATCGATAAACTCTCGCTCAAGGACATCGCCGGCAAGACGTGGTCGCTGCCGGACTTGAAGGATCGCAAGGCGGTCGTGGTCGTCTTCGTCGGGACGCAGTGCCCGATCAACAACGCCTTCATGCCGCGCCTGGCCGACCTGCACAAAACTTACACCGACAAGGGCGTGCAGTTCCTCGCCGTCAACGCGAACCGCCAGGACGACCCGAAGCGCATCGCCGCCCACGCTCAGGAGTTCGCCATCCCGTTCCCGGTGTTGCGTGACACCAGCAATGTCGTCGCCGATCACTTCGGAGCGCGGCGCACGCCGGAGGTGTTCGTGCTCGACGGCGAGCGCAAGATTTGCTACCAGGGCCGCATCGACGATCAGTTCGGCATCGGCTTCCAGCGGCCGCAGCCGACGCGCCGCGACCTCGCCGTCGCGCTCGACGAGTTGCTCGCCGGCAAGCAGATCACGCAGGCGACGACACCGGTCGCCGGCTGCCTGATCGGCCGCGTGGCGGCGCCGAAGAATGACGGCCCCATCACCTACACGAAGCAGGTCGCCCGGATCGTGCAGAATCGTTGTCAGGAGTGCCACCGCCCCGGCCAGGTCGGGCCGATGCCGCTGCTGACCTACGACGACGTCTCGGCGTGGTCGGAAACGATCCGCGAGGTGATCGAAGAGAACCGAATGCCGCCCTGGCATGCGGCTCCGTCACACCTCAAATTCAAGAACGATCGCAGTCTGTCGAAGGAGGAGCGCGAGACGCTGCTGGCCTGGATCGAGAAGGGTTGCCCAAAGGGCGACGACAAGGATCTGCCGGCGCCGAAGCAGTACGCCGAGGGGTGGAACATCGGTAAGCCTGATGCGATTTTTACCATGCCGGCGGAGTTCAAGGTGCCGGCCAAGGCGCCGAAGGGCGGCGTGCCGTACAAGTATTTCGTGACGCAAACGAACTTGAAGGAGGACGTGTGGATCCAGGCCGCCGAGGCCAAGCCCGGCAACAAAGCGGTCGTTCATCACATCATCATTTACGTGATTGGCAAGGGGAGCGGCGTGAGCGCTGGCGACGGCATCGGCAACGGGTTCCTGGTGGCCTACGCTCCGGGCGACCTGGGCGTGGCCTACCCGCAGGGTGCCGCGAAGAAGGTTCCCAAGGGCGCAACGATCGTATTCCAGATGCACTATACCCCAAATGGAGTCGAACAGTCCGATCGTTCGTCGGTGGGTCTGGTGTTCGCGAAGGAGCCGCCGCAGAGCGAGGTGAAAACGAAGTCGATCGCTACCAATAACTTCCTCATCCCTGCCGGGGCGAACAATCACAAGGTAACGTCGAAGGCGACCTTCACAAAGGACGCAACCCTATGGGCACTGTTGCCGCACATGCACCTGCGCGGCAAGAGTTTCGAGTACGTCGCCGTTTACCCCGACGGCAAGAAAGAGGTGCTGTTGTCGGTGCCGCGCTACGACTTCGGCTGGCAGGCGACGTACCTCCTGGAGACGCCGCTACGCTTGCCCGCCGGTACGCGCATCGAGTGTACCGCTCACTTCGATAACTCGAAGGGCAATCCCAACAACCCGGATCCGAGCCAGAGCGTGCGCTGGGGCGATCAAACCTGGCAAGAAATGATGATCGGCTTCGTGGACTATGCCTATGTAGACGGGGGCGGAAAACGGTGATACGGTTCGAGAGATGGCGTTGGCGCTGGAATTGCCGTGGACCCCGACCGTTGGAAGGCGGCCGGGGTTGTTTTTCGCCCACGCGGTCAGTTCCCGTGCGTTCGCCCACATCGAGAAGTCTGGAGGGAGTAGCGCGAAGATGGTATCATCATCTTGGTCGGTTTCCTGGCCCACAACGCTGGCCGACTAACCGCGAGGGAACGACGGTGAACCAGGCCGACTTGCGGAAGATGGCTGACGAGAGGCTTTTAGATGCGAAAGCGCTCCTGGATGGAGGCCGGTGGGAATTTGCCTATTACGCGGCTGGCTATGCCATCGAGTGCGCTTTGAAGTCATGTTTGCTCGCCCGCATGATCTATACCGGGTGGGTCTTCCAGGAGAAAATAAAACCAGATGAGTGCCTGACGCACGACTTCGGCAAGTTAGTTCAACTCGCGGGGCTGACCGATGAACTGAACAACAAACTCAAGGCAAGCGCGGCGGCTGGTGGCCCAGCGGGCGCAGCGTTCGCCAAGCACTGGACGATCGTCATCCTCTGGAAGGTCACCAGCCGCTACGAAGCGAAGACACAACTGGAGGCGGAAATCCTCTACAACGCCATTACCCATGACCCGGACGGGGTGCTGCGATGGATCAAGAACTATTGGTAGACAGCCGTATTGACGACGGGTACAGATTGCTTGCCCAACTGCGTCACGATGGGTTCCCGGTTGCCGTGGCGCTGTGGCTCAAAACCAGCGAAGAGGGCCTTTGGTTCCTTTACATCGCCTCGCCGTCAGTGGATCCCAGGAGGCCCGGCGAGGCGTCCGGCACCGTCTATGCTTCCCTCTTTCAGATTCCCGGTAACTCGATCGCCCCATCAGAGATCAGGCTCGTCAGTGTGGATAATCCCCTTGCCAAGGAAGCGCAAGCACAGCTCGAGCGCCATCGCAGCAGGCTACCGTTGCGGCTCAAGGTTCAGCGCTTCGCCAATGTGTCGGTGGATGAGGTGTATATCTACCCCCCGGCGGCCGAGCCGAAGCAAACCGCATTCGACGCGATTCACGACGAGGCCGTCAAGCTCATGGGTTACCTGGACGCGAAAGAACTCGACAAGGTGCGGGAAGGGCTGAACCTGATTGTCTCCCTCGCTCGCTATGAGCACGACGTTCGGGGCGCCCAGGAATTGGCGAAGAAGTAATCGCGAATCCGTTACCACCGCGCTATCTTGCCGGGGCACTGGCTGGCGATTTGACGCCTATCCGTGGGAACAGATGGCCACTCCATTTCAATCTCTCGCATGGGCTTTCTCAACTGGTTCACGCACAACTTGGCCGACACCGACGAACCCGGCGACCCGCAGGTAACGCCGCTCGACCTGCCCTTGCCGCTGCCGGAGGCGCTCGCGTGGGTGGAGAAGGTCATCGGCGTCCTGCCGCGCTGGCGGGTCGAGGCCGTCGAGCGCGAGGCCGGCGTGATTCGCGCCACGCGCCGCACGCGGCTCTGGCGTTTCATCGATGATGTGACCATCCGGCTCGAAGCAACCGCTACCGGGACGCGACTCCATGCCCGCAGTCAGTCGCGTGTCGGCAAGGGCGACTTCGGCCAGAACCGCCGCAACCTGCTCGCCCTTTTCCGCGCGCTGCGCTCCCCGCCGACTGCCTGAGCCTCCATTGATAGAATGCGTGTAGCCGCACCGCGGCGAACAACGAGGAGGCAGCCGCATGAAAGTCCTGGTCATCGGCAAGGGCGGGCGCGAGCATACCCTGGTGTGGAAGTTGGCCCAATCGCCGCGCGCCGAGCGTGTCTACTGCGCCCCCGGCAACGCCGGCACCGCCGCCGAGGGCGTCAACGTCCCCATCGAGGCCAACGACTTCGACGCGCTCCTGCGCTTCGTCAAGAAGGAGGGCATCGGCCTGACCGTGGTCGGTCCCGAGGAACCGCTCGCACTCGGCATCGCGGACGCCTTCCAGCAGGCCGGTCAGCGCATCTTCGGCCCGTCGCGCGAGGCCGCACGCCTGGAGGCCAGCAAGGTCTTCGCCAAGCAACTGATGCGGCATGCCGACGTGCCCACCGCCGAGTTCCGCATCTGCGATCACCCCGAACCCGCCCGCCATTATATCGAGACGCGCGAGTACCCCGTCGTCGTCAAGGCCGATGGGCTCGCCGCCGGGAAAGGCGTCATCGTCTGCTCGACGACCGCGGAAGCACTCGCTGCCATCGACCGCGTCATGGTGCGCGAGGAGTTCGGCCGCGTCGCCGGGCGGCAGGTCGTCATCGAGAAAAAGCTGGAAGGCGAGGAGTTGAGCATCCTGGCGCTGGTCTCGGGCCGCACCATCGTGCCGCTGGCGCCGACGCAGGACCACAAGGCGGCGCTCGACGGCGACACCGGTCCCAACACCGGCGGCATGGGCGCCTACTGTCCGGCGCCCCTGGCCAAGCCCGAACTGCTCGACGCCATCGACGCCTCGGTCCTGGTGCCGACCGTGCATGCGATGAAGCGCTCACGGCGACCGTTCCGCGGCGTGCTGTATGCCGGCGTGATGGTGACCAACCAGGGACCGCGCGTCCTGGAGTTCAATTGCCGTTTCGGTGACCCCGAGACGCAACCGCTCCTCATGCGGCTCAGGACCGATCTCCTCGACTTGCTGGAAGCGGTGGTGGACGACCGGCTAGGAGACTTTGCGGAGGGCAAATTGGAGTGGGATCCGCGTCCGGCGGTGTGCGTCGTGATGGCGAGCCAGGGTTATCCGGGCAGCTATACCAAGGGCAAGGAGATCGCCGGGCTGGAAGAGGCCGCCCGGTTGCCGGACGTGAAGGTGTTCCACGCCGGAACGCGGGCTGATCGCGGGGCGGTCGTGACCGACGGCGGCCGCGTGCTGGGCGTGACGGCGCTCGGGGAAACTCTCGCTGAGGCCAAGCGAAAGGCGTACGAGGCGGTCGAGCGCATCCACTTCCAGGGCGCCGTCTACCGCCGCGACATCGCCGACAAGGCATTGCGTTCGACCTTCGCTTGAGGCCGATTGGCGTTCGCTGCGCGGAACTCACTCCACCTCGGAAATGACACGCTCCGGGTCGCGCGGATAAAGCTCCTGCTTGCCGCAGTCCACCAGCAGATCGAGATCCTCCAGGACGATGGCGCCGATAAGAGCAGTGGATCGATCCGGCTCGACAACCGCCCGGAAGACGCTCGAACGGCCGAGCAATTCCACGGCAACATTCTCCGCAATGGGCCGAATCGCGGTGCTCTGGTCGGCATATCGGACCCTAGCCTCAGTCGGCGTCCGCAAGCCGAGATGCTGGACCACGGAGGCCGGCAGCACGAGGTGGTTTGCCGCCGTGTCCACAGCACCCTGAATGGCTACCCGCCGGATCTTCTCCGGCGGCAAGAGCCCCGCTTCAAACATCGCCAGATCGGCGTTGTTGGAAACGTTGAAACTCACAATGACGCGCCCCATGTCGTCAACTCCTCGTTCGCTCATTTCGTCACCCCGCAACACCAAGATAGGCGACCTGCGTGACCGTCCCTGCCGTACAGTATACGCGTCTCCCTCTCCGCGTTGCACAGCCGCCCTCGAAAAGAAAGTTGACGCTTCCGCGAGCAACCGGGGACAATCAGTGTTAAATGTCTCGGCCCCGCGCGTAGCAGCTTATGAGCGACCTCTACGACATCGAGAGTAGCGCTACTCTCCTGGAAAAACTCAAGGGTCAAGAGGACCGGGACGCCTGGGATCGTTTCGTCAGCCTGTATCGACCGATGATCGACGCCTGGGGCCGGCGCTTCGGTTTGCCCGCTCACGACGTCGACGAGTTGCGGAGCAACGTCCTGCTGCGCCTGGTCCGCGCGTTGCCGACCTTCCAGTACGACCCGAGCAAGGGCGGCTTTCGCAGCTGGCTCAAAACGGTCGTCGTTCATGAGGTCAGCAACCTGGGGCGCGCACTGCAGCGGCGAGTACCCGGAGATCGCGGCACCGGCGACAGCGACGTGGCTGACCGCCTGGCGGAACACCCCGAGGCCGCGGATGACCTGATCGACGGCGTCCGCGAGCGCTCGGAGAGCCTGATGGGCTGTATTCGTGATGCCCAGGCCAAACTCGAGGCCGAATGCCGGGCGAAAAACTCGCTGGCCTTCGAGGCGTTCCGGTTGACGTGCCTGGAGGGTCAGCCGGTCAAGGACGTCCAGCGTCAACTCGGCTACGAGAGCTACTTCGCCCTCACGCAGGCGGCCCACCGCATCAAGAAGCGGGTCAAGGCCCAGGCGTGGCAGTTCGCCCGGGAACGCGGCCTGATCGAGCCCGATTCACCTGGATCACCCTGATTCCCCAAGTTACGGATATTTGCGATGATGTGCGTCACTAATTGTCCTTCCGTGGAAACGCTGAGCCAGCACCTCGAAGCCGACGGAGCGGGCGAGGAACAACGGCAGATCGCCGACCATGTCGAAACCTGCCACACCTGCCAGATCACCCTGCAGACCCTGCTGTGCAGCGACACCCTGGTGACCTCGGCGTTCTCCACACCCGCGGCTGCAATCGGTGTGGGAGAGCCGCGCATCGCCGGGTACGAGATTCTGGGGGAACTGGGGCGCGGCGGCATGGGCGTCGTCTACAAGGCGCGCGACCTCAAACTTGGCCGACTGGTAGCGCTGAAAACGATCCTCGCCGGGGCCCACGCAGGCCCGCAAGAACTGCAACGCTTTCGCACGGAAGCCGAGGCCGCCGCGCGCCTGCAACACCCCAACATCATCCAGATCCACGAGGTGGGGACGTACGACGGCCGGGCGTATTTGGCCCTCGAATTCTGCCCCGGCGGGGGGCTGGATCGGAAGTTACGCGAGGCGCCACTCGCACCGATGGAGGCAGCGCGGCTGGTCGAGACACTGGCCCGGGCGATTGACACCGCCCACAGTGCGGGAGTGGTCCACCGCGACCTGAAACCGGCGAACGTCCTCTTCGCGGCCGACGGCACGCCGAAGGTCGCCGATTTCGGCCTGGCGAAGCAGCTCGACCAGGAAGCAGGGCAGACCGCCACAGGAGCCATCGTGGGCACGCCGAGTTACATGGCGCCGGAACAGGCCACCGGGAAGGCCGGAGTCGTCGGCCCCGCCGTGGACGTCTACGCCCTCGGTGCCCTGCTCTACGAGTGCCTCACAGGTCGGCCGCCATTCAAGGCGGCAACGCCCCTGGACACGCTGGCTCAGGTGCTCCACGACGAGCCAGTGCCGCCGCGGCAGCTCCAGTCGAAGGTGCCGCGTGACCTGGAGACCATCACGCTCAAATGTCTGCGGAAGGAGGCCGGCAAGCGGTATAGCAGTGCGCTGGAGTTGGCGGAGGATCTGCAGCGCCTCCAGGCGGGCTTGCCGGTTAAGGCCCGGCCGGTGGGCGTTCTGGAACGAACCTGGCGCTGGTGCGGTCGCAACCGTGCGGTGGCGGGGCTGCTCGGGGCGGTCGCGGCGACGCTACTGATCGGCGCGCTCACAGCCTCGTACTTCGCCATTGAGGCAGGAAAGAATGCGGACCGGCTTGAGGCAGTGCTCTCTGAGAACGTGGCCATTCGCCGGCGCGGTGTCCAAACGACGGTGTGGTTCCTGAAGTATCTCAAAGACAACCCGGAGCTGGCGAATTTGTCCTACGAGGACCTTTTCGTCCAGTTCCGGTTGGCCCATCCGGACGTGACAGATGCCGATCTAATCGGGGCTTTTGTCCCCCCGGTAGCCGATTTCCCCCCGGTCTCCTCCGCCGGACTCGGGGAAACGTTCCGCTTCGATGCGCGCATGTTCGGCAGTTGAAACGCTCTGAATTGATCACGATGCGACGCGCGGCCGGCGCAGGTGCCAGTCGGTCGCGCGCTCGTGCAGCCGGGCGACGCCCAGCAACTTCTCCTCCGCAAACGGCGCCGCCAGGATTTGCAAACCGATCGGCAGGCCGCCCTTCGTGAAGCCGCACGGCACGCTCATGCCGGGCAGCCCCGCGAGGTTGGCGCCGATGGTGTAGATGTCCGACAGGTACATCGCCAGCGGATCGGCCGTCTTCTCGCCGATCTTGAACGCTGCCGTCGGCGACGTCGGCCCCATCACCACGTCGCACTCGGTAAAAGCGCGATCGAAGTCGTCCTTGATCAGCCGCCGCACCTTGAGCGCCTGGACGTAATAGCGGTTCTTGTAGCCGCTCGACAGGGCGTACGTGCCCAGCATGATCCGGCGCTTGACCTCGGCGCCGAAGCCCTCACCGCGCGTGCGGCAGTACATGTGGATCAGGTTGTCGTGACTCGCCGAGCGGTGGCCGTAGTGAACGCCGTCGTAGCGGGCCAGATTGCTCGACGCCTCCGCAGTGGCCACGAGATAGTACGTTGCCACTGCGTAGGGGCTGTGCGGCAGCGAGATCTCTTTGATCGTCGCCCCCTGCTGCCGATAGACCTCCAGCGCCGCGCGCACGCCCTGCTCAACCTCAGCGTCGAGGCCGGCGCCGAAGTGTTCACGGGCGACGCCGATGGTCAGGGACGGTAACGGCTGCTCCAGCGTCGCGCGGTAGGGCGGCACGGGCTGATCGACGCTGGTGCTGTCGCGGGCGTCGTGGCCGGCGATGACCTCCAGGAGCAGAGCGGCGTCGGCGACACCGTGAGCGAAGGGGCCGATCTGGTCGAGCGAACTGGCGTAGGCGACCAGGCCGAAGCGCGACACGCGGCCGTAGGTGGGCTTGAGGCCGACCACGCCGCAGTGGCTCGCCGGCTGCCGGATCGAGCCGCCGGTGTCGCTGCCCAGCGCCAGCGGCGCCTCCCCGGCGGCCACCGCCGCGGCACTGCCACCGCTGGAACCGCCGGGGATGCGCTCCCGATCCCACGGGTTGCGCGTCACCTGATAGGCGCTGTTCTCGGTGGAGGAGCCCATCGCGAACTCGTCCAGGTTCGTCTTGCCCAGCAGCACGGCGTCGGCCTGTCGCAGCCGGGCGACGACGTGGGCGTCATAGGGCGGCACGAAGTTGTTCAGGATCTTGCTGCCACAGGTCGTCGGCTGGCCGCGGACGCACAGAACGTCCTTGAGCGCCACCGGCATGCCGGCCAGGGCACCAAGCGGTTCGCCGCGCTTGCGCTTCGCGTCCACGGCGCGGGCCTGTTGCAGGGCGCCGTCCTCGTTAACGTGCAGGAATGCCTTGACGTGTGGCTCGTAGCGGCGGATCGCGTCGAGGTAGTCGCGGGTGAGCGCCTCCGAGGAGATTTCGCCTCGGGAAAGGAGGGACAGTAGTTCGCCGGTGGGGCGTTGCGTGAGGCTCATAGCGGAGGCCCAGAGAGTTTAACCGCAGTTCGGAGAACCGCGGCTAAACGAATTAGAGCAGCTCGCGGTTGGCCAGGACGGGGTTCCAGGGTCGCAACTGCCAGGTGACGAAAATACCGTTCTGGTGGAACGGGTCACCCTGGAGCAGTTTCTCCGCTTCCTCGCGGGACGGCGCCTCGTAGATGATGAGAGCGCCGCTATCGTCGGTGAACGGGCCGGACGCGACCAACCGTCCGCTGTCGCGCAGGCTGGTGAGATACTGCCGGTGGACCGGCCGCACCTCGGCGATTTTCGCCTTGTCCTGGATGTACTCGATGATGGCCGCAAATTTCATGGGAAATCTCCGGGAAGCCCACGGGCCGCTGCCCGTGGGCTTGAGGCAACTTACTCCTTCTTCGCCCACAACCAGACCCACGCGCCCTCTTCTTTGTGTTCCGCGATGTAGCGGTAGACATTCAGCTGGTGTGTTCGCGTCGGCACCGGCACGGCCTGGCTCCTTTTGCCCCAGAGTTTCCCCGTCCAGCCGTGGTCGCGCAGGACGAACCAGGCATGACGTTTGGCCGTCCCCGCCCAAGTCCGTGGGCTGCTGACCGGCATCTTCGCCAAAGTGTGAACGTGCTGTCCCGACACACTGAGGGCAATAACCAACGCCCCCAGTTCTTCCAGCCGTTCTTTGAGCGCCGCGCCTACGACCGCGCGCAAGTCTTCCGGGATGACGACCGCCTCCTGTTTGAGCGACGCGCGGCTGCGCTGCTCCTTCATTGCGTACTGGTCGGGTGGCGGCGGGCTTTTGTAGTCCCCTTCGACGTGCTCGCGATGGTGGCGTGTGCGAAAGCCGCGTCGGTCACCGTAGAGCCAGGCGCCGTACGCGGTTAGGATGACGTGAAACCAACTCCTTTCTTCTTCCTCGCTCATGAACTGCCCTCCCAAAGCCCACGGGCCGCGGCCCGTGGGCTTGCCACTTCGAGGCCAGTCTCTCCAGGCTGCCACATCACTGGCCGTAAAGCCCACGGGCCGCGCCCCGTGGGCTTGGCGCCGGGGTATCAAGCCCACAAACCGGGTCCCGTGGGCCTTGACTACTGCTCCCCACCGCGCAACTTCACGAACCGCTTGAACTGCTCGGCCACCTGCGCCTCGGTGGTGTCGCCCGCGTGGACCAGGATACCGTAGCGCAGCCGCAGATGCTCACCCTTTGTCAGCCGCACGAGGTCGTTGCGACCCTTGACCGCAGGAAATTTCGACACGCTGCGCCCGAACGGATTCGCCGCCATCAGCCCGTATCCGCGACTGTGCCAGGCCACCGGATGCGGATTTTTCGGGTCGTCAAAGATGGCGATGCCGGCCTTCTTGCCGTCGATCGTGCCGGAGTAGTCGCACCACGGCGAGAACTGGCCCCAGCACTCCTTTTCGCTGGTCCTGCCCTCAGCGTTGCGCATCTGGCCGTTGCCCTTCTGCTCGCGGATCGTGTCGTTGACGCGCACGCCCATCGCCCCTTCCTTGGTGTCGCCGAAGGTGATCGGCACCACGCTGGCGTGCAGGTCGATGTCGAGGACGAACAGGCGCGCCTTACGGAGGTCGTAGAGCCGAAGTGTCCGCGTTTCATCGAGGATCTTGGTGCCGTCGGCGGTGCGCCATTCGTTCTTCGTGGTGACGCGCGCCTGGCCTTCGCGCCCACTCGAGCCGCCGACCTCCGTGCAAACGATCTTGCCGTGGCCCTCCGCCTCCGACCAGAAATCGACGCCCTTGACGCCCTTGACCTTGATCTTCAGTTCCATGCCTTCGGGAATGACATCGCCGTGGCAGAACCAGGCGGATTTCTGATGCTTGTGATCGACCGATTCACCGGGTTTGCCCTTCTCCATCGGCCAGGCGCGCGTAACAGGAACCTCGCCCGGTGCGTTGAGCGGCCAGAAATACGGCTTGGCCACGGTCGGGGCGATGTGATAACGGCCAGCGAGCTTGTCGCCGATCACGAAGTCGATGTGCTTATTTTTCGTGACCAGGATGTCCACTTTGCCGCCTTCACCGGCGCGGAGCGGGCCGGACACGCTCACAACGGTAAGACCGGCCAGGATCAGACACGTTGTCATCTTCATCGCGAGGCTCCCCTGTGGGTTGGCGACGGTATCCCCTGAACAGCTTTAGCGACCCGCCTCTACTCGGGCAACGGCTGCCCGCGCGTTTCGGGGCACCAGATCATGAGCAGCGCCCCAAGCAGGAACAGGCAGCCCAGCACGAACATGGCTCCGCTGAGGCCGAGGTGGAGCGGGCTGCCCTGCAGCAAGGCGAAGACGAGCAACACCGGACCAACGACGACACGGGCCATGTTGAAACAGAAGCCCGCGCCGGTCCCGCGGAGGCGCGTGGGATAGAGTTCGGGGAAATAGATAGCGTAGCCGGCGTGCATCCCGAGCGTGAAGAAGCCGAACACCGGCAGAATCAGGAGCAGGGCGGTCACCGATCCGGCGAGCAGGCATACCACAGCGGTCAGGGCAAAGCCGCCGAGATGGAAGAACACGAACGCCGGCCGGCGACCGAACCGCTGGCTGATCGGCGCGAACGACAACAGCCCGATGCCGCCGCCGGTGGTGACCAGGAACATACCGAGCATCTCGGAGCGGTGCAGTGAGGCGTCCACCTCAGCGGGTGGGAGACCTGTCAGATCCCCCCTCCGCGCCTCGCGCAGCAGATCCTTGCCGCGGAAGTGTGCCCCCCAGAAAGTGGCCAGCCCAATCGCGGCCAGAGCAGTCGCCAGAAGCGTATGGCGGCGCAACGTCTCGGCGGTAAACAGTTCGGTGAAGCGCCCCAGGCGCCGCGTGGTGTCTTTGCTGGCCTGTTCGCGGGCGGCCTGCCAGCTCTCCGGCTCGCGCATGCTGACGCGGACCCAGAGGATCAAGAGGGCCGGCAACACACCGAGCAGGAACCCGTAACGCCAGCCGGTCCTTTGGTCGAACAAGAGGACGAGCAGTCCCGCCGCCACTGCCAGGTAGGTGCCGAGTACGGAAGAGGCGTGGAAAATCCCGGAGGCAGCGGGACGGGCGCGGGGCGGAAAAACCTCGGCGACGGCTGCGGCGGCCACCGCCCACTCACCACCGACGCCCAGGCCGACCAGAAAGCGAAGCAGGACCAGTTGCCACCAGTTATCCGCCAGGGCAGTCAGCCCGGTGAAAATGGAATAGATGAGGATGGTGAGGGCCATAATACGGCGTCGGCCCCAGCGGTCTGCCAGCACGCCGAAGACCACGCCGCCCAGCGCGCCGCCCAGTAAAAAGGCGGCCAGGCCAAGGTTGACGACCAATTCCCTGGATCCTTCGAGGCTGCTTCCCTCAAGCAAGACTGGGAGGGCGCGATTCATCATGGACCCGAAGATTTGGCCCTCGAACACGTCGAAGACCCAGCCCGCGGAGGCGATGGCAAGGACCATCCATTGATAGCGCGTGACTTCGCGCCACCAGGGGTCGTGCTTGCCACCAGTCCCGCCAGATTCACCCATCGCAGTCCCCCAGCGAACTCGCACCGTGTCTGGCAGGCGGTCTGCCTGCGGTTGAACCGCACCTCGACGCGGTCCAGTAGCCCGTGAAACACATCGCGTACGTTGTACGCCTCAGTGGCCTGCAGGGCATCCCGCAGGCGCCAGCGGTACGCTTCCGCCAACTTGAGAGCCTGATCGGCGGCCCTCCGGGTGACTCCGCTGGTCAAGCGTTCGAGTTCAGCGGCCCGCCTGGCCCGCCCAGCCTGCATCTTCCTCACCTCGCCCCTGCATCGGAAAAGAAAAATGCAGGGTTGCGCCGCCGCCGAGACTCAGTATTTTAGATGAATCGCGTTTCTTGAGTTTGACATGACTGGCAGCCGCATCCGCAACCTGATCTGCTATCTCCGCCGGGCGGCCGCGCCCACGGACGGTGTCCCGCTGCCCGACGCCCGGTTGCTGGATCGCTTCGTTGCCACGCGCGATGAGGCCGCCTTCGAGTTACTGGTCCGCCGGCACGGGCCGATGGTGCTCAGCGTCTGCCGGCGCGTGCTTGGCGATGCTCATGCCGCCGAGGACGCTTTTCAGGCGAGTTTCCTGGTGCTGGCACGCAAGGCCGCGTCCGCTGCCCTCTGCCGGTCGGTGGGCGGGTGGCTCCACACCGTTGCCTTGCGCGTAGCCCTGCGCGCCCGCGCCCGCCGGGGGGCGCGGACCGCGCGCGAGCAACCCCTC
>WNGB01012851.1_pt1 | contig 15092 bp, 12 predicted proteins | sample 5400681 | NCBI WGS metagenome assembly WNGB01 (sample SAMN13153367, study PRJNA577476) | soil metagenome | isolation source: 115 cm soil or saprolite under grassland replicate 2 | place: USA:California | collected 2016-06-15
GTCTTCTCCGATCTAGGAAATGTCCGTATTTGTGGTGTTTCAGTGTGGGCTGGCTTGTCGAGGGGTGGCGGTGATGTCGCGCCCGGCGGCCTGTCCGTAGGTGGGAATGCCGAGGTTGACGGCGGTGGCGCGGCGGGCGGCGATCTGGTCCATCTGGGCGAGCTTGGCTTCGGCTCCGGCGAGGCTGACGCGCAGGCCCTCGGCTTCGCCCAGCCAGCGGTTGGTTTCGGCTTCAGCGATCCGTTGGAGGAGGTTGTCGCGGATCTGCACCAGGCGGGGCCGTTCGGTCGGGTCCGGGCGCAGCAGCGGGCAGCGTAGGCAGCTGTGCTCGTGGATGCACGGTGTGGCGTAGGAGCGTCCGCAGTCGCCGAGAGCGACCTTGCGGCGGACGAAGTGGCCGAGGAACTCTTCCCATTCCTCATCGGTCGGGGTGCGGTATTCCTGGCTGGGGCGCTGTGCGCGGCGGCGGGCGAGGAAGGCCCGGTGCCCGTTGATCACTTCCTCGGGGTAGACCGCCTTGTAGCCCATGGTGGTGTTGATGTTGGCGTGCCCGGCGATGAGTTGGGCGATGTGTGGCGGCATGCCGTGCAGGATCGCGTCGGTGATGAACAGCCGGCGGAAGTCGTGGAAGGTGTAGCGCATCGGGCGGCCGGCGGCGTCGCGGACGCCGGTCGCGGCCAGGGCGTGGTCGAGGTACTGCCGCAGCACGGTCTCCGAGACCGGGCGGTGCTCGAGTTGGCGGTGGTGCTGGAACAGCAGCGGCAGGGGCGGGTTGTAGACCCGCTCGTTCTTGTCGTAGCCGACCACCAGCGAAACGGCGGCCCGGTCGCCACGGACGCGGGCGATGATCGTCGCGAGGACGTCGGCCAGCTCGGGCGAGATGACCAGCAGCCGTTCGGCGTCGGTCTTGGACGGGGTGATCTGCAGCAGCGGGATGAGCTCGCCGCTGGCTGGCAGCCGGTACTGGATGAGGCTGTGGTGGGAAAGCTCGGTGAGCTCCTCGATGCGGGCCGCAGCACCTGGACCATGGCCCAGGTCCAAAAGCCGCGGTGTTCCTCGAAGCTGAGGTCGCGGCGCTTTCCGGTGGCTGGGTCTTCGGCCCAGACCCGTCCGGTGGTCGCGGTCTTCATCACTGCGCGGCGCAGCGTGCCCCCGCCAGCGGTGAACAGCTCACCGGGGGTGTTTCGTCGCGCGGCGGACAGCCGCTCAGCGGTGCGGGCGCGTTCGGCCTCGACCCAGGCGAGCAGGGTGGGCAGCACCGGCAGCCGCTCGCGGGTGCGCTGGTCCATGCGGGACTTGCGCTGCGCGCGGTGCTTCTTGTGGGAGGCGTCGCTGGCGCTGACCGGGCAGCGCACCGCCCACGGCCCCCACCGGGCCGGGTCGTCGTCGGCCCACTCGGCGATGTCCAGGTAGAACGAGCGCACCGCGCTGAGCACGCTGAGCCCGTCCAGCCGGGGCGAGGTCGTGGCCACGGCCGAGCCGCCGGCGCCAGCGGTGGTCCTGGTCCGCATCATCACCCGCTGTTTCCAGGCGGCGGCAACCTCGCGGGGCAGCTTGAGGGAGTCAATGCCGGGGTGGTGGGCCTCCAGGTCAGCCCAGAACAGCTTGCCGAGCAGATAAGCGAAGCGCTGCAGCGAGGAGAAGTCCACCGACGGCTCACGCTCGCGCAGATAGTCCACGAGCAGGTCACGCACCGGCCGGCACTGGATCCGGTAGCGGTCGATCAGCTGCTCGCAGGTCGGCCTGCCGCGCCCGGTGAACACCTGGATCGAGGCGGGCGCGTCCGCGCCGAGACGGCCGCTGGTGCGCAGCAGCTGGTAGAACAGCGGGCTGTGCGTGTGCCCGTCGCCGTGGCCGTGGGTTCGGGCGACATCGAGCAGTTCCACGCAGTCCCCGACCACGATGTCGGCGGCCATGCCACCCTTGGCAGCCATGATCACCGCGACTCGTGTCAGCGCCTGCTGCCCGGCCAGCAACCCCACCGCCCCGCTGGCGCACATGTCGCTGAGGGCCGCGAACGCCGCGTTGTCGCGGGTGCGGCCCATCTCCGCGGCCAGGCCGCGCCGGGCCGCGGCGAAGCCGAGCAGCCAGCGCAGGCTGGGCCGGATCACATCGGCGCAGACCAGCACCAGCAGACCCGGAGCCAGGTGCGGCAGCCGCGGGCCGTCGCCGACCGCGGCAGCCTGCTCGGTCGGGGCGCTGACCAGCTGCTGCCAGTCCGGGTGTGTTTCGGCGCCGCTGGCCAGCCACTGCTGCTGCCAGCTGTCCCCGGGCTGGGTATGCAGCCAGTTCAGCACGCCCAGCACACCCAGCCGGCGAGTCTGCTGGCTGAGCCGGTTCGGCAACGCGAACGGCGTCGCCAACACCCGGCCCAGCACCTGGCTGCGGCTGGCCTGCGTCGCCGGCCAGGACACGGCGACCGGCCGGGCCGGGAACCGGGCCATCAGCTGCGCGCCCGTGGCCGGGGCCATCGATGCCGGCGCGGTCGCTGGCGGCCGCGGCAGGGCCGGCCGGTCGGTCCCGGTCAGCGTGGTCACGGCCTGTCCTGCCCAAACAGCACGCTGAGGCTCTCGGCGCGGTAACCCGCCGCCGGCGTCCCCGCCGCCGGCCGGCCGCCGTCCTGTCCCCGGGCGTGGAAGGCGAGCATCCCCTCGATGACGTCCTCAACAACAGGGTTCAGGTACCGCTGCGTGGTCGACAGGTGGGCGTGCCCCAAAACCCACTGCACATCGGTCAACGGCACATCCGGGTCGCGAGCCATCCGATACGCCGCGGTATGCCGCAGGTCATGCAGTGACCAGTTCGCGCCCAGCGCCGCGTTCGCGCGGGTGAACATCAGCCGGGCGGCGTCGTAGCCCAGCGCACGAAACGGCCGCCGCAGCGTCCACCACAACGGCTGGTCGCGGCCCGGCGGCACCAGACCACGCAACTGCGCGTCATACAGCCGCAGCCACACAAACGCATCCGGCGAGGCCGGCAACTGCTGCAACGCTCGGGTTCCCTTACGGATCACGGTGATCAGCTGCCGTCCCGGATCGACATCGCCGACCCTCGCGCCGAGCAGTTCCGCCGCCCGCGCCCCAGTCGACACCCAAAACGCCACCAGCGCCCGGTCCCGATCACAGCCCAGCTGCGCGAACAACTCGTTGAACCGATCGTCCGGGATACACCGCGGCGCCCGCTGCACCACCCTCGGCCGATACCGGCCACTCCGCTCGACGGTGACCGGTTCCATCGGGCTGCGATGCGCCCGCGGCCGCCGTGACCGGGCCACCGGGAACGGGTTCACCATCGGCCCCGTGCCCGCCTCGATGTGGAAGTCGTAGAAGCCGCGCAGCACGCTCTCGCAGTGCGCCACCGTCGCCGCCGCGAACCGCTCACCCGGTCCACTCTTGCCGGTCACCGGATTCGGCCCGATCACCGACACCGTCCTACCCAACCCCGCCGGCGCACGGTCCGGGTAACGCCAGTGCGAGCGCACCGGCTTGTCCGCAATCTGCAACCACCGGCAGAAGTCCCGCGCCTCCGACCGGGTCGCCTGATCCCAGCCGACCCCCACCGCCCACACGAAACGAAACCAGCGCAGCAGATCCATCCCGTACGACCGCTGCGTCGACTCCGGCCGACCGCACGCGATCAACTCGGCGAAGAACGCCGCCGCCGCCCCGACCCCCACACCGTCCGAATCCACCAGCCGATACGGCTCGAACAGATCCCCGGTCGCCTCCAGCGACCCAGATCCCAGCACAACCAGCGACGTCAGGTCACGCGGCGCATCGCCCTCGATGATCACGAGCCGGGACCGTAGCGACCCCAACACCACCACAGTGGGACCCGCAGCCGAACCCGCCCGGTAGTTCGGTCAACAGGTCTCGAGCAGGTAGAACCAGATCCGCCAGTAGTCGGATGTCGACTCGACGGTGATCTTCTGCACCCCCAGCTCGAGGAGTTGGCAAGCCAGCAACAGCACGGCGTTGGTGGTCGCCGCGACGTCCCAGACCCGGCTGATGCGCCTGCCTGGTCTGGCCGGGTCCGGCCGCCGGACGCATACCTTGCCGGACTCCTTGGCCACGTCGATCGCCGCGACGCGTTCGATGAGCTGCTCGTGGTCGGCGTCGAGGATCTCTTCGGGCTCGTTCATGACCGCCGCTGTCCCTTCCTCACCGCATGGATCGAGGTGGCGGGATGCCCGGGGGCCGCGGTCGGGAACCGAGATTCTGACCGGCGTGCTCGAAGCAACAGTGCGTGACCCCTCAAGGTCGGGCCCCAACATCAAACTAGCCCACGGGTTCGTATCCCAAGCAAGACATCGACGTCGGCGGGCAACCCACCCCATTTTCACGCCTGCGGGGCGTCACCGGAAGGGATAGGAGAACTAGCCCCACGGCTAGCCCGGACCGCCGGGATGTCCGACGGCCGGGGGGCCGAACGGCCAGTGCCGCACGCGACGTGCCGGACCGGACAGGAGGCGCCGGACCGCGGGGCGGGTCAGCTCTCGACCTGGACCAGGCCCATGACCTCGGTCCGCCAGTCCTCGTAGGTCTTGCCCGAGCTTGCCGAGTCGGGCCGGGCCTCCTCGGTGTCCGGGTCCTTGGCCCCGGTGAGGGCGTAGTCCACCACCTCGCGGTCGGTGCGCGCACCGCTGACCACCCGCACCCTGGCCCGGCCGGGCGCCATCTCGGCTCTGGTCGCGTGCGCGAGCACCCGCAGCAGCGCGAGCCGGGCCAACTGGTCGTCCGGCGCGCTCACCTCGGCCGGCAGGTTCCCGGCCACCAGCAGCACGGTCGCGTCCGGGGCCAGCTTCGGCAGGACCAGCTCGGCGGCGGCGAACCGGCTGAGCAACCCCTCGGTGAGGAACGAGCGGACCCGGCGGACCACCGAGTCGCCCTCGGCCACGACGGTCACCGGCAGTTGGACGTAGTAGTCCAGCCCGGCGGGCAGGTCGCGGTCGCGCACCCCCGCCGGGTCGGTGACCACGATCGGCTCGACGCCGGCCGCCCGGAACTGCTGGGCCACCGCCGCCGCGCGGTCGGCCGAGCCGGTGACCAGGGCTCGTTTGGTCATCTCGCCTCCTTCGACGGCTTCCCGGTCCGATGGTCCCATCCAACCAGCCCGGGCCGGACGGTGGTCCGATGGTCCCACCCAACCAGCCCGGACCGGACGGGGGCAGGGTCTTAGGTCATCGCAAATGCGCCGATGCGGGCCGGAGCTGTTCTTTCGGTCAGGTCGGTAGGGCCGGTCGGGGAGTTAACCCGGGCCGGCCGCGTACCTAGTGTCGTAGGCATGTGTTTCGTCGGCGTGAGGGGAGCATCGTGAGCCGCGAGCCGACAGCGAGTGAGCATCGCAGCGAGGAACGAGCGAGCAGCGGAGCGAGCGCGGAGGCGAGGAAATGAGCCACGAGCCGACAGCGAGTGAGCAGCGCAGCGAGGAACGGGCGGACTGCGGGCGCCGAGCGAGCGCGGGGGCCACGAAGTGAGGCTGCTCGAGCCCGTGCAACTGGCCGCCGCGACCGCCCGGAACCGGGTGCTGTTCGGCCCGCACGAGACCAACCTGGGGCGGCGCCGCGAGGTCACCGGTCGGCACGTGGCCTACTACCTGGCCCGGGCCCGTGGCGGAGCCGGGACAATCGTGGTCGAGACCGCGTCGGTGCACCCGTCGGACTGGCCGTACGAACGCGCGCCGCTGGCGAGCGCCGCCGCCGACGGCTGGGCCGCCGTCGCCCGCGCCTGCCACGACGAGGGCGCCCTGGTGCTGGCGTCGCTGGGGCACGCCGGCAGCCAGGGTTCCAGTGCATACAGTCAGCTACCGCTGTGGGCGCCGTCCCGGGTGCCGGACGTGGCCACCCGCGAGGTGCCGAAGTCGATGGAGCCCGAGGACATCGACGCCGTGGTGGCCGGGTTCGCCGAGGCGACCCGGCTGGCGGTGGCCGCCGGCTGCGACGGCGTGGAGGTGAACGCCGGCCAGCACAGCCTGGTCCGGCAGTTCCTGTCCGGGCTGACCAACCACCGGCAGGACGAGTACGGCGCGGACCGGCTGCGGTTCGCCCGCGAGGTGCTGCAGGCCGTCCGGGGTGACGCGGCCGGCGCGGTCGTCGGCCTGCGGCTGTCCTGCGACGAGCTCGCGCCCTGGGCCGGCATCACCCCGGACGCCGCCGGGCAGATCCTGGCCGAGCTGTCCGGGTACGTGGACTACGTGGCCGTGGTGCGCGGCTCCATCTACACCGTCTCGGCGACCCGCCCGGACAGCCACACCGCGCCCGGCTTCAACCTGGACCTGACCCGGCAGGTGCGCGCCGCGCTGCCGGCCGGCGTGGCGGTGGTCGTGCAGGGCTCGATCGTCGAGGTGGCGATGGCCGAGGGCGCGGTGGCCGGTGGCGTCGCGGACCTGGTCGAGATGACCCGGGCCCAGATCGCCGACCCGGACCTGGTCGGCAAGGTCCAGTCCGGATCGCCCGAGCAGGTGCGGCCGTGCGTGCTGTGCAACCAGACCTGCCAGGTGCGGGACGGTCGGAACCCGGTGGTGAGCTGCATCGGCGAGCCGTCGTCCGGGCACGAGACCGAGGACGAGCCGGTGGCCGGCACCGCGGCCCTGCCGCAGCGGGTGCTGGTGGTCGGCGCCGGGCCGGCCGGCCTGGAGGCGGCCCGGGTGGCCGCCCTGCGCGGGCACCGGGTCCGGGTCGTGGACCGCGCGCCCCAGCCGGGCGGGGCGGTGCTGGCCGCGGCCGCCGGCTCCGGCCGGGACCGGCTGGCGCGGCTGGTCGAGTGGCTGCGGGCGGAGTGCGTCCGGCTGGGCGTCCGGCTCGAGGTGGGCGCCGAGGCCGGCGACGGCGACCTCGCCGCGCACGACGGGCCGGTGCTGCTGTGCACCGGGTCGCGGGACGGGCGGCGCGACTACGCCGTGGACGACGGCGCGGACGTGCGCACCGCCCGGGCGGCGCTCACCGAGCCGCAGGCGCTGCCGCCCGGCCCGGTGGTGATCTGGGATCCGATCGGCGGCCCGATCGGGATCAGCCTGGCCGAACTGCTCGCGCCGCAGCGCAGCGTGACCCTGGTGACCCAGGACCTCATCGTCGGCACCCAGTTGGCCCGCTCCGGCGACCTGGCCGATGCCAGCACCCGGCTGCTGCAGGCCGGGGTGGTGCTGCACAAGCGCGCGAAGCTACGCCAGGTCACCGCCACCGGCGTGGTGGTCGAGGACGCCTACACCGGCGAGAAGCGCGAGATCGACGCCGCGGTGGTGGTGGACGCCGGGCAGCGGCTGCCTGAGGACACCCTGTGGCGGACGCACCCGGAACTGCCCCGGGCCGGCGACGCGGTCGCCCCGCGCACCGTGTACGAGGCCGTACTGGAGGGCCGCCGGGCGGCGCTCGCCCTGGATGGAGGAGTCTCGTGAGCGAGCCTGCGAGCGAACCGGTTAGCACGGCAGCCACGCGAACGTGGACGCCGAGCGTCAGCGAGGTGTCCCCGTGAGCGGCCGGTACCGCTACCTGTTCAGCCCGCAGCGGATCGGGCCGGTGGTGCTGCAGAACCGGATCGTGTTCGCGGCGCACCTGACCAACTACGCCGAGGACGGGCACGCGACCGAGCAGCACGCGGCCTACTACGAGGCGCGGGCCAAGGGCGGCGCGGGGCTGATCATCACCGAGGAGCACTCGGTGCACCCGACCGACTGGCCGTACGAGAAGCTCATCCACGGCTTCGACGAGAGCGTGATCCCCGGCTACCGACGGATCACCGAGGCGGTGCACCGGCACGGCGTACCGATCTTCGCGCAGATCAACCACAACGGCGGTCAGGCCTCCGGAATGTACTCGCGGCTGCCGGTGTGGGCGCCGTCCCCGGTGGCCGACCCGATGTTCCGCGAGGTCGCCAAGGAGGTCGACCACGCCGAGATCGCCGAGATCGTGACCGGGTACGCGCGCACCGCGGAGCACTGCGCCCGCGGCGGGTTCGACGGCATCGAACTGCAGTGCTCGCACTCCTCGATCGTGCGCGGCTTCCTGTCGCCGGCCACCAACCTGCGCACCGACGGCTACGGCGGCGGCCTGGCCAACCGGGCCCGCCTGCTGCTCGAGATCGTCGCGGCGGTACGCCGGGCGATCGGCCCGGAGCGGGCGCTCGGCGTGCGGCTGTGCGGCGACGAGCTGATCGACGGCGGCACCACCATCGACGAGGCCGTCGAGGTGGCCCGGATGGTGGAGGCCACCGGGCAGGTGGACTACATCAACACCTCGATCGGCGTGGCCACCGCGACGCTGTACATGATCGAGGCATCGATGCACATCCCGCCGGGGTACGCGCTGTTCATCCCCTCGGCGATCCGCAAGGTGGTGGACCTGCCGGTGGTCGCGGTGGGCCGGTTCAAGGACCCGATCCAGGCCGAGCGCGCGCTCGCCGACGGGCACTGCGACCTCGTCGGCGTGGTGCGCGGCCAGATCGCCGACCCGGACTTCGTGGCCAAGGCCCGCTCCGGGCACGCCGAGGACATCCGCCTGTGCCTTTCCTGCAACCAGGAGTGCGTCGGCCGGATGGGGCTGAACCGCTGGCTGGGCTGCATCGAGAACCCGCGCACCGGCCGGGAGTCCGTCGCGCTGCCGCCGCCGACCCGCCGCGGCCGCCGGGTGCTGGTGGTTGGCGCCGGCCCGGCCGGGCTGCAGGCCGCCATCACCGCCGCCGGCCGGGGCCACGACGTGACGGTGTACGAGCGGTCCGACGCCGCGGGTGGGCAGGTCCGGCTGGCCGCGTCGGTGCCGAACCGGGCCGAGTTCGGGGACCTGGTCCGCAACCAGCTCGCCGAGTGCACCCGGGTCGGCGTCAACGTGAAGTACGGGGTGGACGTGGACGTGGACTTCGTGCGCGGCGAGGCACCGGAGGCGGTCGTGGTGGCCACCGGCGCGGTGCCGGACCGGCCGTACTGGGCGCCGGCCGACGCCGACCACGTGGTCGACGTGCGGGACGTGCTGGACGGCTCGGTGACGCCGGCCGGGCGGGTGCTGGTCATCGACGAGCTGGGCTTCCACCAGGCCACCAGCGTTGCGGAGGTGCTCGCCGACCGCGGCTGCCAGGTGGAGGTCGTCACGCCGGGCATGGTCGTCGGCCAGGACCTCGGGCTGACCCTGGACATGGAGAACTGGTGCGTGCGCGCCGCCGCCAAGGGCATCGTGCAGACCACCGACTGCCTGGTCACCGGGGTCGCGCCCGGCTCGGTCACCCTGCTGCACCACCCGACCGGGCAGACCCGGGAGGTGGCCGCCGACTGGGTGGTGCTGGCCGTGCCGGCCGCGCCCGCCGAACAGCTCTACCTGGACCTGAAGGCGGCGGGCGATCTCGAGGTGCACCGGGCCGGCGACTGTGTGGCGCCGCGCCGGGCACACGCCGCGGTGATCGAGGGGCAGCGGGCGGGGGTGGCCCTGTGAGTGAGCGTGCGAGCGAACCAGTCGGCACAGTAAGTGAGCGTGCGAGCGAACCAGTCGGCACAGTGACCGAGCGTGCGAGCGAACCGGTCGGCACAGTGACCGAGCGTGTGAGCGACCGGATCGCGGTGGTACCGGTGCGGGACGGGACCCTGCCGGCGGGCGCCGACGAGGTTGTCGCGGAGGCCGGCGGGGTGGTGTTGTTCGCCGGGTCGGGCACCGAGAAGGCGGCCGCCGAACTGGGCACCGACGCGACCTGGATCGGCACCGCGGAGCTCGGCGACGCCGCGTTCGGGGCCTGGTCCGCCGCGCTGGCCCCGGCCGTCGCGGCGTACCCCATGGTGCTGTTGCCGGCGTCCCCGGACGGCCGCGACCTCGCCCCGCGGCTGGCCGCCGCGCTGGCCCGCCCGCTGCTGGCCGGCGCGATCGAGCTTCGCAGCGGCGAGGTCAGGGTGTCCCGGTACGGCGGCCTGCTCACCGAGCACCTGGCGGTGGACGGCCCGCTGGTGGCCACCCTGCAGCCGGGGGTCCGCGGCAGCGAGCCCCGGCAGCGCGACCTCCCGGCGCCGCAGGCCGTCGCGGTCGAGTTGCGGCCCGGCCACGACGCGGCGGTGATCGAGGTGTCGCCGCCCGATCCGAGCACGATGGACCTCGCCGAGTCCAGGCGGATCCTGGCCGGCGGCGCGGGGCTGCGCGGCCCGGCCGACTTCGCGCTGCTGTCCCGGGTGGCCACCGCGCTGGGCGCCTCGATGGGCGCCACCCGGCTGGTCGCCGACATCGGATGGGTGGATCACGAGCGGTACATCGGCACCACCGGCGTGGTGGTGGACCCGGATCTGTACCTCGCGTTCGGCATCTCCGGCGCGATCCAGCACGTGACCGGGCTGGGCGACCCGCAGCACGTGGTCGCGGTGAACACCGACCCGAGCTGTCCGATGATGGCGATGGCCGACCTGGCGATCGTCACCGACGCCCCAGCCCTGCTGAAGGAGCTCGCCCGGCGTCTAGGTGTGGAGGTGGCCGATGACTGAGCGGTACGACGTGGTCGTGGTGGGCGCGGGACCGGCCGGAGCCGCGGCCGCACTCGTCGCGGCCCGGGCCGGCCTGCAGGTGCTGCTGGTCGAGCGAGGCCCGTTCCCCGGCGCCAAGAACATGTACGGCGGCGTGGTCTACCCGCGGATCCTGGACTCCCTGGTGCCGAACTGGTGGGAGGAGGCGCCGATCCAGCGCTGGGTGACCCGCCGGTCGACGATGGTGATGACCGCCGAGCAGGCGCTGACCATCGACTTCCGGACCCAGGCCTGGGGCCGGCCACCCTACAACGGCGCCACCGCCTACCGGGCCGACTTCGACGCCTGGCTGGCGGACAAGGCGGTCGAGGCGGGCGCCACCCTGGTCTGCTCGACCACGGTGACCGCGCTGCGCCGGGACCGGTCCGGCCGCATCGTCGGGGTGACCACCGACCGCCCCGGCGGCGAGGTCGACGCCTCGGTGGTGATCGCCTGCGACGGCGTGCACTCCTTCTGCGCCAAGGAGGCAGGGCTGTACCCGAACTGGTCGGCCGAGCACTACACGCTGGGCGTGAAGGAGGTGCTCGCGCTGCCCCGCGAGGTGATCGAGGAGCGGTTCGCGCTGAACGGCGACGAGGGGCTGGACATCGAGATCCTGGGCGGCACGGCCGGCATCCCCGGCGGCGGCTTCCTCTACACCAACCTCGACACGGTCGCGCTCGGCGTGGTGCTGTCGGTGCAGGGGCTGGCCGCGTCCGGCAAGCGCCCCGAGGAGATCATCGCCGCGCTGAAGGCGCACCCGGCGATCGCGCCGCTGGTGCGTGGCGCGGAGCTGAAGGAGTACACCGCGCACACCATCCCGGAGGGTGGCGTGGTCTGCATGCCGGAGTTGGCCGCCGACGGGATGCTGGTGGCCGGCGACGCCGCGCACCTGTGCCTGGCCTCGGGCATCTGGCTGGAGGGCGTGAACTACGCGGTCGGGTCCGGCGCGGCGGCCGGCGAGGTCGCGGCGGAGGCGGTCCGGGCCGGCGACGTATCGGCCCGCGGGCTGGCCGGGTACCGCCGCCGGCTGGAGGCCTCGTTCGTTCTGGCCAACCACAAGAAGCTGCGGAACGCGCCGCACCTCGTCCTCGGCGAACGCACCCAGCAGCAGTACCCGCAGTTCATCTGCAACCTCGCCGAGCAGGTGTTCACGGTGACCGACCCCGAGCCCAAGAAGGGGATGCGCCGCTGGGCCCGCCAGGAGCGCAAGCGGGCCGGCGTACGCCTGCGTGACCTCGCCCGTGACGGCTGGACCGGATGGAGAACGTTCGGATGACCGACCACACCCCCGACTACGTCGGACCCAGCTTCGAGGACCGGATGGCCACGGTGGAGTTCCGGGTGGCCGAGCGCGCCCACATCACCGTGGACTCCGACGTGTGCCGGAGCTGCACGACGCAGGCCTGTGTGCACGCCTGCCCGGCGGCCCTGTTCGTGCCCACCGCCGACGGCGGGATCCTGTTCAACTACGAGCAGTGCTTCGAGTGCGGCACCTGCTACATGGTCTGCAACGAGAAGGGTGCGCTGACCTGGACCTACCCCGAGGGCGGGCACGGCGTCGTCATGAGGGTCTCCTGATGGGCACCGGGGGGTTCGTCGCGGCCGCGCTGAAGTGGGCCGACCTGCGCCCGGAGGTGGACCCGCTCACCGGGACGCTGACCGGCGACCGCCGCACCTGGGGCATGTCGCCGGCCGACGGCGCGGCGCTGGAGTGGGCGCTGCGGCTCGGTGCGGCGTGGGGGCTGCCGGTCACCGCGGTGACCGCCGGCCGGGGCGAGTCGGACGCGGTGCTGCGCGAGGCGGCCGCCGCCGGCGCGACCCGGCTGGTCCGCGTCGACCTCGACCCGGAGCAGCCCTCGGACGTGGTCGCCCACGGGCTCGCCCAGGCGCTGGCCGGCGCGACGGTGGTCTGCTGCGGCGACCACAGCGTGGACCGGGGCAGCGGATCGGTGCCGGCGTACCTCGCGCACTCCCTCGGCGCCGCGCAGGCACTGGGCCTGACCACCCTGGCCGCGTCGGAGAGTCCGGGCGGCCTCACCGCCGAACGCCGGCTGGACGGCGGCCGGCGGGAGCGGCTGCACCTCACGCAGCCGGCCGTGGTCTCGGTCGAGCCGGCCGGGGTCCGGCTGCGGCGGGCGTCGCTGTCCGGCCTGGTGGCGGCCCGCAACCTGGCCGTGCACGTCGTCCCGCCCGGCACCCAGCCCCGGCACGCGACCGTGGTGCAGTCGCTGCGCACGGCGCCGTACCGGCCGCGGGCTCGGGTGCTGCCCCCGCCGCCGGCCGACCGCGGCCCGCGGGAGCGGCTGCTCGCGCTGACCCGGGCGCTGGTCGAACGCACCCCGCCGCGAGTGGTGACCGCAGGCGCGGACGAGGCCGCCGACGAGTTGCTGGCGTACCTGAAGACCAACGGCTACCTGGGCTGACCGAACGGCTACCTGGGCCGAGCGGCCCTCGGCAGCGGAACGGGCCTGGGCAGCACCGGCTGGGACGGTAGTGCCGCCGCCTCCCGCCACGGCTGGTGGTGGCGGCGGCGCGGCGGGGCGGCCACCGCGCGCAGCACGTCGTGCACCGTGATCATCCCGATCACCCGGCCGTCGCCGGTCCGCACCAGCACGGCATCCCGCTGGTGGTCGATCATCCCGGCCGCGGTGACGGACAGCGGGGTCTCCGGGTCGACCCAGTCATCATCGTCGTCCGCGACGTCGCCGACCGTGATGGGCTCGCCGCTGACCACGCCCTCCAGCCCCGCGGCCAGCAGCGTCCGGTCGTCGATCAGCCCGACCCAGCGACCGTCCCGGATCACCGCGAGGTGGTGGGCTCCGGCGCAACCCGCCAGCTCCATCGCCATTCCCACGGACTGGGTGTGCGCCACGGACGGCACGTCGGTACACATCACGTCGACCGCGAGCGGCTCGCCACGGTAGCCGACGACCGGTGGAGCGGAGCTTACCTCTGCCTGAGTCATGACCTGTGGCCTCCTCGCGACGCCTCGGTACAGCACACCGGCATCAGAGGGCCCGCCGCGACTGCCGGGTGGCCCGGAACGGTCGGGACCTTCGGCCTGCGCATTCCGGCACGCGGTCCGGGCGCAGCGGGTAGCGACCGCCCGCGCACGCTCAGGTGAAGCCCGGTGGCAGCCGGCGACCGCTCGCGCACGGTCAGGTGAAGCCCGGCGGCGGGCGGCCGTGCCGGGCGGCGTACCAGGCGAGGTACGCCTGCACGGCGGTCGGCAGGGTCATGAAGATCCGGTCCTCGCCCACCCGGCCGACCAAGCCCGCCGCGGCCAGGTCCGCGCGCAGTTCGTGCTTGACCCGGGCCATCGCGAAGACCACCCCGAGACCGGCCAGCTCCGCGCGCAGCCCGTCGAGCGCGTCCACCGAGGTGATGTCCACCTCGACGTTCGCCTCGGCGTTGAGCACGAACCACTCGGCCGGCGGGTCGGCGGACCGCGCCGCGGCCAGCGCCCGGCGGGAGAAGTCCTCGGCGTTGATGAAGCACAGCGGCGCGTCGTAGCGGTACACCACCAGGCCCGGCACCGTCGTGGTCTGCGGGTAGTCGTCGATGTCGTGCATGCCGGCCACGCCCGGGACGTACCCGAGGATGCCGTCGTGCGGCCGCGCGACCCGGCGCAGCAGGTCCAGGATGGACAGCCCGACGGCGAGCAGCACGCCGTACAGCACCCCGAGCAGCAGCACTCCGGCGACGGTGCCCAGCGCGAGCAGCAGTTCGCTGCGCCGGAACGCCGCGAACCGGCGGAACTCGCCCAACTCGACCAGCCGCACCGCGGCGTAGACCACCAGCGCGCCCAGCGCCGGTATCGGGAACGCGGACAGCACCGGCCGGAGCAGCAGCAGACCGGCCAGTGCGGTGCCCAGCGCCACCAGCGAGTAGAGCTGGCTGCGGCTGCCCAGCGCGTCGCCGAGGACTGTGCGGCTGCCGCTGCTGCTGACCGGGAACCCGCGCCACAGCCCAGCGGCCAGGTTGGCCACGCCGAGCGCGCGGAGCTCGGCATTGGCGTCGATCGGGTAGCGGTTGCGGCTGGCGAACGCCCGCGCGGTCAGCACGTTGTCGGAGAACCCGACGATCGCGACGCCCACCGCCGGCAGCAGCAGCGCGGCCGCCTGCGCCGCCGACACCGGCGGAAACCGCGGCGCCGGCAGCCCCGCCGGGATCTGGCCGACCACCGCGATCCCGTGCCCGCGCAGCCCGAAGGCCGCCACCACGGCGGTGGCCGCCAGCATGCCGACCAGCGGCACCGGCGCCGCCCGGAACAGCCGGTCGGCGACCAGCAGGAACACCAGGACACCGGCGGCCAGCGCCAGGGTCGGGCCGTGCACGGTACCGACGTGCCGGACGAACGAGGCGAGATCCGTCACGAACGAGTCGCCGTCCACCGCCACCCGGGTGACCTTGCCGAGCTGGCTGACGATCATGATCATGGCGATGCCGGCGAGGTAGCCGACCAGCACCGGCCGGCACAGCAGATCGGCGAGGAAGCCCAGCCGGCCGAACGACGCGAGCAGGCAAAGCCCACCGACCAGCAGCGCGAGCGTGGCGGCCAGGGCGGCGTACCGGGCCGGGTCGCCGGCCGCCAGCGGGCCAACGGCCGCCGCGGTCATCAACGCCGT
>WNGB01016186.1_pt1 | contig 15090 bp, 8 predicted proteins | sample 5400681 | NCBI WGS metagenome assembly WNGB01 (sample SAMN13153367, study PRJNA577476) | soil metagenome | isolation source: 115 cm soil or saprolite under grassland replicate 2 | place: USA:California | collected 2016-06-15
ACGCCCTCGTGCCGGAGGTGCCTACGGCGGTACCTCGCGATGTGCTCGTCGATCTCTGCCGGCGCGCGGTGACTCTGCCCCCCGACTTTCATGCCAATCCAAAGATCGTCCGCCTCTTCGAGCAGCGGCTGGAGAAGGTCGAGAAAGGGCAGCCCCTCGATTGGGCGATCGGGGAAATGCTCGCCTACGCCTCGCTCGTATCATCGGGCGTTCCGATCCGACTCAGCGGTCAGGACACGCGACGCGGTACCTTCAGCCATCGTCACGCCACCGTTGTCGACGTGAGGAGCGGCGAGCCGTACGTGCCGATCGCCAGCCTGGCGACCGGAAAGGGCCGGTTCGAAGTTTGGGACAGCCCGCTGTCGGAAGCCGGAGCGCTCGGGTTCGAGTATGGCTACAGCCTCGACTATCCCGACGGGCTGGTGATTTGGGAAGCGCAGTTCGGGGACTTCGTCAATGCCGGTCAAGTCATCATCGATCAATTCATCATCTCCGGCGAAGACAAGTGGCACCGCTTGAACGGCCTGGTGCTCTATCTCCCGCACGCCTACGAGGGACAGGGACCGGAACATTCGAGCGCGCGCCTCGAACGGTTCATGCAGCAGGCAGCCGAAGACAATATCCAGGTCTGCAACCTGACCACCTCGGCGCAGCTGTTTCACGTGCTCCGGCGGCAAGTGCTGCGCCCGTGGCGCAAGCCGCTCATCATCATGACGCCGAAGGGGCTTTTGCGCCTGCCGACGTCGACCATCGACGAGCTCGCCACCGGATCGTTCCAGCGGGTCATTCCAGACAGCTCCGGCGTCGATCCTTCCGACGTGCGGCGAATTTTGCTCTGCTCGGGCAAAGTTTATTACGATCTGGAGAAGAAGCGAAAAGAGCTGGCGGCGAACGACGTCGCCATCGTTCGCCTCGAGCAGATCTATCCGCTGTCCGACGTTCTCCCGAAAACGCTCGCAGCGTACAGAGACGGAACGCCGCTGGTTTGGGTCCAGGACGAGCCGTGGAATATGGGGGGATGGTATTCGATGAACGCTCGGATGCCCGCCCTACTCGAGCGGCGATTTCCGCTCTCCTGCGTGTCACGCGCGGAGAGCGCGAGCCCCGCCACCGGTTCGCACGCGAGCCACGAGCTCGAGCAAAAGATGCTTCTCGATGCCGCATTCAAACGCTGACCGTTCTCGGCACGCCTAGGTCACTGTTTGGAGCAAGCGTATTCGCCGAAGAAAATGGCGGAACGGGCACAACGTACGCTGACCGGACCGGGTTTCGACCGAAAGTCGAAGGTCTGTGCGAACGGCGTGCGATCCATGCGCGCGAGATCGCAAGCGGCGCCGGCGGCGCATCCGGTCTCTTTCGCCCTGGCAAGCACTTCGCCGTTGTCGGCGAACACGTTCACCATGGCAGCCAGCGAGACGGCGATGCAGGCGATAGCGAGAAACAGGCGAAGATACCCCTTATACCCAGCCATGGTCACCCTTGGTCGATTCTATCATCGACCCCACGGTAGGCGAAGGGCCACCCGCGCGCGATGAACGATCATGTTAGGGCCCGTTCCTCGTCGGCCGAAAAGCCGACGAGCACCGGCTCGTGTACGAGCGACACTCCGAAGCGCGAGTGGACCGCGTCCCTTACCTTGCGCGCGAAATCGAAAATCTGTGCCGCTGTCGCGCCGCCCCGATTGACGATCGCCAGCGCATGGCGGGTCGAAATGCCGACCGGCCCGTCGGATGTGCCTTTGGCGAAGCCGGTGTGCTCGATGAGCCACGCTGCCGAAAGCTTCACCCCGCTCTCGGCAGCAAAGCGCGGCATGCGACGCGTCTCTCCCTCTCTCTGCGCTTTCTCCTCGATGGCGTCGGCCATGCGTTCGGTCACCAAAGGGTTCACGAAAAAGGAGCCGGCGCTGTTTCGATTGGGATCGCCCGCCTCGATGACCATCGACTTCGAGCGCCGGATCGCCAGGACTCCCTCCCGCACTGCGAGCAGCGAGAGGGGGTCGGTTCCCCGAGCGGCAAGCTCGCGCGCGAGCTCCGGGTAGCGCAGCACGGGTACCCCGTCTCGCAAAAGTGACAAGGTGATGCCGAGAACGACGTAGCTGCCTTTCCACTCGTGTTTGAAGATGCTGCTGCGGTAGGTGAAGCGGCAGGCCGCGTTGTCGAAAACTTCGGTGCCGTAAGTCGCTCGATGCATCGTCCGCACCGAAACGATCCTTTCGCCGATCTCCTGGCCATAAGCACCGACGTTCTGGATCGGCGTCGCGCCGACGTATCCAGGGATGCCGGACAAGCACTCGATGCCGCCATAGCCCGCGCGCGCGCAGCGTTCCACCAGCGGGTCGAGCTCTTCGCCGGCACCGATTTCGAGCCATACATGCCCGGGCGCTTCCGAGCTCGATCCGGCCACTTCTTTCACGCCCCCGATTCGAACACGCAGAACGAGCCCGTCGAAGCCCCGGTCGCTGACGAGAACGTTGCTCCCGCCGCCGATCACCGCCGTTGACAGACCCTGCGACGAAGCCCACGCGAGCCCCTGATGGGCGGTCTCTTCGTCCGCTGCATCGAGAAAGAACCTGGCAGGTCCACCAACGCCGAGGGTCGTCAGCGCGGCGAGCGGGACGTTTTCGCGTATCAGGTTTCGAACACTCAATGATCGGCCGAGCCAACGGCCGCCGAGTCGAGCGGAGTGGGCGGCATCCCGAGCAAACGCTCGGCGTTCAGATGGTAGATCTTCTCGAGGACGTCAGCCGGCAAATCGATTCCGTCGATTTTCCACGGCCCCTGGATGGGTGTCGGATGCGCAAACCCCTTGTGCGACGTCTCGAAAAACTCCCAGCTCGAGCGAAAGAACTGCTCGACGTCCGCTTGCGAGTGTCCCCGCGGATCGCCGGCGCCGAGCACGAGCGTGCCCGGGCCCATCTGGATATCGGTGCCGAACAGAACGCGATCCGGGTGCGCGAGGATGGCCTTGCGCACTTCACCAGGCCGCCTGCCGAGCTCTGGCACGCGCGCAGCCGTGTCGACGTACAAATTGGGATAGTCATCGAGCATCCGCCCCACCCGATTGGGTTCTTCCGGCGCGTTGCCGAAATGCACGCCGATGATCGTCGTTTTCGAGGACCGCCTCACTCTTCGCTCGAACTCGCCATAGAGCGCCTCCCAGCTCGGAAATTTGGTGCGGTCGGCAAAGCTCCACACCGGATGCAGCTTGAGCTCTTCCATGCGCTCGTTGCTGGGACCCATCGGCTCGAAGAACGCCTTCGGATCGCCGGTGTGAATCGCGAGCGGGAGTTGTAACCTCGCCATGGCATCGAAGAGCGGGTCGAGGACCGGGTCGTCCACGGGGACCCGCCGTCCGTCGGGGAACTCCACACCCAGGCCGAGGTTTTTCGCGATCTTGACGCCGCGAGCTCCGAGCGTTTTGGCGCGCTCGAGCTGCGCGACTTCTCGCTCCGCCCACCCCGGGGTACCGATCCCATCGAAGTCCACGTTCGCGAATACAACGTAAAACCCACCGGAGGCGCGCGCCGCCGCCAGCGTTTCCTCGAGACCGGCTTCGGGGCCCCCTCCCGAAAGGTTCACCGCTCGCCCGATACCCTGCGCCTGCAGCAAAAGCCGCGCGGGACCCGCCGCGGCATTTTCGACATGCGTATGGATGTCGAACTTGGGAACGCGTCGCGGCGACCAGGCCCCGGCGCTGGCGCCGGGCGAGGCGCCGGTCTTCGTTTCCCGCTCTTCACCGCAACGCGGAACGAGCACTGCCAGAACACCCCCCACGGCGAAAATCGCCAGACCCAAGAGTGTCTGCACCTTCGTCATGGGACGTAGAATACAGAAATGGCTCGACTAATGGAGAACGGCACCCGCGCGGCCCAGGCGGTCGAGCAACTCGGCGATTTCGAGCTGGTCGACCTCGTTCACCGCAACGTAGCGCATCGCCTGAAGGCGCCCATGGGTCCAGACCGGACGAGCCAGAGCATGGATGCGCCTTCCTTCGCCGTCGAGAAGAGGGAGTTCGAGCCAGTAAAAGAGCCGCGAGCGGCGCGACGACAAACTCTTGGTGCGCTGGACGACCAAGCCCCGGGCGGAGATGTCGACCACCCGACATTCGTGGGGAAAGCCGTCGACGTGCTGAATCACCGGCAAATCTACCTGCCCCCGCAGGCCCAAGCGACGTTCCATTTACATTCCTCCGAAACTAGCCACGAAGGTGTTTCTTTGCGGCAGGCGAATCGTGACCGGCCGCCCGCGAAGGGGCCAACTTAGCCGTACAAATAACAGTGCTTCCCCCCCCCGAAAAGCGATCAGCCGCACCTTGCCCCAGGCAAACACCTCTGACCAGGGGCGCAAGTCACGCCATTGCAGACGCACTGACCAGCCGAGCAGGTGCCCCCGGAACCGTTATTGCACTGGCCGTCCGCGTTGCACTCGCATCGACCGTTCGCGCAGAAAAAGCCGTTGGGACAGGCGCGCCCGCAAGCGCCGCAGCTGCCCGGGTCCGACTGCAGATCTTTGCAGCCCGACGGCGTCTGGCAGCAGGTTTGATTGGACCCGCAAGCCGAGCCGCCATTGCAAGCGCACACGTCGGGGCCCATCGTGGCGGCCTGGCACGTTTCACCGGGCCGGCAGGTCGTGGGACCGCAGAGGCACCGTCCCGTGGTCACGTTACATCCGCCTCCTCCCATGGCGGAGCGGCAGCCCATGTTGTCGGTGCAACCGCACTGGCCGGGGACACCCCCCGAGCCGCAGGTGAGGCCCGAACCCTGGACGGTACAATCGTTGCCGCAACCCCCGCAGTTCGCATTGTCGTTGCCGACCGCACGCTCGCAGCCATCGTCGGCGCCGCTCAGCGGTCGCAGACAGTTGGCGAAGCCGAGCTCGCAGCTCGAGGCGCAAATGCCACCCACGCACTCTTTCGACAGCACGTGTGCGCCCGAGCACACGCGGCCGCAGGCGCCGCAGTTTTCGACATCACTGACCAGCAGCGCTTCGCAACCGTTGGCAACGACGCCGTCGCAGTTCTCGAAGCCGGCACCGCAAACGCCGATCGCACACAGGCCTCCCGGTCCGCAAATGGCCGTCGCGTGGGGAAGACCACAGGGCGAGCAAGAGGAGCCCGCGCAACCGGTCGCGGGATCATCGAGCGCGACGCACTGGCTGCCGCACGGCTTCTTGCCGGGCCCACAGCCAGCTTCGACATCGGCCCCGCCATCGCGCGCGTCGGGAGCCCCGTCGGCCATCGAACCGTCGCGATCGGCGGCACCGTCGGTGATGACGGAGCCCTCGTGATCCAGAGAAGCGTCGGCATCCGCCGCGTCAGCTGACGCTTCCGCCTCGCGACGCGAATCGGTGGGGGCGTCGCTCACGTCGGCGCTGGTGTCGCGAACGACGTCGGCGCTTCGGTCTGCCGCGGCATCGGAGCCGGCTCTCCCGGCGTCCGCCGACCGGTCACGAGCTGCATCCGACGGCGGAGGCGCGCCATAGTCGAACTGGTCATAGTCATTGGTGCAGCTCACGAGAAAGCAGGCCACTACGAACGCGCGCACCGCACGAGAGCGCCTTCTCAAAACACGCCTCGCATTTGAAGCGAGCGGAGGCCCACCGAGACATCGGTCACCGCGACCCCTGCCGGACGACGAGCGAGCTCGTCGGGCTTATCGGTGCCGCCAGCAGTGGTCAGAAGGATGAAGCCCAACGTTCCCCCCACGACGCCAACCGCGAGGCCGACGTTCGCGATCACCTGCGCACGCCGCCCCTTATCCACGTCATCGGTTCGATCGATCGGGCAATGTCCATTGGAACAGCTCGACTGCAGATCATTGAACGTCGATTGGTTGATCGCTCCGAAAACCGCGAAGGTGACGAAGCCGGCGGCGCCTACGCCGAGTGAAACATAGCCCCAGGTGCGATCCGGCGCCGGCCCGCGCGGCCGTGCCGGTTGACGCGGAATATCGGGAACGCCATCGGCCGACTTCTTGTCGGGGAGTGGGCTCGGCACGCCGGCAACGTCCCGGGGCGGTGTGCTGAAATCGAAACTCACCGTGAGCTCTCCCCCCGGAACGGCCGCGAGTTCCTGCCGTTGCTCGGACCGGCCGGTGGCAATCGCCAGCGCGACCAGCGCTCCCGAGGTGACCGGCACCGGCTTGCCCCACTGCTCGCGCTCGATCGGGCGTCCACCGATCACGATGCGCAAGTCGTCGGGGGGATTCTTCACTTGAACGGTGATGATGGTCAGGCGCGCGCGCAGCTTGGCTCGTTCGGCCCTCGAAGCTTCGGCGGCGGAGCGGTAGCGGGCTTCGCGCTGAGCCGCCTCTTCCGCCTCGGTAACGACCTTGCCATACTCGGCATAGGCTTCGACGAGGTCTCCCCGATCGCGCAGCGTGCGCGCAATCATCAGATGCGAGTTCGGGCTCGGAACCATGTCGTACGAGGCACGAAAAGCCGCCAGTGCCTCGACCATCCGCCCCGCCTTGTAGTGATCGACTCCCTGCGAGTAGACCTTTTGCGCCACGGTTCTCGATTTGTCGCTCGTAGCCGGGGGCGCAGCAGCAAGACCCTGGTGACAGCAGAACCCAATGAGGAGCGCGAGGGGAAATCCGCGCCGTCGTCGCATATGAGACAACGTATCACGAGGTTCGCGGTCGGCGCTAAATCGCCGGCGGAATATCGGAGTCAACGGCCTTCACGGGGGCCGGTTTGCTCGGCTTGGGAGCAGCCGCGGGAGATTTGGGACGGTGTGCTGTAGGTGCACCGCCGATCGCGGAAGAGACGGGGAAGTCTGGCTCCGCCACGAGCGGATGTGGCGCCGTCATCGCCGGTTCGGGCGCTTCGGCGGCTGGATCTTGCTTGACAACAGTAGGCTCGGCCGGAAGCGCCGAGGGGCCGGGCGTGGGAGCGGCCGTGCCGCCGCTGCCGAGGCTGACTTCCGGCGGAGAGGGCGCCGCGGTGGATCGCCGCGCTGGCCCGCTCACGAGCACGAAGACCAGGGTGCCCAATATCGCCCCGAAGGCGACGTAGTAGACCCAGCCCACCGGGTTCTGCTCGGAGACGTCGATTCGCGGCTGAGACGGTGCCCGCGGTGGCGTCCGTCCGGACAACCGACGGTTCTGAGCAGGAGACACTGTCACCGGTAGCGGGGCGAGCATGCGCGGCTCGGAACGGGCGAGGCGCGGCGTTGCCGGCGGCAAGGATTCGGGAAAACGATCGGAAAGAGGCGACCCGCGTCCGCGGGGTGAAGTGGGCGCCGACGAAGGAGGCGGAAAGACGAGGCCTACCGGTGTTTTCATTGCCGCGAGCTGCCGCAACTGCGATGCCGCGCCGGCGACGCGCAGCGAGCCCTCTGATGGAGCCCGAGCGGCCTGCGCGATCGCCTTCTCGATCTCTTCGCGCCGCCTCTCGATCATCGGGCCGACGAGCTCGTCGACCACGGCGCCCAACTCTTCGTTCGTAGCCAAGCGAACGCCGGGGGCGCGCTGAATGGCGTCGCCCAGCAAAGCTGCGTTCGCGAACCGGTGCGCGGGTGCTTTCTCGAGCGCCATGTTCACGAGAGCCAAGAGCGCGATCGGTATGTGTCGATCGCCGCCGGTCTCGAGAGGCGGAACCGGTTCGTTCAAGATGCGCTCGACCACGGCAACATCGCTGTCGGCATCGAACAATCTTCGACCTCGCAAGGCCTCCCACAAGAGAACGCCGATTGCGAATACGTCGGTGGTCGGTCCTATCGGCACCGCGTTCACGCCGCTTCTGAGTTGCTCGGGCGCCTTGTAAGCGAGCCGGCGGTTCCGCTGACCGATCGCGCCGACACGGCTGGTGACCGAAGACAGTCCGGAATGGATCAGTCGCACGTCGCCGCGATAACCGATGGTAATATTGGTGGGCGTGACGTCGCCATGCACGATCGGCCGCGATCCAGCAGCGTTGGCGCCGCTCGCATGCAGCGCCGAAAGACCGGCAATCACATCGAGAATGATGCGCAACGTGACCGGCAGCGGAATCTCGTAGTTGGCCGCCGACGCAGCTCGCAGGAGCTCGTCGAACCTCACGCCGAGCGTGAATTCGGTCGCGCCGTAGAGATCGCCTTCCACGACGAGGGTGTCGGTGGGATGGATGAGATTCGCATGACGCACCCGCCCGGCCGCCCGCGCTTCGGCGAGGAACGCAGCTTTGACTTCGATCTCCCGCGCCAGCGTTCGCTCGACCCTCGCAAGCTCGACGATGGGGGGTCCTGCGTTCGGGCCCCGCACTTTCGCCACCATGAGCGATACGAAGCCTTCGTCCTGCAGCTCGAGCAGGATGTCGTACCGGCCCACGCGAGGCAATGCCCCAGTCATCTCACGACTCAGAGGCATGCAAATCGTCCATCGAGAGTCGTCGCAAACATCAAAGTACTACTTTCGCTCAATCGGCCTTGTTAGCGCTATCGCCATCAGGCGGCTAGGGGACCAAATCATGAGAATGATCGCTTGGACAACAAAAGTCTCGGCCACCTTCTCTTACACGAGCGCCAACGTCGGTTCTTGACGGCGTCCAGCGGCCGCTGTGGCAGATAAGCTCCATCCTCGTCGATTTTCTTATGTTACTCGGCGCGGCCTGCGGCCCGCCTGCGTTTGCGTTACTCGGCGCGGGCCTGCGGCCCGCCTGCGTTTGCGTTACTCGGCGCGGGCCTTCGGCCCCGCCTGCGTTTGCGTTACTCGGCGCGGCCTGCGGCCCGCCTGCGTTTGTGTTACTCGGCGCGGGCCTTCGGCCCCGCCTGCGGGATGGACGAACCAGGGCTACGCGCTCTTCAGTTCCTCGAGCAGCGCCTTCGCCGCTTCGAGGTTGGGGTCCTCCATGACCGCTTTTTGCGCCAAGAGCCGCGCTTTTCGTAGGTCCCCGACGTCCTTGGCCATCTGGGCGAGGTAATAATAGGAAAGCCCCTTGGCGGTCGGCGAGGCGCCGTCCGTCGATCCCGGCACGGCAGCCTTCATGAAGGTGACGGCGCGAAAAGCGCGCGAGGCGAGTTCTTGCTGGTCGAGGTCCTTTGCCATCAGGCCAAGCTCGAGAGCCGTCTCGCCGTTGTGAAGATCCATCTCGAATGCCTTGGTCAGCGATTCGAGAGCCGCGACGACTTCTCCGTCTTTCAAGTGGATGCGCGAGATTTCCCGATGCATTGCCGACAATTGTTTCGAACGCCGCCCCTTGCGCTGGCCGAGCGTCGTCTGCAGCAAGGTGACCGCGTCGCCCGTTCGGTTCTGTGCCGCATAGGCGCGACTGAGAAGCAGGACACCCTCGTCGTCCTCGGGGCGAAGCGTCCTCGCCTGCTCGAGCACCTGAGCGGCTTGAACGGGGTCGCCCTCCTGCCCGAGCAAGAAACGAGCTGCCGTCAGTAAAAGTCCGAAACGCCCGGAGACGTCGCTCTCCTTGGCGGCGTCCTCGAGAATGAGTTGCGCCAGCGCCCCGTGGGCACCCGTCTTTTCGTACACTTCGTGCAGTCGCATGCGCACGGCCATGCTCGCGGGACAAGCCTTGAGCGCTCTCTCTAGGCCGCTTCGGGCATCGGCCAAACGATCGCCCTGCTCGCACGCATCGGCGAGCTTCAAGGCGACTTCGACGAGCGCGTCCCCTTCTTCCAGCGGGAGCAGCCTCCGGTAGATGGCGCTGGCGGCGTCCCATCGGTTCTCGTGGTACTCGAGCCGCGCGAGAGCGGCGAGGGCCACCTTGTCTTTGCCGTTCCTTTTCAGCAGCTCGGTCAAATAGGTGCGTGCGGCGTCGGCAAAGCCGATCTCTCCGAGCACCTCCGCGAGCCGCAACTTGATCGCGTGATCCGCCGGCCTTCGGCGTACGCCCTTTCGAAATCCGCCAGCGCCTCGTTGGTGTTGCCCAGCGCATCGTGGAAGGTCGCCCGTTGGTGATAGAGCGAAGCAGCCTCAGGTGCCTTGTCGATGGCGGCGCTCACCGCGGCGACGGCATCGGCGAATGCTCCGATCTTGCGGTAAGCATCGAGGAGGGGCGTGAGAAGCGAGAGGTTGTCGGGAGCGCGGTCGAACGCCTGTTTGAGTAACGCCGACAGCTCGCGGTACGCGCCGCGACTCTGGTAGCGCCCGGTGAGTAGCTCCGAGAGCTCGACACTCGCAGGATGAGCCCTGAGCCCCGACTCGAGCGCCCGCTCTGCCAAAGCTGGTTCTCCCTGTTCGGTGCGCAGCCTGAACAAGCGCATCGCGATTTGAGCCGCGGTCTCGCCGGTCTCGATCGTGAGAAGCTTCTCCAGCGCATCGGCGATGTCGAAAGCGTCGCCCCTCGCCTCCGACAACCGGACGATCGCCTGCATGGGAAGCCGATTTCCGGGGTCCCAGTCGAGAGCGGCCCGGTACACGTCGAGCGCGTCAGGCGTTCGGCGGCGCTCTTCGAGCAAGGCGCCGAGGCGCATGGACAGGGAACTAATGGAAGGGATGTCGCCCCGGTCTTTGGCGGCATCGAGCTGTCGCTCCAGGAGCGCGACGAGCTCCTCGCTCCGGCCACTCTTCTCGAGGATTCCGGACAAGAGCATCGCCGCCTGGAGCTGACTGGGATCTTCGTCGAGCACTTCCGAGAGCAGACCCGCTGCTTGAGCCGACGTTTCCGGCGCTTGCAGAAGAGCCGTCGCTTGCTCCAGACGCAGCCGGCTTCGTTCGCCCGCCGACTCGATGAGGGGGAGTGTTTCGGCAATGAGAGCGATGAGCCGATCGGTCGCCCCGAGCTTTCGATATACCTCGAGCAACGGCGCCCAGATGTCTCGATCGGCCGGCTCTCCTTCGCGCAATGCGGCAAGAATGCGCGCCGCTCGCTCGAGTTCCCCGAGCGGTCCCATCGCGATCCGCGCCACATCGAGCAAGAGCGCGCGGCGCTCGTCCACGCTGGCGGCCGCGGCGGCCTCCTCTTTGAGGCGCGCCGCCTCCGCAAGATCGCCCGAATTGGCCGAGAGCTCGGCCAGCGCGATCCGCGCCCAACCCGCGTGGGGCGCTTCCAGATGCGAATCGCGTTCGAGAATTTTGGCGAGGATCGAGCGCGCGAGCACCTGGTCCGATGCTTCGAGCGCCAATGTGACCGCCTCCCGCGTCTCCCCGGGCGTAGCGATTCCCAGGTCAATCAATCGCAAGAGGGCGTCGGCGAGAGGTGGCCCGCCGCCGTTGGCGCGTGCGACTTTTTCGTAGAGTCGCACGTTGTGTTCGTTTTTGGGGTCGATCTCGAGAGCCGGAACGAGGGCCCTGGCCGCGCGCGCCGGTTGCGGATCGGCCTCGAGCGCGCGCTCCAGGAGCGAGGCTCCCTCGGCCAGCGTTTCGCCGTGGGCGAGCCGCAACTGCGCGAGGCGATAAAGAGCGTCGGCGTGCGCCGGCGACGGGGGTTCACGTGCGAACAGCGCGATCTGCTCCACGAGCGCTTCGGCTTGACGATCGGGTTCGCCCAGGCGCTCGTACACGTTCTCCAACGCCGCCCACGGTCCGGTGACTTGGGGGGGTGACTCCTTGATTTCCCGCAGCGCCTGATCGACCTGGCTCTTGAGCTGCGCCCTCACGTCGCCGACGAGGCGCTGGCGTTCGTCGTAGACGAGCGCCAAGTCGCGGAGGATCGCGACGCGTGTGTCGGCGTTGGCAGACGTTGCCAATCGAGCCTCCAGCGACCGGGCCAACAAGTCGTAGCTCCCCTTTTCTCGAAGGGCGTGCTCGAAGCGCTCGGCATCGCGCTCATTCTCGCTCGCCGCGTGCAACGCCGATTCGATGAGCTCTTCGGCGCGCTCGGGATCTTTTTCCTTCTCGGCGATCGCCGCGAGCTCGAAGAGAACTTCTCCGCGGCTCACCTCTACCGGCACGCCGGGGTCGGATCGACCGAGCACCAGCAGGAGAGCGCGGAACGTGCGCTGCGCACGATCGAGTTGTCCCTCGTCGGCCGAAAGCTTGCCGAGCGTGTAGAGAATGGCCGGATGAGCGGGGTCGATCTTCGCGGCGAGATCGAGCTCGGCCAGCGCGCGGGCACGCTCTCCCGTCTTCAGTGATACGCGGGAAAGCTCGAAATGCACGAGAGCGCGTTCCTTCGGTCTGCGATGGCCGAATCGCTCGAGCTCCGAGCGCAGGATGGCGGTCGCTTCCTCGAACCGCGACGTGGCGACCAGGGCCCGCGTCAATGCCAGACCAATCTGCGAATCTTGCGCCTCGAGCTTGCGAGCCTGCTCGAGCAGCGGAATGGCCGCCGCCGGATCGTTTCGCTTGTCCATGTGCAGGTCGGCGGCCTCGCGCAAGAGCTCGAACCGCGTTTTCTTGTCTTCAGCGTCCTCGGCTTCGATGCGCAGGAGGTCCGCCAGCTTGGTCCAGTCCCGTTCCTCTCGGTACAGCTCGCGGAGTCGCGCGCGCATCGGCTTGGGCCGCGCCGCGAGTTCCACGCCTTTTTCGAGTCGGGTCCGCGCGCGATCGCGATCGCCGGCCGCCAAGTACGCATCGACGAGAGCGAGCGTGTCGGTCACGAAGGCATCTTGCGCGGGTTGATAAGTCAGGCGCTCCAGCGCTTCTGCCGCCTTGCCCGGTTCATCTTTGCCACGATAGAGCCGCGCCAGCTGGCGCAGCGCGCCTTGGCTGCCGGCATGGGCGCTCTGGTGGTAATCAGTGATGGCCCGATCGATGTCGCCGAGCTGCTTTTCGCAAAGATCGGCGGCTCTCGCCCACAACTCCGCCGAAAGCCCGCGATTGTCGCCTTCCCCGTGGCGCACCGCCTGCCGCTCCCAAAGATCGGTCAAGTCGGCGAAGGCGCCGAGCTGAGCGAGAAGGCGCGCGAGCTCCGGAATCACGGCATCGGCGATGGCATCGGTTGCATCCTCCGCCAGAAGCTCGCGGTAAACGTTCACGGCTCGACTCGGATCGTCGAGGTGCTCGGAAGTCACCACGGCGCCTTGGTGGCGCATCCGGCGGGCCTTCTCTCGGTCGAAGACGATGCGCGATCCGTCGAGCAAACGCTGGACGGCGCTCGGGTAGTCGTTGTCCTCGAGCGCCATACGAATCAGCTCGTCGAGCGCCCACCACGTAGCATGGGCCCAGAGTCCAGCGCCTTCGCTCGTGTGATCGTCGGATAGCGGCGGCGTCCAGCACGCTGCTCCAGCGTCGAACACCGCTTGGCAGACCTGCACGGCGAGATTCCGATCGGCGATGTGCGCGAGGGCGATCTCGGCCTCGACTTTCTGTTCGACCAATCGGAACGGGGCTTCCGGCCCGGCCGGCACGTTCTTGGTTTCTCCGAGAACGAGCCGGGCAAGTTCGTCGTATTGGCCCACCGTCTCGAACAGATTGGCGAGGGCTAGAAACGTCTCTTGTCCAGGCCCGAATCTCTCGCGCACGAGCGACCAGGCCGCGATGGCCTCGTTCGGCGCCGCCAGTCTCTCATTGTACAGTGTCGCGATCTCGACGAGATCGTGGCGCGCCCGGTCGGCTTCGACCATCTCGGCTCGCCGCTCGAGAGCATCGATCAGTTCGACCCACCGTTCGGCCCCGCGCAAAACCGAGATCAGGCCGTCGAGCGCTTCGACTTCGAAACCACCCTGCTCGATGTAGTCGTGCCAAGCGCGAATCGCGCGCTCGGGATTGCCGAGCCTGACAGCGGCAACTTCGGATAGCTCGCCGAGCGCTTTGCGACGAGCGCCGGGATCGGTTTCGATGGCGGCGATCTTTTCGAGCACCCCGCACCGTTCTTGGAAACGGCCGGCCCGGTCGAGGAGCGTGGAAAGCTCGTGCGCCGTCGAGAGGGCGAGCGCTTTGTCCTTGGGATTCAACGCCAGGACCGACGAGAAAAGATCGATGGCCCGATCGTCTCGCTGCACCTTGTCGCGGTAGACCTCGGCAGCATCGATGAGCAGGCGAGCGACGAGCGGGGCGTCCGAAGAGCTATCGGCGGTTCTCACCAAGGTTTCGCCCAGCCGATCCCAGGCCGACAAGCGCTCGGCGAGCTCGCCCAAGACGCTTCGGTGGGCAGAAACTCGCGGCTCGAGGCTGAGCAGGGCAGATGCATGCTCGAACGCGCCTCGATCGTCTTTCAACGTGTCGAGCTTGAGCGTCAAGAGCTCTTGATGGCGGCGCGCCTTGTCTTTCGCGTTCGTCGCCAAGGACAGCTCCACCTCGAGCACCCTGGCGAGATCCTGGGTTTTCGATTCCGCGATGTAATGCTCCTTGAGCAACGCGGCCGCCCGTTCGCGCACCGACAGGATGCGCTTTTTTCGCTTGCTCTTGGTGGGTTGAGGCCCAGCCGCCGCCGAAGGTGGAGGAGGTGAGGACGGTGAGCCTTCGCTCATCGAAGGGGGCGGCACCGAGCCGGTCAAGGGCTCGCCGTCGTGCTCGGGAGGAACGCTCGCGCGGTTCGTCCGCTCCTCCGCTTCGGTTGCAGGTTGCGGAGGAATCGTGGTCTCCGGAATCGGGCGGCCGAGGATCTCCTCCAGCAGTGCGAAGGCTTCGCTGCGCGAGGGATCCTCGTGAAGCACCTCTTCGGTCAGCTTGAAAGCTGCAGCCTCGTCGTGGCGATCGCGCAGACAGAGACTCGCGAGGCGCAGGCGCAGGCGTTGCGCCTTTTCCCCGCTCAGCGAAGCGAGCTCGGTCGAGAGCAAGTCGATGAGCGGCTGGATCTTTCCCTGCTTTTCGTAAAGCCGTTCGAGAAGAGACCGCACGCGCAAATCGGTCGGACGAAGCTCGAGCAGACGTTCGAAATAACCGATGGCTCGCTCGGCGTCGGCGGCGAAATCTTTGGCCGCTTGCGCTGCCTCCGCCAAGAGATCCGCTCGATCCGCGTCCGCGGACGCATGGTCGATGGCGTCGTCGTAAAGAGAGAACAGCTCGTCCCAGCGCTCGGCTCCGCCGTAGGCCAGCTTCAATCGGTCGCGAGCCCAGGTCGCGTCGGGAGCGATTTCGAGAATACGCTTGAGCAGCGCGATGACCGCCGGCGGATCGTCGAACCATTCCTCTTGGTAATCGACCGCGCGCCGCCCCAGGGTTGCCGCAGTCATTGGCTCGAGAGGCAGCTTCAGGACCTGCCGGTACGCGGCGGCCAGCAGGTCCGGCTTCTCCAGCGAGCGGGCGAGCTTCTCGGCTCGTTGCCACAAGCTCTCGTC
>WNGB01008034.1_pt1 | contig 15089 bp, 13 predicted proteins | sample 5400681 | NCBI WGS metagenome assembly WNGB01 (sample SAMN13153367, study PRJNA577476) | soil metagenome | isolation source: 115 cm soil or saprolite under grassland replicate 2 | place: USA:California | collected 2016-06-15
TCACCTGTCGCAAGTCCCCCACCGACGGTTGAGGCTGTGTTTTCGTCGGTCACCTTGATCTCGGATCCGACTAACAACTGCTCGAGATTGACGACGTCATTTCCAGCAATGGGCTGGTCGAGAATTGGAGGTGTTACAGGACTCAGCTCCGGAGGAACGCTGAGCGAGTCGGACGGCGCGGAATCGATCTCATGCGGTGTCCCGGGACAGGACACCTGGCGCGCGGCGACGAACCATCCTTTTTTAAGCGGCTGGGTGACAACCGGCACCCAGACCCCGGTATTCTCAGCAGTTCCGATGAGATTGGCGGGAATGATCGGGACTGGAGAGCTTTGCGCCTGATACACCTCGACATGGGTACTTGGGCTCAATCCCCTGACGGGCACAACTCGCCCGCAAGCATAGATGATAGGGCCAGCGGTCGGTTTCTCAAGCTTCGTGATCTGCGGCTGTACCGTCACAGGCTTGTAGGATTGTTCGCTCGTCAGCCCGAACGCGTCTTGAGTTGCCGTAATCTTCTCATCAGCTTTGAGCGGGCGGGTAAGCTGGATGTCGGCTTGGCCCATATAAGGTTTGTCCTTCCCGACGACGTCAACGCCGTTCGAGAACACCGTCACTACCGCGTGAGCTACGAAACTTTCGACATGGACTGCGGCAGCACATTCATAAATGGGCTCGCGCACGATCGGTGGCGACAATTGTCCGGTTTCTTGGATCGGTGCCCGCTCATTCTTTTGAGGATCTCTAGACATCATGAACCTCTTACACGACGGCAAGAGACACACTGTAAGAAGCGGAAGCGCGATCGCAGAAAAAATTAGCGCAACATCGAGTGTTGGTAATCCTATCCTAATTGGACCAATGTGAGTTGAAAACTGATTTTGCGAAATCTCGTCTCAAACCCAGACATTAAATTCTGCGCAGAGTATTTCGTTACCATTATCTCAATCAGAGAGGCAGTACTAAGGCTGCACAGCATAGTCGCACATGAATCGGCTTGTTTGATCCGGTCGCTCAACGTCTGCCCCGACAGCGGTGCAAAAGCGGACATCGGCCGTGGAGGTCGTATGCGAACGAGCGCAGTGCCGGATAAAGCCAGCGTGGATATGTGAGTGGCATCATCTGCATGAAGTTATGCGTGATACTTCACCGCATAAATTTTCCGGAGGCCAACAGCGATCTCGCTCCGGCCGCCATGTTGGGCGGCCTTGTGAAGCAACGCGAGTTTCTGCTTGCGCGTGCGAGCAAGCATCCGAAGCGCCGCGCCCGCTGGCGGCGAATGCTCGGCGACGATGTCAGGCGAACCTATGTCGGTGACGCGCGCGGCCTCTTGTATTGGCGGCGCGTCGCAAAGGTCATTTGGATCGCCTACGAGAATCTACTTCGTCTCAACCGCAGCCAACTTCGCCGGACATTGATCTGAGCGAAAAAGTCAAATTGGATAACCACGGCTCTAAGGCCATATTGTCCGTGTAGCCTCAACGACTGCGGCTTCGCCCGCTGATCTGCTGAGCGGAGTGGACCAGCGGTCGATGCAAAGCCACTCGTTAAAGTGATAGGCACCGGAACGTTGTTCCATAAGGTGGAATGTACTATGGTAGACGCCTAACCAACGAGCGCGAGATCAATTTGGCTGGTAGACGACAAAAAATAGGCGGTGCCGGCGAAACCGACAACGCGTCGGGTGCATATTCGATTGAGGTGCTAACGCGCGCCATCAATGTTCTATCTGTATTTGGCCACGCGCGTTCTCAGCTAAGCCTGTCCGAGATCGTTGCCGAGGTGCGGCTTCCCAAGACCACCGTGTTTCGCCTGCTCAGCAGTCTGGTAGAACGCGATTTTTGCGAATTCGATCCACAGAGCGGAAAGTACACCCTGGGATTTGAGCTGGTCCGCCTTGCAGACATCCGCCGGCGGCAAACCAACGTCCACGATGTCGCCATCCCGGTCATGCGCAACATCCGTAATGAAGTGAACGAAACTGTCATCCTCTCCGTTCGATCCGGCGATTTTCGCGTCCACATTGACTTCGTCGAAGGGTTGCATCCGATGCGGCGGATGGCCGACCTCGGCGTGCGCGCGCCGCTCTATGCCGGCGCGGCGAGCAAGGTGCTGCTGGCGGGGATGGAGGACGAGGATATCGAATCCTATCTGGGCCGCACTGAACTCACACCGCTTCAAAAAACGACCATCACCGACAAGACCGTGCTGTGGCGCGAAATTCGAGCCATTCGCAAGCGCGGCTATGCCGAGAGCAAGGGCGAGATTTTCACGGGTGGCGGTGCGCTGGCAGCACCGCTGAAGGACTTCTCAGGGAAAACCGTGGCCGTAATGGACATTCTGACACCAGAGCACCGTTATACCCCGCAGCACCGGGAGCGCTGCATCGCGCTGCTGCTCGACGGCGCCCGGCGTAGTTCTGAGCGATTGGGCTACCGGCAGGATGTGACCACGACGCAGCCGCGCGCGAAGTCATAGTCTAGGATTTGCGCGCGGTATTCTGACCAAGCAACGAGGTCAATCGCCTGACCCCGGGCTCCCGTTTGATCCGCTGCACGACGTTCATGACTTCGGAAGTGTCCGATTCCGAAAGCGATGTTCCAGCCAAGCGCCTGAATTTCTGCTCCACTTCGGCCGACGAGAGTGGATGCTCCGCACTCCCACGCCGTTGCTCTGCATAGGCCCACATTCTGTGCCCATCATTGAGCGTCGCATCGACATGCACCGCATGGCGCTTGGCAGCTCCTCCCAAATCAAGTTCGGGATCGTGGACGATGTCGATCCTCGGCAAGAGTTCGAGAACTTCTGGATCGGCCAGCCGCCATTGCGCGAACTGATCGATGAAGGCGTCGCCGTCGAGAAGGGTCACCGCCGCGATGTAATACCCGTTCATCTGGGCGGAGATGACCTCGCCCGGCTGATAGGGCCAGCCGACATTCAGCTGTCCCTTCTTGCTCATTCGTATGGACAGCCGGGCCAGATTGGCGGCAGTCAGTCCCCGTCGCCGCAAGTCGAGCACACTATCGACGATCGTGTGGGAGCTGGCGCAGGCCGCGTATGGTTTCAATCCGACATTCTTGATTTCCCAGCGTTTGCCGAGATCGTTCAGGATGGTTTCCGCGGCGAATTGACCGTGCATCGTGCTCATGAATCCGCCGAACGGGGCTTCCACGACCTCCAGACTCCCAGTGAAACCTTGCTCAGCAAGAAAGGCCGCCATGGTTCCGCTTTGCGACGCGCGTCCAGCGTGGAAACGCTTGGTCATCGCCCCGGTGCGGGCGGAATAGAGGCCCGACGCCTGCGTGCCTCCGATTCCAAGGGCGTGAGCGGTTTGGCTTGGCGACAACCGTAACAGCCTCGCAGCCGCTGCAGCCGCTCCGAATGTCCCAGCGGTGCCGGTGACGTGATAGCCGCTTGTGGAATGCGATACGCCGGCGCAAATGCCGACCCGGATGCCGACTTCATAGCCGGCTGCGAGTGCCACCAGCAAATCCGCCCCGGAAGCATGCCGCGCTTCCGCAACGGCAAGCGCCGCCGACACCGCCACGGCTCCGGGATGAAGCGACGACGACACATGCGCATCGTCCAGTTCAAATCCGTGGATGGCGGTACCATTTGCCAATGCGGCGTCGGGGGGGCTGACGGTTTCCGCGCGTGCGAACAGCGAGGAGGCCCCGCCTCCGCTCATGGCGACTGCGACGTTTCCCGCGATCACGCCCCAAGGCTGAGCGGCGCCGAACAGGCCACAGCCCAGTGAATCAAGGAGGCAGGTCTTGAGGTGGGCTACGACGTCCTGCGGCAGGTCATCGACCGCAAGTTTGGAAACCCATTCACCGAGTGCTGGTGTAACCGCGGTGGTAGCGTTGGTATCCATCCAGCGTCCTATCGTACGACTTCTTTGAGCAGCGTGCGCGCTTCGAGCGCGCGCTCATGGATGGTGATGCCCAATCCCGGTCCGCTCGGGGCCCGCACGTGGCCTTCTTTCACCACGAAATCGGTGTCGGGCACCAGCGGGTCCGGGCCGATCACGCCAAGGCCGAAGATAAACTCGCCCGCCGGCATGACGTGCTCTGCCGGCCGGCTGGCGTAGAAATGCGCAGCGGCGGCTGCTTCGAGCTGGGAGAGGACAGCAAGACCACCGCAATTGATCTTGAGATTCGAACCTTCCGCGATGGCTGCGATCTTGCGCGCGGGCGTAATGCCGCCGTGCTTGTAGAGTTTGATGCACAAAACGTCCGCAGCCTCGGCTTCGACGATGGCCGCGGCGTCCTGGATCGAGCCGCAGGCCTCATCAGCCATTAGCGGCACGCCCGTAGAGGCGCACCGGATCGCTGTCATGCCCTTGAGGTCATGACGTTTGACCGGCTGCTCGATGTAATCGACGCGCTCGTCCTTCAGCGCGTCGAGCGCGCGTAGCGTCTCGGCGACAGTCCAGCCGGTATTCGGGTCCATCCCGAACGCGACCTCCGGTCCAACGGCTTTGCGGATCGCGACAAAGTTCTCAACGTCCTCGCGCCAGCCTTTGGGATGGCCGGCCTTCATACAGAGAACCTTGATGCCGAATTCGCGCAGCGCACGCTCGGCATCGGCGACCATCTTGCGCCGGTCGTCGGCCATGCTGATCGACCATTCGAGCGGAATCAGGGGTTGCGCGAGGCCGCCGATCAGATCGTAAACCGGCCGGCCGGTTGCTTTGCCCATCGCATCGTAGAGCGCGGAATCAATGACCGCCCGCGCCATAAAGTTTGCAGGCGCGAGCCGATCGAACATGGCGTGAATACCTTCGACGTCGAAGACACGTTGTCCGATGAGCCGGCTGCCACACACATCCCGGATCATGGAGATCATCGTGGCATATGTGTCCGGCATCGAGTGGTGTGGCGCGAGCGGCCTGATCTGGCCGTAGCCGACGACGCCCTCGGCGAAAATCTTCACCAACACCGGCTTGCCGATGAGCGCCCCAGGCGCGCCGGTGTCATAAGCGCCTGTGGAACGCTGCCGCTGTAGCCGCGCCGTCAGGTCGGTGACGAAAATCTCGATCCGTTCAATGCGCATCGATGGTCCAATCACTTCGCTTAGGAACGCCGCGAATAGAGTTCTTCAAGGCGTCGTTGCATGGCCGCGCCCTCGCCATCCGGGCCCACCACCGGCTCCGGATAGGGCCGTTCACGCCGGCTCGCGACAAAATCTTCCCAAGCCGCGATCCCGCGCGATTGGAAGTCGTTCATGAAGTCCCATAGCGCGGCCCACAATACGTGGTGTGTGAAGCCGGGGAACCAGGCGATGTGAACGCCAAGGGCCAAGTGCTCTTCCAGAGTGAGATAACGCGGGAGCTTCCCCTTCATGAATGAGAATGGTCCATCGACCATCGCCCTTGCACGCTTGATTTCATCGACCGAATGCGGCGACTCCAATTGCACCCAATCGACGCCGGCATCCTGCTTGTAGGCCTTCAGGCGCGCGATGCAGTCGTCGAGCGAGCTGTTCGACGCATCGCGCGCGTAGCACTGCGCCATCACGACAAAGTCGGGATCGATCTCGTTCTTCATGTCGACGGCTGCGCGATAGCGCGCGATGGCTTGGTCGATCGGAACAACGGACACGCCGGCGTCCTGCGTCCGGCGCTTTCCCTCAATCGGCTGATCGTCGATGCGCACGCCTGCGATGCCAGCGCGGATGCACTCTCGCACCATCCGGCGCACGGCCATGATGCCGCCGTGACCAGTGTCGCCGTCCATGATCACCGGAAATTTCACGGACTGAGCAATCCAGCCCGCAACCGTCACGCATTCCAGCATGGTCAGCGCGCCGACGTCGGCAAGCCCGGTGTAGGCGCCCACCACACCGCCGGTCCCGACAAATCCGACCTCACATCCCGCCTTTTCCATTATCCGCGCGCAGGCCGCGTTCGGCGGATGCAGCACCGACAGCACGCGATCCGTCCGCTTGATCAGTTGCCGCAAGCGCGCGGCAGGCCTGATAGCTTTCGCAGTTCCATCGCTCGAATGCATTGAAAAGGCTCTCGCTAAGACCGATTGCATGACGCAGCGCTACGATGCGCCGCAATTGACACCTTCGTCCGTTTCCAACTACGGTGCAACCATCAATGAAATGATGTTCCATGGTATGGAACGGAGGCGTCCTGCTCACGACACCGGCCCCGGCGGCGCGTAGCGCGACATCCGACATCGTCATCGAGGCGGTCGGCGTCAATCATGCTTATGAAGGGCAGGACGGCTGGGTCAACGCGCTGGAGAATTTCGAGATTGCGATCCCACGTAACGAATTTCTCTGCCTGCTCGGCCCTTCCGGCTGCGGCAAGAGCTCGTTCCTGCGGATCGTCACCGGCCTGATGAAGCCGATGGAGGGCGAAGTTCGCCTGGGCGGTAAGAGGATCGAGGAGCCTGGGCTCGACCGCGGCATTGTGTTCCAAGAGCCCGCCCTGTTCCCATGGCTCACGGCGCTGCGCAATGTTGCGTTCGGGCTGGAAATGAGCGGAATGGACAAGCAGGCAGTCAACGAGAGCGCCGACGCCGTGCTGAAGATCGTCGGGCTCGAGCGCGCCAAGAACCTCTATCCGTTCCAACTCTCCGGCGGCATGAAGCATCGTGTGGCGGTCGCGCGCGCATGGGCGCTGCCAAAGGCCTCCGTCCTGCTGATGGACGAGCCCTTTTCCGCTATCGATGCCATCAACCGCATGACGCTGCAAAAATATCTGGTGGATGCATGGCTGGCCGAACCACGCACGGTTATCTACGTCACCCATGACATCGACGAGGCGGTCTATCTCGCAGATCGCATCGCGATCATGACGCCGTCGCCGGGCCGTATCGGGCAATACGTGACGGTCGACATGCCGCGTCCACGCGACCGCAACTCGGCAAGGGTGACCGAACTGCGCGCGGAACTAACGGACATTATGCGGCGGCTTGGAAGCCACTGAGAAGAAACGGAGTGAGAGCATGCAAAAGATCACGCGAAGGAGGGTTCTGCTTTCAGCCTCAGCTTTCGTCGCGGCGCCGCCCATCGCCAAAGCCGCGGATACCGTGCGCTTCGGTGTGCTGCATCCCAATCTGACCACCGTCATCCATGCCATCGCCAAAAAGACGGGCGCCTATGAGAAGCATAATCTGAACGTGATCGAGACCAAGTTCAAATCAGGTCAGACCGTCGAAGGCGTCGAGCAGCTTTGGCGCGGCCGGCTTGATTTCTACATGGGCGGCGCGCCGGAGATCCCGCGTCTCAATTCCCGCGTGATCGAGAGCGGCAAGCCCGCTCCGCTCGCCGTGATCAGCGGCGCAAATCCCGGTCACACGAGCCTCGTGCTCGGCAACAAATTACATCCGAAAACGATCGACGAGATTCTGAATCAGCCGCTTCGCATTGCGGTGTCGTCGCTCTCCTCAGTGCATCTGGCATTCTTCCGCGGCTATCTCCGGACCGAGAAGAAGCTGGAGCTTGATGCCATCAAGTGGCGTTTCCTGGGGCTCGAGGCTGCCAACATGCTGCCTGCCCTCCTGACCGGGCAGATCGATGGGTTCCTGCATTCCGAGCCGACCACCACGCTCGCCATCGTCAACAAGGCAGGGCACCTGTTCATGCAGGCCGCGCGCGGCGATATGGGGCCGAACCCGCCACCGGCGACTTTGATGAGCTCGCGGCGCGACTACCTTCAGAAGTATCCCGATGTCGCAAGACGCTTCATGCGTGCCATTGCCGACTGCAATGCGGCCTATGCCCGCGCGCCGGACGAGATGACCCCGCTGATCGCGGAATGGAGCGGACAGGACGAAAAGCTCATTCACGCGGCGCAGCAACGAATGAACCCCACGACGCACTTGACTCAGGGCCAGGCGCAGAAATGGTGGGATTTCATTGGCAGCGTCATGGTCGAACGCGGCGAGCTCAGCCCGAATATAAAGCCTTTCCCCGACGTCTTCGATCTGAGTTTCCAGGCTTCTTAAGGCAGCGGCATGGACGCGCGAACCCCCAAAGCAGACGGAACGGCCACCGCCGACGACCTGCAGGCCGGGACCGAGCGGAAGCTCAGCGCCTTCGGGCGTGCGCGCCGGCGACGCGAACGCACCCGGAAAATCATTCGGGGCGCCATTGGCATCGCAGCAGTGCTCGTGCTCTGGCACGTCATGTCGGTTGCCTATGATCTACAGCTTATCCTGCCGACGCCGCTGTCGGTCATTCACAACGTCATCAATACGCTGACCCTGAACTACGATCAGCGCTGGCTCTACGGCCCCAACATCTACGAGCATTTGCTGTCGAGCTTTGCGCGCGCCATCACCGGCTTCACGCTGGCTGCGGCCGCCGCGATCCCTCTTGGGCTCATTGTCGGACGCATCCGGACCGCCCGCGAATTCGCGGATCCGGTCGTGCGGTCGCTCTATCCCATTCCCGGCATCGCGTGGATACCGCTCGCAATTCTCTGGTTCGGTCTCGGCAACACCGCGGTGATCTTTGTGGTGTTCATTGCCGAGTTCTTTCCGCTCTACTTCAACACAGAGGCCGGAGCGCGCAACATCAATCCAGTCCTGGTCGATGCGGCACGCTGCTACGGGGCGAAACGCGTCACCCTGCTGCGGCGCGTAATTCTTCCCGCCGCGGCGCCCTACATCATCACCGGGATGCGCATCGCGCTCGGCGGGGCTTGGCGCATGATCGTGGCGGGAGAGATGCTCGCTTCGCAATCCGGCATCGGCTCGATCCTCATGGAATCGCGTTACCAGTTCCGTGCGACCGATCTGATGATGGCGATGATCCTGATCAGCATCGTCGGCTACGTCACCGAACGACTGATCGTCGGAACGCTGGAAAAGAAAACCACCGAACGGTGGGAAGTGAAGGTTTTTTGAGAGATAAAGCATGCACGCTATATCGAAGGTCATCGCCAAACACGCCAACCGCAAGAGCGTTGAAGTCGGCGAGATCGTCAATGTGACGCCTGACTACGTCATGCTAAACGATCGCGGCGCTGCGCGTGCCGCTGATTTGTTTCGCAAGATGGGGGGCGAGAAGGTCTGCTATCCGGAGCAGATCGTGGTGGTCTTCGACCATCACTATCCGCCAATCCGGCAGCAGGACTCGGTCTCGCAAAAGCGCACGCGCGAATGGATCAAGGAACAGGGCATCACCAAATTCCATGCCGGCGAAGGCATCGGGCATGTGATTTTTCCGGAGAAGGGCTACGCATTCCCGGGTGCGCTGATCTTTGGAACGGACTCGCACACCGTCACCAACAGCGCGCTGGGGTGTCTGGCGACAGGACTGGGACATTCCGACATCGCCTCCTACCTTGCGCTTGGCTACAACTGGCTGCGAGTGCCGGAGGTCGTCCGCTTCAACCTGCACGGCGAGTTCAAGCCGGGCGTTTGCGCCAAGGACATCGCGCTGCGGATCGCGCAGCTCTATGGGGAGGATGCGGCGCCCTATCTTGCCGTTGAATTCTCTGGCCCGCTCACGGCCAAGCTGCCGATGAGTGAGCGGCTGGCCCTCTGCAACATGGTGATCGATTTCGGTGCCAAGACCGGCTACATCCAGCCTGACGAGACCACCGCGCGTTTCATGGCACAGCGAGCGCCGCAGCTGAAATGGACGGCGGAAACCACCGACTCCGATTCCGACTGCGGCCGCATCGTTGACCTGGATGTCGGCGAGATCGACTCGCTTGTGGCGGTTCCGCACGACCTCTCGACCATCAAGAGCGCCGAAACGCTTTCCGACGTGCGCATCGACGAGGCGATTTTCGGCACCTGCACCGGGGGCCGCATCGATGATTTCCGCGTTGCTGCTTCCATCATGAAAGGCAAGAAGCTTGCCCCACATACGCGCATGATGGTCAACCCAGGGTCACGCGAAGTCTATCTGCAGGCGATGCGTGAGGGGATCATCGAGGTGATGGTCGAAGCTGGCGCCACCGTCGGAGTGCCGAGCTGCGGACCCTGCTCCGGCTGTCATCAAGGCATGCTGGCGCCAGCCGAGAACGCCATCACCAACGCCAGCCGCAATTTCAGGGGACGATTTGGAAGCCCGGAGGCCAACGCCTACGTAGCCTCTTCGGCGACCGTGGCGGCGTCTGCCATCGCCGGCTGCATCGTAGCGCCCGCCGAATTCATTCAGCGCTAAGGGTATATCGTGCACTTCAGAGGCAGGACCTGGGTCTTCGGTCGCAATGTGAACACCGACCTCATCTTTCCGAAGATGTGGTTTCGGCCGACATACGAACCTGGCGAGATGGCAAGCCACCTAATGGTCGGCATCGACGAGGCGTTTCCGAGCAAGGTGAAGCGCGGCGACATTATCGTCGGTGGCCAAAACTTTGGCTGCGGTTCAAGCCGTGAGGAAGCTGCCGCCGCGATGAAGGAGGCCGGCATCGCCGGCGTGGTCGCGCCGAGTTTCGGCCGGCTTTACACGCGCAACTGCATCAATGTCGGGCTGCCTATCATTGTGTCGCCCGGGATCGACGAGCAAGTAACTGAGGGCGACGAACTTGAGATCGATCTCGCGAAGGGGCTCCTCCGCAACCTGCAAACCGGCTACGAAGCGCGCCTGCCGCCGATGGCGCCCGAGTCCCTGCGTCTGATCGAGGACGGCGGCATTGCCAATTACACCCGCCGCATCCTGGAAGAACGGCGCAAAGCCGCCACTCACACTCAAAGCTGATCGAGATGCGATTCCGCGGCCGGACACTCGCGACACTTGTTCTGGCGATCACCGGCGCGCTTGCGGCGATCGTGGCTCCCGCGCAATCGCAATATCCGAGTAAGCGGATGACCTTCATTGTGCCGTTCGCCGCCGGCGGTTCGAACGACATCCTGGCCCGCGCCATCGGTCAGAAGCTCAGCGAGTCCTGGCAGGTGCCGGTCGTCATCGAGAACCAGGGCGGTGCCAGCGGTTCGCTAGGGACTGCACGGGTCGCCAAGGCTGAGCCTGACGGGCACACGATCCTGATCCTGTCGTCGACGTACACTATCAACGCTGCGGTTCAGCCGAATTTGCCCTTCGATCCCGGCAAAAGCTTCACCGGGGCGGCAATGCTTGGCAAAGCACCCCTGATGCTCGCGGCAGCGAATCGCCTACCGGCCAGGAATACGCGCGAGTTGCTTGCCCTCGCGCGCGCAAAGCCGGGCCAGCTCAATTACGGCTCCGCCGGAATCGGCAGCGTCAATCACATGTCGATGGAGTTGCTCAAGAACCTCGCCGGCCTCGACATCAAACACGTCCCCTATCGCGCCGGCAGCCTGGCGGTAAACGATCTGATCGGCGGACACCTCGACATGTTCATCGGCAGCATGCCGCAGATGATCGAGCTTGTGCGCGCCAACACCGCGACCGGAATTGCGATCACCGGCACGGAGCGGTCATCAGTCGTTCCGGACTTGCCCACGCTTGCCGAATCCGGCGTCCCGAAGTACGCGCTCGAACAATGGTGGGGCATCGTCGTACCCAGAGGCACGCCGGACGCAGTCGTTCAAAAGCTCAATGCCGAAATCAACCGTATTCTGGACTCATCGGAAATCAGAACCTTCATGACCCGCGAAGGTGCACATGTGGCGCCGTCACAACCCGAAGATCTCGATCGGCATCTGTCCGCCGAGCTGCAACGATGGGTCGACATCGTGAAGACGATGGGAATTCGGCAGGACTGACCTGCGATGCGTCAGCGCTTCGGCAGCGCGTAGCTGCCCGCTTCGCGCCCGGCGATGCGACCGAACACCGCGCCGGCCATCAAGCCAGCGCTGCCTGGGTAGTTGAAATAGAACAAGCCGCCGACCAGTTCGCCGGCGGCATAAAGGCCAGGGATTGGCGCGTCCTCGATATCGAGGACATGGCTCGACGTGTCGATCTTCAAACCGCCGAAGGTGAAGGTGATCCCGCAACCGACCGAATAAGCCTCAAAGGGAGGCTGTTCCATCGTGTTCGCCCAATTCGTCTTGTCGAGCGCGAGACCCACGGTGCGTTTGCCATCCTTGATGTTCGGATCGAATTTGACGTCGCGTTTGACCGCGGCATTGTATTCCTGAATCGTCTTCATGAAGCCTGCGGGTTTGACGTCCTGCATGCGTTGCACCAACTCTTCGAGGCTGTCAGCGCGAACCTTGGTAGCACCCCGAAGCTTGTATTCATCGCGCAGCAGCGCAAGCGTCTGCGCATCGAACACCTGCCAGGCATAGCTACCGGGCTGCTGCAGCACCGCGCGGCCGTATTTGGCGTAGGTGTAGTTGCGGAAATCCGCGCCCTCGTCGACGAAGCGCTCGCCATCGGCATTGACCATGAGGCCGAACGGATAGCTATGGCGATAGCCGGCGGTGTGCCAGTTGTCACGGTCGCCGTAGTCACCGGCATAGCGCTCCCAGGCGACGGCGTGACAGCCCGACCATTGCCCGTAGGACTGCGCCCCGATATCGAGCGCCATGCGAATCCCGTCGCCAGTGTTGTAGCGGGTGCCGCGCACCTTCGCCATGTCCCAGCCCGGACCGAGATAGCGGGCCCGCCATTCGCGGTTGGCCTCAAACCCGCCGCAGGCGAGCACAATCGCGCGCGCGCGAATGGTCTCCTCCACTCCGTCGACGACGACGCGAACGCCTTCGATGCCCTTCGGGCCGCGCAGCAAGGCCATAGCGCGCATGCCATAGCGGATCGAAATGCCATTTTTCGCCGCGGCCTTGTATTCCGACTCCACCAATCCAGCGCCGCCACCGTTTGCATAGATAACGATACCGCCGAAGAACTTGAACCGGCCTTCGTGGTTGTAGGCCTGACGTCCATAGTTCGGCAGGAACTTAACGCCGCGGCCCATAAGCCAGTGGACCGTGTCGGTGCTGTTGTTCACGAGTGTCTCGGCGAGATCGGGATCGATGTAGTACTGCGTGATGCGGCCGAGATCGTCGAGATATTCTTCCGCCGAATACTCGCCGAAATCGGTGCGAGCGATGTCGGCATCGCTGAGATCGGGAACGATCCGTTTGATGTCCTGGGCGCCGTGATGCACCATCCGGAAGCCACCGCCGGTGAAATTGGAATTTCCGCCCCGCTTGGCTTCAGGTGCACGCTCGATCAAGGCGACCTGGGCGCCCCGCTCGGCGGCAGCCAGCGCGGCACAGAGCGCGGCATTTCCTCCGCCGACAACGACAACATCAAATGATTGGTCGCCCATCAGCCCTCCGAAAGCGAGTGCGCTCGTTCCATTGCATGGAACGATGTTTCATCATTTACTGCTGTCGAGTAGACTCCCGGCTAGCGCGTGTCAACGACCGCCGGTGGAGTCACAGTGGCTGATAGCCGAGCTCGAAGACGTCCTTGAACGGATCCATCCTGGCGACGATCTCGCCGCGCTCAATCATGGCGGAGCCGATGAACTCCCACCACCGCTTAGCCTGCTCGACCGTCATCCGCGCCGACGGATTCATGCGTTCGATCGCGGCGAGGATGACCCGCTCTTCCATTCCGCTCCAGTCCGACATGATCGGGATCATCTGATCCCGCGCCGCCTCGTAGGCACGATTGGCATCGAAAATCGCGAGCAGGAACCGCCGTGCGATATCGGGCGACTGCGTCAGGAAGCTGCGACGCGCGGTCAGGAACGAGTTGGGTGGCGGATTGGGTCCCATGTCGCCGCGTGCAGCCTGCATGAAAAGGTGGCCGGCCTTGTTCACGATCGCGAGCGTGGTGGTCGGCTCGGAGTGCAAGAAGCCGTCGATCTGATCGCTGATCAGGGCCGTGATCATGTTGCCGGCGTCGACGCTGATGAACCGCCACGGGACCTTGTCCAGATCCACCTTCTTCTCGACGCGGAGATAGCCCCGCAGGAACGCCCGATGCACCGAAGACAACGATGACACCGCTATCCGAAGACGGTGATCAAGAAGGTCGTCAATCACCTTTGGCTGCAGCTTGTTGGCAAGAACCAGGCTGGTGTGACCTGGATTCGTGCCGCTGATGACCGCCAGTGGCGCCGCGCCACCGCTTTCGATGACGCGCGAGTTGAGGCGCGGAATTTCCGGTGCGCCGCCCATGTAGAAGTCTAGATTCCCGCGCCAAAGCTGCTCGATGCCGGCCGTCGCCTGTCCCGATTTGAACGGCGTTTCAATCACGTGGAGATCGTATTTCTCGTAGGCACCAATTTTTTTGGCGATGGCGTGGATCACTGAGACGAGGTTCGGATAGAGCATCCCGAACCTCACCCTATCGGGTCCCGCTCCAAACGACGTTGCCCCTGCCCACGGCAAAGTTGCAGCGGCGGAAATAATGCTTCTGCGCGAAAGTCCAGCCATGCGTTCCCTTTCGGAGGATGATTATCCGACGATCCTCTGCGGGTAGCATTGAACAATCAGGGGGCGACAACGGTGCGTCAAGATCCGCAGTTAGCATCCGAGGTCTGAGTGTCGCCTTCGTCCGACTGTGTCCTGCTCATTCGCGCGCAACGTCCATTATTGAATATCTTTGGCGCCGGATGTAGCCTTTTTGATTCAGCCCAACAGACCCACATAACTGCAAGTTATGCGCGCCCAGGTGCGGCGTGCGGCCAACCGCTCGGCGGAGCCAGGAACGGCTTTGCGGGGGCCAGAGACAAAAGGCCAAAAAGGCCGCGAGAAGTCTTCAGCACGGGAAGAGACCGTTACTTCCCCGACTATGGGCCCGAAAACACGCAGAGATTCGGGGTCTTCGTGGCGGCGCTAGAGACTTTGGTAGCTAGGCGGCACGCGTGGTGGCGGACGCAGTCCTGGTCGAACCCGTCTCCACTGTCAAATTCCCTGCTAACAGGGAAAAGAACAGGGATTTTTCGATTTCCGGCTTGTTTTGCGGCAGGGAGTGCTCTGTTAATCCAATGATGTCGGGCGTTTAGAGCCAAATTCCCTACTCCTCGGAGCAGGGAATTTATGAGGAAAGAACAGGGAAATTCAGGAGCCAATCAGGGAGATCGTGGGGACGATGTAACCGTCCATTTCTCGCACACTTGTTTTGGATCTCGCGGACGCGATCTGTTCTGCCCTCAATTTTTCGGAGGAGGAGGACGAGATGGCGGACGAACATCGACCGCGTCAGCGATATAGCGAGGCGTTCTGGCGGGCGCACCA
>WNGB01008036.1_pt1 | contig 15086 bp, 11 predicted proteins | sample 5400681 | NCBI WGS metagenome assembly WNGB01 (sample SAMN13153367, study PRJNA577476) | soil metagenome | isolation source: 115 cm soil or saprolite under grassland replicate 2 | place: USA:California | collected 2016-06-15
GATCGGCTTGGCGGTGAGCAGTCCGAGCGTCCGGAGGAACTTGACCGCGTCGGCGTGTTCGCCCGCTTCGCGCGCGCCGCGCCCCGCGTTCAGCTCCTGCACGACGCGCTCGAGCAGCGTGAGTTCGAGCTGGGCTTCTTTATCGCCGGCGCGCGCCGACTTCCGCGTCTTGTCGAGGCGGCGCTCGACCACAGCCAGATCGGCCAGCGCGAGCTCGCTCGTGATGACGTCATGGTCGCGCACCGGATCGACCGGCCCCATGACGTGCACCACGTCGGGGTCCTCGAAGGCGCGAATCACGTGCACCACGGAGTCCACTTCGCGGATGTGCGAGAGAAACTGATTGCCGAGACCTTCGCCTTGCGAAGCGCCCTTCACGAGCCCTGCGATATCCACGAATTCCACGACCGCCGGGATTTTCTTCTTGGGTTTGACGACCTGGTTGAGGGTCTCGAGGCGCTGGTCGGGCACCTCGACGACGCCGACGTTCGGCTCGACCGTACAGAAGGGATAGTTCTCCGCCGCCGCGGCTTTTGAGGACGTCAGCGCGTTGAACAGCGTCGACTTCCCGACGTTGGGGAGCCCGACAATTCCTAAGCGCAGCATACCACGCACCACGCACCACGCACGACGCACGTCATGATTTGAGCCACTTCTCGACGGCCTCGATCATGGCTGGCGTCAACGCGTCGACCTGCTCGCGCTCGGACGGTTCGAAGGGGTTGAGCACGTAATCCGCCCAGTCCCCGGTGCCATCGGGCAGCGGGCCGACACCCACGCGGAGTCGAGCGTACTGCTGAGACTGCAAGGCCCCTTCGATGCTCTTCAGGCCATTGTGGCCGCCCGCCGAGCCATCCGGGCGGTAGCGGAACGTGCCGACCGGGATTTGGAAGTCATCGACCAGAATGAGCAGATCGCGTGATGCTGTGAACGTGGGATCGGCGCGGAGCGAGGCGAGCGCCGCGCCGCTGCGGTTCATGAACGTCGTGGGCTTGAGAATGCGCACGGGAACGCCGGCCACCGTGCCTTCCGTCGCGCGCGCGCGCTCGGCGCGACGGAAGGGAGGAAGTTGCCAATGCTCGGCGACGGCGTCGGCGAGGAGAAAGCCGGCATTGTGGCGCGTCGCCGCGTATTCCGGTCCCGGGTTGCCCAGGCCGACGACGGCGCGCAACGACTACTCTTCCTTTTTGCCCTTCGGCTTTTCCTCGGCCTTCGGCGCTTTGCCTTTTTCCCCGCCCGCCGGCGCGGCACCTTCGGCCTCCTCGCCTTCCTCGCCCTCGCGGACCTTGCGGATCAGCTCGGGCTCGGCGACCTCGGTGGCGGCTTCCGGCGTCGGCGCGGCGACTTCCTCGGCGCGCGGCGGCACGACGGTCGCGATCGTCAGATCGGCGCCCGTCAGGATGACGGCCTTGGGGATCGTCAGATCGCGCGTATGGAGCGAGTCACCGATCTTGAGCGCGGTCACGTCCAGCTCGACGCGGTCCGGGATGTCTTCCGGCAGCACTTCGATTTCGACTTCCCGGGTCACCTGATCGAGCACGCCGCCCGCGTTGCGGACGCCGTCGGGCGTTCCCACGAGGTGCACGGGGACCTTGAGCGTAATCTTCTCGTCCGCTTTGATCTCGTAGAAATCGACGTGGATGATGTCGGGGCGGATCGGATGGCGCTGGATTTCGCGAATCAGGGCCCGCGCCTTCTTGCCGTCCACGGTGAGGTCGATGAGCGTGCTCTCCGGCTCGACGCCGGTGAGCGCCTTCTCGAGCGCGAGCCCGTCCACCATCAGCGGCTGCGTGGCTCGCCCGTGGCCATAGATCACGGCCGGAACCTGCTTCTGGAAGCGCGCCTGCCGCGCCGCGCCCTTACCCGTTTTCTCTCGTGCGGTAGCACTGAGAGCCACTGTCTGCGCCATACTCGCCTTCTCCTATCGTCGCCTTTTCCTAGCGTCGCCGTTGATAGCGTCGCATCATCAATCAAACAAAGAACTCACCGACTGATTCGAATGTTCATAGCCGATGGCCTTGGCCATCAGGCTCGCGATCGACAACACCTTCAGCTTCTCAAACTGTTTCTCGTCCGGAATCTTGATCGTGTTCGTCACCGTCACTTCCTCGATCGGCGCGGCCCGCAGCCGTTCGACCGCCGGGCCCGACAGCAGCGCATGTGTCGCGAAGGCGAAGATGCGTTTGGCGCCGAGCCGCCGCAGCGCCGCCGCCGCCTCGGCGATGGTGCCGGCGGTATCGATCATGTCGTCGGGGATCAGCACGTCCTTCCCCTCGACTTCGCCGACGACGTTCACGACTTCCGCGATGTTCGCCGACGGGCGCCGCTTGTCGATGATCGCGAGCGACGCGTCGAGCCGCTTCGCGAACCCGCGGGCCATCTTCGCCGAGCCCACGTCCGGCGCGACGACGACCGGATCGTGCAGCCGCTTGGTGCGGTAGTGGCTCACGAACACCGGCGCCGCGTACAGATGGTCCACCGGGATATCGAAGAATCCCTGGACCTGGTGAGAATGAAAATCCATTCCCAGGACGCGGTCCGCTCCGGCGTGCGTGATCAGGTTCGCCACCAGCTTGGCGCTGATCGCCACGCGCGGTTGATCTTTCCGGTCCTGCCGCGCGTAGCCGAAGTACGGAAGCACTGCGGTGATGCGTGCGGCGCTCGCCCGGCGCGCCGCGTCGATCAGGAGCAACAGCTCCATGTAGTTTTCCGCCGGCGGGTTCGTGGGCTGGATGATGAACACATCCCGCCCGCGCACATTCTCATCGATCTTGACGAAGAGTTCGCCGTCGGCAAACCGCCGCAACGTCACCGCGCACAGCGGCTGTCCCAAATGCTGGGCCATCTCCTCGGCGAGAGGCCGGTTGGCCGTGCCGGCGAGGAGCAGCAACTGGCTGCGTGACAACGACAAGTCCCGCATCGGGCCACGGAAAGTAGTCGGCAAACCGCGTGTAGCCAAGGCCTTACCGCCCACGTCCTGGCGCCGTATCCTAGTGCCTGTGGACGACCTTCAGTCGCGGCTCGCCGCTGCACTGGCAGGCCGCTACACGATTGAGCGCGAGATCGGCCGTGGGGGGATGTCCATCGTCTTTCTCGCCTACGACCCGACCCTCGATCGCCAGGTCGCGATCAAGGTCCTGCGTCCCGAGCTGACCGCGTCGCTCGGTCCGGATCGGTTCCTCCTCGAGATCAAGGTCGCCGCGCGCCTCAAGCACCCCTACATCCTCAAGCTGCACGAAGCGGGCGACGCCCGGGGCCTGCTCTTCTACTCTATGCCCTATGTCGAGGGCGAGTCGCTGCGCCAGCGCCTGGCCCGCGACCGCACGCTGCCGGTCGCCGACGCCTTGCGCGTCGCGCAGGAAGTCGCCGAGGCGCTCGATCACGCCCATCGGCAGAACGTCATCCATCGCGACATCAAGCCCGAGAACATCCTGCTCGAGGAGCACCACGCGCTGGTGAGCGACTTCGGCATCGCCAAGGCCATCAGCGAGGCGGGGGATCGCCGCACCGTGCCCGGCGTCGTGCTGGGTACGGTCGACTACATGAGTCCGGAACAGGAGCAGGGGCGGGCAGAGCTCGACGGCCGGACGGACATCTACAGCCTCGGTCTGGTCCTGTACGAGATGCTGATCGGAGAGACCCCAGGTCCGGACAGCGCCATCGACTCACTGACGGGGCGGCGACCGGACGTGCCCGTCGCGGTCGTGCGCATGTTGCGCATGGCGCTCGCGCGCGATCCCGTGAACCGGTTCAGCAGCGCGGCGGAATTCGTAACGGCGCTGCAGGTACTCACAGGTGCGGGGCCCGACGATTCGAAACGGCGGCGGTGGGGCATCGCGGCCGCGGCCGTGGGGCTCGCGGCGGTGGCGCTGATCGTCTGGGCGATCACGAAAACCGTGAAGCCGCCGCCGCTCGATCCGACGCACATCGCGGTGCTGTATTTCGATGACCTGAGTCCCGGCGGCACACTCGGGCCCGTCGCGAATGGAATCACGTACGATCTCATCGAAGCGCTCGCGCGCGTGCCGACACTAAGGGTCATCTCGCCCGATGGCGTGAAACCATTCCGCGGCCATGCCGTGCCGCCGGAGTCCATTGGGCGATCCCTCGATGTGGGCACGATCGTCGCCGGCAGTATTTCCGCGTCGCAGGATCGACTGCGGGTGGGTTTTCGTCTCGTCGATCCGACGAACGGTGCGCTGCTTGCCAGCAAAACGTTCGAACGCCCCCAAGGTGAGCTGTTTGCGCTGCAGGATACGCTGACGGAGGAGGTGTCGGCCGCGTTGCGTGCCCTGCTCGGCGCGGAGATCCACGCACGCACCAGCCGGGCGGCGACTCAAAGCGCGCGAGCGTGGGAGCTGCTCCAGCGTGCGGAGGCGGTGCGCGACGAGGTCACCTTTGGCCGCGCGGGTTCGGCGGAAGAGCGGCTTGTCGTGGCCGATTCACTGGCGGCACAAGCGGAGCGGGAGGATCCCCGCTGGACGGAGCCGATCGTTCTGCGCGGCTGGCTGGCGTTCGATTTGGCCGGAGTGCCGATGCGAAGCAGCCCGATCGCCGGAGTGGTGGCCGGCGTCAGCACTGCGGAATGGCTGCGTCGCGCGCGAGCGCATGCCGACCGCGCACTCGCTCTGCAGGCGAACGACGCCGCGGCGCTCGAATTACGCGGTACCGTGCTGTACCGAACGTGGTTCGTGCAGGGTCGCAACGATTCGGCCGGCGCATCGCTGACCGATGCGGAAAGCGATCTCCGCGCCGCCGCACAAATCCCCAGCCGAGTGCAGGCCCGCGCGTGGGCCACACTCAGCGGCGCGCTCCAGTTTCAGGGCAACATGGAGCAAGCGCTCTCTGCTACGGAGCAGGCTTATGCAACGGATGCGTTTCTCATGAACGCGAATGAGATCGTGTACCGCCTGTTCTATGCCTCATTTCAGCTAGAGCATTATCGAGACGCCCTCAAGTGGTGTGACACGGGGCGAAGGCGCTTTCCACACGAATGGTTGTTCCTGCATTGCCGGTTGACTTTGCTGGCCTGGGCACCCGATGTGCATACCAACGTGCCGGAAGCATGGCGTATCGTGGAGAGCGTATCGCAGATCGAGCCTGAGCCGACTCGCGCGTGGGCCGAGCCGCGCTTGCGAATGATCGCCGCTAGCGTGCTTGCTCGCGCCGGCCTGAGGGATAGCGCCGATCACGTAATCAGTGCAGCACGCGCCGCCGCACCGGACGACCCGGAGCTGCTCTATCTCGAGGCTTTGGCCAGGGTGCGTCTTGGCGATGCTGACTCAGCCGTGAAGCTGTTGGCCACTCGTCTGCGCGGTTCGCCCGATGTGCGGCCCTACCTGCGCCGAGATGTCCAGCTTCGGGCGCTGGCCCGTGACTCCGCATTTCAGCGACTCGTCGGCGTCCCGCCGCATCAGTAACGGGTCGTCGGCATCCACAGCAGGCTGTCGTTCGTGCACGGGATGCTAAAAGCGTGACAAATCGGCACTGGGACCCTAAGTACCATGGTGGCAAATGAATCGGCCACCACGGGTCCATAGACGCGCGTGTAGTAGGGAATCAAGAACTTCCGCACCGCGCTCGTACTGAGAAACACTGCGTCCACCTTCCGCGGATCGTACTCGAGCGTGCGTTCGCCGCTGTCGGTGCGCACTCGGACCGTAATCGACAGCACCTGCCAGGGATCGGCGGTGGCAGGTCCGGTATAGGGTCCGTAGACGTGGTAGAGATCGCCGGCGCGGCTAGCTGCGGAATCTGCTGAGTCGCGACTCGCGTACGCATCAATCACCGTGTAGGGCGACCTTGTCGCTGCGACCAAATAAAACTGGCCCGGTTGATTGTAGCTGCTCGCCGCTTCGCGCAGCGCCAGCCGTTGGCGGCGTGGCAAGGTTGGTGTTTGCGCAGAGAGCGCCATGGGAAGCGATACGGCGAATACGGCGAGGAGCATGGGGCGCATGTAACGCCTCCGGTTTTGGAAGGGTCGTAAGCGTGCGCCTACGTACTTCAACAGTCAAGACGCGCTAGGCGTAAGCAGCACAGAACCCTCACTCATTGGAGTGCTCATGCGTCGTGTAGCCGCTTTCGCTGTCCTGTCTCTTCTCGCTGCGGCGCCCGCAGTTGCGCAGACCGCGCAGGGCGAGCCGGCGCGCCGGTTCCAACCGCCCCCCGATCACTGGATGACGATCGACTCGCTGAGCCAGGCTATCGGGTTGAACGCCGGGCAGCGGACCAAGATCACGCCCGCCTACACCGCGTTGAACGGCGTGATGAAGGACGCCGCCGCGCGCCGCCAGGCGATCCGGCAGCAGATGATGGCGTCGGGGGGAGGCGGCTTCACTCCGGGACAGGAGCCCACACCGGAGCAGCGCGCGCGGATGGACAGTGTCCGCGCCGAGATGGACGGGTTTCAGGCTGAAGCAGATCAGTGGGTGGCGGCGATTCGCAACAACCTGACACCGGAGCAGCAGACCAAGTTCGACGCGTTGGCCAAGCCTCAACTCGCGTTCCGTCGCCGTCAGTAGCGATCGTTCCGGTCCCACTCCGATCCGATCCGGAGCGATGCAGCGTCGTATCTATTCGCTCGTTCTTCTCGCTGCCACGCTGGGCGGCCATCTGGCCGCCCAGCGGGCGTCCGTCCCGCCGCCGCTGCATGTGCAGGTCGACTCGGCTCACCACCGCGTCCTGATCACGGGCGGTCCGTACCGCGTGCCAGTGAGTCCGGAGATGCCCGGGATGATGATGGACATGCCCGCCATCCCGGTGCAGCGGTTCGCGTTTCCGGTGGACGGCTGGCTGCAGGGCTTCCGCGTCGATCTGTTCGACGATCAAGGCCATGAGCTGTCTCACCGCCTGGTGCATCACCTGATCATGGTGAACTTCTCACGCCGCCAGTTCATCTACCCAGCGCTCGAGCGCCTGCTGGGCATCGCCGAGGAGAGCGACACGGGCGATGTCCGCGTCCCGCGCACCATTGGTGTGCCCATACGGGCCGGTCAGGAGCTGGGCGTGTATGCGACGTGGCACAACGACTCGGGGCCCGAGATCCCGGTCGCCTACTGGCGCATCGTCATGTATATGGCCAACCCGCGCCTCAGGCCTCGGCCAATCGACGTCTTGCCCGCCTACATGGACGTGAATATCCAGACGAACCCCGAGGAGAACCGCTTCAATGTGCCCCCGGGTCATTTCGAGATCGGCTATGACTTCAGCCCGCCGCTCTCCGGGCGTCTCCTGGTCGTAACGGGTCACCTGCACGACTACGGCACGCTGGTGAAGCTCGTCGATGCCGCGACCGGCAAGACGCTCGTGCAGGTCAACGCGAAGCGCGACTCACTCGGGCATGTGCTCTCGATACCGCGCAAGCTGCTCGCGATCCGTGGCGAGGGCCTGCCCCTCCCGGCCGGACATCGCTACCGCGTGGTGGGGGTGTTCGACAATCCCACGCGCGATACTTCGTACGGGGCCATGGCGCACATGGTCGGTCTGTTCGCTCCGAACCGGTATCGGGAGTGGCCCGCACTCGACTCCGCCGATCTGTACTACCATCGGGACCTGGTGGATTTGCTCACGAACGGAGCAACGGACTCGGTGATTGTCGGGGGCGGGGTGGGGGTGCCGGCTCCCGGGCGGCGGCGCTGAGGGCCGGTCTTCAGAAACCGTATCGCATGCCGAACTGAATCCGCCACCGCGAAGGGGCGTCTTCCACGAGTCCCCGCTGCGGCAGCTCGAGTGCGTAGACGCCACGTCCGTTTGACGAGTCCCATCCCACCAGCTTGAGCAGAGGTACGGACGGCCCAGTCGTCACGTCGCGGTATTGTCCCCACCGCGGCTCGATCAAGTTCGCAACGTTGGCGATGTCGGCCACGATCTTGAAATAGTGACCTCGCACGAGCGGGAGGGTCGTGGTGAGCCGGGCATTCAACGCGCCGAGCCAGCCGTTCCGGCAACTGTTGCGCTGCATGATGCGTCCCCGCTGCTTGTCCAGGCATGGGTGCTGCGTGATGAAGTTCTGCAGTTTGGCATGCTCATCAGGCGTGGCGGGCGAGCCGCTCGGCATCCTGAGAGTGATGTCACTGCTATTGCGCGGAACGTACACGATGTCGTCAAAGAGGGAGCCAGGTCCGCCGATGCGATCGGCATTTGCATCGCCATCGATCACGTAGGTAAACGGCGGCTGCGACGCACCCTGATAGAGGAGAGACATCTCGACGCCGCGCGCGAGACGGAGCGTTCCGCCCAGTGCCATCTTGTGTGGAGTCTCGAAGAAGGACGGCGCGAGTCGGCGATCGTCCGCGGTGCCATCGAGCGGCGTGTTGCTGAAATTCGCCCGGGTCGGGAGGTTGACGATCGACATGCGGTCGTACGCTCGTGACAGCGCATAGCTTGCGTACAGCGTAGCCCCGTCCCCGAACCGCTTCCGCAACTGCACCGACAGCGAGATGCTGTAATCGCCGCTCCGGTTCGACACCCGGAAGATCTCCTGGAAGGTCGTGTCGAGGAACGCTGGCCGCGCGATGCCCGTCGCGGCGTTGACGGTTCCGTACATGGGGCGCCCCTCGCCTAACGCCCAGGAGCTTGGCGCACCGAGGTTCGCTTCGCGAACCGTGATCTCATGGATTGCACGTGTATACAAGAAATCGATCGACGCCGTCATCTCCCCCGGGAGATGGCGATCCATTCCCAGTGCGAGTTTCAGGTTTTGCGGCAGCTTGAGGTCGCGGTCGAAAAAACTGATGCGGGGCGTCGCGCCCCGCCCCGACGGACACGTCGCCGGCTGGGAATCCGCGACGAACGGCTTCCCGAGCCGTGGCATGTCGGCCACGTTGTTACAGGTCCCCACCATTTCCTGCCCGCCATCGCGATAGCCGTTGCCCAGCCAGCGATAGGGCGGGGGACCGCTGAACAGTCCGATCCCCCCGCGTAGAAAAGCAGTGCCGCTGCCAGTCAGATCGTAGTTGAGTCCAAGCCGCGGCGACCACAGCACGTTCCCACTCGGCAGGTGTCCCGTATTCACGCCCAGCCTGCTGAGCACCGACGGGTTGGTGAAGGCGGCGTCCGGCAGGAACGGGATGTCAGCGCGTAGCCCAACAGTCAATGTCAAGCGCTCAGACGGCAGCCAACGGCCCTGCGCGTAGATACCGAGCCCGGCCGCGTGAAAGCTTGCTCCTGGTGACGGACCGGGGAGGCCGCGGTCATAGTGGTTTGGCCCGCCCCCGTGCTCAGCGAGTCGAGGTTCGCAAAAAACCACCTGCCTGCCGACACCTGCACTAACGGATCGCGGAAATGCAGCATCTCACCGTGCACGCCGGCGGTGACGAGATGCGCTCCCGCGCTAATCGTCAGGTTCTCCGTCACCTCGAGGGCGTTCTGCCGCACTGCGGTTGTGGGACAGACTGAATTGGACCCCGCGATCAGAAAGCCGCCGTCGGCGGAGACTTGAATGAACGGGAACGGGCCGTTCGGCTGGCAGGTGTCGAGCAGGCGCTGATAGCTCACGATGATTTCGTTCTGGGCTCGGTCGCCCAGCGGCGCGCTCCAAATCAGACGTGACGTGTTCACAGTCGATCGGCTTCGACCGGCCACCGATGACAGGCTTGTCGTGTCGAAGGTGCGCCCCGCATCGACGAAATCCCGGCGATCGCCGTGTGCATACCGATGGGAGACCTCTAGGTGGCCGCTGGCGCCGAGCTGGACGGTGATCTTTCCAAAAATGTCCTGCGCGGGCAGATGGCCTTCGGACGGTCCGACCGTGCCGGGTTTCAGACCAAACGAGTCTGCGAGAATTCGTTGAAAGCGAGCCGCACTGGACTCGCTGACCGCGGTCCGTCCGGCCTGCGATGGCAGCGGCCCCGGATCGGGGACGATGAGCTGCTGCAAATCAGCGTTCACGAAAAAGTGCACGCGGTCGCGCACGATGGGACCGGAGAGCGTCGCCCCGAATTGCGAGCTCGTGAATGCGGTCCGACCGCCCGACCCGCCGGCCGTCAGCCGGCCGTCCTGGAAGAAGGTGAACCCCGAGCCATGCAGCGTATTGGTCCCGGATTTTGTGACCGCGTTGAGGAGCCCGGCGGCGAAGTTGCCGAGCCGAACGTCGAATGGCGCGCTGAGCACCTGGAATTCGCTCACGGTTTCCAGCGAGATCGCGTGCGGGAGCACCTCGGGGAAAGATCCGCTCGGGTAGGCGCCACCGGGCGTGCGTCCGAAATAGGGATCAGCGTTCAGTCCGCCATCCACCTGCAGACTATTGAACCCCTGGTTTTGACCGCCGACGGAAATCCCGCCGAGCGGCCTCAAGACCGCCAGGGGGCCGAGCGCGGCCGCGACATTCAGGTCGCGCGACAAGTTCGGGAGCGTCGCCAACTCCCTGTCCGAGATGATGTGCAGGGGACCCGTGCGCCCAGAATTCAACAGCGGGTCCACGGTGGCTCGGATCGTGACGGCGGGCAGCTCGAGCGCGAGTGGCGGCAGGGCGAAATCGGTGCGGTGGCGCTGGCCTAGCGCCAGGACGATGCCGTCGAAGCTCTGTGGCTTGAAGCCGAGTGCGCTGGCTCGAACTACGTAGGGCCCGCCGACGCGCACGTTCTCAATGAAGTAACGCCCCGCGGCATCGGTCATGACTTGCCAGCGGGCGCCGCTGGCCGGCAGAATCGCGCTCACGACTGCGCCGGCGATGGGCGCGCTGTCGGCTTGGAGAACGCGGCCGTGCAATGCAGCGGAGGTGATTCCCTGCGCGCAGAGCGGAGCGACGAGGCTCAACGCAAGCAGTCCGATCATCCCTTGGGTCGCAACAGCATTTCGAACCGCGGGTAGCCGCGCAGCGTGGCGAAGCTCGGCTCAACGTGCGCATCGAGGAAACGAACCTGGTACACGTAGCCTGCGTCGAGCGCGCGCGTCAGCAGATCCACGGCCGCGTCGCGCTCCCCGAGGCGTGACGCAATGCAAGCGCGCCAGTAGCTGGCCTCCCCGCGCCCGAAGGGCCTCTCGAGAGCGACCAGCAACCCGCTGAGTCGGCCGGCTTCGGCGCTGTCGCCGCGCTGCGCTGCGAGCGTGCCGAGCAGACCGGCGTAGCGCGCGTCGCGCGGATGACTGCGCGACAGCTCCGCGGTTATCGCGCGTGCGGAGTCCGCATGGCCAGCCGCATAGTGTGTCAGGGCCCGCTCGAAACGGTGGTCTTCAGTTGCGCGTTCCGCGGCGGGCCGGCTCTCCAACCAGGCGAGGGTGCGAGCGAGGACGATGCCAGCGGCAGCGCTGTCGCCGTGCGCAGCGAGATCGAGCGCCGTCTCGCGCATCACCGGCGCCGGCTGTCGGATGGGGTCGGGCGGCAGCGTCAGGATCTCATCCAGCCGCTCGATCACCTCGCGTCCACGCCCCAGCGCCGACAGGGCCAGGAGCTCCATGCGGAGGGTCGCGAGGTTTCTCGGAAAGCGTTGGCGAGCGCGCCGGGCAGCTCGGAGCTCGTCGTTGTGCTCGCCGAGCATATGGTACGCGTTCGTCAGCCAATTGTAGTAGCCAGCTCGGCCACTGAGGACGCCGTTGTCGGGATGCAAGCGCTCGAGAATCGTCACCGCCTCCTGCGGACGATTGAAAGCGACCGCGTCGCGGGCAAGCTGCTCCCACATGAGCTCGGAACGGGGAAGCGCATCGGTCAGCTGCCGTCCCAGTGCGTAGGCGTCCGCAAGATCGCCGCGACAGCGGGCCATCACCCGGTCGATCTGCAACTGTTCGACCGGGGTGAGACTCATTCCGGTCAGCCGCTTCGCGATAGCGGAGGTCGAATCGCATTGATCGAGCGCGGTCCCGCCGTGCGCCCACGCAGCCCAGATCAACGGTTGCGCGTAGGTCGAGTCGAGGGCAGCGGCGCGCTGAAAATACGGCAGCGCGTCGCGAGACCGGCGTCCACCGTAGAAGATCTCGACTCCGGCGCTGAAGGCGCGATACGCGTCATAGCGGGGGGGCTGACCGGCGACCGACACCAGCGCGCTGAGACGCGGGTCTCCCGCTTCCGCGAGGACCGCCATGATGCGCTCACGCAGGACCTTCAGTGCCGCGCGCGGCTCGTGTGGATCGCCGAGCACCGGCTCGAGCGGGTGCAGCACGCTGCCGCTCCGCACGTCGGTGATCCTGGCGTTGAGCTCGATCTGACCCTCGCGGAGGTACAGCGAACCCGACACCAGCATCCCGGAGCCGGTGGCGCGCGCCAGTGCTCCCGCGTCGGAGACATCGCCGCCGGTCGCACCCGTCCGATTGGCGCCCAACACGATTGCACCGGGGTCCGCAAGCTCGAGCAGCTCCGTTGATGCGAGACCGCGCGTGATCCAGTCGGCGGCAAGATTGCCGAGCGGATCGAGGGTGCTTGGGGGTGACCCTGCGCTCCACACCGTCGCTCAATGCGAAGCGCGTGCTGGTTGTGCCGTTCACCAACCGCACGGGCGACAGACCGCAACCGCGAGGCCGAATCGGGGTCGGCGAGAGCGCGCGAGCGGCATCGCCTGCCGCGGCTCCTTGGCGCTTGGCTCCGGCGCGGCGGGACGGGCGGTCTTCCGCTCGCGGATACCGCTCGCGAGCGCGGCTGTCTCGGGCGCCGGATCGGTCTCGAGCTCCGCCTTGAGCCGCTGTGTGAAAGCGGCATAGACGTCGAGCGCCCCGGCGCAACGTCGGCTCGTCGAATGGGGCGATGCGCAGCGCCCGCCGCGTCCAGCGCGCCGATTCTGCGAGGTCCCCGTCCGCCTGGCGCTGGTCCGCCAGAGATGTCGCGCTGCGCAACGCCACGGATCTGAGACGGGCGCGCTCGTCTTCGAGCCACTGCTCGAACCCGATTGCACGGCGAATGAAGAAGCCCTCGAGGAGTTCTCCCCGATAGAGCTCGTGCGCGTCCGCCAGCCGCCCTTCCTGGGTCGCGCGTTCGAACTCGACCACGTCGCAGCGCAGCCGCTCCACGTCGAGACCGACTTCCTCGTCGCCGCGACTCACGAGCACTCCTTCGCCGAGCTCTTGCCGCAGGCCGTGAAGCGCTTGGCGCAGCGCGGCCCGGGCATGCTCCTGATCGAGCTCGGGCCAGAACAACGCGGTGAGGGAGTCACGCCGCGGGAGCCGCTGAGGTGTGACGGCGGCGAGGTACGCGAGCAGCGCGACCCGCTTGGGTTGGGCCAGGATCGACTTGAGCTCGTGCCCGTCTGCGCCGAGCAGGTTCAGCGCACCGAGAATGCGGAATTCGACCAAGCGAATCTCTCGCGGCACTGCCAGGAGCGCGCACGCCACACAATGTGGCGGCGGCGTCATCTCATCGTTACGCCGCCCGTAACAGACCACTCACATCGTGGCCCTACTGTGTGCGCGTCACCCGCGAAAGTACCGTGGCGAGACGGCTCCGCAATGGTGCGACCGCTCGGCCAAGCGAAATCACGGCCACAGGAAGGTGGATCATGTCACACGTCACACGCTTTTCCATCGCGGTCGCCGCGATGGTTGGTACGCTCGCCGGCTGCCGCGATGTCGCGCGTCAACTGGCGCCCGACGCGACGACGTCCCGCTCGATTGATCCGATGATGTCGCAGATGACGGAGGAGGCGTCGGCGCCCCTCGTGTTCCGCACCGTCGCCCCGCAGGCGACCGATCCCGCCATCGACCGCGCGCTGGCCGACCACTATGTGTGGCTCGACACGATTGCGCGTGGCAACCCGAAGCTGCTCGTGTTCATGCCGGGGAACAACAACACGCCGTCCAACTGGCTCAAGCTGGAGCAGGAGGCCGCGCGCCTTGGCTACCACGTAATCGGCCTCATGTATCAGAACGACGTCACGGTGGTGAACGTCTGCCGGGGCAGCCCAGACCCCGACTGCTCCGGAAACCTGCACTTGGAAGTCCAGGACGGGATCGACCGGTCGAGCCTCGTGAACGTGACGCCGGCGAACGGGATCGAGAATCGGCTGACCAAGCTTCTGATCTACTTGGATGCGCAGTATCCCGACGAGGGGTGGTCGCGGTTCTTGGAGGACGGCGCACCGAAGTGGTCGCAGATCGCCGTCGGCGGGCAGTCGCAGGGCGCAGCTCAGGCGGCGCTGATCGGGAAGCTCCACCACGTGGATCGGGTCGTCATGTTTTCCGGGCCGCCCGATGCGCGCGTGCCCGATGAGGCCGACCAGTGGATCTCCATCGGCGCGACACCACTGTCCAAGTATTTCGCGTTGTTCCACCAGCGCGACCACCTTGTTGTCGGGATTCGCGCAAACCTCGGGGCGCTCGGGCTATTGCAGTTCGGGGATCCGGTGATGGCGGAGCTGAACGACCCGCCGTACGGTGGCACGCACATCGTCTACACGGACCTGCGGCCGACATTGGGATACGACGCTCCCAACGCGCCGCACCAGAGCACGGCACGGGACAACAACACGCCCATTGGTCCCGATGGCGTGCCGCTGCTGCGCGACGCGTGGCGCTATTTGCTCGGCGAGGGGCCGCATGGAGGAAGTGAGAAGACGGTTACGCTTGTGACTCCGTAACTGACCGTTCTCCGATGATGGTGATCCGGTGTCCAGCGCACCTGGGCGCCGGATCTCCATCAATCGAGCGTCATCGACGTCGTTGCAGGTTGCCGGGTCATGATTGTGACCGTAGGTTACTCCCTCGTCGAGCCCGCCGGCCCTGATGCCGAATCGACGCCCCTCCAGGACGCCCCTCCGACACTGAGACCGTAACCGCGCGCCGATCGGGCTTCCCATGTACGGGGGAGGGTATGACCATCACTCGCCGCCATCTCGCATTCACCGTGGTAGGACTGCTGGTCGCTTGCAGGCCGAACTCAGACCAGGTCGTGTTCCAGCTCCAAGCCGACCGCTTCGCCGGCTCCGAGTGGTCCGAGCCGATGAATCTCGGGCCCGTGGTGAACTCGAGCGCCCTCGACGCCAACGCCGGCCTCTCGTCCGACGCGCTTACGCTCTTCTTCGTCTCGACACGCACCGGCGGTCTCGGCAATCTCGATATCTGGATGTCGCACCGCCGCTGTCTGGCCGGCGATTGGGAAGCCCCGGTGAATCTCGGTGCGCCGATCAACAGCGACGCGATCGACGCCGCACCGACGATGTCTGACG
>WNGB01008039.1_pt1 | contig 15082 bp, 15 predicted proteins | sample 5400681 | NCBI WGS metagenome assembly WNGB01 (sample SAMN13153367, study PRJNA577476) | soil metagenome | isolation source: 115 cm soil or saprolite under grassland replicate 2 | place: USA:California | collected 2016-06-15
GCGGTCGCAGGGGAGGTCGTAGACAATGCCGGTCTTGCCCAGGGCCAGGAAGTCGAACACCGTGCTGGAGGCTTCACTGACCAGCGTGTCCGCGGCAGCCATGTATGGCACGATGTTGTACTCGCTGGGCGGCAGCAGCACGCTGTGCGGGTATCGTTTGACCCGCCGCTCGAAGATGCGGTGCTGGCGGTGCGGGGCATACTTTCCCATCCAGCTGTAGTGATGGAGCTTGACGATCAGGTTGTAGCGGTCCTGGGTCGCTTCGAAGATCGCGTCTTTCAGGTCGTACATGCAGGTCGGCTTGTAGGTGGGCGCAAAGAGGACCGTTTGCCGGTCCGGATCGAGACCCCAACGGCGGAGCAGTTCCTCGCGGGCGCGGTACCGGCCCTGGAAGTACCAGTCCAGCTTGGGCAGACCAATCAGGTGTACCTCGCTGTTGCCTTGAAAACCGGACTGTTCGATCCGCTCCACGCGGTAACGGCCTTCGACGAAGATCTGGTACCGGGTGTCGAGATCCTTCGCGAGGTTGCGATACAGAATATTCTTGATCCCGGTGCCATGGTTGAGGAAGCAGAGGAGGGTCGGGCCATACGCCGCGGCGTCACGGACCGTGTCGCCCGCGATCACGACATCGAACCCGCGCTTCTCTTCCGTGAACCGGTAGCCCTGCCGGACCCACTCATCCACGATCGGCGGCCGGTAGCGGAAGTTGACGAAGAACCGGCGCACGCGCTCCTCGTCCAAGGCGAAGAAGACGTCGTAGCGGTCATCGCTCTGAAACAGCTCGATCACCGGGTCGAACGCCGCCTTGTGGTACACGAATCCGATTTTGAAGAGCACTCGCAGTCGCCGGGTCATTGGTACCGTGCGAGGTTGGCCTTCGCGTGTTCATAGGCAGCCGGCGTGTCGATGTCGATCCAGTGACTGGATCCCGGGATCGGCACCGCCTCGAAGTCGTCGGCGGCGATGAGCTCCCGCACTCCCTCGGTGATGCTGTCACGACCCCGGCCGATTTGCCGGCCCATGGCGTCGAAATACCGGCGGGTGAGCCGGAAGACGCCGCAGTCGACGGCGTTGAAGTCAGTCAGCTCCTTCCCGATTCGAGTAATCCGGCCGGCATCGACCCAGACCTTGGTGGCGTCCCCCAGGTCGTGGACCTGCTCGATGCGTGGATCTACCAGCAGCTGATTCCGGTCGGGCGGCGCATCGATCATCGCCCGCAACGCTGGGGGCGGGACGAGGTGGTCCGCCATGGAGAGCAGGACCTCCTCGTCCGGGCTCAGCACCGTGCCCGCGAGGTGCACCGAGATCCCGTTGCCGCGCTGCCATTCCCGGTTCCGGACCACGGTGACGGCATAGCCCAAGTTATCGTGGGCGGTGAGGTACTCGACGATTGCGTCGCCTTGGAATCCAACGATCACGATGAATTCCGAGACTCCCGCGGCGGCGAAGTTCTCCATGATGCCGGAGAGAATGGTCCCGCTCCCGAACGGTAGCAGGGTCTTCGGAGTGTCGTCGGAGGTGCCGGCGAGCCGGCTTCCCCGTCCCGCGGCCGTGATGACCGTCCTCACGACGGAGACATGCCAAGGACGTGCTCGTACACTGCCGCCGTGCGCTCCGCTGCCAGCCGCCAGGTGAATCCCGCCGCGTGGGACAGCCCGCGCTGGCCGAGCTGGTCGCGCCATTCACTATCCTCCAGCACCCGCGTGATCATCGCGGCCAGTTCGTCGGGATCCAACGGGTCGTTCACCAGCGCGGCCGCGTCGCCCGTGACCTCAGGGATCGAGCTCGTGTTGGCGGCGACCACTGGACAGCCGCAGCGCAGTGCCTCGAGCAACGGCAGCCCGAACCCTTCGAGCAACGAGGGGAACACAAGCGCGTCCGCCGCCGCGTACCACAGCGCTAACCCCGCGTCGGAGACGTCATGCGCGTAGCGGACGTGGCGCTCCAACTTCAGACGCTTGATCAGGCGGCTGGCGCGGTGGCTCCGCGCCCCCACACGGACGAGCAGCACTTCCGGGACCCTGGCGGCAACGAGGGGAAGTGCACGAAGGAGTGTTTCCACGTTCTTCCGTGGCTCCTCGCTCCCCACATGGAGCAGTAGCGGCTGGTCCGGGGACACGCCGAGCGCCGCGCGAGCGTTCGAACGGCTCGCGGGCCGGAACGGATCGCCCGTCCCCCACGGAATGACGAATGTGTGCTGAGCCGGGTAGCGGAAGCGCGTCAAGAAATCCTGGCGGGAGAACTCCGACGGGAAGATGATGGCGGCGGCGCGCTGCAGCGCGGCAATGTGGCGCTTACGAATCTGCGTGGAGAGCCACGGGTGGTTGCCGGGATAGCGAAGCGCAACAAGGTCGTGCACGGTCACCACGGCCGGTCCCACGTGCCGCACGCTCTGCCCCATCATCTGGCTCGTCACGTGGTAGAGCGCGTACCCGCGCGGGATGCGCTGGGGGTAATAGTAGCGGGAGGCGAGTTGGTACAGCGTCCCGTAGCCCGACTGCTTTTCCCACCACGGGCGGCGCTGGATCGAGATGTCGTTCGCATGTCCGTTACTCCACGCATTGGCAGCGGCGTGCCGCGGCACGTTCTGCAACAAGAGATGGACGGCGTGCCGCGCCGCATACAGGGTGCGCAGCTCGGCGTAGAGGCTGCGGACGTAACGCCCGATCCCGCCGGACAGGTGGTCGTTGACGAGGAGAATGCTCATCCGTGATGATGAATCATGTCCCGAAGCTAGTTATACTGGGACCTCGATGCACGTCGTCGTCGCGTCCCATCACCGGCTCCCGGTCGAAGGCTACGGCGGCCCGCAGCGCGTCGTCGTCGCGCTGGTGCGCGGCCTCGCGGCACTCGGCCATCGCGTCACCATTCTCGCGCAGCCGGGCACGAAGGTCGCTGAAGCTTCGAAGATCGTGGAGGTCGCGCCGCGCATTCTCAAGAACGCGGGCGGCGACCTCACTCGGTTCATTCCGGACGGCGCCGAGATCCTGCACGCGCATTTTCCGATCAAGCAGGGGCCGAAGGGGTTGCCCTTCGTCCAGACGCTGCACGGCAACTGGAAGCCTGATACGCCGCTCCCTGCCAACACGATTTTTCTCTCGCGCGACCACGCGAAGCGGCATGGCAGCACGGTGTTCGTCTACAATGGGCTCGATCCGGCCGAATACATTTTTCGCGGCCGCAAAGAGCCGTGGGATCTGTTCCTCGGCAAGCTGCACAGTGATCGCGGCTATCAGTGGGCGGTGGATGCCGCCAAGCGCACCGGCCGCCGCCTGATCATCGCGGGCGGATGGCGACCGACGTTCACCGGCGGCATCAAGTACGTCGGCGAGGTCGACGGCAAGCGCAAGGCGGTGCTGCTCGCCCGGGCGCGCTGCCTGTGGATGCCGGCGCAGTGGGACGAGCCGTTCGGCCTGCCGACGATCGAGGCGCTGTTCTCCGGCACCCCCGTGCTCGGCACGCGGCGCGGCGCCCTGCCGGAGATCGTCACGCCTGCGGTGGGCGTGCTGCGCGACACGCTCGATGAGCTGATTCTCGCCGCCGATAAAGTGACGACGCTCGACCCGCGGGCCTGCCGGGAGCGGGCAGAGCGACAGTTCACGCACGTGGTGATGGCGGAGAACTACGTACGGATCTACCAGAACGTTCTGTCGTCGGGCGAGCTGAAGTAGACCGGACCCGCACGGCCATTTACACGACTTTGTAGTTACGAAACTCGAAGATCCGCGCTCCGGTCAGCCGCTCGATCCAGTCGGATAGATAGAGCCGCAGGTGCCCGAGTTTCCAGGAGCGCGGCCCGATGACGCGCTCCGGATCGTAGACGCGCTGACGCATCCACTCCGCGGCCGCGCGGGGATGATCCTCGGTGAATCGCTTGAGCAGCGGAATCCAGTCCAGGTGGCCGGCGCCCCCCAGCTCCTTCTCGAAGCGTTTCTTGCCCCAGGGATAGATCGTCTTGGAGATCTCGCGCTTCTGTCGGATCGCCGCGGCCGGTCGCGCCCAGCCGTAGTGAAACATCGCGGCGTCGGTGGGCCGCGCCCGGATCTTCCGGTAGCTCGGGCCTACCCGAAACCCTTGCGCGCCCTGGTAGGGCCGGATGTCCTTGCCAAGCCGGATACAGCGCACCTCGCGGCGATACCAGCGCCGGTTCGTCGCGATACGGTCGAAGCCGCCGTAGAAATGCAGATACTTGACCAGGAGCCCTTCGACGCGCGCGTCGTGATCCCACTCCGCGACTTTCTCCTTGAGTATCCGCGCGCCGTGTTCGTGCAGGACCTCATCGGCCTGGATGTAAATGCCCCACGACCCTCGGCAGGCGTCCATCGCGCGCTGGGTTTCGATGGACAACATTCTGTTCTTCTTGCTGAAGTCCCACTCGGTGTCGAGGATCCGGACCCGCGGATCCTGCACCGACGCCACGAGGTCGCGCGTCGCGTCTTCGGACTTCCCGACATTGACGACGACTTCATCGCAGACCTCGAGGATCGATCGAATCGCGGGGACGATCGGGAAGTCGAGCTGGACGGCGTTGCGAACGAGGGTGAAACCAGACAGCACGTCAGGTCCGGAACTGCAGGTTGTAGAGTCGGCGGTACAGACCGTCCGCCGCCAGCAGGTGACCGTGGCTTCCGCGCTCCACGATGCGACCCTCCGCCAGCACGACGATGAAATCGGCGTGCTGCACGGTCGCGAGCCGGTGGGCGATCACGAAGACGGTGCGGTGCGCCATCAGCCGCTCGATCGCCTCCTGCACCAGCCGCTCGGACTCCGTGTCGAGCGCGCTGGTGGCCTCGTCGAGTATCAGGATCGGAGGATCGCGCAGCAGCGCACGGGCGATCGCGATCCGCTGGCGCTGTCCTCCACTGAGCCGGGTCCCGCGCTCACCCAGAAGGGTGCCGTAGCCGTCCGGCAGTCGCAAGATGAACTCGTCGGCATTCGCCGCGCGGGCCGCGGCGCGCACCTGTTCGAGCGGCACGTCCTTCAGGCCATAGGCGATGTTCGCGAGGACCGTATCGTTGAGCAGGACCGTTTCCTGCGACACGATGCCCATCAAGCGGCGCAGCGACGTACGGGTGTAGTTCGTGAGCGGCACGCCGTCCAGCAGGATCTCGCCCCGGGTGGGCTCGTAGAATCGCGGCAACAGGTCGACCAGTGTGGTCTTGCCGGCGCCCGACGGGCCGACGATCGCGACGACCTGGCCGCGGTTGACTTCCAGCTCCACGTCGCGCAGCACGGCCTCCGCCGGCTCGTATTCGAACGACACGCCGCGGAACTCGATGCGCTCGCTGAACTCCGCGGTCGTCTCGCCCGGGCCGTCGCCTTCGGCCGACGGCAAGTCGAGCACCTCGAACACGCGCTCCGCCGATGCGACCGCCGTCGCCATGATCGCCGGGTAGTTCGAAACCGACTTGATCGGCGACATCAGCCGCAAGCTGACCGCGAGGAAGGTGATCAGCACCGCGGGGGCGAGCGTCGCACCGGCACCGAGCGCGAGCCGGGTGCCCACGACGAGAATCAAGACGATCATGACGCCGCCGAACACCTCACTCACCGGACTCGTCAGGCTGGAGTAGCGCTGCGCGCGCAACACTCGCCGGCGATAGCGCTCCGCGAGCTCCGCGAACCGCCCCAGCTCGAACGCTTCGGCGACATAGGCGCGCACCAGTTTCGCCGACGCGATCATCTCGCCCACGTGGCTCGTCACCTCGCCGCGCTCGGCGGCGAGCTCGCGCGAGCGGCGGCGCAGGCGATTGATCATCGGCCGGATGATCAGCAGCAGCACCGGCGCCAGCAGCAGCGAGAGCAACGTCAGCTTGACCGACAGGCCGAACAGAATGGCGAGGTAGACCAGGATGACGACGACGTTCTGCATGAGCGACGCGAGCGCAGCGCTCACCGCCGACTTCACCTGATCCGTGTCGTTGATGACGCGCGCGATCGTCTGCCCGGCGCGCGTGCGCTGGAAGTAGCCCAGCGGCAGCGTTTGCAGGTGCTGGAACAGACGGATGCGCAGGTCGCGCACCACGCCCTCCTGAATCCCGACGCTGCCGATCGAGGAGAGATAGGAGGTGAGATTCTTGAGCAGCAGCGCGACCAGCAGGACGATGACGACGTTGCGCAGCGCGAGTTCGGGTGTGCCCGCCTGAAGGAACGGTCCCGCGATCTTGTTGAGCACCGCCTCGACCTGCGTTCCGCCTTCGGCCGGGAGGGCGGCATTGCCGAACAACGTGCGCAGGAACGGGATCAACAGCACGAACGTGAACCCGTCGAGCACCGAGGAGACGACGGTCGCGCCGATCGTCGCGCCGAACAGCAGCGAGTAGGGTCGCAGCAGCGAGAGCAGCCGCGCGCCGCCGCCGCGAGTCATCAGCGGGATCGGCGCGGCGTGAGCAGCGCGACGGGCAGGATCATCTCCTCCGGGGTAGCGCCGCCGTGCAGAAATGCGCCGCGATAGCGCGCCTGGTACTCGCGCAGCTTGGTCGGATAGACGAAGAACCGGTCGCCGGTCGCCAGCAGCAGCCGCACGCCGAGCCCCTTGGCGGGGAGACCGTACGATTTCAGGTCCTCGACCATGATCGCGGCCTCGGGATCCTCAGCGCGCAGGTCCTCGCCGAACTTGTAGCGGAGGTTGGCGGTCGCGTCGCGCTTGGCGAACACGGTCGCCGGCGTCCCGCAGTGAATCGAGCCGTGATCGGTCGTGAGCAGCACCGGCACGTTGCGACGCTCCGCCTCCTGGAGCGCCGCCAGCACGGGCGAACGCTCGAACCACGTCCGCGTCAGACCCCGCAGCGCGTCCGCGTCGCGCGCCACTTCATACAGGATCGCGTTCTCCGAGCGGCCGTGCGTGAGCTGATCGATGAAGTTGAAGACCAGCGCCGTCACGCCCGGCTGGGCGAGGTGCGCCGGCAAGCGCCGCAGGAGATCCGCGCCATCGGCGGCGGTGAACAACTTCTCGTAGCGCACGGGCACCTCTTCGCCCACCAGCTCGCGCAGCTGCTCGGTCAGCAGCTCGGCCTCGTGCGCGTTGAGGCTCTCTTCGTCGGTCGGCGCGCCCCACCATTCCGGATGCCGGGCGGCGATCTCCATCGGAAACAGGCCGCTGAATATCGCGTTGCGCGAGAACGGCGTCGCCGTCGGCAGAATGCTGTAGTAGTGCGACTCCTCCACGTCGAACAGCGGCGTGATGAGATCGCGCAGCACTTCCCACTGATCGAGCCGCAGGCAGTCGATCAGGATGAACACCACCCGGCCCGTCCGCTTGAGCGCGGGCACGAGAAACTCGGCGCCCACATCGACCGACAGCGGCGGCCGGTCTCGCTCGGGATCGGCGAGCCAGCGCGGATAATGTTTGGTGATGAATCCCTGGAAGTCCTTGCGCAGGCTCTCCTGCAGGGCGCGCAACGCCTCCGAGAGTCCCGGCTCGTCTCCTGCCGCCAACCGCACTTCCCAGCGCGCCAGCTCCGCGACCAGCTCGCTCCACTCGCGCCAGGCGAGCGCTCCGCCGCGGCGTCCCTCGAGCTCGCGGAACCGCGTGACGAAGTCGCGCGCCAGCCGCTGCTGGCGAATGCGGTCGCCTTCGAGCAGGCGCGTAACAACGGAAAGCACCTGGCGCGGATGCACCGGCTTGACGAGGTAGTCGTCGATCTCGGTGCCGATGGCGTCGCGCAGTAGCGCATCGTCCTCGCTCTGAGTCACCATCACCACGGCCATGGCGGGGTCGATGGCGCGAATCTCGGGCAGCAGCTCGAGGCCGCGGCGGCCGGGCATCTGCTCGTCGAGCAGCACGACGCTGTAGGGCTGGCGCCGCAGCATCGCCAGGGCATCGTCGCCGTGCGCCGCCTGCGCCACCGCGAATCCCTGCTGCTCGAGAAAGAGGCGGTGGGCGGCGAGGCCGTCGACTTCGTCGTCGATCCAGAGGATGCTCTTCGGACGCGGCATCGTGCGTGACAAGCTAGTCCGGCTGGCGGGGCCGGGCAACGCGCGACTACATTGGCCGCGTGTTGCATATAGTGTGCGTCCGGTTCAGCTCCATCGGCGACGTCCTCCTCACCACTCCCCTCGTGCGTGCATTGCACCGCCGCCATCCCGACGCCGAGCTGTACTTCGTCACGAAGCGCGCGATGGCGCCGCTGGTCGTCGAGAATCCGCATCTGACCCGCGTGATCGAGCTCGAGCCCAACGAACGGATCGGCGATCTCGCCCGCCGGCTGCGGGCCCTGGGACCGACGCACGGCCTCGATCTGCACGGCAGCGTGCGCAGCGCGGCATTGCGCCTGTTGGTCCCCTGTCAGTGGTCCGGATACTCGAAGCGCAAAATCGCCCGCACGATGTTGATCTCGACAAAAATCAACATCTACGGAAAGCATGTCCCGGTGCCCGAGCGGTATTTCGAAGCCGCACGGGGGGGGGCGCTCGATGTGCAACCCGACGGCGATCCGCCCGACTTCTTTCTGGCCCCCACCGCGCGAGAGCGCGTAGCCCACTGGCTCGCCGAGCGCGGTCTCGACCGGCAGCCGCTTGCGGCGCTCGCGCCCGGCGCCGCGCACGCGACCAAGCGCTGGCCGACTCGACATTGGCGGTCGTTGGCGGAGCAGCTGCGGTCAGTGGGCTACGGACTCGTCGCCCTCGGCGGCCCGGGCGGAGGCGACCGCGAGCTGGCCGGCGAGCTGGGCCCGGGCGTCGTGAACGCGGCGGGAGAGTTCACGCTGCAGGAAACGGGTGCCTGCCTCGCTCGCGCCAAGGTCCTCGTCTCGGGCGACACGGGCGTGATGCATATGGCGACGGGTGTCGGGACTCGTGTGGTCGCGCTGTTCGGGCCGACGGTCGAGTTGTTCGGCTTCTTTCCCTACACGAAGCGTGCGGAAGTGCTGGAACGCGACCTCAGCTGTCGTCCCTGCTCGGCCATGGGCACCGAGCGCTGTCCGCTTGGTCATCACCGCTGTCTCGAAGAGATCTTCCCCGATCAAGTGGCTGCCGCCGTACAACGGCTCGTCGCATGAACACACCTGCCGAGGATCGCCTCGTCACCCTCATCGCCGAGTCGGCGCGGGGACCGCGGCGTGAGGGCCTCTTCGCCCTGTGGCTCGTCGTGCGAGCAGCCGAGGCGCTGCTCCCGCCGGCGCCGGTGAGCGCAAAGAATCACCGCCGCCGCCTGCAGGCGCTCGAAACCCGGATCGGCAGCCTGGCGCTGCCCCCGCCCCTCAAGCGGGCGCTCGCCGCGGCCCGCCAACACCTCGAAATCGCGACCCCGAATGCCGCCGCCCTGGTGCTCAGCCAGCTCACCGCCCCGGCCCGGGAGGTGCTCGGCGCGGAAGCCGGCGACGCCGTCACCGTTGCCGCCCGCACCGCCAGATTGCATCTATAGGTCATGCCATCCCCGGCCCGCCGCTTCGAGAAACGTCCCTCGCTCGACCACCTCGTCGAGCGTGTCGATGCGCAGCGCCCGGGCGAGATCACGGGCGACACGATTCCGAGCGGCTTCGGCTCGCTCGACAAGCTGCTCGGCGGTGGACTGCGCCGGCGCGACCTGATTCTGCTCGGCGGCGACATCGGCAGCGGCAAGTCGGCGCTCGCGCTGGGCGTCGCGCTGCGCGTGGCCCAGCAGTCGGTGGGCGTCGCCTATCTCTCCGGCGAGATGAATGAAGAGCGGCTGATGGAGCGCGCGCTCGCAATCGAGGGCAAAGTCGCCGTCGACGAGCTGCGCGCTGCCAAACTGAACGACCAGACGCGTGCCGGCGTCGGCGGCGCCGCGGTGCGCCTGCGGGGTCTCCCGCTGTCTCTATTACCGCTCGCCGGTGAAGACTTCGAAACGGTATTCGAGCGACTCGATCCGCTGCGCCAGATTGGGCTCGTCGTCGTGGACTACCTGCAGCTCGTGCCACCGCCCAAGGCGCGGACGACGCAGGACGAGGACACGGCGTTGGTGCTGCGGCACCTCAAGGCTCTGGCCCTGGCGCGCCAGGTGGCACTGCTCGTCGTCGCGCAGCTCCCCGGCTTTCAGACCGGCCGGGATGCGAAGCGTCCGACACTCGACGACTACGGCGTCATGGGCGCGCCGAAACAGCATGCCGATGTGATCCTGTCGATCTTCCGCGAGGAGATGTACAACCCCGGCGGCGGCGTGGACGGCGCGACCGAGCTGATCGTCGCCAAGAACCGCAACGGTCCGACCGGTTTCGTGGATCTCTATTTCTATCGACGCTGGATGCGGTTCGAGGATATGCTCGACCCTGATAGATGATGTAACTTGGGATTCGGGATTAGGGGCTAGGGATTGGAGCAGGGGTATGGCTGGTCACAGTAAATGGAAACAGATCAAGCGCAAAAAGGCGGTCACGGATCAGAAGCGCGGGGCCGTGTTCACGCGTCTCATTCGCGAAATCACGATCGCGGCCAAAGCGGGCGGTGGTGATCCGGGCGGCAACGCGCGGCTGCGCACGGCCATCGACGCCGCCAAAGCCGAGAACATGCCGGCCGACAATATCGACCGCGCCATCAAGAAGGGCACCGGCGAGCTGGAAGGCGTGACCTACGAGGAAGTCACCTACGAAGGCTACGGTCCTGGCGGCGCCGCACTGCTGATTCAGGCGACCACCGACAACCCCAACCGCACCGTCGCCGAGATCCGCAACGTCTTCCAGCGCCACGGCGCCAACCTAGCCGCCACCAACGCCGTCGCCTGGATGTTCGACCGCAAGGGCCAGATCGTGGTGGACGCCAAGGCGAACGAGGATGCGACGATGGAAGCCGCCCTCGATGCCGGCGCGGAAGACATGGAGAAAGAGGGCGACATCTATTTGATCACGACGCCGCCCACGCAGCTCCACGCGATCGACCAGGCGCTGCGAAGCAAGAAGCTGCCGGTGCAGAGTGCCGAAATTGCGATGGTTCCCAAGAACACCGTGAAGGTCGAGGGCAGCGATGCCAAGCGGCTGCTGCAGCTCGTCGAAGGCCTCGAGGAGATGGACGACGTCGCGAAGGTCTTTTCCAACTTCGACATCGACGCCGAGGCGATGGCGGCGGTGACGGGATGACGTGAGGGTCCTGGGCGTCGACCCCGGCACCGCGATCACCGGCTACGGCGTGATCGAAACCGGGAATGGGAACGGTCTTCCCGGGCTGGGCCGGCTCATCGAATGCGGTGTCTTTCGCTTCGGACGCACCACTTCCCTGCCCCATCGGCTCGCCGAGCTTCACCACGCAATCGCGCAGCTCATCAAGCGCCACCAACCCTCGGTGCTCGCCCTGGAGGACGCCTTCTATCATAAGAACGTGCGCACCACGCTCGTCCTCGGGCATGCACGAGGAGTGATCCTGCTGGCCGCGCAGCAAGCACAACTCGAGATCGCCCAGTACGCGCCGGCGATGATCAAGAAGACCGTAGTGGGAGCCGGTGGCGCCCAGAAGTCGCAGGTGGGGGCGATGGTGGCCAGGCTGTTGCGGCTCAAGCACGCGCCGAAACCGGCCGACGCTGCCGACGGTGTCGCGGCCGCACTCACCTTTATTTTGCGTTCCCCCTCTCCGGAACGGAGAGGGGGACAGGGGGTGAGGACATGATCGCGCACGTTCGAGGCAAAATCGCCGCCAAATCCGCCGACCGCGTGGTGGTCGAGACGCCGGGTGGTGTCGGTTACGAGGTCGTCGTGCCGCTCGGCGTGATGGAGCGGTTACCGGCGCTCGGCGCCGAGATCACCCTGGCGACCGAGCTGGTGGTGCGCGAGGACGGGTGGGCGCTGTACGGATTCCTCGACGACGCCGAGCGCCGCTTTTTCCAGCGGCTCACGAGCGTGAGCGGTGTCGGCCCTAAGATCGGGATCGCGCTGCTGTCGGCACTCGGCGTGGAGCGCGGCGCTCGGGCGCTGCGCGACAAGAACATCGGCGTGCTTGCCTCGGTCAGCGGTATCGGCCGCAAGACCGCCGAACGGCTCGCGCTCGAGCTGGGTGAGAAAGTCGAGGAGTTCACGGACGCCCCGTCCCCCACGGTTCCCGCCGGCGCCGAGGCCGCGCTCAAGGCGCTCGAGCGGCTGGGGTACGGTGTGCCGGAGGCGGATCGCGCGATTCGCCAGGCGCTCGCGGGCAATGGAACCGAGACCGAAACGGAAACCCTGGTGCGGCGCGCGCTGCAGTTTCTGACGACCCGATGACTGCGATCCCTGTTGAGCTCACCGCGGAGTGGATCTGCACGCGTTGCGGGTCGACCAACCGGCGCCTCGTGCCGGCGGGCGTCACCCGCGCCGAGGATGTGTGCTTGCAATGCCACACGCGGCACGAGATCGAGGCCGATGATCGACCCGTCCGCTGGCGGTCGCAGGCGAAGCGCACGTAATGGCGCGCTCCGAAATCACGACGCCTGAAGCCCTCGAGAGCGAGCGGCTCACCGACGCCGCGTTGCGGCCGTCGCGACTCGATGAGTTCGTCGGCCAGTCCAAGGTCAAGGAGTCGCTGCAGATCGCGATCGATGCCGCGAAGCAGCGCAAAGAGCCGCTCGATCACACGCTCTTCTTCGGCCCGCCGGGACTCGGCAAGACGACGCTGGCGCTGCTCATGGCGAAAGAGCTGGGCGTGAACATCCGCACCACGTCCGGCCCCGTGCTCGAGCGCCCCGGCGACCTCGTCGGCATGCTCACCTCGCTCAAGGCCGGGGACATCTTCTTTATAGATGAAGTGCACCGCCTGCGGCCCGCGCTCGAGGAGTTCCTCTATCCGGCGATGGAGGAGTTCCGGGTGGACGTGCGCATCGCCGACGGCCCGCACGCGCAGACCCTCCCGATGCAGCTCGAGCGATTCACGCTCATCGGCGCGACCACGCGCTTCGGCCTGCTGACGCCGCCGTTGCGCGCCCGCTTCGGCCTGGTCGAGCGGCTGCACTACTATCCGCCGGACGATCTCGTCCAGATCATCACGCGCTCGGCCGGCATCCTCGGTGTGGGGGCCGATGCCGCGGGCGTCGTGGAGATCGCGCGCCGCAGCCGCGGCACGCCGCGAGTCGCGAACCGGCTGCTGAAGCGGGTGCGCGACTACGCGCAGGTGCGCGCCGGCGGCAAGATCACGGCCGCCGTCGCCACCGAAGCGTTGAAGCGGCTCGACGTCGATGAGTTTGGGCTCGACGACATGGACGCCCGCATCCTGAAGGCCATCATCGAAATGTTCGAGGGCGGGCCGGTCGGCGTGCAGACCGTCGCCGCCGCGGTCGGCGAGGATCCCGGGACGCTCGAGGAGGTGTACGAGCCGTTTCTCATGCAACAAGGCTTTCTCGCGCGCACGCCACGGGGTCGGGTCGCGACTCCGGCGGCGTACCGGCACTTCGGATTCGTCCCTCCCAAATCGACGGAGCAGGCCAGCATCTTCGACGGCTAGTGCACCTCTCCGACTTCGACTACAACCTCCCGCCGGAGCAGATCGCGCAACACCCGCTCCCCGATCGCTCCGCGAGCCGACTGCTCGTGCTCGACCGCGCGAGTGGCGCGACGCGCCACCTGCAGTTCCGCGATCTCCCCACACTGATTCCGCCGGGAGACCTCGTCGTCATCAACACCTCGCGGGTCATTCCGGCTCGACTGCATGGGAAACGTGACGGCGGCCAAGGCGCCGAGCTGCTGCTTGTGCGCGAGGGTCCCGACGGTACCTGGCTCGCGATGGGACATCCGGGCGGCAAGCTCAAGCCCGGCCGGCGCGTCACCTTCGGCGATGACAGCGCGGTCGAAATCGTGGAAGTGTTGGGCGGCGGTCTGCGTCGGATCCGCTTTGTCGGCGCGCTCGATGCTCGGGCAACACTCGCCAAGTACGGAGCGGTCCCACTGCCGCCGTACATCAAGCGCGCGCCGACGGCGGCCGATCAGGACCGATATCAGACGGTTTACGCCACGCACGATGGCAGTGTGGCCGCGCCGACCGCGGGCCTGCACTTCACGACCGAACTGCTCGCCCGAATTCACGAGCAGCGCACCTTCGTCACCGCGATCGATCTCCACGTCGGCCCCGGGACGTTCAAGCCGGTCGAGACCGACGACCTCGACACGCACACGATGCATCCAGAGGCATACGAGATCTCCGAAGGTGCGGCGAATTGGGTGAACAAAGTCAAAGGCGTAGGGAGTGGGGTGTGGGGCGTGGGCACAACGGTAGTCCGCGCGTTGGAATCGGCGGTCGATTCACGAGGAGGGGTGCGCGCGGGCCTTGGTGAGACGAGTCTGTTCGTTCGGCCACCGTACGAATTCAGGGTTGTGAACCACCTGATCACGAACTTTCATCTGCCCCGCTCCACGCTGCTGATGCTCGTGTGCGCGTTCGGGGGATATGACCAAGTGATGGCGGGGTATCGGGAGGCGGTGCGGGAGGGTTATCGGTTCTATTCTTATGGTGATGCGATGCTTATCATCTGAATTGGAAATGCGAAGTGTGAAATGCGAAATCGAACGGCAGGCATCGATTACGCATTTCACATTTCGCATTTCGCATTGAGCATGTTCGATTTCTGGATCGACGGACAATCGGGCGCCGCTCGCTCGGGCTCGCTGACGCTGCCGCACGGGACGGTCGAGACGCCCGTGTTCATGCCGGTGGGCACGCAGGCGACGGTGCGCACGCTCTCACCCGCCGACCTCAAGGCCGTCGGCGCGCAGATCGTGCTCGCGAACACCTACCATCTGCACGTCCGGCCCGGCGAAGACGTGATCGCGCAGCTCGGCGGGCTCCACAAGTTCATGGCGTGGGAACGGCCGCTGCTGACCGACTCCGGCGGCTTTCAGGTTTTCTCGCTCGATGGCTTTCGGAACATCGACGAGGACGGCGTCGAGTTTCAGAGCCACGTGGACGGCGGCCGGCGCAAGCTGACACCCGAGCGCGCCATAGAGATTCAGTGGACGCTCGGCTCCGACATCGCGATGGCCTTCGATCACGTGATCCCTGGCGGGGCCGATGAAGCGACGGCGCGGGATGCGCTGGAGCGGACACTGCGCTGGTTGGAACGCTGTAAGAAACGCCATACGGAGCTTGCTGAGGGAGTACACGTCGGCACGACTGCACGTCGGCACGATGAGGGTGAAGGCGTGAGACGTGCCGACGTGCCGACGGGTGGGCA
>WNGB01008041.1_pt1 | contig 15081 bp, 20 predicted proteins | sample 5400681 | NCBI WGS metagenome assembly WNGB01 (sample SAMN13153367, study PRJNA577476) | soil metagenome | isolation source: 115 cm soil or saprolite under grassland replicate 2 | place: USA:California | collected 2016-06-15
GGCATCGGCGCCAGCGCATAGGCGTCGGTCACGCGCGAGCCGACGGTGTAATCGACGGTCGCGGGCTCCGTCACCACCCGCTCGCGCACCACCGGCGCCGGCGCGATCGTCTCGGTCACGATCCGCTCGCGCACGATCGGCCCCTTGCCGCGACCCTGCGGAATGATGGTGCGATAGATGGTGGTGCGCTGCGTCGGCGTCAGCGCAAGCGCCGGCCCGGTGTCGACGATGCGAGCATCCGGCTCGTAGACCCGCGCGCGGGCATCCACGTCATAGTACCGATCATAGTACCGGGCCCGCGGCTCATAGTAGTACCGGGCGCCGGGGTCCGGCTCGTAGTAGCGCGGACGGCTGTCCGGCTCATAAACCCAGGTCTGGGCATTCGCCGGCACCGCCGTCGCGGCGAACACCAGCGCGAGGCAGGCGTGGCGGAAAGGCGACGTCATGGAGGCCTCCTTGCCTTGAATTGCGTGAAGCGCTGGATAACGCGGCAAGTGAGGCCGGTGTTCCTTCGGCTCCGTCGAGCGCCCGGTCACCGGGGATTAACCAGCGGAGCGGCGCGCTCCTGTTCCATTCCGGGGCGCTTCGTCCTTTTCGCCGCTCTCACCTGTGACTCGAAGTCCACACCCGGCCGATTTCCGCCGCCGCCGCTTCGGGAAATGGAGGTTTTAATGTGCCCTCCCTCCCCGATCGGGTTAGATTCGCGCGCCGGAGGGGGAGATCGAATGATTCTTGCACCGCTCACCGCCGTGGCGCTGGTTGTCAGCGTCGCGACCGCCCCGATGATCGATCGGAACGCGGCCGTCCCGATGTCCGTGCAGCAGAAGAGCGCGGCGGTGCAGCCGCTGCTGCGGTCGGCGACCGAATGCATCGCCCGCACGGTCACCGCCGACCCGCGCTTCCGCCAGCCGGGCAGCGATGTCGGCGATCTGATCGTCGATTCGATGTCGACCTGCATGCCGCAGGTGCGCGCGATGATCGCCGCCTATGACCGCTATTTCGGCGAGGGCTCGGGGGAAGCCTTCTTCATGGGGCCCTATCTCGACGTCCTGCCGACGGCGGTCAGCAAATGGGCCAAGGACGCGCAGTAAGTCGGAGGACGGACAACGGACGACCGAGGACGGATGAGACGACGCAACGGCATCTGTCGTGTATCCTCCGTCGTCTGTCGTCCGTTCTACCGCAGCACGTCGATGATGCGCATGGTGGTCGGGTCGACCAGCACCACCTGATTTTGCACCACGGTGTATTTGACGGCCTTGGCCTCGGGGACTTGCGACAGCGCATTGTCGGGCAGGAGATAGAGCTCGATCGACGGCGGAACCATCTCGCCGACCGCGACCGAAAAGCTGATCGACGGCTGGACATTCGCGCTCTTTTCTCGAACCGCGTTCAGGATCGCGGTCTTTTGCGCCGGAGTGAGCTGCAATTGCGCCGGGTTTGCCGGATTGACGGCTCCGACCGGCGGTTGCAGCCCGTCCGGCGGCCGGGTTTGCGCGGTCGCGATGCCGGCACCAAGGACAAGCGAGAGCGCGAGCGTGCCAAAGCGAAGACAGGCCTTCATTTGGGTCCTCCCTCTCCTGGTTTGACGGGAACCGGAGTCAACGTGCCGCCGGCGATAGCGTTCCCCACGCGCGCTCCGCAAGGCAATGGAAAATGGCCCCAACCGGGGCCATTTTCCGACAGATCCCGCTATCTGCGCGGTGCTCAACTCAGTCGCACCGTCGCTCGGTACGGGTCACGCGCACACCGTCCCGCCACTCGGTGATGGTGACGGTGCGGCAATCACCGCGGTAGCGCCGGTCGCCGCGGCCTTCGGTGTCGATCACGACCCCCGGGCCGCGTGGCCCGCCGACGCGCACGTCGACGTCGACCTGCGCAAGTCTGGTAGGATCCGCCTTCGCGGTATTGGCTGACAACGGCATGGCCGTCAACAACGCAGCCGCCGCCATCATTGCGACAACAATCGTTTTCATCGCGCTTCCTCTCTGGTTCACCACGAACGTCAACGATGAACCGTCCGGCGTGGTTCCGCGGCCGTGCTTGTTGTCACCGTCAGGAACTCCGGTTCCGAGCGTGAGTTTCAAACGGGTCGTCGCGCCAATACCGGCCTGAGCACGAGCGAGAGCGGCAAGGTGAGCAGCACGACACCGGCGACGACGAGCAGCGCCGTCGACACCCCGATGGCGTCGCCGATCACGCCGTAGATCATCGGCGCGACCGCTCCCGTGCCGATCCCGCAGGTGTAGAAGACGCCGAACGCGCGCGCTCTCCGCTCGGGCGTGACCAGATCGGGCACCGAGCCGTACAGCACCGACGACGTGCCGTTGAGCGCGACGCCGATGATCGGCAGCAGCAGCAGCCCGGCTTCCAGCGATAACGGCAGCAGCGCAACGATCAGCACGGCGGTGAAACCTTCGGTCAGCCAGACCGTGGCGATGGCGCCGATGCGCGCGCCGACGAAGGCGCAGACCAGCTTGCCGGCGGCGCCGCCGGCGAAGACCAGCGTCAGCGCAAGTCCGACGGTCGGCAGGCTGGCGCCTTTGGCGGTCAGCACGAACGGCAGGAACAGCAGGAACCCCATGCGAGTGGCGCTGTCGAGCATGCCGATCGACAACAGCACCGGAAAGGCGAAGCGGTGCCGGGCGCCGGGTGCGCTTCCTGCCGGTGCCCCCTCGGCCGGCGCGGACGCGGTTTCCGCGCCGTAGCGCGGCGTCAGCAAAAAAATCGCCACCGCCGCCGCCAGCCCGAGCGCACCGAGCAGCGCCAGCGCCGGCCGCCACGCCATCACCACCAGCAGCAGCGAGGCCGCGGCCGGCAACGTCATCTTGCCGATGTCGCCGGCAAAATTGTAGGTGCCGAGCGCCTTCATCGAGCGCGGGCCGGCGAACGCCCGCGCCATCAGGCTCGAGGCGAGCGGGTGCTGGGTGCTGGCGCCGAGCCCGCCGACGAACAGCGCCGCCATCAGCAGCGTGAAGCCCGCACTGGCGCCGGCCAGGCAATAGCCGACCCCGGCGAGCGCGGTGCCGAGCGCGAGCACCGCCGCGGCGCCGAGCCGCTCGGCGATCAGGCCGGCGGGAATCTGGAAGCCGGCCATGGTGCCGGCGAACAGGCCGCGCAGCACGCCGAGCTCCGCATAGCCGAGCCCGAACTCCTTCTGCCAGATCGGCAGCATGACATAGATCAGGTCGGTATAGCCGTCGTGCAGCGCATGCGCCCCGCAGGCGACGCCGGCGGCGCGGCGCTCGTCGCGCTTGGCGGCGAGGCTGGCGGCGTCCCGGTCGATGAGCTTGTCGCTGGCGACGCTCACGGCGCGCCTCCATCGGACCTGCGCTCGACGAAGGCGCTACTGATGAAGGAGATGACCGGCTCGCCGCGCTGGTTGACGCCGGTATTGCGCGACGACACCAGCCCCCAGCCGGGGCGGCTGGCCAGCGGCCGCGTCTCGATCACCTCGCTCGAATAAGCGATAGTGTCGCCCACATAGACCGGCTTGAGCCATTGCAGGTCGCGGAAGCCGGGCGAGACGCCGAGCGCGGCGACCGCCTCGCCGAGCGCGCGCCGGTTGTCGTCTTCGCGGCGGCGGTAGTCGATCAACAGCCGCATCCAGACGCAGGCGGTGTGCCAGCCGGAGGCACAGAGCTTGCGGAAGTGCGAACGCTCAGCCGCGGCCTCGTCGAGATGGAACGGCTGCGGGTCGAAGCGTGCCGCAAAGGACTTGATCGCCTCTGCCGTGAAAGTGTGGCGTCCGACCTCGAGCTTGTCGCCGACGCGGATGTCGTCGAAGAATTTCATGACCGGCCCTGCGCCTCCGACGTCACCTCGGCAGCACGCCGCTCGAACATCGGGCTCACGATCAGCGTCATCAGCGGCGTGTCGGCGGCGTCGACCAGCGCGAACCGGAACTTGACGAAGCCCATATCCGGTCGACTCCGCGATACGCGCGTCTCGATCACGGTGGCGCGCGCCTTGAGCCGCTCGCCGGGCCGGATCGGCGCCAGCCACCGCACCTCCTCGACGCCCGGAGCGCCCATGAAGGCGGCCTCGCCGATGAAGCCGTCGGACAGCATCCGCATCAGGATACAGCAGCTGTGCCAGCCCGAGGCGGCGAGCCCACCGAGCATGGTGGCGCTGGCGGCCTCCTCGTCGAGATGCATGGGCTGCGGATCGAACTCGGCGGCGAACGCGATGATCTCCTCGCGGCTGACCAGCCGCGACCCGTATTCGTCGACTTGGCCGGGAGCGAAATCTTCCCAGTAGCGGCGGGGCACGGCGATCCTGCAGGATTTTGCGACCAACGTTCCCTAGACGTCGCGTCCGGCGCGGTCAACCAGGGCGGGCGCCGATGGTCGCGCGTTTGCGATTGCGGCGGCCGTGCACGCCGTCAGGCCCGCATAAATGTAGCAGTCCGCGAACCTCGATTGACCGGCGCATGCGCCGGGTGCAGTGTCCCGTCCACTGCGGCGAGCAGAGGGGCGCGCGGCCGCAGTCAGGTCTACTCCAACCGGGGAATATCCGCATCGCGCCGGCGTCGAGAGGAGGACCCATGTTCGATCTTCGCGACCTGTTTCAGTGGGAACGATTCATCACGCCTTCGATCATCAAGATCTTCTATTGGCTCGCGGTCGGCATTTCGGCCTTGGCCGGACTGTCGGGAATGATCACCGGCCTCACCCTGATGGCCGTGCACCCGCTAGTCGGCATCTTCTATATTCTCGCCAGCCTGATCGGGATCCTGATCGGGGTGATCTTCGCGCGCATCATCTCGGAATTCGTGCTGATCATGTTCCGCATCAACGAGCATCTCGGCGCCATCCGCCAACGCGGGCAGATGTAATCAGACGACGGACGACAGAGGACGGAGGACGGATCACCCCCCTTCTCCGTTCTCTGTCGTCCGTCCTCCGTCGTCCGCCTTACGTCGCAAACCTGAAATGCATGACGTCGCCGTCGGCGACGGCGTAGACCTTGCCCTCGAGCCGCATCTTGCCCGCCTGTTGCGCGCCGGTCTCGCCGCCGTAGGTCACGTAGTCGTCGTAGGCGATGGTCTCGGCGCGGATGAAGCCGCGCTCGAAATCCGAATGGATGACGGCGGCCGCCTGCGGCGCCTTGGTGCCGCGCGTGACCGTCCAGGCCGCCGCCTCCTTCGGCCCGGCGGTGAAATAGGTGATCAGATTGAGCAGCGCGTAGCCGGCGCGGATCAGCCGGTCGAGGCCCGGCTCCTTGAGCCCGATCGCCGCCAGATATTCGGCGCGCTCGTGCGCCGGCAGCACGGCGATCTCGGCTTCGATCTTGGCCGAGATGATGACGCAAGCCGCGCCTTCCTCCTTGGCGCGCGCCTCGACCTTGCGGCTGAAATCGTTGCCGGTCGCGGCCGCGGCCTCGTCGACGTTGCACACGTAGAGCACCGGCAGCGAGGTCAACAGGCCGAGCATGTGAAACGCCTTCTCCTCCTCCGGCTTGCGCTCGACCAGGCGCGCCGGCTTGCCGTCGCGCAGCAGCACCAGCGCACGGTTGACGAGATCGAGCGTCTCCTTGGCCTCGGCGGCGTCCTTGTCGGTTCCCTTCGCCTTCTTGCCGAGGCCGTCGACCCGCCGCTCCAGGCTGTCCAGGTCGGCCAGCATCAGCTCGGTCTCGATGGTGTCGATGTCGGCCACCGGGTCGATCGCGCCGGAGACATGGGTGACGTTGGCGTCCTCGAAGCAGCGCACCACATGTGCGATGGCGTCGACCTCGCGGACATGGGCGAGGAACTGGTTGCCGAGACCCTCACCCCTGGAGGCGCCGCTCACCAGGCCGGCGATGTCGACAAAGCTGAGCCGCGTCGGCTTGATCTTGGCCGACTTGGCGAGCTTGGCGAGCACGTCGAGCCGCGGATCGGGCACCAGGACCTCGCCGACATTCGGCTCGATCGTGCTGAACGGATAATTCGATGCCTGTGCGGCCGCGGTCGCGGTCAGCGCGTTGAAGACCGTCGATTTGCCGACATTGGACAGGCCGAGGATGCCGCATGTGAAGCCCATGAAATCTCTCGTGTTGACGTTCGGTCGAGGAGACGTATCAGCCGTCCGGCTGATCGGTCTCCTTCGCATCAAGGAAGCCTTTCGCCTGCATGGCGAGGTGAACCTTGTTCTGGAAGGTCGCGTCCTGGCCCTTGGCCAAGAACTCGGCGTTGTCGGCGATGATGCCGCACAGAGCCTCGACCCATTCGCGCTCGCTCTTGGCGAAGTCGGAGAGCACGTACGGGTGCACCAGGTCCTTGACGCCCGGATGGCCGACGCCGATGCGCACGCGGCGATACTCGTTGCCGATGTGGGCCGAGATCGAGCGCAGCCCGTTATGGCCTGCGACGCCGCCGCCGATCTTCACCCGCACCTTGCCGGGCGGCAGATCGATCTCGTCATGGAACACCACGATGTCCTGCAAACCGAGCTTGTAGAAGTGCGCCGCCTCGGCCACCGCCCGGCCGGAATCGTTCATGTAGGTTCCGGGCAGCAGCAGCAGCACGCGCTCGCCGCCGAGCGGCCCCTCCACCGCCACGCCCTGGAAGCGCCGCCGCCACGGCACGATGCCGTGGCGCTTGGCGATCGCATCGACCACCATGAAACCGATGTTGTGGCGGTTGCCGGCGTAGCGGGAGCCGGGATTGCCGAGCCCGACGAAGAGCAGCATCGCAAAGGCCTGTGGGCTCGTGTCCCGGGCGCAGCGCGAAGCAAAGCGGGGCGCTGCAGACCCGGGACCGTTACGAAAATCCGAGCTTGGAAAGGTCCCGGATCAGCGGTGCACCGCTGCGTGCTGCGCACTCGCGCTGCACCGCATCCGGGACACGATGTGGCAGCTTGCTTCCTTACTTCTTCTCCGGCGCCGGAGCAGCAGCGGCGGCGGCGGGAGCGCCAGCGGCCGGAGCCGCGCCTGGGGCGGCGCCCGGCGCCGCGCCCGGCGCGCCCGGAGCGCCCTCGGCCGGCACCACGCCGGCTTCCGCGGCGGCAGCCGCAGCAGCAGCGGCGGCAGCGGCGGCTTCGGCGGCCGCCTTCATCTCTTCGGCGTAGCCCGACGGCGGCACGATGGTGACCAGCGTCTGATCGACCTTGCCGACCACCCGTATATTGCCCGGCAAGGTGACGTCGCTCAGGTGCTTCGAATAGTTGATCTCCAGGCCCGAAATATCGACGTCGATCGATTCCGGGATGTCCTCGGGCGAGCACACCACCTCGACCGCGTGGGTGACGATGTTGACCGTGCCGCCGCGCTTCACGCCGGGCGCCTGGTCGGCGTTCATGACGTGGACCGGGATGCGCACGCGGATTTTCGCGCCGGCGCCGAGCCGCATGAAATCCACGTGCACCGGCAAATCCTTCACCGGATCGAGCTGGAAATCGCGCGGGATCACCCGGTGCTTGGCGCCGTCCAACTCGAGCTCGTAGATGGTGGTGAGGAAACGGCCCGCATAGATGCGCTGCTTGAGCTCGGCGTGATCGACCGAGACGGTGATCGGGGGCTGGTTGTCGCCGTAGATCACGCCCGGGACGCGGCCGGCGCGGCGCTCGGCGCGGGCGGCCCCCTTGCCGGCCCGCACGCGCGCCGTCGCCTTCAACTGCTTGACGGTCGCCATGGTGCAAGTCCTCTTGAAACGAAACGGCCGCCGATATCGGTGCGGCCCCTCATAACCGCGGCATGCCTCCAGGGGTGTCTGGGTCGCGGTTTCGCGCGCTTATAACGGGGGGGCCGCGGAAAAACAAGGAATGCGGATCGCGCCCGGACAGGGCGGAAAAGCCGGTTTCTGGCAAATACTTATGCGGTGCCGCCGGTGCCGAGCTTGGCCTCCAGCGCGGCGATGCGCGCCTTCAAGGCCTCGTTCTCCTCGCGCGCCAGCCGCGCCATCTCCTTGACCGCCTCGAACTCCTCGCGCTTGACCACGTCGAGGTCGCGCAGCACCCGGTCGGCCTGGTTGCGCACCATGGTGTCGAACTCGCGCCGCACGCCCGAGGCGACGCCGGCGGCGTCGTTCATCAGCCGCGCGATCTCGTCGAAGAAGCGGTTGCTGGTCTGGGTCATCTCGCTTGCCTCGGTCCGGGTCTAGACGAATGCTTCAACAATGGTGATCGTCCCGGGCCCCTGCAAGACCCGCAGGCTCCGAACGCAAAGCCGCGACCGACTCAAAGCAGGGAACACGATGAACAGAATGCCCACCCAGAAATCCTGCGGGCTCTTGACCCGGACCATAGCGGCATTGCTCCCGAGCGTTTGCCGCAACATGGCCGGCCAGCTTGCGGAAGGCATTCATTATGAAGACTGCTAAGATATGCCTCTCGGCACAGGGCAAGACGAGCCATGGACGGCAGCGAAGAGCTCGATCGTGCGAAGATCGAGGAGGCCTTTCGGATCATGGGCCAGTACCTGCTCGACCGAAATACCCTCGGCGAGATCGCTATATGCGGCGGCAGCGCGATCCTGTTCCAATTCGATTGGCGGCGAACGTCCGAGGACGTCGACGCGCGCATTCTCAGTGGCCACGATCTCGTCACTCGGGCCGCCGAAGCAGCGGCCAAACAACTCGATCTGCCGCGATCGTGGCTCGACGAGAGTGTTGCGATGTATGCGCGCCGACATGAAGAGGAGGGTGATCGAATCTTCGTCGGGGTTTATCCATCGCCTGAACGGGTTGGATTGCGCGTTGTCGCGGCCAAGCCAAGCTATATTCTGGCGATGAAGCTGAGCGCCTTGGAACGCTCGACCGCAGACTGAATGGAAGCAAGACATGTCCCGCCCCCAGACACTGGCTGAAGTCGCGCAGGTCGCTCGTGCGCGGGCGTCCGATTTCGCGCTCGCGCTCGACGAGTTCGTGGACGAGTTCTACCTCGACCACGGGGACAAGGCGGCACAGCAACGGCGCCTCGATCCAGCGCCCGAGACGGTCCGCGACCCGCTCATCGACGCGTGGATCGGCGCCGCCGGAGAGCATCTCGCTCAGCGTTGGGGGCTTCGCGTGCCAGCCTGGACACAGCGGCCGGAGCACTTCGCGTTGGAGGAGCCGGCCTTCCTTCCCGACTCGCGCACGCTCCGAGGGGTTCTCATCGTCGAGAGCCCGCCGGCGTTCCGGTCGCGGCTCCTTTTCACAAGGGTCGAACCGCTCGCCAGGGCGCGCTTCCCCGCCGGCGTCGCTCGCGCCCAGATCGCACTGGAATGGCCGAAGCTTGCCGCAACGGCCGCTTCGCATCGAACGCGCGACGGCTAGGGGACCGCTTCTCCAGAGTCCGACTGGCGACGTGGGAGGATTTCACGCTCCCGCCATTCGCGCCAACCCTTCGGCTCGCACGCGGCGGGAGCCGCGATCGGACACGTCTACTTCGTGCTCAGCGGCCCGGCGAGGTGGCCCTACTTCGGCGGGGGATGCTTTTCCAGCCAACGGTCGATCGCGCGACGTGCCGCCGCGATGGCGAGCTCCCTGATACCACTGACGTCGCCTTTCACGACCGGAGCGTTCTTGGGATAGATCGTCCAACTCCATTCGTTTCGACCCGGCCGCGCATGGATCGTGTATTCGATGCCTCTGTGCTCCATGGGGGACCTCATTGCTTCGGTCCTCCCGGCTCCTGGAATCAACGTTGCGAAATTGCGTGCGTTCCGAGAACAACACAGCCCGACGATTCCACTATCGTTGGAACCATTTGCCGATCGCGCGCGACGCCTCTGGAAATTCAAATTTGCAAACGTGCAATCGATTGCATTTCACATTCGGCTGACCATCGACGATGTCCAGGCCGGCCAGTGGTCGCTTGACTTGGCGGACGCCAAGGCCGCATGAGGGCGAGGAGCGCCCCACCCGGCCCGATTCGCATCGATGCCGCTCTACGTCCTCCCCTTCCCGACCTTCGACCCCGTGCTCATCAGCATCGGGCCGGTCGCCATTCGCTGGTATGCGCTCGCCTATATCGTCGGCATCCTGGCGGGCTGGCTCTATGCGCGCGCCATCATCCGCTCCGAGAAATTGTGGGGCGGGGCCGCCCCGATGACCGTCGCCGATTACGACGATTTCGTCCTGTGGGTGACGCTCGGCATCATCCTCGGCGGCCGCGCCGGCTATGTGCTGTTCTACAATCCGAGCTATTTCGCCGCCCATCCGATGGAGATCTTCCAGCTCTGGAAAGGCGGCATGTCGTTCCACGGCGGCTTTCTCGGCTGCGTGCTGGCGGTGGTCCTGTTCGCGCGCTACCGCGGGATTTCCATTCTCTCGCTCGGCGACGTGACCTGCGCGGCGGGAACGATCGGGATCTTTCTCGGCCGCATCGCCAATTTCATCAACGGCGAGCTGTGGGGACGGCCGACCGACGTGCCGTGGGCCATGGTGTTCCCGAGCGGCGGCCCGCTGCCGCGCCACCCGAGCCAGCTCTACGAGGCCTTGCTCGAAGGGCTCGTGCTGTTCGTCGTGCTGGCGGTATGCATGCGCGCCGGCGCGCTCAAACGGCCTGGCTTCATCATCGGGGCGTTCGCGCTCGGCTACGGCGTCGCGCGCTCGATCTGCGAATTCTATCGGGAGCCGGATGCGCAGCTCGGCTTCCTGTGGGGCGGGCTGACCATGGGGATGCTGCTGTCGCTGCCATTGATGCTGGCGGGCATCGCCTTTATGGCATGGGCGATGCGACACGAGCCGGCACGGCGGACCTGATGGCCGACGACACACCCTCGCTCGAGGCGGAGATTCGCCGCCGCATCCAAATGGCCGGCCCGATGCCGGTCGCGCAATATATGTCGCTGTGCCTGAGCCATCCGAAGCACGGCTACTACACCACGCGCGACCCGCTCGGCGCCGCCGGCGACTTCACCACCGCGCCGGAGATCAGCCAGATGTTCGGCGAGCTGATCGGGCTGTGGGCGGCCGCCGCCTGGCGGGCGATGGGATCGCCGGAGAACGTCCGCCTGGTCGAGCTCGGGCCCGGCCGCGGTACCATGATGCTCGACGCCCTGCGGGCGGCCAAGGTGATGCCGGAATTCCGCTCGGCGCTCGTCGTGCATTTCGTCGAGATCAACCCGGTGCTGGAACGGCTGCAGCGGCAGGCCTTCGTCGCCACCGACGTGCCGGTCTCGTGGCATCCCGCGCTGGCGGACGTGCCGGAGGGCCCGCTGATCGTGCTGGGCAACGAGTTCTTCGACGCGCTGCCGGTCCATCAGGCGGTGATGTGCGCCGACGGCTGGCACGAGCGCGTGGTCAAGATCGGCGACGACGACAATCTGCACTTCAGCATCGACCGCGATCCGATTCCGCTGTTCGACGAATTGCTGCCGCGCGGCCTGCGCGCGGCGAAGATCGGCGAGATCTTCGAATGGCGCACCGATCAAATGGCGCTCGAGATCGGCCGGCGCGTGCGCTCCGGCGGGGTCGCGCTGATCACCGATTACGGCCATGCCGAGAGCGCGATCGGCGACACGCTGCAGGCGGTCGGCGGGCACGAATTCGCCGATCCGCTGGCGGCGCCCGGCCTCGTCGATCTCACCGCGCATGTCGACTTCCAGGCGCTGGCGCGGGCGGCCGAGGCGATGCGGGCGCGCGTGCATGGCCCGATCGAGCAGGGCGAATTCCTGCGCCGCCTCGGCATCGAGCAGCGGGCGGCGGCGCTTAAGGCGGCGGCGCCGCACGATTACGCCATCGCGGTCGAGACCGCGCTCGAGCGCCTCACCAGCGGAGAACGCGCCGGCATGGGCCGGTTGGTCAAGGCGATGGCCATATCCGATCCGGAGATCGGTTCGCTGCCGGGATTCGAGACGTGAGTTGGTGACGCATGCTGCAAGCCGCCTCGCTCGCCGATCTCGCCGGCATCCGCCATGCCTTCTTCACCCGCGGCGGCGGCGTGTCCGGCGGCGTCTATCAGAGCCTCAACGGCGGGCCGGGATCCGACGACGCTCCCGCCAATGTCGCCGAGAACCGCGCCCGCATGGCGGCCGCGCTCGGCGTGCGGCCGGACTGCTTCCTCACCGCCTATCAGGTTCATTCGCCCGACGTGGTGTTTATCGAGAAGCCATGGTCGCCGAACGAGCGCCCGCGCGCCGACGCGATCGTCACCCGGACGCCGGGGCTGGCGATCGGCGTCACCACCGCCGATTGCGGCCCGATCCTGTTCGCCGACGCGCGGGCGCGCGTCGTCGGCGCGGCGCATGCGGGCTGGCGCGGGGCGCTCACCGGCGTGCTGGAGGCGACGGTCGCGGCGATGGAAGACTGCGGCGCCAGCCGCGCCCGCATCACGGCCGCGCTCGGGCCGACGATCCGCCAGCCGAATTACGAGGTCGGTCCCGAATTCGTGGCGCGCTTCAACGCCGCCGACGACGCCAACGACCGCTTCTTCAAGCCGTCCACCCGGCCGGACCATGCGTTGTTCGATCTCGCGGGCTATATCGCGGCGCGTCTGGCGGCCGCCCGCATCGGCCGGATCGAGGATCTGGGACACTGCACCTACGGCGATCCATCGCGCTTCTTCAGCTATCGGCGCTCGACCCACCGCGGCGAGGCGGACTATGGGCGGCATGTCAACGCGATCGCGCTGACCAATTAGCGTTATTGCGTTTGACGCGTTTTCTGCGGCGAACCGGTTCCCACTTCGCCGGAAACGCTATGAGTCTTTGCCCGCGCTGTGGCTTTTCGGCCATAGACCGTGCGAGGAATCGACGGTACTAATTCACCAGAGGGGACACTCGGCGGTCCGCGCCCGCTCGGGCTCGGCCGATAATGCTCAAGAACACCGTCGAGCTGCGGGGATGTCGATGCAGAGTGGATTGGGCCGGCCGGCCGCAGCGCGGCAGGTGGGCGTTTTTATTCACGGTGGGCGCCTCGGCGCCCTGCTGCTCGGCCTCGCGGCCACGGCCTGCGCCAATGTCGGCCAGATCGGAAATCTGACCGAAGGCGGCCGCGCCACCGTCGCCGTCGAGTCGATCGACGGGCCGCCCGCCGCCGTTGTCCACAAGTTTGTACGGACCCTCAAGGACGAGGCCGGCGCCCGCCAGATCGCCGTCGTTTCGCCCGGCGAGGCCGATTACCGCCTGCGGGGCTACCTGGCAGCGCAAGCCGAAGGCGGAACGACGTCGATCGCCTGGGCCTGGGACGTCTACGGCGCCGGCCAGCGGCGGGCATTCCGCCTGAGCGGCGAGGACAGAGGCGGATCCGCGGGCCACCACGGCTGGGCCGCCGCCGACGATCAGGCACTGCGCCGGATCGCCCAGACCGGCGTCGAGCAACTCGCCGTCTTCATCGCAGCCGCCCGCCCGCCATCGAGCCCCGCCACCGCGGAGGCGCCGCCTCCGCCGCGACGCTCATCGACCTTCGCCTGGCTCGACGATTGGACACCCGAGGCGTCCGGGATCTTCCGCATTTTCCGGCGCGGGCCGCAGCCTGAGATTGCGGCCGACGCCGGTCACGATCTCCCGCCCCCCGGCGAGGTCCCGCTGCCGCGCGGCCGGCCGGCTCCCGGCGGCATGCCCGCGGGCGCGGCATTTGCCTTCGCGCCGAGCGATTAACACGCGAGGATCGTCTCGACACCGAAATCGGGGACCATGCTGGCCCGTATTGCCGCCCCGTCGCCGCCTTGTTATCAGGGCGCCGCGAGAGCGGGCACGACCCCGCAGGAGAGAGCGATGGCGGCCGACATGAGACCGCGTGGGGCCAATAACGGAGCGATCAAGCTCGTCGCCGGCAACTCCAATCCCGCGCTCGCCGACGCGATTGCCGCCTATCTTGAGACCCCGCTGACCCGGGCCGTGGTGCGGCGCTTCGCCGACATGGAAATCTTCGTCGAGATCGAGGAAAACGTGCGCGGCAGCGACGTTTTCGTGATCCAGTCGACGTCGTTTCCGGCCAACGACCACCTGATGGAATTGCTCATCATCATCGATGCGCTGCGTCGCGCCTCCGGGCGCCGCATCACCGCGGTGATCCCCTATTTCGGCTATGCCCGGCAGGACCGCAAACCCGGTCCTCGTACGCCGATCTCGGCCAAGCTGGTCGCCAACCTCATCACCCGCGCCGGCGCCGACCGGGTGATGACGCTCGACCTCCACGCCGGCCAAATCCAGGGCTTTTTCGACATCCCGACCGACAACCTCTATGCCGCGCCGATGATGGTGCGCGACATCAGGGATCGCTTCGACGTCGGCAAGCTGATGGTGGTGTCGCCCGACGTCGGCGGCGTCGGACGCGCGCGCGGCCTGGCCAAGCGCATCAACGCGCCGCTTGCCATCGTCGACAAGCGGCGCGAGCGCGCCGGCGAATCTGAGGTCATGAACATCATCGGCGAGGTCGACGGCTATACCTGCATCCTGGTCGACGACATCATCGATTCCGGCGGCACGCTGGTGAACGCGGCCGATGCGCTGCTGGAGAAGGGCGCGAACGACGTCTACGCCTATATCACCCACGGCGTGCTGTCGGGCGGCGCGGTCGCGCGCATCACCGCCTCGCGGCTCAAGGAGCTGGTCATCACCGACTCGATCCAGCCGACCCAGGCCGTGAAGGTCGCCCGCAATATCCGGGTCATGTCGATCGCCACCCTGATCGGCGAGGCGATCGGGCGCACCGCGACCGAGGAGTCGGTCTCCAGCCTGTTCGACTGACAGGAATCAGGATTCAGGCATCAGGACTCAGGCATCAGGAGTCAGGAAGCGGACGCCCCTGACGCCTGACATCCGACACTCCCTGGAACCTGTGGAGAAACGACTCGCGGCGGCCAGATATCCACCAATCGTTAACCGCCGGCGCGTCCAATTGCGCTTTAGCCGCTGGAATCAAGGGGTTATATTCACCGCGCAGGTGATTCGCCCCGGCACGGTAATCAGCTCCACCGGGGACCGCGTCAAAAGCGGCGTGGCGTGCGAGCGGCGGCGTACGCATCCCACTTCCGAGCGGCAGGGTGGAGACGGGCATGTCCCTTACCGATTTTTCCGAGCAGCCACGCGTCAACCCTCTCGACGTGGTCGAGCGCGTGGCCACGACCAACAGCTGGTCGTTCGAGCGCGCGGGCGACGACGAGATCACCATCCTGGTGACCGGCAAATGGACCGACTACCAGGTGTCCTACACCTGGATGTTCGACATCGAGG
>WNGB01014713.1_pt1 | contig 15077 bp, 12 predicted proteins | sample 5400681 | NCBI WGS metagenome assembly WNGB01 (sample SAMN13153367, study PRJNA577476) | soil metagenome | isolation source: 115 cm soil or saprolite under grassland replicate 2 | place: USA:California | collected 2016-06-15
GTTAGCGGAGAACTGGGCCGGGCGGGCCGCAGGCCGGGCAGGGGCGTCCGGGTCCCACCCGGCGCCCAGCCGGCCCAGGCACAGCCCCACGCCGATGGTCGTCCAGCGCAGCGCGCCGTGCAGGTCCGACCGCTCGACCAGGAGCTCGGCCACCAGGTCACAGAGCCGCGGGTCGCCCGGCTTCTCCCGCTCGATCTGCTGGATCAGCGTCTCGGCCTCGTCCGCCTTGTCCATCATGAACAGGGCACGGGCCAGCGGGACCCGCGGATCGACGAACGCCGGGCCGCCGTCCGCGAGCGCCTGGCGGAAACCCTGGGCCGCGGCAGCGGGCTCGTCAGCGAGCATCCACTGCTCACCGGCGCGCAGGAAGGCCTCGGACCGGGGGAATTCCTCAGTCTGGGTGCCGGTGGCGGCCAGACTGATCATCTGCTCCGCGGCGGTGCGGTGATCACCGCTCGCCGCAGCGTCGAACTCGATCTCATCAAACATGTCGCGCGTCAGCACCACCACGTCCGGGGACGTACCCAACCCGGGACCCCTTCCAACGCCACGAACGAACTCAAGGTACGGAAACGGCGCTATCTGCGCGATCGCTCCAGGGCGTCCCAGAAGCCACGGCGCAGCGCATGCCGGGTCTCGTCGTGCAGCAGCGAATCGATCGGCAGCGCCGAGTCCTGCAGCAGCCTGGCTTCCAGGTCAGACGGCATGCGCGGCTTGCGGGCCAGGACCGCTTCCAGCCACAGCGCCGGGGCCTCACGGGCCACGGACTGGCCGAATTCGAAACCCTCGGCGTGAGCGGCCTGGACCGCGTCGGCGAGCGGCATCCCCTGGCCCGGCTGGGCCGCGTCATGCGGCCCGGGAGCGGGCGGCGGCCCGGGTGACGGCGGCACCGGGGACGGCGGCACCGGGGACTGCAGGGGGGGTTGCGGCGGCAGCGGGGACTGCGGCGTGCCGTACGGGCTTTGCGGCGGGACGTACGCCCCGCCCGGGTTCTGGCCCGATCCGGCCGGGGCGGGCGGCATGGGCTGGCCGTACGGCTGGCCGGGCATCATCTGCTCCGGGGGCAGCACGCCGTACGGCCCTTGCTGGTACGGCCGGGACGGGAGGTCCTGGGCCGGCCCGCGGAACGAGGCCGGCGGGGCCTGGTACGGGTTCTGCTCAGCCGCCGGGGGCTGGGCATGCGTGCCGCGTGCCCGCGGGTCCGGGAGTCCGGGAGATGACGGGGCGGGGGGCGCAGGGGGCGCTGCATGCTGGCCGGGCGTGCCATGCCCCGGCGTGCCCTGCCCCGGCATGCTCTGCCCCGGCATGTCCTGCCCCGGCATGCCCTGGCCGGGCAGGGACTGGCCAGAAAGGGACTGCTGGCCGCTGCCGTTCTGGTGGGCCGGCATTTCCTGGGCCGGCATTCCCTGGTCGGGCAGGGAGAGCGGGGCGTAGGACTGCGGGGGCATCGGCTGGCCCGGCGTGCCCTGCTGGCCGCCCATGTTCTGCTGGCCGCCCACGTTCTGCTGGCCGCCCATGCTCTGCTGGCCGCCCGTGCTCTGCCCCGCCATGCTCTGGCCGCCCATGTTCTGGCCGGGCATAGCTTGTCCCGGCATGCCCTGGCCGGGCAGGGACTGGCCGGCCAGGCCCTGGCCAGGCGGGGACGGCTGGGCCGGCATCGACTGCGGGCCGGGTCCGCCCGGCTGCCCCGCCGGCGGGACGCCGCCCATGCCCTGCTGGCCTGGCATCGACTGGCCGGGCATGGCCTGCTGTCGCGTCTGGCCCGGCTGCGCCGCCCCTCCCGGCCGTCGCTGGCCCGGGCCCGGGGTTCGTTGCGGCTCGGAAACGCCAGGCTGCGCCTGCAGTCCTGAGGCAGCGGGCAGACTCTGCGCACTCTGCGGCGGTACGCCAGGGTCCTGAGCGCTGCCAGGCACGCGGGACGGCCCGCCGCGGGCGGCCTCCATGGACTGGCGCTCGATGGGCCCGGACGGCTGGCGCCGCGGCAGCGGGGCCTGCTGGCCGCCCGGCGCCTGCGGGCCCGGAAGCTGTGCATCCGGGAGCTGGGCGGTGGCGGGCTGAGCACCCGGCTGCGCCGCGCGCTGGTACTCGGCCACCACGGGAGCGGTGTAGATCGCGGGCGGGGCGGGGTGCGACCCGGCGGACAGCGCCTGCTGGCCGAGCGGGCCGGAGACCGGGCCGTGCCCGTTGGTGAGCGCGCGGGCTGCGGACACGGCCAGCTGGTAGGGCTCCTCGCCGCCCAGCGAGTCCGTCCCGGCCACGAGCTGGGTAAAGGGCCGCAGATGCCCCTCGCCAATCTCGATAATGTCGTCGCATTCCTGGCGGAGGCTGCGGGAAATGGTCCAGTTGCCGCCCACGGTGATGTGCACGATCGTCACCCGGATGCCGAGATCCTGCACGTCGGCGACGACCTGGGCCAGGTCTTCCTCCGCGCTGACCAGAAGGGCGTCGCTGATCGCGTTGTTGCGGACCAGGGTGGTCAGGTCGCGGCGGATCTCGCCCTCCACGCCCTCCCGCCGGCCCGGCCGGGTCCGGCCCAGCCGCAGCTTCAGCCCGGGAAGATCTGCCAGCGAGTCGTGCTCGGACGTCCGGCGGCCCTCGACGGTAGCCTCATACCAGTAGCAGCGGAGCAGCGGGCGGCCGGTTCTCTCCCGGGCGATGCTGCCCATGAACGACAGCAGGCCGGCGTAATCCCAGGATACGGACTCCCGGTGGCGGGTTCCGTGGACGGCCATCGCGCCATCCGCCAGCACGTAGCCCGCGTCCACGAACAGCGCGCACCGATCCACGCGGCACCGTCCTTTCCTCGACGCGTGACGTTACCAGCGCCCAGCCAGCCGCGTGATGGATCGCGCGAGGTCGCGGGGACCTCCGAACCTGAGAAGTCCGCTCTCGGCGGAAGCGCCCCCGGCAATTGCTCCGGGCCCGGCAGAATCATCCGGCATGCGACTTCTTGTTCTCGGGGGTACCCGGTTCGTGGGGCGTGCCATCGTGGACGAAGCGATCCGGCGCGGCTACGACGTCACGACCTTCTCACGGGGGCTGAGCGGCGAGCCCCGGCCGGGTGCCGAGGCGCTGCACGGAGACCGTACCAACTCCGCAGACCTGCTCAGGATGGCGGAGCGAGATTTTGACCTGGTGATCGACACCTCGGTCATCGCGCCGCGGCACGTGGCCGCGTCCGCCCGGCTGCTGGCCCCGCGGGTCCGCCATTACACCTACGTCTCCTCGCTCTCGGTGTACCGCGGGTTCGGTGAGGTGCCGGTCAGCGAGGAGTCCCCGGTGCTCGACTGCCCGCCGGACTCCGGCGGCGACGTGGAGGAACTCGGGTACGGCGAGCTCAAGGCGGGCAGCGAGCGGGCCGTGGCGCGGGAGATGCCCGGCCGGCACCTCATCGTGCGGCCCGGGCTGATCGTCGGGCCGCACGAGAACGTGGGACGGCTGCCCTGGTGGCTGAGCCGGATCGCCCGCGGCGGGACGGTCCTCGCCCCCGGCGAGCCCGGCCGGCCGCTCCGGATGACCGACGCGCGGGACCTCGCCGCCTGGCTGGTCGACAACACCCGGCGGGGCATCCCGGGCGTGGTTAACGTGCCGGGACCCGCGGGAACCACGTTCGGGGAACTGCTGACCGACTGCGCCGAGGTCACCGGCCCTGGCCCGGACGGCCCGGTGCAGCTGCGCTGGGTGCCGGACGCCGTGCTGCTGGCCGCCGGGGTCGAGCCCTGGATGGAGCTGCCCATGTGGACGCCGGATACGCCGGAGTTCGCGGGCATCTGGGATGTCACAGGGGACCGGGCGCTGCGGACCGGCATCCGGTACCGGGCGCTCAGCGACACGGTCCGCGACACCTGGTCCTGGCTGCGCCGGGACGCGGCCGCGCGGGGCGGCAGCCTGGGAGGGTTCGAGCACCGTCCCGGCATCGGCCTGGACCCGGCCACCGAGCGGGAGATCCTGGCCAGCCTGGATTAAGGCGCCGCGGGCGGCTGGGTAGGCTCGCGACCGTGAGCGACCGCGACGACCTGCTTCAGATGATCAAGGACATGGCCGTGGTGCACGGCGACTTCGTTCTGTCGTCGGGCCAGCGGGCGAGCTGGTACATCGACCTGCGCCGGATCCTGCTCAGCGGGCGGGCGGCACCCCTGGCCGGCCGGGTGATGCTCGGCCTCACCGCCGGCCTGGACTACGACGCGGTCGGCGGGCTCACCCTCGGCGCCGATCCGGTCGCCACCGCGATGATGCACGCCGCCAGCGCGGCCGGGCAGCCGCTGGACGCGTTCGTGGTGCGCAAGGAAGGCAAGGCCCACGGCCTGCAGCGGCGCATCGAGGGCCCGGACGTCACCGGGCGCCGGGTGCTCGCCGTGGAGGACACCTCCACCACCGGCGCATCCGTGCTGACCGCGGTGCACGCACTGCGCGAGGCGGGAGCCGAGGTCGTGGGCGCGGCCGTGATCGTGGAACGCGGTGCCCGGGAGCCGGTGACCGCGCGGGGCCTGCCCTACCTGGCCGCCTACGACATGGGTGACCTGGGCCTGGGCTGATCGTCCTGGCCTGCCGTGCGCTGGTGCCGCGGCGCGCTCCGCCTGCCCGGACCGGGGCCGCCTGCGGGCGGCCCGCCCGCTGCCGGGCCGCCCCCTGGTGGGCTGCCTGCCCCAGGGGCACCCCCACCGGGACCGGCCGCCGCCAGATGGCCCTCGGCCGCTTCCTTGCGGAACTCCCGCAGCCGGTACATGACGAACGCGACGACGGCGATGATGGCCACGGCCGTGCCGATGAGGCTGAGGATCCCGAACAGCAGCGCGGGCATCTCGATGAAGCCGGCCACGATCGACACGAACGTGCGCACCACCGGCAGGCACCGGCCCACCGGGAGCGCCCAGGCTCCCCGGCCGGCGAAGAAACGTTCCGCCCGGTCGATGTCGGCGTGGGTGATGAGCAGGTAACGGCCGAACCTGTGCACCAGCGGCCGCTCACCGACGCGTCCCACGGTGTACGCGACGAAGGAACCGAGCAGTTCCGCCACCGTGCCGACGACGATCACCGCCACGATGCTGAAATGCCCCTCGCCGGCCAGGACTCCCGCGAACCCGAACGTGATCTCCGATGGAATCGGGACGCAGCAGGCCTCGAGAAAGCCGAAGAGAAACACCGCAGCCAGGCCGGCCTGGCTGAGAAAACTCTCCATAGCTCACTGTTGTACAGCATGGAGGGCACTCCGCCGGTCCGCATCGGGCGAGGTTGCGAGAGCTTTAACCGGCGGATTTGGGCACGCGGCCACGGCACGGCGGGCGGGCGCCGGGCGGCTGCAGGCGGCTGCAGGCGGCGGGCCGGGCGGCTGCAGGTTCAGCTTCCGGACGCGGATCCCGGAACAGTTCTCCAGGCCGGGACCTTCGGCGCTGTCCGCGGGCAGCCGCTTCCCCGATACTGGACCCACGTACTGAGACAGGGAGCCAATCGTCATGCCAATCGCCACCCCAGAGGTCTACGCGCAGATGCTGGACCGCGCTAAGGAGCGTGGTTACGCCTATCCCGCGATCAATGTGACCTCAAGCCAGACTCTGAACGCGGCCCTCCGCGGCTTCGCGGACGCGGAGAGCGACGGCATTATCCAGGTCTCCACCGGCGGCGCCGAGTACCTGTCCGGCCAGGCGGTCAAGGACATGGTGACCGGCTCGGCCGCCCTGGCCAGCTTCGCCCGGTCGGTGGCCGATAAGTACCCGGTGCAGATCGCCCTGCACACCGACCACTGCCCCAAGGACAAGCTCGACGGGTTCATGCGCCCGCTGGTCAAGATCTCGCAGGAGCGGGTGGCCCGGGGTGAGGAGCCGTTGTTCAACTCGCACATGTGGGACGGTTCCGCGGTGCCGCTGGGGGAGAACATCGCCATCGCCTCGGAGCTGCTCGACGAGTGCGCCAAGGCCCGCACGGTCATGGAGATGGAGATCGGCGTGGTCGGCGGCGAGGAAGACGGCGTCACCGGGGAGATGAACGAGAAGCTGTACAGCACGCCGGGGGACGCCCTGGCCGTGGCCGAGGCGCTCGGGCTCGGTGAGCGGGGCCGCTACCTGCTCGCGGCCACGTTCGGCAACGTGCACGGGGTCTACAAGCCGGGCCACGTCACGCTGCGGCCGTCGATCCTGAAGGAGATCCAGGACGCGGTGGGCGCCAAGTATGGCCAGGAGAAGCCGTTCTACCTGGTGTTCCACGGTGGCTCCGGGTCTGCGCTGGAGGAGATCCGCGAGGCCATCTCCTACGGCGTGGTCAAGATGAACGTGGACACCGACACGCAGTACGCGTTCACCAGGCCGGTCGCGGACCACATGTTCCGCAGCTACGACGGCGTGCTGAAGATCGACGGCGAGGTCGGCAACAAGAAGCAGTACGACCCCCGGTCCTGGGGCAAGGCCGGCGAGGCGGGCATGGGCGCGCGGGTCGTGCGGGCCTGTGAGGACCTGATGTCCGCGGGCACCAAGATCAGCTGACCGGGTAGCCGGCGTGCTCGGCTCTGTCGCCCCCGAGGTGGCCGTGGTGGTGTGCGGGCACACGCACATGCCGTTCTGCCGGCTGGCCCACGGGCGGCTGGTGGTCAACCCGGGCAGCGTCGGGATGCCGTACGGCCGGCCGGGGGCGCAGCCGGCGGGCTGGGCGCGCACCATCGCGGGCGGCGCGGCAGGATGGGGGCATGGACCACCGCAACCTCATGGCCGGGCCGCCCCCGGTCTACCTGCCTGACGACCCGTGCGCCGCGGAAGTGGCCGGGGGTGCTGATCCCGCGGCCGTCGCGGCGAGGAACCCGGCCTGCCTGGCCGCCTGGGCTGAACTGGCCGAGCAGGCCCTGGACCGCGGCGAGCTGATCGCCGGGTACGCCTACGCCCGCACCGGGTACCACCGGGGCCTGGATCAGCTGCGCCGGGCCGGCTGGAAGGGACACGGCCCGGTCCCCTGGGAACACGAGCCCAACCGGGGGTTCCTCCGCTCGCTGCACGCGCTGGGCCGGGCCGCCGGGGCCATTGGCGAGACCGAGGAAGAGGCGCGCTGCCAGATCTTCCTGGCCGACTCCAGCGCCGCCGCGGTGGCCGCCCTCGGCGTGTGACCCTCCCGCCCCGGCCGTCCGCAACCCGGGGGACGTGGCGTAACGCCCTGCCCAGCACGTGGAGTACCCTCAACTCCGCAACCGGGGCGAGGCCTGGAAGGGGCTGGTGGGATGCCGGCCATTGTGGTCGTGGGTGCGCAGTGGGGGGACGAGGGCAAGGGCAAGGCCACCGACCTCCTCGGCGACCGGGTGGACTACGTCGTCCGCTACCAGGGCGGGAACAACGCCGGTCATACCGTCGTGATCGGGGACGAGAGCTACGCGCTGCACCTGCTTCCCTCGGGCGTGCTGTCCCCCGGGGTGGTGCCGGTTATCGGCAACGGCGTCGTGGTTGACCCCGAGGTGCTGCTCCGGGAGATCAGTGACCTCGGGAAACGCGGGGTCTCCTGTGAGGACCTGCTGATCTCCGCGAACGCCCACCTGATCATGCCGTACCACCGCGCCCTGGATAAGGTCACCGAGCGGTACCTGGGGACCGCCCGGATCGGCACCACCGGCCGGGGCATCGGGCCCGCCTATGCGGACAAGGTGGCCCGGACCGGGATCCGGATCCAGGACCTGCTCGACCCGGGGATCCTGAACCAGAAGCTGGAACTGGTCCTCCGCGAGCGCAACCAGGTCCTGACCAAGGTCTACAACCGCCGGGGCATCGACGCGGCCGCCGTCGCCGGGGAGTACCTGGGGTACGGCGAGCAGATCCGCTGCTACGTGGCGGACACGGGGCTGGTGCTGAACCAGGCGCTGGACGAGGGCAAGTCCATCCTGCTGGAGGGCGCCCAGGCCACCATGCTCGACGTGGATCACGGCACCTACCCGTTCGTCACGTCCTCCAGCCCGACCGCGGGCGGCGCGTGCGTGGGCTCGGGTATCGGCCCGACCCGGATCACCAAGATGATCGGGATCCTCAAGGCGTACACCACCCGGGTGGGCGCGGGCCCGTTCCCCACCGAGCTGACCGGCGCGGAGGGTGAGTGGCTGCGCAAGGCCGGGGGCGAGTTCGGGGTGACCACCGGCCGGCCGCGGCGCACCGGGTGGTTCGACGCGGTGGTCGCCCGCTACTCCACCCGGGTCAACGGGATCACCGACTACTTCATCACCAAGCTCGACGTGCTGTCCGGCCTGGACAGGGTCCCGGTCTGCGTGGGCTACGACGTGGGCGGCACCCGGCACGACGAGATCCCGATGACCCAGACCGACTTCCACCACGCCACGCCGGTCTATGAGTACCTGGATGGCTGGTGGGAGGACATCTCGCAGGCGCAGGAGTTCGCTGACCTGCCCCGCAACGCGCAGGCCTACGTCAAGACGCTGGAGGACATGATCGGCGCGCCGGTCGCGGCCATCGGCACCGGCCCGCGCCGCGACCAGACCCTGCAGCTGCGCCCGCTCGCCTGAGGGTCAGCGGCCGGATCGCCCGGCTCGCCTGCACCGCCGCCACGAACTCCCCGGCATCAGCGCTTCGGGGGATGGCCACGTCCACATCCATGCTCGCCGTCTCCCTCACCGGCCGGCCCGGTTCCGCCGCAGGCCCGGGCGCAGTCACGGGTAGGCTCGCGCCCGTGCGAGTCCTTCTCCTCGGTTCGGGCGGCCGCGAGCACGCGCTGGCCCGGGCGCTGTCCGCCGACCCGGACGTCACCGACCTGCATGCGGCGCCGGGCAACCCAGGCATCGCGGAACTCGCCCACCAGCACCCGGTGGACCTCACCGACACCGGGCAGGTGGCCGGCCTGGCCCGGGCGACCCGGGCTGACCTGGTCGTGGTCGGCCCGGAGGCGCCGCTGGTCGCCGGGGTGGCCGACGCGCTGCGCGCGTCCGGCATCCCGTGCTTCGGGCCCAGCCGCCGGGCCGCGGCCATCGAGGGCTCGAAATCGTTCGCCAAGCACATCATGCAGGCCGCCGGGATCCCCACCGCCGAGGCGTACACCTGCGAGACCAGCGGCCAGGCCGACGCGGCGCTGGCCGAGCTCGGCCCGCCGTACGTGGTCAAGGCGGACGGCCTGGCCGCCGGCAAGGGCGTGGTGGTCACCAATGACCTGGCCACCGCGCGGGCGCACGCGGAAGCCTGCGGGACGGTGGTCATCGAGGAGTTCCTGGACGGGCCGGAGGTGTCACTGTTCGCACTGGCCGACGGGGCCACCGCGGTCCCGTTGCTGGCCGCGCAGGACTTCAAGCGGGCCGGGGACGGGGACCGGGGGCCGAACACCGGCGGCATGGGCGCGTACGTCCCGCTGCCCTGGGCGCCACCCGGCCTGACCGACGAGGTGATGGCCACGGTCGTCCAGCCGGCCGTGGATGAGCTGCGCCACCGCGGCACCCCGTACCGGGGCCTGCTGTACGCGGGACTGAGCCTGACCGCAGCGGGCGTCAAGGTGGTGGAGTTCAACGCCCGGTTCGGTGACCCGGAGACCCAGGTGGTACTGGACCGGCTGACCACCCCGCTGGGCGGGCTGCTGGCCGCGGCGGCGTCCGGCTCGCTGGCTAGCGCTCCGGCGCTGTGCTGGGCGGACGGGGCCGCGGTGACCGTCGTGATCGCGGCCGAGGGCTACCCGGATCAGCCGGCCAAGGGTGACGCGATCGAGGGCCTGGCCGAGGCCGGCCAGGCTCCCGGTGCCTACGTGCTGCACGCGGGCACGGCGCTGGACGGGGCGGGCCGGCTGGTGACGTCCGGCGGCCGGGTGCTGGACGTGGTCGGCACGGGCGCGGACGTGGCGGCCGCACGGGCAGCGGCTTACGAGGCCGCCGGCCGCATCCGGCTCCGTGGTGGCTGGTACCGCAGTGACATCGCCGAGCACGCGGCGGGACGGCCGGCCCAGGCCAGCCCGTGACCAGCGAACCACCCCCGTCCGGCACCAGCCCGCCGCCCGCGGTCCAGGTTCCCGGTCCGGACGCCCCGCTGCGGGTCAGCACCCTGGAACTGTTCTTCGACCTGGTCTTCGCGTTCACCCTCACGCAGCTGTCCGCGCTGCTGGACGGCAGCGGCATCTCTGCCACCTCGATCGTCCAGGTGCTGCTGGTGTTCGGGGTGCTGTGGTGGATGTACGGCGGATACGCCTGGCTGACCAACACCCGCACCCCGGACCGGGCCCCCGAGCGGCTGCTCCTGCTGCTCGGCATGGCCGGGTTCCTGGTCGTGGGGCTGGCCATCCGGAACGGGTTCGGCGACTCCAGGTCGGGCGCGAGCGGCATCTACCTCGGTCTCGGTTACCTGACCGTGGTGTGCGTGCATGGCGGGCTCTACTACCGGGTGAACCAGAACATCATCCGGATAGTCCCGATCAATCTCAGCTCGGCGCTGCTGGTCCTGGTGGCCGGGCTGACCAGCGGCCCGGCGGCCTACCTGCTGTGGACGGCGGCGCTGGCCATCCAGGTACTGTCGCCGCTGGTAGTGCGCGTCGGCGGCCGGTTCGAGATCGCCCCGGCGCACTTCGCCGAGCGGCATGGTGCGCTGGTCATCGTGGCGCTGGGCGAGTCGGTCGCCTCCGTCGGCATCGGCGCCGCCGAGCACCCGCTGGACGCGCAGATCGTGCTGGCGGCCGTGCTCGGCCTCGGCGTGTCGGCAGCGCTGTGGTGGATCTACTTCGGCGGCGCGGACGACGAGCTGGCCGCCGCGGCCATGACCCGGGCGCCCCGCACGCGGCGGCCGTCGCTCGCCCTGTCCGCGTACTTCTACCCGCACATCCCGATACTGCTCGGCGTGGTCGGGCTGGCCGCCGGGGTGAAACTGACCATCGGGCACGCCGCCCAGCCCCATCCGGCCGCCCAGGCCCTGGCTATCGGCGGCGGGGCGGCGCTGTTCCTGGCCGGGCACGCCGCGTTCCGCCGGGCGCTGCGGCTCGGCCCGGTCCGGCCGCGCCTGGTCACGGCCCTGTTCGCGCTGGCCACAGCGGCGCTGGGGGCCACCGTGGCGATCGAGGCCCAGCTGATCGTGCTGCTGGCCGGGCTGGCCGCGATGCTCGCCGCCGAGCGCCTCAGGCGCACGTCCGCTATCAGCGCGGTGCAAAGCCGGCGGCCGGCCACCCCGAACTCACCGCAGTGACCAAAGTCACCGCGCCGATCCGGCCGGCCGCCACTGCCGGGCCTGGCGCGGGCCCGGTCCGCGTGAGCGATGCGCGAGGATAGAGCATGTGATCGAGAGGTACACGAGGCCCGCGATGGGCCGGGTCTGGAGCGAGGAACACAAGTACGAACTGTGGTGCCGGGTGGAAACCCTGGTCCTCGAGGCGCACGCGAAGGCCGGGACGGTGCCGGCCGAGTCGGTGGAGGCGGTTCGGGCCGCGGCCCCGCCCACCGCGGCGGCGGTCGCCGCGGTGGAGGCGGTCACCGAGCACGACGTGATCGCGTTCCTGAGCGCCTGGGCCGACAACACCACACCGCGGGAGGCGGCCGCCTACGTCCATTACGGGATGACGTCCTCTGACCTGCTGGACACCGCGCTGGCGCTGCAGCTGGCCGAGGCGACCGACCTGCTGGTGGCGGAGGCGACCCGGCTGGTCGCCGCGCTGCGCGAGCACGGGCTGGCGCACCGCGGCACGCTCCGGGTGGGTCGGACGCACGGGATCCACGCCGAGCCGGACGTCTGGGGCCACCGGGTCGCCGACTTCGCGTTCGCCATGGCCCGCAGCCGGGACCGGCTGGTCCGGGCCCGGGACGCGGTCGCGGTCGGCAAGCTGTCCGGCCCGGTCGGCACGTACTCCAACATCGACCCGGCCATCGAGGCGACCGTCATGCCAGAGCTGGGGCTCCGCCCCGCGGACGTGGCCACGCAGGTGGTGTTCCGGGACGGCATCTCGGAATGGATCAGCGCCCTGGCGGTGACCGCCACCGTCTGCGAGGCGATCGCCCTGGAGGTCCGGCACGGGCAGCGGACGGAGGTGCGGGAGCTGGCCGAGCCCTTCCGGGCTGGCCAGAAGGGTTCCTCCGCGATGCCGCACAAGAAGAACCCGATCCGCTCCGAGCGGATCTGCGGCATCGCCCGGATCGTCCGCGGCTACGTGACCCCGGTCATGGAAGGCATGCCGCTGTGGCACGAACGTGACATTTCGCATTCCAGCGTGGAGCGGATCGCGCTGCCGGACGCGGCCATCGCCACCGACTACATGCTGAACCTGACCACCGGGCTGGTGGAGGGCCTGGTGGTGGACCCGGCCCGGATGAGGGCCAACCTGGAATCGACCGGGGGGCTGATCTACACCTCGAGCGTCCTGCTCGCCCTGGTCGACTCCGGGATGTCTCGGGAAGACGCTTACGCGCTGGTCCAGGCGGCGGCCATGGGCACGTGGCAGACGGGGACGCCGCTGCGGGAGACGCTCCGCGCCGAGGCTGGCGCGCGCGGCCGCACCCTGGACGAGGCGGCGCTGGACGAGGTGTGCCGCCCCGAACGGTACGTGGCGCGGCTCGGCCCGGTCTTCGAGCGGCTGGAGCACCTCTCATGAGCAAGCCGGAGGACGAGCACGACGTAAACGGGGCGCCGCTGATGCTGCTGTACTCCGGTAAGGTCCGCGACGTCTACAGCTGGGGCGACGACCGGCTGCTGCTCGTCGCCTCCGACCGGGTGTCGGCGTACGACCACGTGCTGCCCACCCCGATCCCGGACAAGGGGAAGATCCTTACCCAGCTGTCACTGTGGTGGTTCGGGCAGCTCGCCGACCTGGTCCCGAACCATCTCATCGACGCGGAGATCCCGGCCGGGTTCGCCGGCCGGGCCATGGCCTGCCGCAGGCTGTCGATGGTGCCCGTGGAGTGCGTCGCCCGCGGGTACCTGGCCGGCTCCGGGCTGCGCGAGTACCGGAAGTACGGGTCCGTCTGCGGGGTGCCGCTTCCTCCCGGGCTCACCGACGGCTCCCGGCTGCCCGAGCCGATCTTCACCCCTGCGACCAAGGCGCCCCGCGGGCAGCACGACGAGAACATCCCGCTGTCCACAGCGGCCGCGCTAGTGGGCGCCGACGTCGCCGCTGAGCTGCAGCGGATCACGCTGGAGGTGTACCGGCGCGGAGCGGCCGTCGCCGCCCGGCACGGCATCCTGGTGGCCGACACCAAGATCGAGCTCGGCTTCGATGCAGGCGGCCGGCTGCTGCTGGCCGACGAGGTTCTCACTCCCGACTCGTCCCGGCTGTGGCCTGCGGACCAGTGGCAGCCTGGCCGGCCACAAGTCTCATTCGACAAGCAGATTGTCCGAGACTGGCTAGACTCGCCCGAGGCCGGCTGGGACAAACGGGACACGGAGCCGCCCCCGGCACTGCCCGGCCACGTGGTCGAGCAGACTCGTGCAAGCTACATAGAGGCATATGAGCGCATCACTGGACGACAGTGGGTATGACTGCCGTGACAGCCTGGCCGACCAGCCCGCGCCGCTACGGGGCGCGGTCCCGGGAGGCCCGAATATGACTGTCGCTGAAGGGGGGACCGGGCCGGTGGAATACTGGCCCTGGAACAGGTACGAGGCTTCCCGCCGGCCCGCATCCCGCTCGGGCGCCGGGCAGCAGCACCCCGCCGCGACTGCGGCAGCCCGTTGACCTCGCGTTTCCGAAGGACAGGAGCTTCAGCCCCATGACCATTGGCCCCGAGACCTGCTACCGCGTACGAGGCGGGATCCCGCTCCAGGGCACGGTCTTCGTTCAGGGCGCCAAGAACGCCGCGCTCAAGATGATCGCCGCGTCGCTGCTCACCGGAGAAGGCCGGACCGTGCTGCGTAACGTCCCCGCTATCGAGGACGTCCGCCGGGCGGTCGAACTGGCTCAGGCCGTGGGCGCAGTAGTCAAGTTCCACGAGGCCGAGCGCACCCTCGTGGTGGACGCCTCCAACCTGACCAGCTTCGTCCTGCCGGCCGAGATCGCCCGCCGGTTCCGCGGCTCGGTGCTGTTCGTGCCGGCCCTGCTGCACCGGTTCGGCGAGGCCGTCATCGAGGGCATCGGCGGCTGCAACCTGGGCAGCCGGAACCTGGACTTCCACTACCGCGGCTTCGCCCGGCTCGGCGCCATCGTGGACGAGCAGGAAGACAAGATCCACATCAAGGCGGGCAAGCTGCGGGGCGCCCATCTCTACCTGGACACCCCGTCGCACACCGGCACCGAGAACCTGATCATGGCGGCCAGCCTGGCTCCCGGCACCACCATCATCGACAACTGCGCACTCGAGCCGGAAGTGCTCGACGTCATCGCGTTCCTGACCAAGATGGGCGCGGACATCAGCGGCGGCGGCACCGGCTTCGTCACCGTGCGCGGCGTCAGCCAGCTGACCGCGACCGAGCACACCGTGATGCCGGACCGGATCGACGCGGGCGTCCTGGCCATGGCGGCCGCCATCACCGGCGGTGAGCTGAACCTGGTCGGCGCGTCCCTCGAGCACTTCGGCGTGGTCCGCTGGAAGCTCGAGCAGATGGGGGTCGAGTTCACCCCGAAGGGCGCGGTCCTGCAGGTCCGCCGGGAACGGACGCTGCGCCCGATCAACGTGATCACCAGCCCGTACCCTGGCTTCGCGACCGACCTCCAGTCGCCGATCATGGCGCTGAGCTGCCTGGCCGATGGCACCAGCTACATCCGGGAGACCATCTTCGACGGCCGCTACGGCCTGGTCGGGGAGCTGAACAAGATGGGCGCCAAGGTCGAGGTGGACAGCGGCAACGTGGTCATCGTGCATGGCGCGTCCACGCTCAAGGGCACCAAGGTCGTCGCGCACGACCTGCGCACCGGGATCGCGCTCATCCTGGCCGGGCTGGGCGCCGAGGGCGAGACGGTGGTCGCGCCGGGCTACCTCATCGACCGCGGCCACGCTGCGGTCGCGGAGCGGCTGACCACGCTGGGCGCCGACATCACCGCGGAGGAAAGCGGCTGACCACGCTGGCGGCCGGTCCCGCGGGCAGCTGTGCCCGGATGGTCAGCCGCCGCGGTCGATGCTGACCCGGCCCCGTGCTGACCCGGCCCCGTGCTGACCCGGCCCCGTGCTGACCCGGCCCCGTGCTGACCCGGCCCCGTGCTGACCCGGCCCCGTGCTG
>WNGB01012252.1_pt1 | contig 15076 bp, 16 predicted proteins | sample 5400681 | NCBI WGS metagenome assembly WNGB01 (sample SAMN13153367, study PRJNA577476) | soil metagenome | isolation source: 115 cm soil or saprolite under grassland replicate 2 | place: USA:California | collected 2016-06-15
CGTCGGCATGCGGTGGGGGCTAAGAGCCTGGAGCGCCCTCATCCCCTCAGAGCGATCCAGTGGCTCGAGGTCGGCTGCGTCGCCGGCGTGCTGGGCGGAGCCGCGCTGGCTCTCCCGCTGATCCTCTGGGACTGGGTGCGCTCGAGCTGCCGATGGCGACGACCGCCTGGTTCTTCGGGCTCGACCACTTCTCGCACAGCAGGTACTTCATCGGGTCGATCGTGGTCGGATTCGTCCTTCTCGGCGTGTACTGGGCGGTCAGCGGGCTCACCTTTACGGGTCTCGCCGACCGGCTGCTGGGAATCGCTACGATCGGCAAGAGCCTCGCGGCTGGGGCGGCCTGGAGCTTCGTCAGCTTCATCTTCTTCTGGAACATGCTGCTCCCGATTGCGCGTGACGGCGCCCCCTTCCGCGCGGCGTCCGTCGCGCCAGGGCTGTTCGTCGCCCCGGATTGGGTCTGGACCGTGGCCTTCACGGCGTTCGGGCTTGTGACCGGAGCGGTCTACGCTTCGATGCGATCCGGGCTCCGGCAAAGCGAGGAGGACGAGCGGATCGAGATCGAGTAACGAGCGCGGAGGGGGGACCATGGTGGAGCGCGGACGTACGCGAGCCAATCGGCTGATCGAAGGATCGGCTGGTCGAGCCCGTCTCATCCGGCGGCAATCGCGAGCCCGCCGCAGGGATCGTGCGTTCGGGCTATCCCGACGCGCCCGCGCCCTGGGGACGATGCACCTGCGCAGATCCTTCGCACGCCAGGAGACAGGTGAAACGGGTACTGCCGATCATCATCGTTGCCGCCCTCGCGGGCGGCCTTGCTGGGGCGCTGATCGGGCTTGCGCTCGCTGGCGGTGAGACGACCGGGACGAGCGGGCCGGCGCAGGCCCTCCAGCCTCGCCGGTCCGCCGGTTCGCAATCGCAGACTCTCGGCGACATCTCGGCGGAGGCGATCTACCGGATGGACGCGCCTGGGGTCGTCGTCATCACCGACACGCAGACTCAGGAGAGCCCTCCGACGCTCTTCGGCCCGCGGGAACGACAACAGATCGAGGCGCTGGGGTCTGGGTTCGTGATCGACAAGCAAGGCGACATCGTGACCAACAACCATGTGGTGCAGGGCGCTTCGCAAATCCGCGTCGGATTCAGTAGCGGCGCCTCCTACTCGGCCTCGTTGGTGGGCACGGATCCGACAACCGACATTGCGATCGTCCGGGTCGACGCGCCGCAGTCGGCGCTTCGCCCGCTCGCGTTCGACATGTCGAGCAAGGTCGAGGTCGGCGATCCCGTCTACGCGATCGGGAACCCGTTCGGGCTCGACCGCACCATGACGGCCGGAATCGTGAGCGCGGTGGGACGCGACATCCAGGCCCCGAACGGTCTCACGATTCCGAATGTGATCCAGACCGACGCGCCGATCAACCACGGCAACTCGGGTGGCCCGCTGAGCGACCGCTTCGGCCGCGTGATCGGGATCAACTCTCAAATCGAGGGCGGGACGGTCAACGCGAACGTGGGCATCGGGTTCGCGATCTCGAGCGAGATTACGAGGCCGGTCGCCGAGCAGCTGCTGGCCCACGGAAACGTCGAGCACGCCTGGCTCGGGGTCGGGGTCGAAACGCTCGACCCGTACGTCGCGCACGCAATACGAGGCCTACCCGGGCACGGAGCCATCGTCACAAGGGTCGTCAGAGGCAGCCCCGCCGCCGAGGCGGGCCTGACGGCTTCGAATCGGGAGGTGACCGTGAACGGCGTGAGCGCGCTCGTCGGCGGAGACGTCATCACGAGCCTGGACGGCAAGCCGCTCTACTCCTCCACCCAGCTTGCGGACGCCGTCGCGCTGAGCAAGCCCGGCGACCGACTCACGCTCGAGGTCGTTCGCGACGGGACGACCCGCACCGTCGAGGTGAGGCTCGGCACCGTCCCGCGCGGTAGGTAGGGGCGTAGGATGAGGATCCGAAGATGCAGGAACAGCGCGCGCAGCGGGTCCGTGTGCTCGTCGCCGACGACCACCCGCTCTACCGGGAGGGAGTCGTCCGGGCCCTGTCGGCGAGCGGGCAGGTGGAGGTCGTCGCGGAGGCCGAGGACGGGCGTTCCGCCCTCGCGAAGATGCAAGAGCTCCTCCCGGACGTCGCGCTCATCGACTACCGGCTGCCGGGCCTGGACGGGGTGGCGGTGACAAATGCGGTTGTCCGGGAGGGACTCCCGGTTCGCGTCCTGCTCGTCTCAGCGTTCACGGACAGCGGAGTCGTCTACAAGGCACTCGAGACGGGCGCCGCAGGCTTCCTTTCCAAGGAGGCCCGCCGAGAGCAGATCGTCGACGCGGTGCTCGCGTGCTCGCGTGGAGAACACATCGTCCCGCCGGATGTGGCGGCGGGACTCGTATCGGAGATCCGTCTGCGCAAGCAGGACGACAGGCCGGCGCTGACGAAGCGCGAACAGGAGATCCTGCACCTCATCGCGGCGGGGAAGAGCCTGCCCGAGATCGCGGAGCAGCTGTACCTCGGACTCACGACGGTCAAGACGCACGTCCAGCATCTCTACGAGAAGTTGGGAGTGTCCGACCGCGCGGCGGCGGTGGCGACCGGAATGCGCCGGGGCCTCATCGAGTAAGTCGTGTCGCGTCTGACCGGGCCTCGCTCGTCCGGAGTTGCGATCGCGGAGGCGGAGCGTGTCGTCGCCTGGCTGCGCTTGCCGGCCATCGCCCTGCTTGCGCTCGGCGAGGGGCTCGAGCATCCCAACCCGCAGAAAAGAGCCTTCCTGGTCACGCTCGCGCTCTACTCAGCCTGGAGCGCGGGGGTGCTTGCTTGGGCCTATCTTCGGCGGATCGGACCGCGGGCCGCGCTCGCGACCACAGGTGTGGACATCGCGGCGTTGAGCGTGCTCGCCGTGCTGTCGGGGGGAGCCTTCTCGCATGCTCGGCTCGGGTTCTTCATCGTTCCGGTCACGGTCGCATTCCGCTTTCGCCCCTCCATCACGGCCGCGGCCGCGGCCCTGGCGACAGGGGCCTATGTCGTCCAAGCGGTCGCCCACCCGGCGAGCGCCATGACGGACGCGCCCCGCTTCATCGCCACGCAGGCCGGGTTCCTCCTGTGGGTAGGGATCGCCTGCGTTCTCCTCTCTCTGTTGCTCGCGCGGCGAACGGAGGCCATCGTCCGACTCGCCGAGGGCCGGGCCAGGCTGCTCGAAGACGCTCTCTCGGCGGAACACCGCGAGCGCAGGGCGCTCGCGGAGGCGCTCCACGACCACGCGATTCAGAATCTGCTTTCGGCTCGCCACGAGGTGGAGGAGGCGAGCGACGCGTTCGCCCACCCAGCTCTCGGCCGCGCGGACGCAGCCCTCACTGACACCGTCGACCAACTGCGCAGCGCCGTCTTCGAGCTCCATCCGTACGTTCTCGAAGAAGTGGGCCTCGAAGGCGCCCTTCGCTCGGTTGCACAGCAGGCGGCGAGCCGGGGGAGCCTGAAGCTGACGCTCGATCTCGGATACGCGCAGCGTCACTCGCAGGAGCAGCTTCTGTTCTCGGCCGCCCGAGAGCTCCTCGCGAATGTGATCGAGCACGCAGAGGCGACTTTCAATCTCGAGCAGCTGGCCGAGCGGTTGGCCGACGGACATGTCGGGTTGGCTTCGCAGCGTGTTCGTATCGAGGCCGCCGGCGGCAGCATGAACGTGGCCTCTGGTCCCGGCCGGGGCACGCGAGTCGAGATCCGGGTGCCGAACAAGCACTGATTTTCGACCGCTTCGCATCCATCGATTTCAGCGGCGCGCGAGAGGTCGTCGCCTCGGGCCTTGCCCCGGTCCGCACGACGGTTGGCCACGCGGGGTTTCGCCTCGGCTACGAGCCCTGGGACCCCGCGTATTCCTCGGCCACGCGCTTCGGCACACAGAAAGCCCAGGCGTCCTCGACAAGATCGCGCATCTCGTCCGCGTCAATGGCGGCGAGGCGGACGTGGGCCCAGTGGTAGCGAAGGTCGAACTGGCTCGGCAGCGAGAACTTCTCAGGCTCAGACTCGACGAGCGCGTTGCGCCACTCCTTGGGGAATGCGAAACCCATGACCGTTCCGTCACGTGAGAAGGACAGATAGACGATCCGGCCGATTCGGAACTTGACGCGACCGCGCACGAACGCCTCGCTGCTTCGAGGAAGCGTGATCGCAAACGCGCGAACCTCGTCGATCGTCACCACGACTCGTCACCGATCAGGATAGGAGCCGGACAACGTCGCCGCCAAAACAAGGGACCCCGCAGCAACGGCCCAACAGCCCGGGCGTGCGGGCGCGTCGGGTGATCCGAAGTTAACTGGTCCGCGACGATCGCGCGCGCCGTCTCAGCTTGTACTCATCGAGCGCGTTCCATGCCGGAGTTACGAGTGGGTCGGTCAGCCTGCTCAGGATGCGGACGATCGGAACCCAGCGGCTATCTGCAACGAGGAAGATGATCAGCGCGGCTGCGAAGCCAATGAGTGCTCCGCCTGCGACATCGCCCGGGTAATGGAGGCCGACGAACACCCTCGTGACAGCGATGATCGTGGCGCCGGCGAGAAAGAGTGCGCCGACGAGTCGCCCGCCGATCAGTGCGACTGAGAAGGCGATCGCGAAGGCGGCCACTGCATGGTCGCTCGGAAACGAGGGCTCATGCGAGGGCGACGCGAGAAGGAGTGTCTGCGCGGGATGGGCCTCGAACGGGCGCTCCCGCGTCCATAGGTGCGAGATCGCCTGCGCGGCAAGGAGGCCGAGCCCCGCTGACGCGAGTCCCGACAGGCATGCGATCTTCCATCGGTACCGCGGGCCCGGCCGGTCGAGTAGCCAAAGAGCGAGAGTCGCGGCGACGAAGAGTGGCACGGCCCAGTAGGTGACGAAGTCCTCGATCTCGTCACCGATGAACGGGTGACCGCGGAGCGACCCGTTCAGGAAATGGAAAATCGTCCAGTCGATTTCCCCAACCTATCTCCCCGCCGCCTCCTGCGGCCTCAGCAGCCGGCTTCGCGCGGGCCGCGAACCCCGTAGGCGCGAGAGCCGTAACGCGATATCTTGACGGGCCGGGCCTCGCCGGCCCGCTGCCGTTTCGGGAACAGAGGAGAGGGAGGGGCATATGAAGAGAGCAAAGCTGGCCCTCGTGCTGGTGCTTGGTCTGGCGCTCTACGCCGCTGCAACCGTCGGGTCCGCCAGCGGCGCCCGAGCGCCCGGAGCACTGAGCGGGGGAGCGCAGTCGTGGGACTGCGATCCGCAGGCGCCACGTGACGGCGGCCTGTACTCCGACGCAGTCCTCGGGCGAGGGGTCACCACCCGTGAGCCCGACCTCGGCCAGATCCATGCAGATCTGCCAGCCTCAGCGAAGAACAAGGCGGGAAAGGGGCTCAAGGCAAGCGTGCCCGTGTACTTTCACGTCGTCACGGACGGATCGATCGGAAACCTGACGAACGCCCAGATTGCGGCTCAGATGAACGTGCTGAACAAAACGTTCGCCGGTTCCGAGGGCGGCGCCAACACGGGTTTCTCGTTCCAACTCGCGGGTGTCACCCGCTCGAATAACGCCGCCTGGTTCTACGCCGGGCCGGGTGGGACAAACGAACACACGATGAAGAGCACGCTGCATCAGGGCGGCACGAACGCGCTCAATCTCTACTCGACGACGGCTGGGCCATATCTCGGCTGGGCTTATCTGCCCTCGATCGTGACAAAGCCCGGGCAGGCGTATCTGGACGGGATCGTGATCGACTGGGAGTCGATGCCCGGTACCTCGACGGTCTACGCAGGCCGTTACGACCAGGGCGAGACCGCGACGCACGAGGCCGGCCACTGGTTCAATCTCGAACACACCTTCTACGGCGGCTGCAACGCGAACGGTGACTTCGTCGCCGACACGCCGTCCGAGAAGGTCCCGACCTCGGGTTGTCCGGAGGGAAAAGACACGTGTTCGGCGCCCGGGCTCGATCCGATCCATAACTACATGGACTACTCCTACGACAGCTGCTACACGGAGTTCACGCCTGGCCAGACGCAGCGGATGAAGGACGCCTGGCTCTTCTACCGGGCTTAGCCCGCGTCTCCTGAGAATCGACGGGCCGGCTTCGCGCCGGCCCGTCGGTCTTCTCGAACGAAGGACGTTTCTCTAGGACTCCTGAATGCGCAGGTCGAGCGCACCGTCCCAGAGGACTACGTTCCCGAGCTCCGCGAGCCGCTCCCTTCCGGCCTCGATCGTCGCGAAATGGTTTCCGGCCAGCTGTCCCATCTTGCTCGCGAAGAGCGTGGCGCCGTACGGGAAGAGGATCTCGACCTCCGACAGCCCGCCCGGGTAGAGCAGGAGCTCGCCGGGGCCGGGGTACGAAGTCGCGTTCTCCGGGCCGATCGCCAGCTCGAGCTCCCAGCCCAGCGGGACCCAGGCTGCCTCGCCGCTCCAGCGCGCCTGGACGAGCTTGCTCTCCAGCGGGAGCAGCCCGCGCAGGGCGGCGACCGTGTTCGGAGCTTTCTCTTCCTCGAGCCGGGCCCCGAACTCGAAGTCGCCGACGGTGAGCCTGAGCACGGCGGCACCCTAGAGGTTCCCGCGACCGTCTCGTCCCGGCGGTAGATTCCCGCGGTGGCGGCACGGCGGCAACGCGGCGTCATCCGGCGCCGGCGTGGGCAAGGGCTCGAGCGTGTCCTCGGTGCACCGGGGCTCTTCGCGACCGTCTACGGGAACGTCGGCTCGTCGATCTACTACGCGCTTGGGGTCACCGCGATCTTCGCGCTCGGGCTGACGCCACTCGTCTTCCTGATCGCCGGAGTGATCTTCGCTGCGACCACAATGACTTACGCGGAGGGGACGGTTCGGTACCCCGAAGCCGGGGGCTCGTCGAGCTTCGCGCGCCACGCCTTCAACGAGCTCGTGAGCTTCGGGGCCGCCTGGGCGCAGATGCTCAACTACATCATCACCATCTCGATCTCGGCGTTCTTCGTCCCCCACTACCTCTCGATCTTTTGGGGGCCGTTGAGAGAAAACCCCTGGGACATCATCGGGGGGGCCGTGGTGATCGTCCTCCTCGTTGGGCTGAACATCGTCGGCCTGCGCGAGTCGGCGCGCCTGAACATCAGCCTCGCGGTAATCGATTTCGCGACGCAGCTTCTCCTCGTAGTGATCGGCTTCGCGCTCATCTTCAACCCGCACATCTTGACGAGCAACGTCACGTTCGGAGTGGCGCCGGTTTGGTCTGACTTCTTCCTCGCGATTCCGGTCGGGATGATCGCTTACACAGGAATCGAGACCGTTTCCAACCTTGCGGAGGAGGCTCGGGATCCGGCCCGGAACGTCCCACGCGCCTACCTGCTCACCGTCATCGCGGTTTTTGCCATCTTCTTCACGCTCCCGTCGATCGCACTGTCTGCTATGCCGGTCAGGCTCATAGACGGCCATTACGAGACCGCGCTCGGCTTAGGCCCCGACCAGGGCGGCTTCGCGAATGATCCCGTGCTTGGGCTCGTCGAGAACCTGGGCGTCTCAGGCGCGCTGCTGTCCGTCCTCAAGGTCTACGTCGGGATCCTCGCGGCGACGATCCTCTTCATAGCCACTAACGCAGGCGTCATCGGGGCGTCACGGATCACCTACGCAATGGCGGGCTACCGGCAGCTGCCGGAGGTCTTCCGGCGTCTCCATCCTCGGTTCATGACCCCCTGGCTCTCGCTCGTCGTGTTCGCCGGCGTCATCTCGATCGCGACGCTGCTCCCAGGGAAGACCGATTTCTTGGGGACGATGTACTCGTTCGGCGCGATGCTCTCCTTCACGATCGCGCACGTCTCGATCGTCGCGCTCCGCTATCGCCACCGCGGCGACGAACTCGTCTTCAGGGGCCGGCCCAACTTGCGCATCGGCTCCGTCGAGTGGCCTCTCTTCGCGCTTTTCGGAGCGCTCGGCACCGGACTCGCCTGGATAGTCGTCGTCGTGCAGACGGCGAACACTCGCTGGGCCGGCCTGGCGTGGCTCGCGATCGGCTTCCTCGGTTACGCGATCTACCGCCGGCGGTACGTGCGGGCGCCGCTGAGCAGCACCGTCCGCGCGCCCGCTCTCGTGCTGGGGCCCGCGCTCCAGCTGAACTACCGGACTATCGTTGTGCCGGTTGTGCGCTCCTTCGAATCCGAGGAGGCGCTCGTTGCTGCGGCCCGCCTCGCTGCTGAGCGGCGGGCGACGATCGCGATCGTCCATGTGATCGAAGTGCCGATGGATCGGCCCCTAGACGCTGTGCGGCCGCACGAGGAGGAGAGGGCGGACGAGCTGCTCGATGGAGCCCGGGCTCTCGTGGAGAGCTACGGAGTGAGGGCAGTCGCCCGCATGGTCCGTGCGCGTCGGGCGGGACCTGCCATCGCACAGGAGGCGATACAGAGAGATGCGGAGCTGATCGTGCTGGGAGCTCCGCGGCGGCCCGCGCGACGGCGTACGGCGATCTTCGGCCCGACCGTCGACTACGTACTCAAGGCAAGCCCATGCCGCGTGCTGCTGGCGGCGGGCAAGCGCGCGGCATGATCACCCGTGCTCGGACGACGGCGGCCGTCTCTGGGCTCCTCGTCCTCCTCGGAATCGCGCTGATTGCGGAGACCGCCTACTTGGGGGGCGGCGTCGGGTATGCCCTCGGCGCTGTGCTCACGCTCGCGGGGGCCGGGCGGCTGTACTTTTCGTCGAAATAGATGGCCAAGCGCCTTCCCGGTCTCAGTCGCGTTCTGGGTGCGAGCTCGATCGCCTCCGTCGCGTACGGAGAGATCGGCTCGTCGATCTACATCGCCCTGGGCGTCGTCGCGTTGAACGCTCTCGGCTTCACGCCGTGGGTGCTGCTCGTAGTCGGGCTCCTCTTCATGCTGGTTGCGCTCTCTTATGCGGAGGGGACGGCCGCACTTCCGGAGACTGGCGGCGCAGCGACGTTCGTCCGACGGGCGTTCAACGACCCGGCCGGCTTCGTCACCGGGTGGGCGCTCTTCCTCGACTACCTGATCGTGATCGCCCTGGCGGCTCTGTTCGTCCCGCATTACTTCGGCACGGCCATCGGCTGGGACGCAGTCACGGACGAGCCCTGGGACATCGTCGCGGGTATCGGGGTGATCGTCGTGCTCGCTGTCGTGCGCCTGTTCCGCCGCGCGCAGCTCTACCGGGCGGCGGAGCTCATCGCCGTGCTGGCGTTCGCCTCGCACCTCGTCCTCATCGTTCTCGGCTTCGCGCTCCTCCTCTCGACCGACGGGCTGTCGCGCGGGCTCGACCTCGGCACCGCTCCGACCTGGCACGCGCTCTTCTTCTCGCTCGCGCTCGCGACGCTCGCGTACACGGGCCTCGAGACCGTCGCGAATCTCGCCGCCGAGGCACGGGAGCCGGGGCGGACCCTTCCCCGCAGCGTCTTCGCCGGCATCGGCGCGGTGGTCGCTGTCTCGGTCGCGATCGCCGCGATCGGTATCTCGGCCTATCCGGCTCATCCCGATCCAGCCGGGCCGGGCGGCTTCGCGAGCGATCTCGGCACGACTTGGCTGCGCGCGCCGATCCTGGGCATAGCGGAGGCCTTTGGCGGAGAGCTCCCAGGCTGGGCGGTGGACTCCCTTCGTGTCTTCCTCGGAGTCACGGGCGTAGTCATTCTCATTGCGACCGTTTCGACCTCGTTGTCCGGAGCCGGCCGCCTCGCCTACTCGATGGGTCAACGCGCGATGTTGCCCCGGGCGTTCGGGCGGCTGAACCAGCGGACGCTTATCGCGCCCATCTCGATTGCGAGCGGAGCAGCCATCGCCGTCGCGCTTCTAGTCGCGGCGAGCTTCGCCGGCGGGGAGGTGCGTTTCCTCGCAAGCCTCTACAGCTTCGGCGCCCTGCTTGCGTTCACAGCGGCACAGCTGGCGGTGATCCGGCTCCGGTTCAGCGAGCCGGGACTCCCGCGACCCTTCCGGGTCAAAGGGAACATGAGTATCCGGGGCGCTCCCGTCCCCGTGGCCGCTCTCGTCGGTGCGCCACTCACCTTCGCGCTCTGGATTGCGGCTCTCGTCACGCACGACGCAGCCCGCATCGCAGGGCCGACTTGGCTGGCGGCCGGAGCGGCCGTCTTCATCTTCGTCCGGCGCCGCGAGCACGCGCGCCTGCTGCAACAGGTGGAGCCAGTCGAAGCAGACCTTGTTCCCGAAGAGGAAGGCGTCTACCAGAGCATCCTCGTCCCCCTGAAGCTCGGCCCGATCGGGGAGGAAATGCTCGCCACCGCGATCCGGCTCGCCGAGGAGCGCTCCTGCTCCGTACGTGCTCTGCACGTCATCCGCGTCCCGCTCGACATGCCGCTCGACGCGGAGCTTCTCGACCAGGAGGAGCGCGCCGAGGCGTCGCTCGCCGACGCCAAGCTCCTCGCGTCAGAGCACGGCGTCGAGGTCGACGGGGAGATCATCCGTGCCCGCGCCATCGGCGAAGCGATCGTCGAGAGCGCCTCAAACGATAGCGTCGACCTCATCTTGCTCGGATCCTCGCCGCGCTGGCGCCGGCAATCCCGTTTCTTCAGCCCGACCGTGGACTACGTCCTGCGCCGGGCCCCCTGCGAGGTGATGGTGATTACGTATCCGCAGGGAGTGTTGGAAGGCTAGGCTTCGGGCCGATGAAGGCCCTGATCGTCGGCTGCGGGCGCGTCGGCTCCGCGCTCGCCAAGCGCCTGCTCAAGGCGGAGTGGGAGGTGGTCGCGCTCGACGAGAGCGAGGAGGCCCTTGGCCGTCTCGGAGAGGACTGGCCGGGCGAGTTCCACGTGGGCCACGCCCTCGACATCCGGGTGCTCGAGGACGCCGGGATCGCGGAAGCCGACGCTCTCATCGCTTCGACGGACGGGGACAACACGAATATCGTCGTCGCCCAGGTGGCGAAGCTCCGCTACGAGGTCCCGCACGTCGCAGCGCGCATCCTTGACCCGGCGCGGGCGGAGTTCTACTCCGGGCGAGGCTTCGACGTCGTCTCCCCGACGGGGACCGCGATCAAGGCCCTGACTGACTCGGCTCTGGGGAGCGAGAAGGCCTGATGTTCCTGCTCGTCGTGGGCGGCGGGAAAGTGGGCGTGAGCGTCACCCGCACCTTGCTCGCCCTCAACCACGAGGTCGCTCTGATCGAACAGGAGCGCAACCGCTTCGAGCGGCTCGAGGAGGAGTTCGAGCATCGCGCCGTCTATGGCGACGGCACGGAGCTCTTCGTGCTCGAGCGGGCGGGAATCTCCCGGCCGCCCGACATCGTCGTCGCCGTCACCGGAGACGACGAGGACAACATCGTCATCTGCCAGCTCGCGCGCGAGAAGTACGGCGTCGAGAAGGTGATCGCGCGCGTCAACGACCCGCGCAACGAGCCGCACTTCGACCTCCTCAACATTTCCCCCACGGTGTCGGCCACCAACATGGTCTTGGCCCTCATCGAGCACGAGGTGCCGCAACACGAGCTCGTCCATCTGCTCGAGCTTCGGAAGGAGAACCTCGAGATCGTGGAGGTCGAGATCAAGCCGCGCTCGGCTGCGGAAGGGAAGCGCGTTGAGGAGCTGCGCCTGCCGGAGAGCACGCGCCTCATCTCCGTCATGCGCGAGGGCAAGGCCGAGATCGCCGTCGGCTCGACCGAGCTCCGCGCCGGCGACCAGGTGCTCGCCATCCTGGAGCCGGGCCGCGAAACCGAGCTCAAGAAGGTCTTGCTCGACGAAAGAGCCCGGGTTTAGAAACCGACCGCTTGTGTTTCACGAGCACAAAGCTCAGTTCGACGTCTTTCCTCGGTCGAGCCCGCTCTAGGAGGCTTCTGGGGCTTGTGCGCCTGGAACACAAACTCTTCAGCGGTGCTCATTGGGATGGTGGCGGCCGTGGTAGGCGATCAGCGTGCACAGAAGCCCCACGAGGCCGATGCCGGGGCCGACCTCGAAGAGCAGGCGGTCCGAGTCCGAACGGGTGACGTCGAGCAGCAGTCCACCCACGCCGATCCAGACCGCCGCGAAGATGGCGGGCAGGAGCAGCAGGATCACCGTCCAGTCGTGCCAAGGGCGGTTGCGGCCGACCCAGATCACGTAGTCGAGGCTCACGAGCGCAGCCACCAAGGCGCCCGGCAGGATTCCCGTCCAGAGCTCGCCGGACGCTAGCGCGACAAGGAGTGCGAGAGCGCCTGCCGCGTACGTGAGGTAGCGCGGCAAGCTATTTCGTGCGCGAGAAGCGGTGCACGGCCTCGAGCAGCTCGCGGCTCTTGTCTGCGGCCACCTCGGCGTCGCCTGAGGAAAGCGCCCCCGCGACGCAGCTCTCCACATGGCCCTCGAGGATCTGAAAGGCGAGGCTCTCGAGGGCGGTTGTCGTGGCGGCGATCTGCGTGAGGATGTCGATGCAGTAGCGCTCGTCGTCGACCATCCGCTCGATGCCGCGCACCTGGCCCTCGATCCGGTGGAGCCGCTTGACGAGCGCCTCCTTGTCCGACACGTATCCGTACGGCTTGCTCACGGGCTGACCTCCCTCGGGCTGGAAAAGCGGCGCAGTCGCAGGCTGTTCGTAACGACGAACACGCTCGAAAAGGCCATCGCGCCGGCAGCCACGATCGGGCTCAGCAGCCCGACGACTGCGAGCGGGATGGCGGCGACGTTGTAGGCGAACGCCCAGAACAGGTTAGTCCTGATCGTGGCCAGAACGCGCCGGGCCAGCCGGATCGCGTCCGGAGCCGCCCGCAGGTCGCCGGACACCAGCGTGAGGTCGCTCGCCTCGATGGCAACGTCCGTTCCCGTGCCGATGGCGATGCCGAGATCGGCCTGCGCGAGTGCCGGAGCGTCGTTGATTCCGTCTCCGACGACGGCCACGACCTCGCCGGCCTCCTGGAGGCGCCGTACCTCCGCGGCCTTCCCCGCAGGAAGCACCGCGGCCAGCACGCGGTCGATTCCGACCTCGGCGGCCACGCGCCGTGCGGTGCTCTCGTCGTCGCCCGTGAGGAGCACGGGCACGAGCCCCAGTGCGTGGAGGTCCGCGACTGCCTCGGCGCTCGTCGGCTTGACCGCGTCCTCGACGAGCAGCTGTCCAACCCGATCGCCGTCGACGAGGACCCCGCCCCGCTCGATCTCGACCCGTCTGCCCTCCACGACCCCGATCACTCCGAGCCCGGGCAGGGCCCGGAACTCGTCGACGCGAGGTAGGGATCCGAACCGGGCGCGGGCCTCCTCGGCCACAGCACGCGCGACCGGATGCTCGCTTGCGTCTTCGACCGCACCCGCCAGCCGGAGCATGTCCGGCGGGAGACCGTTCTCGACGAAGCGCATGCGCCCCTCGGTGACCGTCCCGGTCTTGTCGAGGACGACGGTGGTGACGGCGCGGGTACGTTCGAGGATCTCGGGGCCGCTGATCAGGATCCCGAGCTGGGCTCCGCGGCCGGTCCCGACCATGAGCGCGGTGGGCGTCGCGAGGCCGAGCGCACAGGGGCAGGCGATGATGAGGACGGCGACGGCGGCAGTCAAAGCCGCGGTCACGTCCCCGGTGAAGAGAAGGCAGCCCGCCAGCGTCGCGAGCGAGATCCCGATGACGACGGGCACGAAAACGGAAGAGACCCGATCTGCGAGGCGCTGCACGGGCGCCTTGCCGGCCTGGGCGTCCGCCACGAGCCGCGCGATCTGCGCGAGCGTCGTGTCCGCGCCTACGCGGGTGGCGCGCACGACGAGCCGCCCGAGCTCGTTGATCGTGCCGCCCGCGACCTCGTCACCAGGAGCGACTTCGTCCGGAACCGGCTCGCCGGTGAGAAGTGAGCGATCGACTGCCGAGCGCCCTTCGAGGACGACGCCGTCGGTGGCGATCCGCTCGCCCGGCCGCACGACGAACACGTCTCCAACCGCGAGACCGTGATCGGGAACGGACAACTTGGCGAGGGCCCGGAGGGCTTCTCCCGATCGCCGCCGCGCACGGCTCTCGAAGAAGCGTCCGAGCAGGATGAGCGTCGTGATGACGGCCGCGACTTCGAAGTAGGTGTCCGCGTCCTCGAGCGCGAGCAGCGCCACGACCGACCACGTCCAGGCGGCGAGGGTGCCGAGCGAGATGAGCGTGTCCATCGTCACCAGCCGGTGGCGGAGGTTCCTCGCGGCCGCGAGGTGAAACGCCCAGCCGGCCCAGAAGACGACCGGCGTCGCCAACACGAAGGCGACCCACTCCCAACCGGAGAACTGGAGGGCGCCGACCATGGCGATGATGACGAGCGGGGCGGTGAGACCCGCGGCCAGCAGCAGCCGTGCGGCCGTGGTATCTCGCGGGTCGGTCTCGGAGCGCGCGGTCGTCGAGGCGCGGTAGCCGGCGGACTCGACCGCGCGGAAGAGATCATCCACGGAGACCCGGGCACGGTCGTACCGAACGGATGCCTGCTCGGTGGCGAGGTTCACCGATGCCTCGACGCTGTCCAGTTGGTTGAGCTGCTTCTCGATGCGGGCCGCGCACGAGGCACACGTCATACCCTCGAGCTCGAGAGAGATCTGGCTCACACCGTCAGTATATACCCCCTACGGGTATATGACGACGCTGTCGATGACGTTCCGGCGCCGGGTGACCGAGGAGACGCGGAGCTGCGTATCGGTCGCGCGCAGGTAGAGGAAGCCGTGCACGGCCCGAGCGAACTTGCGGGTCGGGTAGGAGGCCGGGCAACGCTCGATTGGATAGAGGTGCTGCCCGCCGCCGCCATGGACGATGTAGCGAACGCCGTGGCGCGGCGCGAAGCGCTGGTAGTTGTGGTCGTGCCCGTTCAGGACGAGCTGGACGCCGTACCGCTCGAAGAGCGGCACCCACGTCTGCACGATCGCGGTGTTGCTGCGGTAGCCGCCACAGGTCCAGGCGGGATGGTGGAAGACGACGATCTTCCACGTGGACGTCGACGCAGGAAGCACCGTCTTCAGCCATTCCGTCTGGACCGAATTGACGCGGTTCGAGTTGAGGATGAAGAACGTCACGTTCCCGACGGACCGCCTGTAGTGCGCGCGCGGCATGTCGAGCTCGTCGTACTCGTAGCGACCGCCGTCCACGCGGATGTCGTGGTTGCCGAGAGTGCCCGCGACCCCGAGGCCGGCGCTTGCGAGCCAGCCGAAGCTCGCGGTCCAGTTCCGGTGGAACGCCCTGGGGCGCTCCGTGTAGTCGTTGTCGCCGAGT
>WNGB01008047.1_pt1 | contig 15075 bp, 13 predicted proteins | sample 5400681 | NCBI WGS metagenome assembly WNGB01 (sample SAMN13153367, study PRJNA577476) | soil metagenome | isolation source: 115 cm soil or saprolite under grassland replicate 2 | place: USA:California | collected 2016-06-15
GACTGATGAGCGACTTCGACTGAGGACGACGATGGATGGCAATCCGCAGACGCGCTTTTTTTGTGACGTGATGCTCGGCGGGCTGGCGCGCTGGCTGCGCGCCGCCGGTTACGATACAAGTTGGGTGAAACACATCGCCGATCCTGACCTGATCCGCCAGGCCCACCGCGAAGGGCGAGTGTTGCTGTCCAGCGACACGGGCATTTTCCGCGTCGGCATCGTGCGCGACGGCGACGTCCCGGCGCTGATGGTCCCGCACGGGCTGACCATTGCCGAGCAGCTGGGTTTTGTCCTGAGCGCCCTCGCGCTGGCCCTGCGCGAGCCACGCTGCATGGCGTGCGGCGGCGCCCTGGCGGCGGTGCCGAAGGAGCTGGTGCGCGAGCGCGTGCCGGAGCGGACATTCGCCTGGGTCGAGCATTTCTGGGAGTGCGATCGCTGTTCGCGGGTCTTCTGGAAGGGCACGCACTGGACGCGCATCGCCGGTCAACTCGAACTGGTTGGGGGCCGCCAGACGGCCGGTGAGTGATTTCTCGGACCGAATTTTGCACGCAACGATCACGAAACGGCCAGCCTTCTCTTGAATCCCTCCCCCCTGGGCTTGCATAATAACTAAATGGAGGAGGATGCAAACGCGCGGCGACAGGCGCTGCGCGTACCCACGGCCTTATGGCGAAAGGGCTCCCCATGTTCAGGCGATCGTTGTCGATTTCTGCGATGGTGTTCGTTGCAGGCTCCCTCTTCCTTACAACCCAGCCTGCCTCAGCGCAGAGCCTTGGGTTGTACGGCGGCTACTTCGGCCGCCCAATCTATTTCTCGCCCTACAGCAGCCCAGCGACCGGTTCGCTGACCAGTCCCTACGGTGCTCTCGGTCCTGTCGCGACCCCGTTCGGCGGCTACAGTGCGTACCTGGCCACGATTGCGCCCTATGGGATGTACAATTCCTTGCAGCCGTTGCCCTCGGTGTATGCCTCGTACAACGCTTATCAGCCCTTTGCGCCCAGCGCGGGGATGACGACTCTCCCGTTCACCTACCGCGACCCGCTCTCGTTCAGCAACTATGTACCCTTCGCCGCGACCACGGGGGTTCCCGTTCCCTACATGTATCGCGACCCCCTGGCACCGACCCTTTACAGTCTCGTGCCCGGCATGTCCTCGGTGACCATGCCGGTTACCTACACCCCGAGTTCCAACTATTATCGTCCAGTCACCTACGTGGGTTATCCGAACTACGTCTACGCGCCGGGTTCGCTGGCCCCGCTGCCGACGTACTACCTCCAGGGTTTGCGAGACGTGCCCTATCCGGGAATGTACAACGCTTACGGCCTTGGTCCGACGACCTTCGCGGCCGACGGCATCGCGCGGCCTTCTGTCGTTGCTGCCATCAGCAGCGTACCGAACGGCCAGGGCACCCTGTCCTCGGGGACGCAGACGGCGCGCGTCCGGCCAGCACCGTATCCCGCGGTGGAAGTCCCGGTCGGCCAATCCCTGCAAAGGGAAAGCATCGGCACGACCAAGAACAATACCGCCCGGATGGAGGTCACCGTCCCGAGCGCCGACGCCGAGGTGTGGTTCCAGGGGACTAAGACCAAGCTCACCGGCACCGTCCGGGAATTCGTGTCGCCGCCGCTGGCCGGGACCGGCACCTACACCTATGAAGTCCGCGCCCGCTGGATGGCGGGTAACGAGCCGGTCACGCGCACGCAAACAGTGCGTGTTCGTGCCGGCGAGCGTGTCCGCATCGATTTCACCACAAAGTAGTGGTTAGTGGCTAGTGGTTAGTGGTGAGTGAAGAAAGGCTTGTGTCTTTTCTTCACTCACCACGAACCACTAACCACTTGCCACTATTCGGATTTGAGAAAGACCTCATGACCGACGAGCAAGCACGGTTACAGCAACTACAACGGTGGCGTGAATCGCTCCTGCTTCTCGGGATCGATCCCGGCGAGGCTCCTCCTGCCGAACCTCCGGCGGCTGCCGTGGCGGTGGAAGAGGCCCCGGCACCGTCTCCGCGCCAGCCCCCGGAGCCTGCCGAGCCAGAAGCAATCGCAGTTCAGGAAGAGGCACCTGCTCCGCCGATTTTCCTCGACGAACCCGAGCCGGAGCCGGCGCCTCCGAGTCCGCGCGCCCCCCGACGCCGTCGCGGCCGCGAAGAGCCTGTCGAAAAGTCCGCGACAGCCGAGGTGGCGGCCGAGGAGACTCCAGGGGAGATCACCGAGGAGGTTCCCGCGGAGGAGACGACGGAAGCCGAACCGAAAACGCGCTCCGGTGGTCGGCGCCGGGGGCGCCGCGGTCGGAAACCGCGGTCCACAGAAAGCGAACCCGCTGCCGAAGGCACAGAAACCCCGGAAGCGGCCGTAGAGGCCACCGCCGAGGAGGAACCTGTCGCCAAGACCGTCGAGAAAGCGCGTCGTCGCCGCGGCGGTCGCAAACGGAAAGAGGCCGAGGAAGTCGAAGAGACGCAGGACGCAGCCCTGGCAGAGCCAGAGACATCGGCCGATGAGGACACGGAAGCAGAGGAAGAGGATTCGCAAGACGACGAGTCCGAGAGCCTGTCCGACTGGAACGTCCCGTCGTGGAATGAGTTGATCGCTTCACTGTATCGTCCGGAACGTTAAGGGCCGTGCGCCTCCGGGGCAGCGCGGCCAGAGATTCCCTGAGGCTTGACCGGGGCAGGGCGCGACGAAGGGCTCACCCGACCCGGGAGGTAGTTTGTCCCATGGCCGATGCCATTATCGACCTGGCAGGTCCCGAGGATCTGCCGCTGATTGTCCAGCTGTACAACCAGATTTTCCGCCCGTCGCGCGACCTGGACACGTTTCGCCGGCGCTTCCGTGGTCGCTACAATATCCTGCAGCTGATGGCCCGCGTTGACCACCGGGAGGTCGGTTTCTTCCTCGGCTTCGAGTTGAAGCCGACGGTCTTCTTCGCCTGGTTCTACGGGGTGGTGCCGGAGTATCGCCGGCAAGGGATCGCCTCGCAGATGATGGACGCGGTCCACAGCTGGGCGACGCAGCACGAATACGAGTCGATCCGCTTCGAGTGCCACAACCAGCACCGGCCGATGCTGCACCTGGCGATTGCACTGGGGTACGACATCGTCGGCATTCGCTGGGATCCCGACCGCGGAGACAACCTCGTCATCTTCGAGAAGGTGCTGACCGCGTAGGCGTTATAGTCCACAATGCGAGTCCAGGTATAAAAAAAGTGGCCATCCGCAAACTATTGCGGATGGCCACTTTGCATTTACGCCCGGAGGGAATTGAACCCCCAACCTACGGCTTCGAAGGCCGTCGCTCTATCCAGTTGAGCTACGGGCGCCTACATCCCGTTGATTGTCATTATAGTTCTTCAGATCAGGAAAGCCACGGCCCGAACACTCGCCATCGCCTTCGTCTTTTCACGTACGGCCGCTTGTGATACAAGCCTGCCCAGGAACAGGGAATCACCCCGCGCGGGCGGAACGGAACCCGCCCTGCGCCCCACCCGCCGCCGGAACAGGAACAGTCATGGACAATGCATGGAAGCCGGACGAGGCTGTCGGTCTGCCTGCGCCTCGTCTGCACAACGTCGAGGAATCGGAAGATCTCCCCGCCGGGTTCGTGCCGCTGAAATTGTTACTCCAGCCGGGCGGCCTGTGCGTCGAACTCAACCGGCCCGATATGCTCGTCGGTCGCCACAGCGAGGTTGACGTCCGCCTCGCCATGCCGGACGTCAGCCGCCGGCATTGCCGCTTCCATTTCACCAGCGGTGCATGGCGAGTAATCGATCTCAATAGTCTCAACGGGGTGTACGTGAACGACGTGCGCCTGGAGGAAGCGGTGCTGACGCACGGCGACCGCGTGCGGATCGCCAGCCTGACGTTCCTGGTGGATCTCGGCGGCGAGAACCCCGGTCAGACGGTTACCGGCCGGCCGAGCGTCCTCAAGAGCATTGCCGACGTGCTGCCCGACGCGGATCAGGAAAAACGCAAGGCGTCGTAGCCCACAAGCGTTTGCCCGGTCCTCAGCCCGCTTCAGCGGGCTTTCCGCGGCAGCGGTGTAGGCCCGCCGTTGACGGCGGGTGGCAGGAGGAAACTCCCTCACCCGCCCTGAAGGACGGGCCTACACCGCTACCGCGGAAAGCCCGCTGAAGCGGGCTGAAGACCGGCACGACAAACGCTTATCCGGCCATCTTGGTCCGCTGCTCGTCCTGCCACCGTTCCAGCTTGTTGTAAAGCGTCTTCAGCACGATGCCCAACTCCGCCGCGGCCGCCGGCTTGTTGCCATTGTGCTTCGCGAGCACCTTCAGGATGTGTTCCATCTCGATCTCGCGCAGCGTGCGTGGCGGCAAGTCGGCGACCGGCGCCGCCAACTCGACCGGAGCCGGCGCTGCAGCCCGCGGCAGACTCAGCGTCGCCGGGCCTGACGAACCGCCCATCAAGTGGTGCGGCAAGTGCTCCGGCGTGATCTGCTGACCGCCCGCGATGATGTAGGCGTGCTCCATCACGTTCGCCAGTTCGCGTACGTTCCCGCGCCACTCGTGCTCCAGCAAGGAGTCGATCGCCTCCGGAGTCAACAGGTCGGCAACCTGATCGAACGGCCGCCGCGCCGCTCGCGCCAGCAGATGCCGCGCCAGGTCCGGGATGTCCGAGCGCCGCTCGCGCAGCGACGGCAACCGTAACTCGAAGGTGTTGATGCGGAAGTAGAGATCCTCGCGGAACTCGTCCTTGCGAATCATCTCGCGCAGGTCGCGATTGGTAGCGCACAGCACGCGCACATCGACGCGAAACGGGTCATTGTCGCCGACGCGGCGAATCTCGCCGGACTCCAAAAAACGCAGCAGCTTGACCTGGATGTTCTTGTTCAGCTCGCCGACCTCGTCGAGGAACAGCGTGCCGCCGTTGGCGACCTCGAACAGCCCCTTGCGATCCTTGTCGGCGCTGGTATACGCCCCTTTCTTGTGGCCGAAGAGTTCGCTTTCGGCCAGGTTCTCCGTGAGCGCGCCGCAGTTGACCGGGACGAACGGCATCTCCTTGCGCTTGCTTTGCTGGAAGAGAGTCCGCGCGGCCAACTCCTTGCCGGTGCCCGTCTCGCCAAGGATGAGCACGGTCGATTCGGTCGGAGCGACGGTCGCGATCATACGGTGAACGCCGGTCATCGCGGCCGCCTTGCCGACGAGCATCGACGGTCCCTCGGCAGCCTGGACCCGCGTTTGCAGGGCGAGGTTCTTGTGCTTCAGCTCGCGCCGCTGCAGCACTTTCTGCAGGATGCCCTCGATTTCGGTCAATTTGCAGGGCTTATAGATGTAATCCATCGCTCCGAGGCGCATGGCGGCAATGACGGACTCGGCGCTGCCGTGGCCGGTCATCATGACGGCCTCGGTGTCCGGCGAAATCTGCTTGAGATGTTCGAGTACCTCGATGCCGTCGAGACCCGGCATTTTCAGGTCCAGGATGGCCAGGTCGAAGGTGGTTTTCTCCAGCGCCTTGACCGCTGCCTTGCCGTCGGGACACACGGTGATCTCGTGCCCGAGTCGCGGCAGTTCGGAGCGCATCACTTCCTGGAGCGACTTCTCGTCGTCGGCAAACAGGATTCGCAGGCTATTGTGCGCCGGCATGGCCAAACCACCTCCTGTTCCATCCACCATTCACAAAATCATGGAGAACAAAATCATAAGAGAAAGGCAATGGGGATTGGGTTCTTCTCCCTTTTGTCTTCCATGATTCTGTTCTTCATGATTTTGTGAATCGCTCTAGGCGGCCCGTTTCCGGTGCTGGGCCCAGTCCTGCTCCGCCGCCTGCTCTTGCTCTCTGTCCGCAACTGCGCCCTCGCGCGAGCCGGCAGCCGTCTCCTCGATCGAACGCACCGGCAGGCGCACCGTGAAGGTGCTGCCCTGGTTCGGCCCTGGACTGACCGCCTCGATCTCGCCACGATGCTGGCTAATAATGCGATGGCTGATCGACAAGCCCAGGCCCGTGCCCTTGCCCGTGCGGCTGCGCGTGAAGAACGGCTCAAAAATGTTCTCCAGCACTTCCGCGGTCATGCCGCAGCCGGAGTCCTGGAAGACCATTTCCGCCATGCCGTCGCGCTGCCGCAGCCGAATCGTCAGCGTGCCGCCGTCGTCCATGCTGTCCAGCGCATTGACGACCAGGTTGAGCACCACCTGCTTGACCTCGTCGGCGTTGATCCAGGCGACCAGGCGGCCGGGCGGTTCGTACGCCAGCTTCTTGCCCTTGCAGTTTTGCAAGTGTTGCACAACGTCGAGAACGCTCTGGATCAACTCGTTGAGGTCGGTCGCTTCGCGCCGCCTCTCGCCGCCGCGGCTGAACTCCAGTAAGCGCTGGGTGATCTTTTTGCAGCGGAACGCCTCTTCTTGCATCATGTGCAGATACTTGATGACCACCTGGGCATCGTCCGCAGCGACGCCTCCGCGACGGCCGGCCTCTTCGAGCACGGCGGCCATGCGGCGCTCCAGGGCTTCACTGCAAAAGGCGATGCTGGCGAGCGGATTGTTGATCTCGTGAGCCACGCCCGCCGCCAGGAAGCCAACGCCGGCCAGACGCTCGGAGCGAACTAGCTGCCGGCTGCGCTCGTTCACCTGGCGTTCCAGGTCGCCATAGATGTCGCGCAGCCGGGCGGTCATATCGTTGAACGCCGCGGCGAGATCCTGGAGTTCGTCGCTGCTGTGCAGCTTGATCGTGTGGTCAAAATCGCCCTGGCCGACTCGCTTAACACCCTGTTGCAGATCGCGAATAGGGTAGAAGACCCACGAGTAGAAGAAACGCAGCAGGCAAGCCATGAGCAACACCCCGACCCCGCTGGTGGAGAGGACGACGGTCAGGCTGAGCCTGGCATCCGTCTTGGCGATCTCGCGGCGCTTATTGCAGTCATCAATGAGGATCTCGACAATGTCCTCTGCCGACTTGTCCAGCGCCGGGATCTTCTCGTTGATGACTGCATCGATGACTGCATCCTCGGGCGCAGGCTTCGTCGTACCGTCGTAGACCCGAAGGGCCGAATTCTTCGATTTCTCCTCGATCGCCTTGGTCAGTGCGCGTAAGTTCTGGTCCATGCCCTCAAGTTGCGCGGTTTCCTTGTAACTCCTGTCCGGCTCGTGCCCGTACTGGGCTGTGTCCTTGAGTTTCTTTTCGTACGCCGTCAACTTTGCGCGGACGGCCTCCGTTTTCACCGCCAACGTCCGCAACTCGCGGCCTGACGGGCCGCCGCGCTCGGCAAGGGCGCGGGTTGCCGTGCGGAGGTCGATGGCGTAGTTGAGGTTGACCAGGTTGTTATCGAAGGTCGCGATGGTGGTCCAATACGAAGTCAGGCCCTTGAGCGCGCCGCCGAGGAGCAAGGCGACGAGCGCCACCACCAGGCCGAGCCCAAGCAACAGCTTGTGGCGGATTCGCCATTGACCGGCCACGCCCGACCTCCTTGTTCGCGGCCCACAGACGACGCGACCGCACCGGGGCCCCCACACCGCGCCGGTCGCGGTCCCGGTAGCGCATGGTTCGAGTCGGGGGGGACTCTACCAGAAGCCGCCGTGCGAGGGGAGAGCAACTTGTCTGCCACTCCCGGCGGCAGCGAACTGTGACAGCCCAACGACACCAGCGCGGGAAGCGGGGGAAGCACCGCAGCCAGGGCGATCTTTCTCCCCTCTCCCGCAAGGGGCGAGGGGAGTAAGGTGTCAAAACCCGTTCAGGTCGTCGATATCCCAGACGATGATCTCGGGATCATCACCCGCAGCGGCAGCGGTCATGCCGTCCGGCGCGATGGCGACGGCGTGCAGATTGCCCAGCTCCCACGCGAAGCAGGCGAGCTGCCGGCCCGTCTCGGCGTCCCAGAAGCGCACCGTCTCATCCCAACTCGCCGTCACGATGCGCCCGCCGTCGGGGCTGAACGCGGCGGAACTGACGAAGTGCTCGTGACCATCGAGCGCCAGTCGCGTCGTGCGCCGGCCAAGATCCCAGAGCCGGACCGTGCGATCATCGCCGGCGGACAGGAGCGTTTGCCCGTCGGGCGAAAAGGTCAGGACGCGGATCCAATCGGTGTGCCCCTTCAGGACAAAGCGAGTCCGTTGCTTCGTGGGATCCCACACCTGCACGAGCCGGTCGCTCCCCGCCGAAGCCAGGGTCTTGCCATCCGGAGAGAAGGCGAGGGTGAGGATGAGGTTGCTATGCCCGCTCACCGTCACCAGGGCTCGGCGGCGCGTTGTGGCCCAGAAGGTGAGGGCTCCGCTCCCGCTGCCGGTGACAAGGAACTGGCTGTCCGGGGCAAATGCCAGGCTCCAGAGGCTCTGTCCGGCCTGAGCAGCGAACTCCGGGCCGCGCCCGTTCAATGGATAGCGCACCAGCACGCCATCGATGTAGCTGGCCGCGAGCACCTGGCCATCCGGAGCAAACGCCAGCCCGCGCGGCCAGCCCTTGCGCCGCGTCAGCGAGGCGGTCTGGCGGCCTGTCGCGAGTTCCCACAGATGGACATTCCCGTCCTCGCTCGCCGAGGCCAGGGTGCAGCCATCGGGGGAAAATGCGAGACAACAGACCTTCTTTTCGTGGCCCTTCAGGATGCGCATGCTCGCCTCGCAGCCCCTCGGGAAGATGGGAGGACTTCCCGCCAGCATACCAGCCGCCGACAAGATCTACACTCCCACCGCGTAGATCACCAGGACCGCAGCAGTCCACAGCAGGCAGAAAATCAGACACGCCAGCCCGATCAGCGCCAGCACCTTCGCCGGCCCGCGCGTCCAGTAATAGAACGGGTCCAGCCCTTCCGGACGCGGGAACACGTAGCCGATGCCGCTAAAGAGCACGAGCAGGCCGAGCCCAAGCGGAAAAAACACCTGATGCCACGCCGGTACGCGCAGGCGGTCGAAGGCATACGCCAGGCCGAGGAACATCGGTACGAGGTAGAGCGAACCGAAATGCACGGCGCGGATGTCGCGCAGGTTGCGGCGGAGTTTACTGCCCGGAACGAGATCGACAATCGCCCACAAGATGCCCGTCACCACGATGGCGACCAGGTGAACCGCCACGAGCACGAAGTAGAGCCCCTGCATGATCCCTCCCCTTGAGGCACAGACGAAACCGTGGGCACGTTCTACCCCGGCGGCACACCGCCCACAAGGGCCAGGACGCCGTGTCGTGATATAATCTCGGGAAGCAGTGTTCGGCGTGAGGCAGGTTTCCAACCTGCCGTCAAACTCGGCAGGTTGGAAACCTGCCTCACGCGGGAAGGGGACGTGTGTGCTTCACCAGGTCATTACCTCCGAGAAAGTGCCGTTCAACTACCGCGTTGCGGGGTTGGGCGCGCGCTTCCTCGCCTGGCTGCTCGACCTGGGGCTGATCGTCATTTTGATGACGATGCTGGCGGCGGTCGGCGGCGTCTGGGAGCAGATGCGCACCGGGCTGGGGGTCGCCTTCATCCTGCTGGCGACGTTAGTGGTGCAGTGGGGCTATTTCGTCGGGTTCGAGTGGTTATGGCACGGCCAGACGCCGGGCAAGCAGGTTCTGGGCATTCGTGTCATTCAGTGGCGCGGCACAGCCGTCTCGTTCACGCAGGCGGCAGTGCGGAATGTGTTGCGCGTCGTGGACGGCCTGCCGCTGCTGGCGCCGGACCTGCCGCCGATGCTCTACGGCGTCGGCTTCCTGGCGGCGGCGTGCAATCGCGAGAGCCGGCGCCTGGGAGACCTCGCGGCGGGTACGCTGGTTGTCTACGTCGATCACCGGCCGCGGCCGATCCGCGTGATCCACGCAACCCGCGCGGACGCCCCGCAGCGCGCCGCCCTGCTGCGGCAGCGGTTGGAGCCGTTGCAGCGGAAGCAGAAACAGGCCATCCTGGATCTGTGCCTGCGCCGCGACCAGTTGCGGCTGCGCGAACGGGCACGCCTATTTCGAGCGGTGACGCAGTTCTGTCGCGAACGGTTGAAGGTGGAGCCGGAGGAGTACGAGAGCGATGAGAAATTTATCCTCCAGGTAGCGGCGGCGCTGACAGCCGGGCCGTCTTTCTCGCCTCGTGCTTTGCAGGGGAGGCGGTAGGGCAAAGAGTACCAAGTACAAAGTACGGAGTACGAAGTACCGGATCCGTGCTCGTGAGTGTTTCGGACTTGGTACTCGGTACTCCGTACTTCGTACTCGGTACTTGGTACTCGTTTTCGGATAACGTCTCATGATTTGGTTTGCGTGCAAACAGTGTGGCAAGCGGCACAGCCGGGCGGCGAGTTCCATCGGCACGATGATCTTTTGCGACTGCGGCCAGGCCAATACGGTGCCCTGGGAAAGCACCGTCGAGGCGCCGCCCGTCGTCGAACTCCCCGAGCCCACCTCACCCGCGGCTCTGCCCCCGACCCCGCGCTTCGACCCGGTGCCCGTCGGCGAGGAGCGCGTCCCCCCAAGGCGGCGCGAACCGGAGCGCGAATCGGAGCGCTTGCCGCCGCGGCCAGGCAGGCGCCTCGCGCCACGCCGGCGCGACTCCCGCTTCTGCCTCAACCACGAAGAGACGCCGAAGCAGAAGAACTGTAGCGACTGCGGCGAGGCTTTCTGTGCTGATTGCCTGGTGGAGTTGCGCGGCCAGACGCTGTGCGGACCGTGCAAGAATTTCCGCGCACGCCTGCTGCAACGGCCGCCGCAGCTTTCCGGCAAGGCCCTCTCGTCGGTCCTGGTCGGCCTCTTGTGCCTGCCGCTGCCCTTCTGGCTGATGTCGTTGGGTTTGACTTCCGATACGACCTACCTGACCCTGCTCGCCCTGGTGCCGCAGTTGATCGCCCTGGCCCTGGGCGTGCTGGCCGTGCGCGACACGGAGACCAAGGCACGCTTCACCGGGCGCTCGCTGGCGGTGACCGGCGTGGTGACTGGTGCGGTGACCGTCGTCGTGACGATCCTGCTAACCTTCTTTCCCCCGGACGGTCTGGGGTGAGTGGCAGTCCACTCACGGAAAACGGGAGACGGTATGATCGAGTGCCTGTTCGTAGTACCGCCTTTAGGCGGTTTCGCTTCAACCGCCTAAAGGCGGTACTACGAACAGGGAAACCGGGAGACGGTATGATCGAGTGCCGTTATTGTGGCGAGGTGTTTTACGCCGAGGCGGGGCGCTTTGGGGCACGCTGCCGCCGCTGTCATGAGCCGCTCTACGAGCGCCGCGAGGCGTCGCTGCCGTTGCCGTCCGACGGAGCCAGCGGCCAGTGCGCCACCCATCCGCGCAACCCGTCGGTGGGGGCGTGCCAGCGCTGCGGGACGTTCCTGTGCGCTGTCTGTCGCACGCGCTGGCGCGAGCGCACGCTGTGCCTGGCCTGCGTCGAGCGCGCCCTCGAAGAGAAAGAAGCCAGGCCGGAGGACGCGCGCAGCCACCGCCGCCAGGCGATGGTCGCCCTCGGCGCCGGCATCACCGGCTGGGCGCTGCTCCTGGTTGCATCCCTGCTGTTGGTCCTGACGCGGAACAACGCCAACGCCAGCGCCTGGATGAGCGTGGCGGTCCTGCTCGGGCTGGTCGGCCTGGTCGTGGCACTGTTCGGCAGTGGCGCGGCCGTATCGGCTCTCCGCGGCCGCGGCAACCGCATGGTGCTGGCAACCTGGGGACTTATCCTCGCGGGTGCGCAGGCTGGCGTCGTGCTCGGGTTGCTGTCGCTGGGCGTATGGCCACGGTGAACATGACGATCCACACCCTCACCATCGTCGGCGTCGGGCTGATCGGCGGCTCGATCGGCCTGGCTGCCCGGCAGCGCGGCCTCGTCCGGCGCATCCTCGGCGTCGGCCGGCAGCGCGATAGCCTGGAACGAGCCCGCCGCCTTGGCGTCGTCGATGACTGGTCGCTCGACCTGGTAACTGCGGTCGGGCAGGCCGATGTTGCCGTCTTCTGCACGCCGGTGGATCAGATCGCCGCCCAGGTGCTGGCCGCGGCCCCCGCGTGCGCCGCCGGCACGCTGTTGACCGACGCGGGCAGCACCAAGGCGTCAATCGTCGGCGGCGTCGAGGGGCGCTTGCCTCCGGGCGTCGCCTTCGTTGGCAGTCACCCGCTGGCCGGTTCGGAAAAACGCGGCCCCGAGCACGCGGACGCCCAGCTGTTCCAGGGTCGGCTGACGGTCGTTACGCCAACGCCGCAGACGGACGGCGCCGCGGTGGAGCGTGTCGCCGCGTTTTGGGCCGGGTTGGGGTCGCGGGTGTGCGTGATGAGCCCCGAGGACCACGACCGGGCGCTGGCGCTGACCAGCCATTTGCCGCACCTGCTCGCCTCGGCGATGGCGGGCATCCTGCCGCCGGAACTGCACGACCTGACCGCCAGCGGGTTCCGCGACACGACGCGCATCGCGGCCGGCGATCCCGGCCTTTGGACTGCCATCTTCGCCCACAATCGCGCCGCGGTGTTGGATGCCCTGCGGCTGTTCAGCGCTCGCCTGACTGAGTTCCAGGCTGCCCTGGAAGCCGGAGACTGTGCGGCGCTGGACCATTTCCTGACTCAAGCCAAGAAGGTGCGTGATGCTCTGGGAAGTTGAAATCTCTCCCCTGCAAGACGATCAGGACACCGAACGGGTCCGACTGGAAGCCGAGTATGACCTGCTGGGATACCCGCGTCCGCCCGAGGGCGAGCTATTGTGGGGCACCGCGCGCGGTTACCTGTTGGAGGGGGATATCACCCTGGAACAGGCGTCTCGGGTGATGAACGAGTTGCTGGTGGATCCGCTGGTCGAGGGCGCGGTGTGCAACCCCGTGCCGCTCGGAGAAGGGCCGCCGCGAGTCGTCGAATGGACGGTGTTCCCCCGGCCGGGCGTCATGGACCCGACGGCCCAGAGTGTCCTCGATGCCACCCGCGAGCTCGGCATTCCGCTCGCCTCGGTGCGCACCTTCCGGCGTTACACGTTGGGCGAGGAAGGCGTCCCCGAGCCGATGCGCTCCGCCCTCCGGCGTGTGCTTGCCAACGAGGCCATCGAGCAGGTTATCGAGGGGCCGCTGGAACTGGATCACTTGACACTCGGCGCACCCTACGTCTTCCGTCTCATCACCGTGCTGTTGCGCGACCTGGACGACAGCGGCCTGGAGCGCGTCAGCCGCGAGGGTCAGTTGTCGCTCAACCTGGCGGAGCTGCGGACCATCCAGGCGCATTTCCGCACCCTCGGCCGCGACCCGACCGACGTGGAACTGGAGACGCTGGCCCAGACCTGGTCGGAGCACTGCTCGCACAAGACGCTCAAAGGCAAGATCGATTTTAACGGAAAACGGATCGACAATCTCCTCAAGGAAACGATCTTCGGCGCCACGCAGGAGATTCGCCGGCGCCTCGGGGCGGACGACTGGTGCGTCAGCGTCTTCGAGGACAACGCCGGCGTGGTGTGCTTCGACGACAGGTACCACGTCTGCTTCAAGGTCGAGACGCACAACCATCCCTCGGCGATCGAGCCCTACGGCGGCGCCAACACCGGCCTGGGCGGCGTCATTCGCGACCCGCTCGGCACGGGATTGGGCGCAAAGCCGATCTGCAATACGGACGTTTTCTGTTTCGCCCCGCCGGACACGCCGCCGGAGTCCTTGCCGGCCGGGATTTTGCACCCGCGCAAGGTGATGAAAGGCGTCGTGGCGGGCGTGCGCGACTACGGCAATCGCATGGGCATTCCGACCGTCAATGGCGCAGTCCTGTTCGACCCGCGTTATCTCGGCAATCCGCTGGTCTACTGCGGCACGGTCGGGCTGATCCCGGTCGATCGCGCCCGCAAGGAGGCCCGCGCCGGAGATCTGATTGTCGCGGTCGGCGGCCGCACCGGACGCGACGGCATTCACGGGGCTACGTTCTCGTCGATCAAACTGACCTCTGAGTCGGAGAAGGTCAGCGGCGGGGCGGTGCAGATCGGCAACGCGATCACCGAGAAGAAAATGCTCGACGTGCTGCTGCAGGCGCGCGACCGCGGCCTGTACCACGCCATCACCGACTGCGGCGCCGGCGGTTTCAGCTCCGCAATCGGCGAAATGGGCGAGAAGCTCGGCGCCGTCGTGCATCTGGAGCGGGCGCCGCTCAAGTACGAAGGGTTGTCGTACACGGAAATCTGGATCTCGGAGGCTCAGGAGCGGATGGTGCTGGCCGTCGTGCCGGAGCACTGGGAGGCGCTGAAGGCGCTGTGCGATAGCGAGGATGTGGAGGCGACCGTCCTCGGCGAGTTCGAGGCGACGGGGCGGTTGCGGCTGAACTATCGCGGCGAGCAAGTGGCTGACCTGGCGATGGACTTTTTGCACAACGGCCGGCCGCCGGTGGTGCGGCAGGCGACATGGACGGATCGGCGAGCGGGGGGCGTCAGCCCCCTGATGCCAGGTAGCATCAGGGGGCTGACGCCCCCCGCTCGCCAGGAAGATTTTACGCAGACGCTCCTCAAGATCCTCGCCTCGTACAACGTCTGCAGCAAGGAATGGATCATCCGCCAGTACGACCATGAAGTCCAGGGCGGCACGGTCATCAAGCCGCTGGTGGGTGTCCAGGACGATGGCCCCGGCGACGCCGCCGTGGTAACGCCGGTCCTCGGTTCGTGGGCGGGCCTGGCGATTGGCTGCGGCATCAACCCACGCTACGGCGACCTCGACCCGTACTGGATGGCGGCCGCAGCCATCGACGAGGCCGTGCGCAACGTCGTGGCCGTCGGCGCCGACCCGGCGCGCGTGGCCCTGCTGGACAATTTTTGCTGGGCCAACACGGATCGGCCGGAGGTGCTCGGCTCGCTGGTGCGCGCCGCCGAAGCCTGTCGCGATGTCGCGCTGGCCTACAACATGCCGTTCATCAGCGGCAAGGACAGTCTCAACAACGAATTCCACTTCGGCGACCGTCATATTCTCATTCCGCCGACCCTGCTCATCAGCGCCCTTGGCCGCGTGCCGGATGTGCGGCAGTGCGTGACGATGGACCTGAAGGAGCCCGGCAACCTGCTGTTCCTGATCGGTATTACCCGCGACGAGTTGGGCGGCTCGCATTACCACCTTGTGAACGGCACGGACGGTGGGACGCCGCCACGGGTCGATCTGCAAGCAGCGCCCGCGATCTTCCGCAAACTGCACGAGGCCATCCGGGGCGGCCTGATCCGGGCGTGTCACGATCTGAGCGAAGGCGGTCTGGCGGTCGCGGCGGCGGA
>WNGB01008048.1_pt1 | contig 15073 bp, 13 predicted proteins | sample 5400681 | NCBI WGS metagenome assembly WNGB01 (sample SAMN13153367, study PRJNA577476) | soil metagenome | isolation source: 115 cm soil or saprolite under grassland replicate 2 | place: USA:California | collected 2016-06-15
GCGACCAAGCCACGCGTGACTGGCAGGGACATATGTCCGAGTCGGATCAGCAACATGCCCGTTGACCAGGACCAACGAGGACGCCAAGGGAGCAGGAGGACGGGCGGGGACGGGTGATGGCTGACTACGGATCTGGCGGAGTTCGAATCCCGCGGCAACCACTCACCGTGCGGAACGATCACGTGGGTGGCACCGAACCATGACCCGAACGGAGCTAGTCGCCGCTTCGCTCTAGCTCATCAAGCCGCTCCAGGACTCGTTGCGGTAGCTCTGCGGAGCTGAGCCGGTAGGTGTGCCAGCGGTCTCGCGAGCCTGGGCTGAGGGAGGCGCCAAAGCGCAACCGCCCGCGTGCGTTGGGTTTAGAGACAGCAGCGAAGTCTGGCTGGTGCCCAGCCCAGCATGGGTGTAGGTGCCGGTCTTGATGTCGACGGCCACAAACAGCAGGTCGAGATCGCTTCGCGGGCGGAAGGTCTGCGAGCGTACGAAGGCGACAAAGCCGCCCGAGGTGACGCGTTTGCTATCGCTCATGCGGGACTTGACCTGGACGGCAAGCGTCGCTGAGCTGTTGCGGCGATGAAAGACAAGGTCCACACCCTCATCGTCGATCAGCGAGGTGGACACGTTGAGCCTGCCGCGAGTCGCAATGATGCAGCTTGCCGCGACCAGGTGCTCGACCGCCTTGCCCATGCGCCCGGCATCTGGGCTCTTGTCCAGATACTCCTCATCGCTCACGGCATACGCTCCTAACGTCCGCTCCGGGTGGGACCCGTGACTCGCCCTCGGGCGAGCTGCGCGCGGAGCTGCCTGGGCGTCATTGGGCGACTAGGATCCAGGTCAAGCATCCTGTGGCAGGTGGGGCAGACCGCGGCAAGGCGCGACGCATCGGTGAGGACGGGCTCGTCGGTCGCGGCGAGCGGATCGAGATGGTGGCCGACGAGCAGGCTGGTCCAGAGGCCAGGCACCAGCGTCCTGTAGTCGGTCCTACAGGCCGCGCACACGCCGCCACTAGCCTGGACTAGCCGGTCCCGCACGGCGCGGTTGCGGGAGCGGCGCAGCCACCGTGCCTCACGGAGAATGTTCTCCTCGACCTGCCCGGTCAGCAATGCGTTACCTTGCGGCGCGCCGAGAGCCGCCAACAACGCGCGTTCCTGTTCTACTGGAACGGTAGCCTCGCGGCGCGGCGCACGTAACCAACCCCATCCGGGCACGTCTGCGGCGACCGCCCGTCGGTGACAGAACATTCCGAGCATGCGGATGTCGCGGATCAACTCCATGTGGTGTCCCGCCCAAGGGCGGCCTGCCGGTTGCAACCTGGGCGTGCGTCGTACCTGGCCGGTCGCGACGAACAAGCCGAGCGGTTCGAGGATGTAGAAGACCGCGGTGTCGCCGGGTCGAGCCCCACTGGGAATCGTCCAGGTGGTCCCACGACCAGAGCGTGCGTGACGCTCGAGCTCTTCCAGAGCACCGTTCGAGAGCTTGCCGTGGGTCACGTGGGTGGTCATGTCGTCCTCCCAGCCTCCAGCCGAGGCCAACCATCAGCGCCCGCTCGTCGCGATCCAACGGATGGCATACGGTCCTGCCATTCCGGCCGGTCGTCAACGCACAGGTCTTGATGGTCGAGGCTTCCCTACCCGTAGGACTTAATGAAGTTCGCTCGTTCCAGCGACATGATGACTGCTCACCGTAGGCAGGCCGCAGCGCGGTAGCACGAGTGGGCCGGGCGTGGGGTGCCTCGGATCCGGCTGGGTCGTGTCGCTGGTGTGGTGGTGGCTCCAGGGCGGCCAGCATCCGGCGCTGCCACACCGGCCCGGTCTGCCCGCTGCTCACCCGGGCCGCGATCACCTCCAGCGGCCTTTCGGCCCCCCGGCCGCCACGAGCCCGTCCCCGGGCAGCCGGCAGCAACTCGGAACGAGCTTGGCGCAGAAGGCGTATGCGGCCGACCCTTGTCCCCACACGGACGGCTTGTCGCTAGTCCTGGTGGCCGTCGCGCCCACGACCTGGAGGGACCAGGGCGGACCCAAGTGCGGTGCTAGCGCGACCTGCGCCACCCCGATCACGCCGAGTTCGCCCTGGTGATCGCCGACCACTACCAGGGGCGTGGGCTGGGCAAGATCCTGCTCGGCCGGCTCATCCAGGCAGCCCACGGCGCCGGGATCCAGACGTTGACCGGCGAGGTGCTGGCCGAGAACCACCGGATGCTCAACCTGCTTCGGCGCTTGGGGTTGCCGGTCAGCCTCCACCTGACCGCTGGGGCGGTGCTGGTGGAGGTGTCGACCGCGCCACGCCGAAGCGCCGGCAAGCTCCCAGCAGCCTGACCAAGCCGGCGGCGCGCGACGCTGGCGGCGCTGCCCAGCCCGCCTCGGTGGCCGGCGCGGCTTGGGCAGTCCTGGAGGACCCTGGCTTTTCTCGAACAGCGGACGCCACCTGTGAACCTGCTCCCTGGCCCACAGCAGCGACCGCTGCCGGACGGGTCGCCGCTCCCAGGTCTTCGGCTTAGCAGGTGAGGTGGAGGGCGGCGGCAGCGCGTGCCGGGTCGAGCGCTCCGAAGCGGCGCACGGCCTGGCTGGTGGGCAGCGCCTCAACGGTCACGCCGCGTTCCTCCAGTTGTCGGATCGTGTGGGGATCGGGCCGCATGCGGCCGTTGGCGCCGGTGCCCACGACCAAGTGGGACGGGAGTTGGTCCAGGACCTCGGCAGGTCGTCGCGGACCAGTGCGTGGCCGTCCTGGCGCCACCAGTCCCGCACCACCCGGTCGGGCAGGATGATGTGGTCGTTGGTCTCCTGGCGTCCGTCGACGACGATCCGCTCGAACTCGTAGTGGTCAATCCGCGCCATCCCACCGCCCTCGAGAGGTTGGGTCACCTGGCGGCTCCCATGTGGATCGGCTGGGTTCGCGTCGTGGATGAGGGTACCCCGCGGCTGCTGCTTGAGCGTCGCCCGGGGATCTGCGGGACCTCAGTATCCCAGCGGATCGAGAACCCATCCTGGCCATCGCTCCTGCACGTACCGCTGTGCGAAGCTGCGCTTGTGTAGGTCACTGGCGATCGTGACGCTTCAAGGAATGTGCGCTTCGTCGTCTGCTTCGGCTGATGGGTGCCGGGCGGATTCCTTTGCTGGCCTACCCGGGGCAGGGTGGGGCCTCGGCGCCGCAGAGCGGGAGCCCGTCGTCGTGGCGAACGCCGCTGACGTACACCGAGCGGGGGGTGAAGGCCAGCACCTGGTTGGCCTGGTCGAACAGGGCCGGCGCGGTCTGGCGGGTGAAGGCCAGCCGGTAGGTCACGCAGCCACCCGTGAACACGAAGTAGCGGACCGTGGCGGCGGGATGCCGGGCCAGCGGCCCCTCATAGCGCCGCAGGCCGTAGTGTTGCAGGCGGCTCTCATCGGCCGAGGGGGGCAGCGCGTTGGCCCCTGCCAGCTCGCAGGTTGCGGTGAGGGTGAGCTCGGCGGCGCGGGCGCCGGCGCGGTCGGAGTCCAACCAGAAGCGCACCATCCCTGCCCTGACCTGGGTTCCGCCGTGGCTCCAGCCGCCCGGCAGGGGCAGGGTGCAGGGCAGGAGGGTCGCCGAGGGGACCGCCTGGGCCGACAGGATGAAGACGGCCGAATCACCGGAGCAGGCGGGCTGCTGGTGCTGGCGGCCGGCGCAGGCGCTGGCGGCGACAGCGACCAGCACCGCGACGACCCAGGACCTGGTCGCGCCGGTGCCGCTGCGACGCCGTGCTGGGGTCATGCGACCACCGTCCAGTTGCGGACCAGGACCAGGACCGCGAGCACGGCCAGGGCCAGCACCAGCAGGCTCAAGCCGGCCCGCCGCAGGCTCCAGTGCTGGATGGCGACCGGCTGCCGCGCCGGCGCCAGGGCGCGGAACTGGGCCACCAGGTCGCGGCGGTCCTGCTTGAGGAGGGCGCGCAGCTGGGTGGGGCTGGCCACCCCGCGGGTGGCGGCGAAGGCCTCGGCGATGTCGTCGGCGGTGAAGTAGCGCAGGGCGCGCTGGTAGACCCGCTCGGCGTCGGTTCGGATCGCCAGGCACAGCATCATGTTGGCCAGGTCGACCGCCTGGCGCCAGGGCGAGGGGCGGACCTGCACGAAGAAGGCGTCCACCAGCAACACCGTGCCGTCGCGGACCATCAGGTTGGCCGGCTTGATGTCGCGGTGGGTCAGGCCGGCGTCCCACAGCCGGCGGACCAGCCGCAGGCCGCTGTCGATCACAGCGTCGTCGACGTGGGCGGTGTCGATCTCCTGGGCGCCGGTGAAGAACTCCATCACGATCAGGTACTCGCGCTCGGGGGTGATCTCCACGAACCCGAACGGGGCCGGGACCGGGATGCCCACCTGGCGCAGCCGCAGCAGCGTGTAGTCCTCGTACTCCACAAAGCGGCGCACCGACTGGAACGGTGCCTCGTCCTCCAGCGCGCCGTACAGGATCGTGCGGCCCAGCTTGTAGGAGCGGTCGGCGCGCACGTGGCTTTTGGCGTACAGCTTGGCGAACAGGTCACGCTCGGGTTCCCCGTCGCCGGCGGCGACCCGCAGCCGCAGCGGGGTGGAGCCGGCCGAGCCCTCCAGCCCGACCGGGTTGACGTCCAGGACCGTCAGGCCCAGCTGCTCCTGGACGGCGGTGCGGATGGCCTGTCCACGGCGCCCCCCCACGTCCAGGTGCGCGGTCTTGGCGCGCCGGTAGGTCACCGGGAAGACCTCGTTGGGGGTAAAGAAGCGGAAGGCGACCACCGGGATCCCCACGCCCAGGATGACCGCCGACAGCAGGTCGGTCGGGTGCTCGACCGCCAGGTACAGCCGAGCAAACCCCAGGACCAGCAGCAGGCCGCCCACCGCCCACTTGCCCCGTGACCGCGGCTGGCCGGGTGGCAGCAGCGCGTAGGCCATCCCCACCAGGGTGACCGCCAGCGCGGCCACCGGCGGGGCGGGAAACGAGAAGCCCTCCCACCCCCCGATGATCCGCACCCCAATTGGCCGTGGCCGGGCGATCAGCAGGGCGAGCTGGGCGGCGGCCAGCTCGACCGCGACGACGCAGCCGAGGAAGACCATCAGGTGCCGCCAGCGGCGCAACCCCACCAGGGCGACCATCGTGCCCAGCCGCAGGACCCTGACCGTCCACCTGGACACCAAGGCGGTGTTGAGGCCGACCAGCAGGGTGGTGAGCCAGCCGGTGCGGACCATGGCAACGCGGTGGACCATCGCATGGTCCCACCGACCAAAGGCGTCACCAAGTGTTGCGAAGGCCAGGACCAGACCAACGATCGCGACCAGGAAGCCGGCCAGGGCAATCCAGACCCTGCCGCTCACGCCCAGGTGGCGGGGCAGCGGCGGGGGCTCCCCGGATGGGCGGCGGCGCTTGCCCCCACCCCGGGGCCCCCTTCTCATGGCGGCCGACCGGCTGCGGGAGGTATCCGCTGCGTCCCGGGCCACGGCTGATGCTACCCCGCCGATCCGCTTGCTCGGCGACCTCCTGGGCCGCCCGCTCGGGGGACCGAGCGCCTAGCCGATGACGCCATTGCCCCTCCCCGGTTGCTGCTCGCGCTCAGCGCCGGGACAGGATCGCCCGCCGCTGCTCGAACTCCTCGCGGTCGATCTCACCGCGGGCGAAGCGCTCCTCCAGGAGCTGCAGCGCCGACCGCTCCTTGCCAGCCTGGTCGCCGCGAGCCCAGAAGGCCTTCCCCGAGGTCGACAGGGCCCAGACCACCAGGGCCACGACGGCGATGGGCAAGATCACCATGAACAACCAGCCGCCCATCATCATCGCCTTGCACCCTCTTCCGATGCGTAGGTCGATCAAGCTCGACAATCTTCCGTGTTTGGTGGGGTGCAGCTTGTCGCGGGACTGGTGTGGTTCAGCGCCGTGGGGACGGTGTCTGCGGTGGCCGCCGCGGTGCACGAACACCATCATCAGCGGGCACGCCAGCACCAGCAGCCCACGGCAGCAACTCCATGTGCACCACCTCCCTTTGGTGAGGGCAACCTCTGCTTCCCGTTCCGGGAGGCGACGCCGCCGGTGGAGCACCCCGGGTCGATCCGAGTCCCCGGACTACCAGATCTGCGCCTCCCTCCTGACGCTCCCCTTATTCCGGAATCTTGATCATGGGACTCCTGCCTGCTTAGGGCCGGTCGTCCCGTCTCGGACGGGACCCTGGACCTTCCGTCCTGCCTCACCCTCACGTTTTCCTGAACCGCCCCGGGCTTCTTGGAGTGAAGGCTTCTCAGGAGCTCGGCGAGCGGGCCTTGAAATGGGTCCTGCACCGGCTCTCACCCACCCTGGTTGGACCGCGTCGCTGCGGGTTCGAGATCGTGGCCGAACTCGTCGGGCGCCGCTGGTCCCCAAGGAGGCGGGTCCTTCGGCCCTGACGGGCAGGCCGATCCCTTGGTCCAGTAACGTCCACTGCGGATTAGGGGTCGATGCATGAGGCAGGAGGTCGGTCATGAGCCTGCAGCATCCGCCGGTGGCGGCCCGCGCGGTGTTCGGCCTCGATGACGACGCGGCGATGGACGCCGGCCTGGCCGGCCACAAGGCGGCCAATCTGGCCCGGCTGACCGCGCTCGGCTTCCCGGTCCCGCCGGGCGTGGTGCTGTCTACCGACGCGGTCGATCGCATCCGGGCGCTCGGGGCGGTGCCCGAGGACCTCCGGGACCGGCTGGCGCTGGCGCTGGAGGAGCTCGGCGGCGGCCCGGTGGCGGTGCGGTCTTCGGGCTCGGCAGAGGACCTGCCCGGCGCGTCCTTCGCCGGCCAGTACGAGACCTTTCTCGGGGTGGACGGCGTTGACGCGGTCCAGGAAGCGGTCCTGCGGTGCGCAAGGTCGGCCGGCTCGCAGCGGGTGGCCGCCTACGCCGCCGGGCGGGTCGGGGACACCGGCCCGGCCGGGCCCCGCATGGCCGTCCTGATCCAGGCCATGGTCCAGGCCGAGGCAGCCGGGGTCGCCTTCACCGCCGACCCGGTCACCGGCGACCGGGACGAGGTCCTGGTGAGTGCGGTCCGGGGCCTTGGCGAGCGGCTGGTCGGCGGGGAGACCACCCCGGAGGAGTGGCGGGTCCGGGACGGGGAGGCCCGCCGGGTGGCCGGGCCCGAGGAGGCCATCGACGCCCAGGGCGCCACCCGGGTCGGCGCGCTCGCCGCAGCGGTCGAGGCCGCGTTCGGCCAGCCCCAGGACGTGGAGTGGGCGATCGCCGCCGGCCAGCTGTTCCTGCTCCAGGCCCGGCCGATCACGGCGCTGCCGCGCCGACCCGAGATCATCCCGCCGGGCGAGGGGTTCTGGGAGAAGGACGCCGAGCACTACCCGATGCCGCTCACCCCATTCGGCGCCTCGGTGTACCTGCCCGCCGTCGAGCACGGCCTGGCCGCCATGCTCGACACCTGGGGGCTGCCGCTGCAGCGGGTCCAACAGCGCTCGGTCGGCGGCGAGGTCTACACCCGCGCGGTCCCGCTGGGGGGCAAGGACCGCAAGCCACCGCCGTGGTGGCTGATCTGGCTGGCCATGCGGGTCGCCCCGCCGCTGCGGCGGCGTGCCAAGCGGACCGAGCGGGCGCTGCGTGAGCGGCTGGCGGAGCGGCTGATCGACGAGTGGCCGGGGTCGCGGGAGCAGTTCCGCCGCGACGCCGCCGCCCTGCGCGCGGTCGACCTCCAGGCGCTGGCGGACGAGCAGCTGTTGGCGCATCTGGACCGCGTGCTGGCGCTGCTGGGTCGCGGCGAGGCCGCCCACTTTGGGCTGGTGCCGCCCTACGGGATGGCGGTGTACGAGCTCGCCACGGCCTGCCAGGAGCTACTGGGCTGGACGCCGGCCGAGGCGCTGGCGCTGCTGGCCGGCAACTCCGAGACGTCCTCGGCGCCCGGCCGGGCCCTGCGCGACCTGGCCCCCTCGCTGGCCGCCTCCCCGGCGGCCCTCGCGGCCCTCCAGGGGGCAGGCGACGACCTGCTGGATCGGCTCCAAGCAGCAGCTCCGCAGCTGGCGATCCGCCTCCAGGCGTACCTGGAGGGCTACGGCCACCGCACCTTCAGCTACGACCCGGGCGATCCGACCCTGGCCGAGCGGCCCGCACTCCTCGCCGCGCTGCTCCGGGCGCGCATCGCCGAGGACCCAACGCGACCCGACCCCACCGCGGAGGCTCGCACCGCGGCGCTGGGGCGGGCCCGGCGCGAGCTAGACAGCCGACCCCAGGAGCAGCGTGCGCGGTTCGAGCGCGCCCTGGCCACCGCCCAGCGCGCCTACGGCGTCCGCGAGGACAACGTCCTGTGGACCGACAACCTGCCCAGCGGGCTGCTGCGCTACGTCGCGGTCGAGGTCGGACGGCGCCTAGTCGACCGAGGCCTGCTGGCCCGACCCGACGACGCGGTGTTCCTCCAGGACGCCGAGCTGCGGGCGGCGCTGCTGGGCGCCTCCGCCGACCTGCGGGCCCTGGTGGCACAGCGGCGGGCGGAGCGGGCCTGGGTGGCCGCCCATCCCGGCCCAGGGTCCTACGGCCTCCCAGCGGCGCCAGCCCGCGACCTGCGCGGGCTGCCCGCCGGCCTCCGGCAGCTCTCCGCCGCGCTGCTCTGGCAGGTCGACCTGCGCACCACGCCCGAGCGGCCGGACGGCGACGGGTCGGTCATCACGGGGCTGGCCGGCTCGCCGGGTCGGCACACCGGGACGGTGCGGGTGATCCGCGACGAGTCCCAGTTCGGGCGGCTGGGCCCCGGCGAGGTGCTGGTCTGCCCCATCACCAGCCCGGCCTGGTCGGTGCTGTTCACCCAGGCCGGCGCGCTGGTCACCGACGGCGGAGGGCTGCTGGCGCACGCCGCGGTGATCGCCCGCGAGTACGGCATCCCCGCCGTGCTGGCCACCGGCGACGCCACCCACCGCCTGCGCGACGGCGACGCCGTGACCGTCGACGGCACCACCGGTGAGGTGCACCTGGGCAGACCGACCACGCAAAGAGCTCAGCGGCACAGGAACGTTCGCCTACGGGGTTGAGGGGGACGGGAGCCACGGTGTAGTTCCAGACCACCTGCCTCATGACGAGGGCTGGTAATCAGGTGAGAGTTCTTGCTCCGAAAGACGCTCGACCAGCGGGCTTTGGAGCCATCGAGTCCCCATCCTCTCCTACTGGGTTGCAGGCTTGAGCTGGACAAACGCGGTCCTCGTCACCGGCCCGCCGAAGTGTCCGGAGACCACGACACGTCCCAGCTGCACGCCATGGCGCCGGGGCTCGTGGGCTAGACCGTCGAACGGGCCGGAGACATATAAGGGATGCAATCACCTCTCCCGCCGCCAGCCAAGCCGCCCCAAGGTGACCTGGAAATCCGAGCGTCGTCAGCCGTGACCGCTCGTGCTAGCGTAGGTGAACACGTGTTCGAGTAGGGGCTGCGATGGCTGCGCGCTGCTCGTTCTGCGGCTCGACCACTGGCCCGTTCAGCACGGTCGAGGGCGTCTTTGCGGGTTGCCGGAGGGCATTTGTGCTGGTGGGCGTGACAGGTTTCGAACCTGTGGCCTCTGCCGTGTGAAGAGACGACCGCCCTCAGGACGCAGCCTCGAACCGGAGCTGACCAGGGCCGATGAACTGGTGACCCTCGTCAACAGAATGCGCTTCGAGCCGGCGACGGAACAGGAGCGGAACGGCGAGTCAGCCGAATGCCTAGGTCAGAAGGTACAACGCGATCACGCGAACCGGAGGGAGCGGAACAAACGGGTATGGCTGCGCACTCGACTGGCCGGCTGCCTGGCACGTCGGTCCCGGGAGCGTGATCAGCCCGCGTGATGGGCCGTGTTGGGAACGCTCGTTTCCGACCCGGCAGCCGTGTGGTTTGCTGATGAGTCGCTGGCGCGGTCTGGTCGCCGGCTCGCCGCGTCGGTGTCCCATGACGGCCGAGGCGCGCAGCTAGCAACGCTCCCACCCAGCAGCGTCCGGCAGCCGGCTACCGGGAGGGGAGGTCTGATGGCCGCTACCACACCTGTTCCATCCATCCAGCGCGATGGGCGCCTGCCCGATCCGAGGCCCGGCTCCAAGCCGCTGCTCGAAGGACGCCGACCGGCTGTGGCGCTGGCCGCGCTGTGGGTGTTCATCGTGGGCCCGTTCCTGGCGCTGCTGGCCGCTGTGCCGGTCGCGTGGGGCTGGGGGCTGTCGTGGCTGGACGTCACGATCGCGGTGACCGGCTATCTGATCACCGGGTTGGGGATCTCCGTCGGCTTCCACCGCTACCTCACCCACCGGTCGTTCAAGGCCAGCCGCTGGCTGCGGGTCGCCTTGACCGTCGCCGGGACGCTCGCCCTGGAAGGCGAGCCGACCAGGTGGGTGGCCGACCACCGCCGCCACCATGCCTTCAGCGACCGTGACGGCGACCCCCACTCCCCCTGGCGATACGGGGAAAGCGTCCGCGGCGTCGCAAAGGGCCTGCTCTATGCGCACTGCGGCTGGTTCTTCGAGGGCGGCCTGACGAATCGGCAGCGGTTCGCTCCCGACCTGCTCGCCGACCGGGACATCCGCCGCATCGACCGGATGGTCGTGCCCCTGTCGGTGGCGTCGCTGCTGGCCCCGGCCGTGGCCGGCGGGCTGCTGACCTGGTCTTGGCGGGGGGCGCTGACCGCGTTCTTCTGGGGCGGGCTGGTGCGCATGGCGCTGGCGCACCACGTCACCTGCTCGATCAACTCTGTCTGCCACGTGGTCGGCGACCGGCCGTTTCGGACCCGCAAGGGCGACCGGGCGGCCAACTTCTGGCCGCTGGCGCTGCTGTCGTTCGGTGAGAGCTGGCACAACTCCCACCACGCCGACCCGACCTGCGCCCGCCACGGCGTCCTCCGCGGGCAGATCGACCCGGCCGCCCGGCTGATCTGGCTGTTCGAGCGGCTTGGCTGGGTGCACGCCGTGCGCTGGCCAGCCGCCGGCCGGCTCGCCGGTCGCAGGATGCCACCACCGACCACCGGCCACGACCCCAGCCGGTCCGCGTAGCGCAGGCTCCAGTCCCAAGCGACACTCGCCCGGCGCGGGCGACCAGGACACTGCTGGGACACCGCTGGCCAGCGCAAGCAGCAGATCGGCGGCCATCGGCTTGCTGTCCGACGCCTTGGAGCGTGTGGCCATCCCGAGGCAGAGGAACTACACCACGGTGAGCCAGTCCTTCGCGGCCAGGGAGCGCCAGTGCGCGGCGTTGACCCCACGGCGCTCCATGCCAGCCGAAGGCGGTGCTGGTCGCCGTCGCCGCCAGCGCCTGCGCCGGCCGCCGTGGCGGCGGGACAGCAGGTGGGCCGGGCTTGCGCTCCACCTTGGCCGGTGGCCCGGTAGTCGGCCAGCCAGTCGGGCTGACGCTGGCGGCGCGCGGGCAGCCAGCAGGTCGGCCACTTGGGTTGCGGCAATTCACATAGGGTTCCACCCCAATTTTGCCGCGGCAGGCACGAAAATAATCCTATAGATCCACGATCCGAGACACCAGAGCGTAGCGGTGAGAATCGTGCCCCCGATGGCAACTATCCCCCCTAGGATGAACCCCAACACCGGTAGTCCATAATAGAAGGACAAGGCCGCACCCGCCAACGAACTCGTGGAAATGAGGTAGGAGAACCGTCGCGGCTTTGGTGTTGGCGGCAGCGGTGGGGCACGAAATAGATGGCGGACACCAAGATTATAGATCAGATCAATAAACATGTGGCGGGGGAACAGTGCCCCACTGAGGGCAACAACAGCCAACGATCCAAGCCAGATGGGCGACTGCAGGACGAGCCCGATCACGACCAAGATCGTGCCCACTGCCGGTGTGAACCGCAGTGGCAACGCGTAGCGGGATTTAGCCTCCTGGGAAAGACACCCAAAACCTTGCCCATTTAGGTTGTTGTCCGTAAAAGCATCGACCGTTGCCATCTCAGAATCCTCTCTCGGTGCTGGAATCGCTCGCGTGCATTACGGGGGAGCACCTAACGGTGGATGTTCGGGGTCCGATCGCCGCGGCGTGGCTGGTTGGAGGTCGCCGGCCGGCGCCTCTGGTGGCGGCTGCCGGTGGGTGGGGCGCTGCGGCCGTTCGCCCAGCACGTCGCGGTACAGAGTGTCCCGCAGGGCCAGCTCGCGCTGGCCGATGAGCCCGAACCCGAGCCGGTTGGGTCCGTAGCAATAGCCGATGCCGGTGTCGGGGTCGGCCATGCCGAACGAGCCGCCGTTGCCGGGTGTGGCGAAGGCGGCATTGGCCGAGCCGCCGAAGGGCAGGTCTGGACTTCCCCCCTGAGGCAGGACACCTCCCTTGAGGGGAGGATGTCCACATGGAAAACAGACAGCGAAGGAACCGGCGCCAGTTCACCGCCGAGTTCAAACGTGACGCGGTGGAGCTGGTGCGCACCACCGGTCGGCCGATCGCCGAGATCGCCCGGGAGCTTGGGATCTACGACTCCACGCTTGGCAACTGGGTCAAGCAGGACCGCATCGACCGTGGCGAACAAGAGGGCCTGACCAGCGACGAGCGCGCCCGGCTGGGCGAGCTGGAACGCGACAACGCAAGGCTTCGGATGGAGCGTGACCTACTCAAACGAACCGTCGCCTTCTGGGTCAAGGAGACCTCGACGCCGTGAGCCGCTACCGCTGCGTCGACGCCCAGAAGGCCGCAGGCTTCCCGGTAGCAGCCGCCTGCAAGGCGGCGGGGGTGACCAGGTCGGCCTACTACGAGTGGACCGCCGGTGCCGCCCAGGGATCGTCTGACCGCCACAGGGAGCAGGCCAGGTTGGTCGCCGAGATCCGCCGTATCCACGCCCGCTCTGGCGGCACCTACGGCGCCCCGCGGGTGCATGCCGAACTCAGGCGGCGCGGCTGGACCGCCAACCACAAGCGGGTCGAGCGCCTCATGCGCCAGCACGGCATCGTCGGCTACCGGCCCCGCCGGCGCCGCGGCCTCACCCAACCCGACACCGCCGCCGCGCCCGCACCCGACCTGCTGGGCCGCCTGTTTGACCCCGAGCGGCTCGACGTGGCCTGGTGCGGCGATGTGACCTACATCCCCACCGACGAGGGCTGGCTGTACCTGGCCAGCGTGCTCGACCTGGCATCGCGGCGCCTGCTGGGCTACTCGATGGGCACCCACCACGACGCCCAACTGGTCTGCGACGCCCTCCAGGCCGCGGTGGCCACCCGCGGCCAGCAGCGCATGCCCGACACCATCTTCCACACCGACCGCGGCGCCGAGTACACCTCGGCCGCCTGCATCGATGCATGCACCAGGCTGGGGCTTCGCCGCTCCATGAGCCGCACCGGTTCGTGCCTGGACAACGCCGTCGCCGAGGCCTGGTTTGCCTCCCTCAAAGTCGAGCTGGTCGGCCGGGCTCACTACCGCACCCGCGCGGAGGCCCGCGCCGCGATCTTCGGCTGGATCGCCTGGTACAACCGGGTCCGGCTGCACTCGACCAACGACTACCTGCCACCCATCGAGTGGGAACAGCAGCACGCCACCATCAACCCGCTACCATCACCCATGGCCGCATAACCCCGGTGTCCACCTCCCGGGGGGAGGTCCACGTCATCCAAGAACGTAGCGAGAAGGAGCCCCTCAAGCTGCCGCACCAACCACCCAACCCACCGGGCCTCCGACGCCGTCAGCTCCCTTCAACTGAGCCGCACCCGTTTCATATCGCCCAGGGAGCAGACGACGGGCGTCTTCAGCAGCACGTCAACCAGGCCACCGCTGGGCAGCTGCGCCGGTCCGACCAGGGCCTCAAGCGTCGCCGCGTTCAGGCCGAGCTCGCCGGTGATGGCCGTCAGCGGGATGTCGATCACCGTCGGCCCCGCCTGATGGGACAGCAGCTGGCGGACGGTGATCTGCCCCTTGCCCCGCCAGGCGAACTGGGGCCAGTAGGCCACCACCCGCTCGTCGTAGTCCAGCAGGCCACCGGAGTGCGCCAGCGACAGCGAGGCGACGCCCTTGGTGGTGGAGAACATCACCACCATGGTGTCCTCGCGCCATGGTGTGCGAGTGATGCCGTCGCGATAACCGCCCCACAGGTCGACGAGCTTGCGGCCGTCGCGGTAGATCGCGCAGGCCGCCCCGATCCCGCCACGCTCGGTGAAGTTGCGCCGGAACGCATCGGCGACCGGGCCGTACCCCTCGTCTGCGTCACCGTGCATCAGCTCGGCTGGGACGTCCACCTTGCGCACCATGACCGTCGCCCGCTTCCACCTGCAGCCTGCTGCTGCGGCATGGTCAGTGTCCAGCCCGCTGCTGCGGCCGGTAGGGCCAAGGGACCCACGACCTACGGGCCGAAGGGTCCGTAGCCGGTTGACCTGTTGATCGGCTCGGACCCGGCATGCTCGGCAGACCCAGCCCCACCGTCCAGGGTGCACCGTCAGGGTGATGTCGGGGTGCCCAGTGCACTTCAAGAGGTTCGCTCGTTCCGGTGACATGATCTGGTCCCTGCCGGCAGCCAGGGTCTCGTCGTGTTCGTTGATAGGTTGTCTTTGCGCTGACAGTGGTTATTGCGGGCTGTCGGCGCGATCGTGGTTCTGATAGCCCCGTGGCATTGGTACTGCCGACTGCGGCCGCAGCGGCGGTCGGGCTGGTCGGGCTGGCGGTGGTGCGGGTGCAGGTGGAACTGGACGACGATGCGGTCACTGAGCCGGATGGGCTGCTGGAACGACTCGGGGGCGTTGACCGATCCCAAGCCCGGCGCGGCAAACGCCATCAACTGGCGGGGTGCCGGCGATCGCGGCGGCGGCGGTGCTTGGCGGCGCGCGCGGCTACAGCGCGATTGCCGAGTTCGCGAGGGACCTGCCAGCGGCGACGCTGGCGCAGTTGGGAGTGTGGCGTCGGCCGTGCTCCACCTGCTCTGTGGCCCCCAGCGAGCCGACGCTGCGGCGGACCTCCAACAGGTCGGGCACACCGCACCATCACGCAGCCACGACTACGACGTAGCCTGGCGAATCTGAAGCCGTGGATAGCTTCTATTGAAGTACTGCGGGTGGTAGAAGCCCGCACTCGCGGGTTCCGTGCGCGTGGGCTGCGTCGGCTCCCTCATCGTGATCAACGTGCCTGGTCCTGCCCGGCCTGTCAGGCGGCACGCGGTGGACCTACGGCTGGGTCATGGTCTACCGGATCGCGCACGGCGTGACATCCTTATCTGTAGCCGCTGTAG
>WNGB01008049.1_pt1 | contig 15073 bp, 13 predicted proteins | sample 5400681 | NCBI WGS metagenome assembly WNGB01 (sample SAMN13153367, study PRJNA577476) | soil metagenome | isolation source: 115 cm soil or saprolite under grassland replicate 2 | place: USA:California | collected 2016-06-15
CACGACGACATAGCGATCGTCGGGTGACACCCGCACGCGCCGCATCTGCCGTCTTGAGGCATCCGCGCCCTCGATCGGGACGGTGTGGCGCAGCGCATGGCTCGCGGCGTCGATCACATAGAATTCGGCGGCACTCTGCGCGCAGCAATAGAGCGTGTCGCCGCCTGGCGCGATCGCGAGCCCTTCGATCACCTGTGGGACCTTGATCCGGTCGATCACCGCGCGGCGCTTGCCGTCGACCACCACGACGTAGTCCTGCTTGACCGAGACGAAGACCTTGCCGGTGGCGTGGCTGATCGCGACCCAGTGCGCGGTCGAGCCGACCTCGATGCGCTCGACTGTGTCTGTCGCGGGATCGATCACCAGCACCGCGTTGCCGAGCTCGCCCGACGACCACAGCATGCCGGCGGCGTCCATCATCACGCCGTGCGGGGCATAGACCGCGCCGAGATCGATGATGCGCGTGAGCGATTTCGACGGCAGATCGATCACCACGATCCGCCGGTCGGGATTCACGCGCTTGGCGAACACGCCGTCGCCGTAGACCGAACCATAGGCCGTACGTCCATCGGACGAGAGCGCAAGCTCATGCGTGGAGCCCGGCATGTCGATGGTGGCCGACATGGTCAGCGTCGCCGCGTCGAGAAAATGCACCTTGTGCGCGGTCTTGGCGGTGACGATCAGGTTCGGCCCGCCGGGACGGTTATTGAGATCGAGCATGGGTTCTTCCGGAGCAATCGATCAGCCGCTCGCCGCCGCAAACACCCGTGCCGTGTCGAAGTATTCGTAGAATTCGACCGCCTTGCCGTTCGCAAAACGCCAGAAGTCGACCTTGGGCGTGTCCACCGAATGGCCCGTCCGCTTGTTGCGCCAGGCGGTGGATCCGCGCATGAACACTTTGTCTCCCTGGGCCACGAACTCGTCGACCGTGTAGTGAATCATCTCCCAGTCCGAGAGCAGTCCATCGAAGTAGCCGCGCAACGCCTGGCGATTGTTGTAGGTCGCCGCGAACTCCATCGCTGGGGCGGCCTGGGCGAGCGACCCGAACCTGATGTTGTCGTCACAGATCGACATCCAGTGGTCGACGCTGCCGCCGCGGCTGTCGTGCCAGCGGCGATAGGCTTCGGTGAGAACGGCAACGTGGGCGGATTCGTTCGACATTGGACGGCCCTCCTGCGGTGGACGGGCAAATCGTGGCGCATGATCGCGAAGGTTGCAAGACTGCGAGGACCGGTCACTCCACCTTGACCGGAAACAGCTCGTCCGGCGTGACCACGCGCGGCGCGAGGCTCTGCTCGTGCACGAAGCGCGCGATCGCCTCCCAGGTCGGGCGGTTGGGCTCGACCCCGTAGGCCCAGAAATCCTTGCCGAACACGCGCCAGTTCTCCTCGACGTGGTCGATCAGCCAGGGCAGCGCGAGGTGCAGCGCGTCGGTATCGTAGAGGCCATCGACCGCGATCGCCTTGGCCTCGCAGAACGCCCTGTAGATGCTCCTGGCGACCCAGGGATGCTCGCGATGCACGTCGTCGCGCACGACCACGGTATGCATGATGGGGAGGATCTTGGTGCGCTGGTAATAGTCGCGCTCAATCTCCTTGAAGTTCGGAAATAGCCGCGTCATCGACGGCGACCCGTCGAGAAAGAGTTTTGGAATGTAGAGCGAGAGCAGCGCGTCAAGCTCGCCCGCCGCGAACATTGTCTCGAGTGTCTGGCCGGCGCTGAGGAAATCGAGCTTGATCGCCTTCGGCAGGTTGAGCGGAATCAAGGGCGGCTCGACGAAGCTGTTGAGCCCGCCCATGAACCAATGCACGTCCTCGGACTTGATGCCGTAGTCGTGCTGCAGGAATCCGCGCATGAAGCAGAGCCCGGTCGAGCTCCATTGCGAGGTGCCGACGCGCTTGCCCTTGAGGTCCGCGGGCTTGTTGATGCCGGCGCCGCTGCGCACGTAGATGCAGGAGTGCCGGAAGATTTTCGAGAGCGCGACCGGCACCGCCACGAACGGGCAATCTCCCCTCGCCTTCAGCGTCGTGTAGGAGGCGAGCGAAAGCTCCGAAAGTTGGAACTCCTTGTTTTCGAGCATGCGCTGAAAGCTCTGGCGCGGGCGCAGCACCTTGATGTCGAGATCGATGCCTTCGGGCTTGACCCGGCCGTCCATCAGCGGCCGGGTACGGTCATAGTCCCAGCACGCAAGCGTGAGCTTCAGGTTGGCCATTCATCCGCCCGTTAGGTTGTTCGCCCGGCCGGCAATCAGGTCGAGGGAGCGAGATCGGCCGCGCTGCGCAGCCGCTGCAGCGCCTCTTCGAACTTCCGGCGCCGCCCGTCGGCCTCCTCGCGCTTCTCGCGCTCGCTCTCGACTACTTCCTGCGGTGCGCGACGCATGAAATCAGCGTTGGCGAGCTTGGCGTCGACGCGGGCGATGTCGGAAAGCGCGCGGGCCATCTCCTTCTGCAGCCGCGCCTCCTCGGCCGCGAAGTCGATCACGCCGACGAGCGGCAGCGCCACGACCTCGCCGCGCACGAGGAGCTGCACCGACCCCTGCGGAACGGTCGGCAACACCGACAGGCTCGAGAGCCGCGCCAGGCGCAGGATCACGTCGATCCAGCGCCCCGCCCGCAGATTGGTCTCCTCCGACGCGGCGACCAGCACCAGCGGGATTTCGGTCGCCATGGTGATGTTCATCTCCGCCCGCACCGAACGGATCGCGGTGACGACGTCGATCACCCAGCCGATCTCGGCTTCCGCGGCGTCATCGGACAGCGCCGCATGCTGCGGCCACGGCGTGAGCGCCAGCAAGTCCGCGCGCGCCGGCCCGCCTTCGGCGGTGACGCGCCAGAGTTCCTCGGTGATGAACGGCATGAACGGGTGCAGCAGCTTGAGAATCTCGTCGCGCACCCAGGCCACCATGGCCCTGGTCTCGGCCTTGGCGTCCGCGTCGCTGCCAGTCAGGACCGGCTTGGCGAGCTCGAGGTACCAGTCGCAGAAGATGTTCCACACGAACCGGTAGACCACGGCGGCGGCATCGTTGAAGCGATAGGCTTCGATCGCCTCGGTGATCTCACGGGACCCCTTCTCGGTCTCATGGGCGATCCAGCGGTTGAGCGTCTGCTTTGCCGACTTCGGCTCGAAGCCGGGAACGGTGATGCATTGGTTCATCTCCGCGAACCGGTTCGCGTTCCACAGCTTGGTCGCGAAGTTGCGGTTGCCCTCGATGCGCTGAATCGACACTTTGACGTCGCGCCCCTGCGCCGCCATCGCCGCCATCGTGAACCGCAATGCATCGGCGCCGTATTCGTCGATCAAGTCGAGCGGGTCGATGACATTACCCTTCGACTTCGACATCTTCGCGCCGCGCTCGTCGCGGATCAGCGCGTGGATGTAGACCGTGCGAAACGGCACGTCATTCATGAAATGCAGGCCCATCATCATCATGCGCGCGACCCAAAAGAAGATGATGTCGAAGCCAGTCGAGAGCACATCGGTCGGGTAGTAGCGCTTGAGCTCGGGCGTCTCGTCGGGCCAGCCGAGCGTCGAGAACGGCCACAGCGCTGAGGAGAACCAGGTGTCGAGTACGTCCTCGTCGCGCCAGACCGGAATCGTGTCGGGCAGCGTGTCGGAGCCGAATCCGACGAGACCGAGGCTCGCGTCGAGCCCGGCCACCAGCGTCACGTCCTTCTTGTAGAACTCACGCGCCTGGGCGAGCGCCTCGGCCTCGCTCTCGGCGACGAAAATCTGCGTCTTCGCGATCGAGAGCGCCTTGCCGTCGAGCGCCCAGCCATACCAGGCCGGAATCTGATGGCCCCACCAGAGCTGCCGCGAGATGCACCAGGGCTCGATGTTCTCCATCCAGTCGAAGTAGGTCTTCTCCCAGTTCTTCGGCACGAACGCAGTGCGGCCCTCGCGCACAGCTGCGATCGCCGGCTGCGCCAGCGTCTTAGCGTCGACGTACCACTGATCGGTCAGGTAGGGCTCGATCACCACACCGGAGCGGTCGCCGTGTGGGACCATGTGGGTGTGCGGCTCGATCTTGGCGAGCAGGCCGAGCTCTTCCATGCGCGCGACGATCTGCTTGCGCGCCACGAAGCGGTCGATGCCGTGCAGCTGCAGCGTCTCGACGAGTTCGGGCGACAGCGGGTCGAGGCCTTCGAGGAAGGCGTCGTTGTTCTCGAGATTGAGGTTGGCCTCGCGGTCGAGCACGTTCACGAGCGGAAGATCGTGGCGCCGCCCGACCTCGAAGTCATTGAAGTCATGCGCCGGCGTGATCTTGACCGCGCCCGTACCCTTCTCCGGATCGGAATATTCGTCGGGGATGATCGGGATGCGCCGACCGACCAGCGGCAGGACCGCGTATTTGCCGACCAGGCGCCGGTAGCGCGGATCGTCCGGGTGGACCGCGACCGCGGTGTCGCCGAGCATCGTCTCTGGCCGCGTGGTCGCCACCGTGATGAAGACATCCTTCAGTCCCTCCACTGGATAGCGGAAGTGCCAAAGATGTCCCTTTACCTCCACCTGCTGAACTTCAAGGTCGGAGATCGCGGTGAGCAGTTTGGGGTCCCAGTTGACCAGCCGCTTGTCGCGGTAGATCAGGCCGGCCCGATAAAGCTCGATGAAGACCTTGATGACGGCACGGGAGAGCCCCTCGTCCATGGTGAAGCGTTCGCGCGACCAGTCGCAGGATGCGCCGAGGCGCTTCAACTGATTGATAATGGTCCCGCCCGACTCCGCTTTCCAGGCCCAGACTTTCTCGAGAAATTTCTCGCGGCCGAGCGCACGCCGGTTCGGCTCCTGGCGCTCCATCAGTTGCCGCTCCACCACCATCTGGGTGGCGATGCCGGCATGGTCAGTGCCCGGCTGCCAGAGCACGTCCTGGCCACGCATGCGCTCGAATCGGCACAGCACGTCCTGCAGCGTGTTGTTGAGCGCGTGCCCCATGTGCAGCGAGCCGGTGACATTGGGCGGCGGGATGACGATGCAATAGGGATCGGCCGCCTGCCGGTCCGGCCGGCCGGCGCGAAACGCACCGGCCGCCTCCCAGGCGGCGTAGATACGGCCCTCGACGTCGGCGGGCTGGTAGGTCTTGTCGATCATTGCCGTTTCGGTTTCGGGTTGCTGCGCGCTAAAAAGCCCCCCACGCTCCATCCTGTCAACGCCCGCCCCGGCGCGTTGCTGAATCCGTCGTCAACCGGAACATCAGGCTTCCGTGACCGCCCCGCCGGCCCCCCACAAGCCCCCGACCCGGTCGATCATCCTGCTGGCGGTCGCGGGCTTCGCGAGCCAGGCCCAGGTCCGGGTCACCGACTCGCTGCTGCCGCAGATCGCCACCGACTTCGGCACCAGCGTGGGCGCCGCCGCGATGGTGGTCACCGCCTACGCGGTCGCCCACGGCTCGACCCAGCTCCTGATCGGGCCGGTCGGCGACCGCTTCGGCAAGTATCTGACCATCACACTGATGGCGCTGGCGGCCTCGATCCTGGTGATGCTCTGCGGGCTGGCCAATTCGCTGCCCGAACTCGCGGTGGCGCGGCTCCTCGCCGGCGCGGCCGCGGGCTGGGTGATCCCGCTCTCGATGGCCTATGTGGGCGACGTCACGCCCTACGAGCGCCGTCAGCCCGTGCTCGGCCGCTATCTGTCGGGGCAGATTTTCGGGCAACTGTTCGGCCAGGCAGCTGGCGGCGTGCTCGGCGACCTCTTTGGCTGGCGCAACGTCTTCTTCGTCCTTGGCGCCATGTTCGCGCTGGCGACGGCCGGACTGATCTACGAGCTCCTCACCAATCGCGGCACACGCACCGCCACCCGCCCCGAAGAGACCTCGCGCGGCTTCGTGGCGGACTACGGCGCCGTACTCTCGAACCGGTGGGCGCGCGTGGTCATCATCGCGGTGCTGATCGAGGCCTCGATTGGATGGGGCACGTTTGCCTATGTGGGGGCCGACCTCAATCAGCGCTTCGCCCTGAGCTTCACCGCGGTCGGGCTGATCGTCGGGACGTTCGCATTGGGCGGTCTTCTCTACACTGGCACGGTGCAGCAGCTGGTCAACCTGTTCGGCCAGCGCGGGCTCGCGATCGGGGGCGGCATGCTGTGTGGCGTCGCCTATCTGATGCTCGCGCTCGGCGTCGCCTGGTGGCTCGCTCCGATTGCGGTCACCATGATCGGGCTCGGGTTCTACGCCCTGCACAACACGCTGCAAACCAACGCCACACAGATGACGCCGCAGGCGCGCGGCACCGCGGTCGCGATCTTCTCCTCGGCGATCTATCTCGGGCAGACCGGCGGCGTGGCCGCAGGCGCGCTCATCTTCGATCGCTTCGGCGGCGCGCCGCTGTTTGCGGCGACCGCCATCGTGCTGCCGGTGCTGGCGCTGTGGTTCGCGTGGGAGCTGCGGCGCCGGACCACGGCGGTCGCACGAAAAGCGATCGGAAAATAGGGCGGACCCCGCTTCGGCCGTGCAACCTCAGCCGCGGCCGCGCGACACGCGTTCGATCTCGGCACGGACCAGCCGCTCGACCAGGCTCGGAAGATTGTCGTCGAGCCAGGTCTTCAGCAACGGGCGGAGCATTTCGCGCACCAGATCCTCGAGCGTTCGGGCGTTCTGCACCAGCACCGTGTGCGCCAGCGTATTGAAGGCGGAATCGACCGCGGCACTGGTGACCGAAGAGATCAGCGGACGTTCCTCCGGTTCCGCGCGCGGCGGGCTGTCGTTGAAGACGACGTCGGATTGTCCATCGATGGTGCGGAACCCCTCGGTGCGGGGCGGCGGCGCCGCCATCGATTCGGTCAGGTCGAGCACGTCCGCCTGGTCCGGCTCCGACGCCTTGTCGAGATCGTCGATCATCGAATCGATCTCGTCCTGCTTCATCTCCGGCTCCGGCGGCGGAGGCGGCACCGGGCGTGGCGGCGGGACGGCCGCCACCGGACGTGGCGGCGGCGTTGGCACCGGCCGCAGCGGCTGCTGCGCCATCGACGTTGGCGGCGGCATCGGATCGGCGGACCGCGGCGGACTCTTGCCGGTATCGTCGTCGGCTATGATTCTGCGAATGGAGGCGAGGATCTCCTCCATCGACGGTTCCTGTGCCTTTGCAGGCTGAGACATTGCCGCACCTCACTCGGGCCCGCCCGGCCCCGAGTCCAAACCCGAAACAATGAGCGAATCAGCCACGCAACCTACGCGCGGGCCTGGAATCACTATGTCAGGTCGAAGGTCGAACGCAAGGTTTTGTGGGTGTCCGGCAACAGGTCTGTTGCCCTCAGCGCCTGTTCCGGTACCGCGAATCGCGGTTTACCCGACTTGCGCGCATACGATGCGAAACTCAGGCAAGCCCGAGTTTCGGTGTGGGCACCGGTTCGCCGCCAAGGACACGCGCCACTTACCTAATTTAATATGGTCTAACGCCCGTCCGGCGTGCGCACACCGATCCAGTTGTCGCGGATTTGATGATAATGCGTGACCGGATCGTAGTTCTGAATCTTGAGCCCGAGGATCTGCGGCGAGAGCGCGCCGGTCGCCGCCAGCACGGTATAGGAGGCCACGACCCGGTCGCGCTGCGCGGTGACCAGGGCGACCCGGGCGTTGACCAGTTCCTGCTGGGCGTTGAGAACGTCGAGGGTGGTGCGTTGCCCGACGCGGGCCTCCTCGCGCACGCCGTTGAGGCTGATCTCGGCGGCGTTGACCTGTGCGGTAGTCGCCTCAATGTTGGCCTTGGCGGCTTCGAGCTGCCCCCAGGCCTGGGTCACGGTCGACTGCACCTGATCGCGCGCCGTGTCGAGATCGAGCCGCCGTTGTCCTAGCGTTTCCTTGGCCTGACGGATGGTCGCGTATTCCTGCCCACCCTGATAGATCGGCACCGACAGCTGGCCGCCGATTGTAGCATTGAAGCTCTGCAGGCTGTTGAGGTTCTGCGTCGAGCCGAACTGCTTGTTCACGGTGCCTTGCAGGGTCACGGTCGGATAGAGTGCGCCTTCCGCGATCTTGACCTGAAAGGCTGCTGCGTCGACGTTGTAGCTCGCGGTCGTGATCGTGGGGTGTTCGGTGCGCGCCCGCGCGAGCGAACCTGCAAGCGTACGCGGGGAGAACCGGTCGACCGGCATCGCGGCCGCCAGGCGGCCGGGCTCGACGCCGATGACCTGCCGATATTGCGCCTTCGACGTGACGTAGTTGGATTCGGCGGTGAGCAGCTGCGACCGGCCAGCGGCCAGACGCGATTCAGATTGTGCCACGTCGGTCCGCGTCACCTCGCCGGCGCTGAAGCGGTCGCGCGTCTGCCGCAACGTCGCCTCGAGCACGTTCACGTTGCTGCGCTGGAGCTCGAGGACGGCGGCGTCGCGCAGCAAGTTCATGTACGCGGTCGCGGCATTGAGCAGGACCGTCTGCTCAGTGCTTCGCAGCGTCTCGCGCGCCGCGAACACCTGGGATTCGGCCTGCCGCGTGCGGTTTCCGGTCTGGAACCCATTGAAGATGGTCTGGGTGCCGGTCGCCCCCAAGGTCGTCACCGCGTTGCTTCCGCTGCTCACCGCAAAGCCTGGTGGCGTGTTCGGCGTTCGCGCGACGCTGTCCAGGTACACTTCGGAAAGGCTGCTGGTACCGGTCACCCTCGGCCGGTAGCCGCCGAGTGCAATCGCGACACCTTCATCGGTGGCGCGCGCCGAGGCGCGCTGGGCATTGAGCTGTGGGTTGTTCTGATAGGCCTGGACCAGGGCCCCTTCGAGAGTATCGGCGACCGCCGTGGCGCCGAGCAACGGGCTGGCCGCGATAAGCGCAACCGCTGCGCTCAATCCACGCCGCCACGGATGCCCGCCACCACTGCTGACCATTGACCAGCCCCACGCGACCACAACCCGGAGCCGCAGGCTCGACAGGAGCTCCACCCCGGGGCGGCGCCAAACCGCCGTCACGACCACTAACCATAAGAGGCTTTGGCCCGCCAAAACACCCTGTGGAAAAGCGCAGCCCCAAAAAGATGATGCATGGCGCATCCGCGCCACACCGCCCGGTTTTGGAGGTGCAGTGACACGGCATGGACCGCCGGGAAATGAACGCGCCGCAGCTAGAACACGAACGCCGGTGGTTCCGCGAAACCAGGCAGGAGCGGCGCCGCCGCATCGAAGACCGGCCGGCCGCTCGTCTCTCCGCCGCTCGACCGGTAGAGCATGGCTTTGCTCGTAGGAGCGCGGCCGACCACTCCGGCCAGGCGGCCGGCGGCTTTAAGTTGGCCGAACAGAGCCTTCGGCACCATTTCCGACGCGCCGTCGAGGAGAATGACGTCATAGGGCGCGCCGGCCGGCCAGCCTGCGCTCAAAGGCCCGCTCGCGACCGTCACATTGCTCGCACCGACCGCCAGCAGGTTTTCGCGCGCCAGCGACGCAAGCGTCGCATCCTGCTCAAGCGCCACGACCGAGCGGGCGAGCCGTCCGAGCACCGCCGCCGAATAGCCGGTGGCGCAGCCGACCACGAGCACATGGTCGCTCTCGCCCACCTCGGCGGCCTGAATGAGCTTCGCCAGCACCATCGGCTTGAGCAGACGGCGGTCCCTCCCCCGCTCCTCGGTCACTGGCAGGTCGAGATCGAGATACGCGAGACCGGCTTTCGCTTCCGGCACAAAGCGTTCGCGCGCAACGGCCAGCATCGCGGCAATCAGACGTAGATTGGTGACGTCGCTGGTGCGGACTTGGCCATCCACCATCATGCGGCGCGCGGCGGCAAAATCGATCATGGGAGAATTCCAGATCAGGGAGCGGTGCGCGCCTCTCTAACGACAAGGCCGCGCCCGGCGCAAGCAGGGTCCCGTTGCCCGGCGGATATCGCTCCTGTATAGCGGGAGCGTGACGATGCGCCGAGCGAAAAGCATCGTTCGCTCCCGAAACGGCCACGTGGCGGAGTGGTTACGCAACGGTCTGCAAAACCGTGTACCCCGGTTCAATTCCGGGCGTGGCCTCCAACCACCCCCTTCCCTAGACCAGCCACCCCCACGCCGGCGACGCGGTTTGCCGCGAGCCCATGACGTCGGTCAGCGCCGAGAATCGGCCTCGCCCACGCCATCATCAAGACGCCATTACGACAGCGGCATGCAGCGTCAAATACCAGCGTATATACGGACCATCAGAAAGGACGACTTCAATGACCACTCTCGCTCTCAACAGCCTGATCCGGGGCACCCCGGCGTTCCTGCAGCGGCTGGGCCACAGCTTCACGGCCTTCTTCGACGGCATCGAGGAGGCCCGCGCCATGGCCGAGCAGTTCAAGTCGCTGTCGCGCATGACCGACGGCCAGCTCGCGCAGCGCGGCCTCAAGCGCCAGGACATCCCGCAGGCCGTGCTCGGAAGCTTCGGCCGCAAATAAGGAACCGCTGCACCAATCAGCACAGCAGCCACCCTCGACGTTGACGCCCGCCCGCGCAGGCGGGTGTTGCCTTATGAACGCCACGCCGGCGTTCGATTCACGCTTTGCAGGCCGGAGCCCTTTTTGTTATAGCCCGGTCGCGCGACCGTGCGTCGCGTTGTTCCGCGGTAGCTCAGTGGTAGAGCAGCCGGCTGTTAACCGGCTGGTCGTAGGTTCGAATCCTACCCGCGGAGCCATTCCCGTCAGACCCGGCCGCGAGCGATGAGCCGCCGCGTCATTTCAGCCAGTTCGTCTCCTGCACCTTCTTCATCAGAGTCTGATTGATGAAGGGATAGACCGTCTTGCCGAAGGCTGCGCGGACCTGCTGGAACTCGGCGGCGCAATTGTCCGCCCGCTCCTTCGGCAGCCAGCCCTTGTCGATGAAGTCCTTGAACGCCTCGCGGTCGGCGCCGTAGCCCATGCACAGCACGTTGAAATAACGCTGCTGGTTGGCGCCGTGCTCGCCCGAGTAGTCGCCCCATTCCTTGGGCTCGCCGCCGAGTCGCCCGAACGCCCGCCACAGATAGGCGAAGCCGCGGGTGACGGTGCGCGCCACGTCCTTGTTGAACTGCACCGCAATGAAGCCCGCCATCTCGTCGGCGGCATCTTCCTCGCGTCCGAACACCGGGACGTTGAGCATGTCGAACACGGCATGCCCGACCTCATGCATCAGCACGCCGACCAGGCCTCCGACCACCACCTCGTCGCGCGTGAAGCCGTCGACGGTCTGGCCGGGGCGCGGCGCCAGCCGCTCGAGAAACTCGATCATCTCATAGCAGATCTCGATCCGCCAGTTGGACGGGCTGTAGAAGGCGTTGGGCTCCTTGCACTCGCGCGTGATCAGGTAGAACGCGTGCGGCAGCTGCAACGGCGCCAGGAACGCGGCCAGCCGCTCCAGCAACTCGCGGTTCTTCATCCGCTGCATGATGGGGCCATACTTCGGATTCTCCGGCGGGATGTAGGAGAACGAAATCTTGCCGTTCTTCAGCTCCGGCGGGATCTGGGCCTGCGCCTGCTGCGACAGCAGCGTAGGCCAAACCAGGAGGGCCGCCAAAGCCGCCATGCGTACGATTCGATTCATCTCGAAACCCTTTTCATCCGTGGGACGCGATGCGATGCATCGCTGATCCTTGAACCTTCGATTCACTCATAGCGATGGTGGCGGCCCGCTATCGCGCGTCGCCACCCGGCAGCAGCCACTGAATGGCGCGCACCCGCACCAGAATGTCCGGATCGACATACGGCATGATCCGCAGGTCGAAGGCCATGCGGACCTGCTCGTATTCGCCCGGGCAGCGTTGCGCCCGCCGATCGGGCAGGATCTGCTCCTCGTTCTCCTTGGGATTGACCAGGAAATCGAACGTCTTGGGCGCGCCGCCGACCGCGATGCAGAGATAATTGAAGAACCGCTGGGCGTCGGGCGAATTGACGTCCGCAAACGCGTTTCCGGTCCAGGTCTTGCCCGACAGCTTAAAGAAGGTCGCGGTGCCCAAAATCGTCTGTAGCGCCACGTCCTCCCCGAATTGCACCATGATGAAGGCCGCGAGCCGATCGGCCGCGTCGTGAGCGCGACCCCAGATCGGAACCTGCAGCATGTCGAACACCGCGTTGGCGACCTCGTGGAAGGCGACCTGGACGAAGGCGCCGACCAGCACGCGCTCGCGCTCAGCCCCTTCCGCCTTGGCGGCGACCTTCTCAATCTGATCCACCAGCTCGTAGCAGATCGTGACTGGCCCCTGCGCCTTATAGGCGCGGCTCGTAGTCCCGCATTCGTCAACGTTGACCGTGAGCTTGCGCGGCAATTTCAGCGGCGCCAGGAACACCTTGATCTGCTCGAGTACGCGGCGCTGCTTGAGCCGCTCGGCAATCGGCCGAAAGGCCGGATTGCGCGGCTCGAGGTAGACGATGTCGACCTGCGGATTCTGCAGGTCGGGCGGCACCTGCGCGGATGCCGGCGTGGACGTCAGCGGGGAACCCATCAGCGCAACGGCAACTGCCGCCGCGCTCATCGCGCACTTCATCGACATCATCGCTAATCCTTGCTTGGCCAGATTGCTCGCCCGACGGGTGATGTTGGTCTGTCACCGCGTGGGCGCCACGAGATCGATGCTAGGTTTCGCAGCGCAGCGAAGCAAGCGGCGTGACCGCGCCCAAATCGAACCGCCGCTCCTTGCGACGCGGACCGGGCTCTGGAGAGGCCTTGAGCCCGGGTGCGAGGTGCGATTGTTTTGTCTCAGCTTTTTGGCTTCGTTTTGACAAAAATGAGCCCTACCAACTTACCTTCCAGCTCCGCCGGACCCCTTTGGGTCTGGCGTGGCCCAATACCGGGCCGATCGTGGTCCAGTTCGACGACCAGACCAGTGAGAACATAACGCGAACCATGCTGCGGTCAAGAACAACAGCACTTTTGTGGATATCGGACAGCCAGCGCCGCGGGCGGCGTCCCAGGAGCCATGATCGCTATGAGCGGTCGCGCCGCTTGGCGGAGCCCGCTTCACGTTGCGCGCCTCTCCCGCCGCTGTCATCGAGCCTGTTGAGCAGGCGTGCGATGCGGTCCGGCACGGGCTCACGCTCCGCGACGTCGTAGATCCGGCGAAGTTGAAGTCCAATCCCGAAAAGAACTGTCTGGCGATGCTTTCGGTGTTCCAAAGCCTGCGAGCGCACGGCCGCCTCCTCGCGGCTGCTCCGCGTGCCGATGAATAACGCCGGCTGCAATGGCTCCGTTCCTATCCGCATGGAGATGGCGGATTTGCCGGGATCGTCGGTGCAGCACACTGCCGCATTTCATCGCTCAGCGACGGCAATGCGTTATACTGGTTCGCTGGCGCTATTTCACCGCCTCGACCGTGCGCTCGCGTAGCCGGTCCGGATCGCGCTCGCCGGCCTGGGCGATTTCGATCACGGTCCTGGCGACGAGGCCGCGTCGCTCATCGCCATCGGCGAGCCCGAGCAACCGACAGGATTCCTCGAAGGCGGTCACCAGGCGTTTGACCGCTTCGGGATCGAACGAGGTCTCCTTCAGCAAACGATAGATGGTCATGCTCCCGCGCCTCCGTGCGGCATAGGCCGCGTCCCGTCGGGGACTGCTCTGAGATACGTGGCGATCAAGGGCGGGAGCCAATGGCCTTCCCGTCACCGCCAACCCCAAACGCGGCCAGGTGACGCGCGAACTATCGCCCGGTCCTCGGCCGCAAGTCCACATCATTTGCTTTGTTCGATGCCGCACAGATGAGGCTGACGCGGGGAACATCCGCGACCGATCAACGGTTGATGTCAATGCAGCGGCGCCCGCGCACGCCCAGCGCGGAACCCCGATCGGTGACGTCATGAAAGCAGCGACAAGACACATCATCACATCCGTTCCGGCTCTGGCCGCGCTGATACTGCTGGGATGCAGTGACGCCGCCAAAGTGCCCGAAGAGGCAACTGTCGGTCCCAATCCCACGCTGCCCCCGCTGAAGCAGGAGACGATCCCCACCGTCAACATCGCGGAAGCCAAGGGCTGGCCCGCGGGCGTCACCCCGAAGGCAGCAGACGGCCTGGCGGTGAATGCATTCGCCAGCGGCCTTGACCATCCTCGCTGGCTCTATGTGTTGCCCAACGGCGACGTGCTGGTGGCGGAGACCAATGCGCCCGAGCGGCCGGACGACGGCAAGGGCATCAAGGGCATGGTGTATCGAGCCGCGCAGAAAGTTGCGGGCGCAGGCGTTCCCAGCCGCAACCGCATCACGCTGTTGCGCGACGCCGACGGCGACGGCGTTGCCGAAACCAGAGCCGTTTTTCTCAAGGGCCTCAATTCGCCGTTCGGGATGGCGCCCGTTGGCAACGATCTCTATGTCGCCAACACCGATGCCGTCATGCGCTTCCCCTATGCCGAGGGTCAGACCGAGATCAGCGAGCCGGGCGTGAAGGTCGCCGATCTGCCGGCGGGCCCGCTCAACCACCACTGGACCAAGAATCTGATCGCCAGCAAGGACGGCAAGAGCCTCTACGTCACCGTCGGTTCGAACAGCAACGTCGGCGAGAATGGGTTGGACAAAGAGGACCGCCGCGCGGCCATTCTGCACATCGATCTTGGCGGCGGGCAGACGCGCGTGTTCGCATCTGGCCTGCGCAATCCCAATGGCATGGCCTTCGAGCCGCAGACGGGCGAACTCTGGACCGTGGTGACAATGCTCTACCGCGACGCCAGCGCAGTCCCGCCCCGGTTCCAGCCGCGGCCGCCCTCGCCGTAGATGTCGAAGCCCTGGTCGGTGACCACCACCGTATCCTCGAGCTTGATGAAGCCGCGCTTGGGATGCTGCAGCGTGGTTTCGACCGAGACCACCATGCCGGTCTCGAGCGGACGCGTCGCGTCATAGGCGTCGTAGGGCACCGGCCCACTGTTGGTGAGGCGCGGCGCCTCGTGGCTGACCAGCCCCATGCCGTGCGCCAGGAAGTGGATGTGGTTGTGCAGCTTCGACCTGGCGAGCAGCGCCTCGGCGGCGGCATAGATCTCGCCGCCCATCGCGCCGGCCCTGATCGGCTTCATGGCGGCGCGCTGGGCAGCCTCGATCTCGGCCAGCGCGTCGTCGAGCTCGGCGTCGGGATCGCCCAGGATCGCCATGCGGGCGAGGTCGCCGATACAGCCATGATAGTTGCCGCCGGAGTCGATCGAGAGCACGTCGCCCTTCTCCCAGCGCTGCTCGGAGGGCGCCCGGTTGT